>Ga0265338_10003197_pt1 | contig 23360 bp, 20 predicted proteins | sample 42126metaG_FD_193579 | JGI IMG/M metagenome (GOLD analysis project Ga0265338, IMG submission 193579) | Rhizosphere microbial communities from Carex aquatilis grown in University of Washington, Seatle, WA, United States - 4-21-26 metaG | ecosystem: Host-associated > Plants > Roots > Rhizosphere... | reverse complement strand
GCTGGCCCTGGCCAATTTAAAACGAGCCAGTCACCACGCCCGCATCTTCGAACTGTCGTCAAAAACCGGCGAGGGGATGAAAGCCTGGCTCGACTTCATCGTGGAACAGCATGCGGCAATAAAGGGGAAGTGAGCAGGGCAGGAAACGGCGTCAGGTTGGTCACGCCCTTTTCCAGGCAGTTTTTCACGAGCGTTTCAACCTGTGGCAAGGCGGCGGCGACAGGCGGGGAAAGATCCATCGTCATCAAGCCAAGGTCCCCGATCGAAATGGTGATCAAATCCACCTGCGGCCAGTAGCCGAGCAGGGCGGCGGATTCGATGAGGTCCTTCAAGCCGATGTCGTGCGCGGTAAGCGTTGGCGGGAAATCGCTGGCGTAGCGCGGGCGGATGAGCGACACGGTGCCGACGGGCTGGTCATCGGTTGCGGCATCAATGAGGATGAGGTGCTGCTGGTTGCGGAACAGGCCGAGGAGATGGAACCCGCTGGTGCCGCCATCCACCAGTTCCGCCTGTTCGGCAAAGCCTTTGGCTACCAGGTGCCGGATGGCGACCACGCCAATGCCTTCGTCACCCATCAACAGATTGCCGACGCCGAGGATGAGCGGCTTGCCCCGGCCGGGGTTGTCGCTCATGGCTGAGTTCCTTTTTTGGCGGCGGGTTTTTCTTTTTTCAACACCGGATGGTATTCCTTCTCGATGAATTTCCAGCCGCCGCCCATCGAGGAGATTTCGCCGCGGCCCTCGACGTAGTCGTGATAGAACACGATGTAAACATGGACGAGCGCGAACAGGATGAAAAACCACATGAAGGCGTGGTGCCATTGGCGCGCGGCAAAATCGCCGCCCATCAACGGCACGATCCAGGCAAAAAGCTGGGGAAACCACGATTTGCTCATGGCCGCGTAAAGCCCGAAACCGGTAACGCATTGGAACAGGAAGGCCAGGAACGTCAGGAAATAGGTAAACCCGGCGACGGCATTATGGCCGATGGTTTCAATCGGCTTGTTGTCGGCCTGCAGGATGTCCACGGCGATGACGTCCTTCATTTCCTTCCATTGTTTTTTCCGGAACGGGATGAAATTTTTCCAGTTGGCATAGCGATTCCCAACAAAACCCCAGTAGATGCGAAACAGGAAGTTGAAGAAGAAAACGTAAGCGGCGACGAAGTGAATGAACCGCACCGTGCCGAACCAGTAGGAAAACGACGCCTCGGACGCTTTCTGGATGGCCAGCGGCGCGCCGATGAGGTAACCGGTCACACACAGCACGAGGAGACTGAGGGCGTTGAGCCAGTGGTAAAACCGGACGGGAATTTCCCAGACGTAAACCCGGCCAAGCGTTTGTTTTTGCATAGTGCCTCCTAGCCGCCAACGGTGACGCGATTGAGGGTGCGTCCCTGCGGATCGTACAGATGCACGGCACAGGCCAGGCACGGGTCAAAGGAGTGGATGGTGCGGATGATTTCCAGCGGCTTTTCGGGATCGGCCACCGGCGTGCCGATGAGCGAGGCCTCGTACGCCGAGCGTTGTCCCTGCGCGTCGCGCGGCGAGGCGTTCCAGGTCGAAGGCACCACCAGTTGATAGTTGGCGATTTTCTTGTCTTCAATGACAATCCAGTGGGCGAGCGCGCCGCGCGGGGCCTCGCTCATGCCCACTCCTTTGGCCCGGGCGGGCCAGGTTTCCGGCTCCCATTTTTCGTTGTTAAAGGTGCGAGCGTCGCCGTTTTTGATGTTCGCCAGCAGGTCGCTGTAAAATTCCTGGGCCCACTGGGCGATGAGATAGGTTTCGATGCCGCGGGCTGCCGTGCGGCCAAGCGTGGAAAACAGTGCGGCGACCGGCACATCCAGTTGTTTCAACACCATGTCCACGGCTTCCTTGATGTCGCCGCGGCCGGTGCCGTAGCCGACGAGCAGGCGGGCGAGCGGCCCGACCTCCATCGCGTTGCCGTTCCAGCGCGGCGTCTTGAGCCAGGAATATTTCCCGTCCACGTTGAGCTGGTCGTACGGCGGTTTCGGGCCGGTATAATTGAATTTGGTTTCGCCGTCCCACGGATGTTTCGCCGCTCCATCCCCGTCAGAATACTGATACCAGGAGTGGGCGATGGATTCCTTGACCTGTTGCGGGTCGTGCGCGTCCACCTCATGGATTTTGGTCAGGTCACGGCCCAGAATCACTCCGCGCGGGAACTTGAACTTGCTTGGGTCGCCGAAGCCGTGCGTCGGCAGGTCGCCATACGCCATATAATTGGTCAGCCCGCCGCCGATGGCACCCCAGTCCTTGTAAAACGACGCGATGGCCAGCAGGTCGGGAATGTAAACCTGTTCCACAAACGTCTTCGCGTCCGTGAGCAGTTTGCCGACGTAGGCGAGGCGCTCGGCGTTGATGGCATTGGCATCGTCGAGATTCAGCGAACAGGGCGCGCCGCCGACGAGATAATTGGGATGCGGATTCTTGCCGCCGAAAATCGTGTGGACCTTGACGATTTCCTTCTGCCAGTCGAGCGCCTCGATGTAGTGGGCGACGCCGAGGAGATCGGCTTCCGGCGGCAGTTTCATCGCCGGATGGCCCCAGTAGCCGTTGGCAAATATCCCGAGCTGCCCGCTTTCCACGAATTTTGCGACTCGTTTTTGGACGTCGGAAAAATATCCGACGGAGCTCTTGGGCCAATTGGAAATGCTCTGCGCCAGGGCCGCCGTTTTTGCCGGGTCGGCTTTGAGCGCGCCCACCACGTCCACCCAGTCCAGCGCGTGCAGGTGGTAAAAGTGCACGACGTGGTCCTGCATGTACTGCGTGCAAAACATCAGGTTGCGGATCAGTTCCGCGTTCGGCGGAATGACAATGCCCAGCGCGTCCTCGACCGAGCGCACTGAGGCCAGGGCGTGAACGGTGGTGCAGACCCCGCACGTCCGCTCGGCAAACGCCCAGGCGTCGCGCGGGTCGCGCCCGCGCAGGATGATTTCCAGCCCGCGCACCATCGTGCCGGAGCTGAACGCGTCGGTGACGAAGCCGTCCTTCACTTCCACTTCCACGCGCAGGTGACCTTCAATGCGCGTGACCGGATCAATGACAATTCGTTTTGAAGCCATAATTTTGTCCTCGGTTCAGGAGCCGCCCTGTTCCGCGCGACCGTCGCGCACGTCCTCACTCTTCGCGAGTTCCTCCTGGATCAAATGCCGTTTGCGGATGTTGGTGGAGACGGCGTGGGCGGCGATGCCTACGACCGTCGCCGCACCGACCGTGAGGCCGACCTTGTCGGCCGTGGTCTCGATGCCGAACCCGGGGAACGAGGGCAGGTGGCGGTAGAACGGGCCGTTGTCCCAGAAATTGGCCTCGCTGCAACCGATGCAGCCATGGCCGGACTGGATGGGAAAACTGACGCCGCCGTTCCATCGCATGACGCCGCACGAGTTGTAGGTCACCGGGCCGCGGCAGCCCATCTTGTAGAGGCAGTAACCGCGTTTGGCGTTTTCGTCGTCGAAGGAATTGACAAACAGCCCGGCATCGTAATTGGGCCGGCGGTAACAGGTGTCATGAACGCGCCGGGAATAAAACGCCTTGGGCCGGCCCAGACCGTCGAGCTGGGGAATGCGATCGAATGCGAGCAGGTGAACGATCGTCCCGGTCATCACTTCGGCAATGGGCGGGCAGCCCGGCACCTTGATGATCGGCACGCCGGTGATGAGTTCGTGGATGGGCGTCGCCTTGGTGGGATTGGGCTTGGCCGCCTGTACGCAGCCGTTGCAGGCGCAACTGCCCCAGCAAATCATCGCTTTCGCGCCCGACGCCGCTTCCTGCAGGATGTCCAGGGCGGTGCGCCCGCCGATGCAGCAATAAACTCCTCCGTCCGCGGTCGGTACCGAGCCTTCGACGAGCATGAGATATTCGCCCTTGTTCTTCGTCATTACGTCGCGCAGCGCATCCTCAGCCTGCTTGCCGGACCCGGCCATCAGGGTCTCGGTGTAATCGAGCGAAATCCTGTCGAGGATGATATCGGCGACGCCCGGATGTGAGGAGCGGATGAACGATTCAGAACAGCAGGTACATTCCTGGAAATGGAACCACAGCACGGGCAGCCGGGGTTTGGTTTCAAGCGCCTTGGTGACCTGGGCAACGGCGTCGATGGGCAGGCCGAGCATGGCCGAAATCCAGGCACAGGCCGTGAGAAAGTCACGGCGCGAAACGCCCTTGGACTGGGCATGCTCCCAAATGGTTGGTCGGGAGTTGGTTGGCATAATTTGCTAAACTGGTTAAATGAATTAATTTTTCAGATCACCGCAACCTTCGACCTCTCTCCGCCATTTAACTAAACCAATTTGGCTTTTCTTTTGACAATTTTTGCCGTGCCGGAAAACCTCGCCCCGGCTTCAATCCGTCGAGTGGACTGGGAACGTCACGGGGAGTGATCCGGCAGTCTCATTCCGGGCGCGGCCCAAACGGGCAAAGCCGGCGATGTTTGACCGCGCCATCTATTGGCTTGCTTCCCCGGGCCGGAACCCGAACATCCTCGCGCATCCGGAATGAAATCATTACGCATCGAGACGCCCCAGATTCAGAACTGGAGTTGCCATGGCTGCACGGACTGCTGCCGCGGCCAGTTGCTCATCAAGCTTTCGCCCGGGGACAAACAACGCATTGAAAAGCAGGGCTGGACCCGGGCTGATGGAGTTGATCCGGAGACGATCATTGTAAGCGAGGGCAATGATTTCCGGCTGGGACACCAGGACGACGGGGCTTGCGTGTTTCTCGACGCCGCCGGCCGATGCCGCATCCATGCAAAATTCGGCGAGGAGGCGAAGCCGCTGGCCTGCCGGCTTTATCCCCTGGTCATCCATCCGGCCGGGGAAAAACTGGTCGTCGGTTTGCGTTTCAGTTGTCCCTCGGCGGTGGCGAACCGGGGCCAGCCGCTGGCCGGGCAGGGAGCCGGGATCCAAAAACTGGCGGGCCTCGTGGTGCCGGATGGATATCAGGAAATTCCACCGCCACCGGTGCACGACACGCCTGGAGGGGAGTGGCCCGACTTCCTGCGCTTTGTCAATTGGCTCGACACTTCTCTGGCCGATCCGGACGTCCCGCTGACGCTCAAATTTCTGCGGACGCTGCACTGGCTCAAAGCGGTGGAGAAGGGGAGCCTGGACCAGATCAGCGGCCCCAGCGCGGATGAAATCCTGGAGGCGCTGATTCAAGGCGCCGCTATGAAGCTGCCGAGCCAACCGGAAAGTCCGTCCCGGCCAAGCCGGTTCGGGCGGCTTATTTTCCGTCTGTTGTTGCTGGAGTATGCCCGCACGGTCACGATCCAGGACCGGCTGGCAGCCGGCCGGCACCGCTGGAAAATGTTATCGGCCTCGTGGCAGTTTGCCCGGGCCAGCGGCCGCACGCCCGCCTTGCGAAATGGACTGGACTCGGTCGATTTTGCCGCCATGGAAAAGCGGTTTGCACCGCTTTCGCCCGAGGCGGAAGCGGTCCTGACCCGGTTTTTCCGGGTAAAAATCCAGAGCCTCCATTTCTGCGGCCGGGCTTTTTATGACATCCCGTTGATCGAGGGATTCCGCAACCTGGCGCTGCTTTATCCGGTCATTCTGTGGTTGAGCCGCTGGCTGGCGGTCAGCCGGCAACGGACAACCCTGTCAACCGAAGACGTGGCACTGGCCATTTCGATGGTGGATTACCATCATGGCTTCTCGCCTTACCTGGGCGGGCGGGTCCGGCTGCTCGATCAACGGGATGATATTGCCCGTTTGTGCGGCTGGTACGGGAGCTGACCCTCTGCCGCACCGGGGGCGGTTTCAATCCTCACCCAGCGCGCTGCGAACGGCGGCCAGCAGTTGTTCCGATGGAAACGGCTTCGTCAGGACGGAATGCGCACCCAGGTCATCCGCCATGCGACGGCAAAAATCGGCAGGCATCCAGCCCAGCCGAATCAGGGCAATAAAAGCGGCACGAAACGGCTCCCGCTTCAATTCGGCGATCATCTGAAAGCCGTCCTTGCCCTCCAGATTCAACTCGGTGATGACCAGGTCAAACGGGCGGCGGCGGAACAGGGCAATCGCCTGCTCGGAGTTGCCGGCCTGGCCGATGTCGTAACCTTCACCACTCAACATCAGGCCGAGCATGGTCCGCAGGACCACGTCATCGTCCACAATGAGAATGCGCGAAAGGGAGTTGGGCCGGGCGGGCATCATCGTCCAGCGCGTTCGTCACCGCCGCCCAATGGCGGGAAATAAGTGCCGGCCATTTCCCGCGTCAGCATGACGCGCAACGCCATGAGGTTTTCCTTGCTGATGAGGGCGACTGCGCCGGCTTCGCGGGAGAGCTCGCGGTAATGTCCCTCGCTGAAGCTGGTGACGATGATGACCCGCGCCGTCGGGTGTTCGGCGCGGATTGCCTTGGTAGATTGAAAGCCGTTGAGGCCAGGCATGTTCACATCCATCGTCACCCAGTGGGGCTTGAACTCGTGCACTTGTTGCAAGGCTTCCTCGCCCGAGGCGCACTCGCAAAAGGACACGCCCGGCAAGGCCAGGAACTGGCGGATCATTTCCCGCGCCGGAGCGTGGTCATCAACAATCATTAATCTCATATTTTAAAATTCATTTCTCGACGCCCGGCCCGGAACGAGATGGCGGCCGTGGCCGAGTGGAAACAGGTTAACAAAGCCGTCAACTGTAAACGGTTCAGGGGATTCTCCCGATTTCGCGGCGCCAACGGCGTCGGGCATGGGTGCAGTTGACGGTGGCGCGGAAGGTTCCCGTCGTTTTGATCCCGGCCCGCGAGGGAAGACGGGACGCGGCAACCACAATGGTTGGGATGAATGAGTGAGGTTGGCCGTCGGTTTCGCCGAAGGTGGCACGCACGGCGGACAGGAATTGGAGCGGCGAAAACGGTTTCATCAGCAAGCCCTGCGTCCCGAGCTGTTCCACCACGCGTGAGCAAACCTCGGCAGGCAGCGCGCCCGTCCGGGTGGCGGCAATGAATCGGGTACAAACCAGCTCCCGGCGCATCTCCGCGATGATTTCAATACCGTCCTTTCCGCCCAGCTTCAATTCGGTGATGACCAGATCGAGCGGGCGGCGGCCAAAAAGGGAAATGGCCTGCTCCCCGTTGTCGGCCTGGCAGACGTCGTAGCCTTCACCGGCCAGCAGCAAAGCCAGCACGGCCCGCAATTCGGTGTCTTCGTCCACGAGCAGGATCCGTCGGGTGCAAGGAATGTTGAACCTGGTCATATTTCAATAACGGTTGTCATCAGGCTCCCAATTTGGATGAAGAAGCGGCCGGGCGAAATTGGGGTCACCCGGTATATTGAAGTAAGCAGATCCACGCAATTTACTAGGTGGAAATACGTAGGGTAGAAAATGTTGTTACTCCCCTCTCTCCGGCTCTCGTCCCGCTCGTTCCTGACGGGCCGAGAGTGAGTGCTCAGAGGGACGAACGGTTTTCGAGGGCGAATTGCAACAGGCTGTGGCTGCCGCGCAATTCGAGTTTGGCGCAGATGTTGGCGCGGTGCGCCTCGACCGTGCGCGGGCTGATGAACAGCTCGGCTCCGATCTGGCGGCTGGTTTTTTTCTCGGCGATGAGTTTGAGGATACGGCGCTCGGCCTTGGTGAGGTCATCGAGGCCGGGTTTCCGGGCGGCCAGCGATTCGGCCCGACCGCGGCGCCGCACCAGATAACCGGAAATCGAAGAACTCAAGTAATGCTCATTCGCGGCAACCGCGGCGATGGCCTTGACGATTTCATCCACTGCATTTTCCTTGAGCACAAAGCCTTTCGCACCGGAATCCAGCGCGCGGTTGAAGATTTCCTCCTCCTTGTGCATGGTGAGCATGACCAGGCGCACGGGCGAGCGCTTGCCCTGGAGCCGGCGCGCAATTTCCAGCCCGCTCAGACCGGGCAGGTTCACGTCCAACACCGCCACATCCGGCTTTTTTTCCTGGATCAGCCGCAACGCCGCCTCGCCATCACCGGTCTCGCCGATAAGTTCAAAACGCGGGTCGGACTCCACCACCTGGCGCAGGCCGCTGCGGAAAAGCGGATGGTCGTCCACAATCAAAACTTTGATTTCCCCGGACATGGTTCCCGTCGGCAATATGCCCCCGGCATGGAGGTGAGGCGAGCGGGAAATCCGGGGTTTTATTCACCGGGGGTTCGTTGTCCCGCCTTCAGGCGGTAAATGCCCGCAGGCGCTGACCGGGCCGCCCGAAGGCGGGACAACCAACAGCCTCGCGCGCCCTATTCATCGCTCGCCATTGGAATGATCACTTCGAGGCGCGTGCCTTTCCCCGGCGACGAATCAATTTTCAGTTTGCCGCCCAGGATGCGGACGCGCTCGGCGATGTTTTTCAGGCCCAGGCCCTTCCCGCCGTTGGCCGGTCCGCCGGCAGGGTAGCCGCAGCCGTCGTCGGTAATGTTCAATTGCACTTCGTGCACATCGCGCTCCAGGCGGATGCCCGCCTGCCGGGCGCGGGAATGTTTGAGGATATTGTTCAGGCTTTCCTGGACGACACGATAGAGGTTCATCGCCGCGTCCTTCGAGAACAGGCCGTCCACGTTGTCCAGTTTACGCTCGAAAACGATCGCGCTGGACGCGGCGGCGCTATCCAGCATGGCTTCGAGCGCGCTGGTCAGGCCGAGATGATCGAGCTGATGTGGATGGAGGTCGTGGGAAATCTGGCGGGCTTCATCGATCGATCGGGAGGCGAGCTGGCTGATGTTTTCGAATTGTCCCCTCCAATCGGCCGGCAGTTTTTTTCCGGCCAGCGCCAGTTGCGCGCGGTTTTTGATGAGCAACAGGTTCTGGCCGAGGCTGTCGTGCAACTCGGCGGCGATGCGGGTACGTTCGGCCTCCTGGGAGGCGATCAGCTGGAGGGTGTATTCGGCGCGCGCCTGCTGTTCGCGCAGGACGGCGTCCGCCCGTGCCAGTTCGGCCCGTTTGCGTTCGGACATGTCCACGTCCATGCAGACAAAGCGCGGTTCAGCGTCGGGGGCTGGGATCCGGAAAATGGTGGACAAAACAACGCCGCCCGAACCGCTGCGGTGTCGGAACGGGAATTCCATCGGGCCGATGGGTTTGCCGTCCAGCGCGATTTGTTTCAAAGCCTTCTCAAACACCGCCTGCTCAGCCGGGGCCAGGATCAACTGGCCCAGGGTCTTGCCCATCGCCTCGGCGGCGGTCCAGCCATAAATGGTTTCGGATGCCAGGTTCCAAAAAGTGATGCCTCCCCGGGCATCAAACCATTGCACCGCCACGTAGGGGGTATATTCAATGGTGGCCCGCAGACTTTCCTCGCTCGCCCGCAACGCCGCCTCAGCCTGCTTCCGTTCGGTGATGTCGCGCACCACCGTCACCAGGCAGGGCTCACCCCGGATTTCGATTTTCTCCGCGGAAAACAGCCCTACGCCCGGTTTGCCTTCCCGGGTCCGGAAGGGCAGTTCCCAGTCACGGACAAAACCGGCTTGTTGCAGTTCCCGGAGCGCGCGGTCGCGGTCCCCCGGATTGCCCCAGACCCGGAGTTCGAGCGTGGTGCGGCCCACCGCCTCCGCCGGCGCGTGGCCAAAAATCCGGCGGAACCCTTCGTTGGCCTCGATAATCTGCCCGTCGGCCATGCGGGTGATGGTGACGGCGTCCGGCGAATTGCGGAAAGCCTTGGCATACTTTTCCTCGGACTCCCGCAGCGCCTGTTCGGCCTGCTTCCGTTCCGTAATGTCACGCAACGCGGTCATGCGCAAGGTGCGCTTGCCGACCCGGACCATTTTGGCCTGGGCCTCGGCATAAAATAGACTGCCGTCCTTGCGCAACAACCGGTGTTCATAGACCACTTCCCGGCCGGTGCGGACGGCTTCCTCCACCAGCGCCTGCGATTCGGGCGCCACCAGGTCGACAATGGCTTTCCCGACCATCTCGTCCCTTCCGTAGCCGAACATTTTGAGGCCCTGGTCGTTCATGTCCAGGATCCGGCCCTGCTCGCTGATGGTGATTCCTTCGAAGGCTGCTTGCGTGAGATGGCGGAACCGTTCTTCGCTTTCACCCAACCGGGTGAGCGACCGGTCACGTTCCCCGAGAACGACGGCTGGAATCAGAGCCACCAGTGTTCCCATCGCCAGGGCCATCTGCATGACAAAGACATATTCGCCGGACTGAATCTGTCCCGGCGTAAGGCCCCGAAAAAAATGTGCGGGAAAAAAAGTCAGCGACAGCGAGAGCAACAGGCTGGCGGCGGTCGCCCCGCGCACGCCGAACCGCAGTCCGGCCCACAACAAAAAAAGGATGGCCCAGATCCGGTTCACGGACATGACGCCCTGATCCCAAACCAGCAGGTACCAGACGTAGACGCCCAAACCGGGAAACAGCAAGGCCGCCTCCACAATCTTTTTTGGCGAACGGAAATCGCGCCGGGTCCGTCCCGCCCGGGAAAACCACGCCAGAATAAACGGCGTCAGCAGCAGGATCGCCATGGCATTGCTGCCCCACCAGACCTTCCAGGATTCCATGAACGGGCGTCCGAGGCGGGCGGCGACCAGCACGGCGGAACCGATGGCGGCGACCAACATGGCGCTCAACACCGCGGAAAAACCCAGCAGCCCGATGAATTCACTGAGCGTGGCGAGGGGGGAGCGACGGGTGACGAACCGTTGCACCAGCCACGCGCCCAGCACGGCCTGCAGGGAATTGATGCCGAAGAAAACGAGGATCAAAACAGGCCGGGTGCGGTGCAGCAGGTCAAAAAGCAGGTTGGCGGGAAAGGCCGCCAGCACCAGCCACGGCCAGTTCCGCCGTTCGTTCAGCAGGAGCACGGCCAGATACAATCCGGCGGGCAACCAGAAGGTTTCGAAGGGATTGCTCTGGAGCGACAAGCGATTGCTGAGTTCGGCGCAAACGAAGTAGGCGGCGAAAAACCAGACGGCCTTCTGCCACAACGGAAGCGGCGTCGGCCCGAAAACCCTCCTCAAGCCAAATCGCATTTCCACCGACGACCGGTTGGGATCGTCCAAAACCATGCGTCCTTTATAAAACATCCCGCACCGGAAGACAAAATGAATTGGCTCGCGGATTTGGCCGTGCCACAATCACCGGACATTCGCGCCACCTGATGCAAACCGTCACCCTGGGAAACAGCCCGCTGCGCGCCAGCCGCCTGGCGTATGGCTGCTGGCGCCTGGGCGCCGCGCCCGAACGCCGGGCCGACGACCGGCGCGCTGTCGCCGCCGCCTTCGAAGCGGGTTACACATTGTTCGATCACGCGGATATCTACGGCCGGGGCGAAGCGGAAAAAATCTTCGGTGAAGTCCTGCGCGAGTTCCCCGACATGCGCGGGCAGGTGGTGATTGTGACCAAAGCGGGTGTGCGCCGCGCCGACGACCCGCCCGGCTCGCCGTATCATTACAACCTGTCCGGCGAACACCTCGTCCGGTCGTGCGAAGGTTCACTCCAGCGGCTGGGCGTCGAGGCGGTTGATCTTTTCCTTCTGCATCGCGCGGACTGGCTGGCGGACCCGGCGGAGGTGGCCGAGGCCTTTGCCCGGCTGAAACAATCGGGCAAGGCGCGCTTTTTTGGCGTCAGCAATTGCCGCCCGTCGCTGGTCAGCGCGCTGCAGGCCGCCTGTCCGATGCCACTGGTGGCGCATCAGGTGGAAATCAGCCTGGGCCAGCGGGCTGCGTTCGAGGACGGCACGCTGGATCAATGCCTGGCGGCGAAGCTGACGCCAATGGCGTGGAGTCCGCTGGGGGGTGGCCAATTTGCCGACGGCGCCCGGCGGCTCCTGAAATACCAGGAAGGTTACCGCACCGAAGGCGTGCTGCCATTGCTCGACGAACTGGCGACGAGCCGCGGGGTGACGCGCGCGGCCATGGCGCTGGCCTGGTTGTTGAAACATCCGTCGGGCATCCAGCCCATCGTCGGTTCCACTCATCCACAGAATGTCCGGGACGCAGCCCGCGCGCCGGAAATCGATTTGAGCCGCGAAGAATGGTACCGGCTGTTGACCGCCGCGCAGGGCGGGCCACTGCCCTAGGGCAGGATTTTCCTTTGCCAGCTCCGGCCGGCTTCCCATAATTTGCGGCGATGAAATATCTGATCCTGCTGGTTATGCTTAATTTTATCCGGGCCACTGCCACCGCCGATGAAGTCCGCTTTTACCTGGGCACCTACACGGAAGGGCGGATCAGCCGGGGCGTTTACACCGGCAAACTCGACACCGGTACCGGCCGGCTCGGTCCGTTGGAATTGGCGGCGGAAACCGCCAGCCCGAACTACCTGGCGCTCTCGCCCAACGGAAAATTTCTGTACGCTTCGAGCCGGAACTCGGTGGCGGCATTCCGGGTTGAAGCCGATGGCCGGCTGGCCACACTCAACGATCTGCCCGCCGGGGACGGCACCTGCCACGTCTCGGTGGATGCCACCGGCCGCAATGTGCTGGCGGCGAATTACAACGGCGGCAGCGTCGCGTGCTTTCAAACCCGGCTGGACGGTTCGCTTGCGGCGCGCACGGCGTTCATTCAACTCACCGGTTCAGGACCGAACCCGGAACGCCAGCAACATCCTTATCTCCATTCGATTTACCCGGATGAGCAGAACCGCCTCGTCTACGCCTGTGATCTCGGGACCGACAATATCTGGCTGTTCCACTTGGATGCTGCGAACGGCACGTTGACTCTCGAAGCCGGCAAAGCCGGCAAGGTCCCGGCCGGCAGCGGCCCGCGTCACCTGGCCATGCATCCCAACGGCCGGTTCGCCTACGTCAACGGCGAAATGGGCCTCAATGTGACTGCGTTTGCGCGCGACCCGGCCACGGGCGAGCTGACGGCATTGCAGACCCTGCCGACGCTGCCGACGGGCGCCCCCTCCAATGGCGTCACCACTGCTGAAATTATCTGCCACCCGTCGGGCCGATGGCTTTACCTGTCCAACCGCGCCCACGACAGCATCACCGTTTACGCCATCGCCGCTGATGGCCGGTTGAAATGGATTGAAAACGCCCCGGCCGGGGTGAAGGTGCCGCGGGGATTTGGCATTGACCCGACCGGCCGATGGTTGATTGCCGCCGGCCAGCAGGACAACAAAATCGCGGTGCTCAAGATTGATTCCGCAACCGGCCGGCTGTCGGCCACCGATCAATGCGCCACGGTGGGTTCACCCGTTTGTGTCCTCTTCGCCCCAAAACCGCCGCTGCCGGACTTAAAATAATCAGGCCGCAGGTGTACAAGTCCTGACCACAGGTCCTGACCGGGGCAACGTTTTTCTAGACAGGCCCCGGGATGCGGAGGCGGTTTTCCCGCAACGGATTTCCCGGCCGGGTGTTTTTCTCGCTATCCAACAACGGCTTATAACATCCATACCCTCTGGCATTAGGGCTGCTTAGACTTCGATTGGAGGATTGGGGCCGGGGATCTGGGTGCCCTTGTTTGACTCAAACTGCGCTTGTGACGGCAGAAGCTGTTCCGGCGCTTTTTCTTTTTATTGGTGCGGTCAAACAGTGAAAGGAAGGAGAGCCATGAAACACATTTACCCGGCAGTCCCGGCGCGGCCCCCGGCGAACGTCAACCGACGGTCGCGGCCCGCATTCTTTGGCGCGCTGGCTGGATTGATGTTGTTTGCGTCGCCGTCCGCTTTCAGCCAGCTGGCGTATGCCATGCAGTTCAACCAGGCCAACAATCATTTTGGCACCGTCAACCTGCTTACCGGCGTCTTCACCCAATTGGGCACTGAAGGGGGCACTCTGTTCAATGACATCGCCGCTGCGTCCGACGGCAAGCTCTACGGCATCGTCAACACGACTTCACTGGTAACGGTGAACACCAACAATGGTGCCGTACTGAGCAGTGTCAATTTCAACGTGCCCGGCATCGAGTCCCTGGCCATTGCGCCCGACGGGACGCTTTACGGGGCCACCCAGGGCGCCCTCTACCAGGTCAACACCGTCAGCGGCAGTGCCACCCTGATCGGCAACTTCAACAACAGCATCATCGGCAATTCCGGGCAAAACATCCGCTTTGGTTACGACGGCATGCTTTACGACACGGACGGCGGCGTCAACGCCACCAGCACGCATCTGTTTCAGATCAGCACGATAAACGGGGCGGCCACGCTGGTGGGAACGGTGACGAACTTTCCGGGGTTGTGCCTGGAGAATGCCGGTTCGCAAATGTACGGCGTGGGCATCCAGCTCGGCGCGGCCTCCACCCTCCAGCAGAACTTGCTGGGCATCGACCTCAACACCATCCGACCCGGCGGGACCAATACGGACGGATCGACTTTGAACATCGGCTACGAGTTGTTGACCAGCAATTTCCCAAATAATTACAACTTTTCATCCGCCGACCTGTTCGTCGTTCCCGGCTCCATCCTTCCCGTGCCCGAGCCCGGAGTTACTTTGATCTCGATAACGGGCGGATTGCTGCTGCTCGTCGCCAGCCACAAACGGCTCCGGCACTAGGGCGGCCAATTTTTGGACTGCGGTGACAAAGCGCGGTGACGACACCGCTTTATCACGCGTGAGACTATAAAGCGGCGTGGCGCTGCGCTTCCCGCCGCACTCCATAAATGACGGATTGTGTTTTCGACGGGCCATTGACGAATCCGCGCAATCCGCGATTGGCCATGGGCTTGCGAGCAGACTCTCACTCCGGGTCCGGCCCGGACGCACTAATTTTGGGCGGCACCTGCTTAACCGGAGCCAATAACGTGAATTTTTTCACAAACTTTCTTGCGAAGGAAACGCGGGTCGAACTAACATCCCGCGCATTCGTGATTCTAAACGATGAAAGTGCATCCGATAATTTTCAACCGAAGGGGATTGACCGTTTGACCGGTCGTTCGCGATGTCACCGATTTTTCCGAAGTGGACAAACTGGCTGCCTTTGGCCCTCGGCGCCGCCTTGGCGCTGATGGGAGGGATTGTGTCGGCGGGTGTCACCTATTATTGCACGCCCAAATACACGCGGGTCGGTTATGAACCGGTCCAGCCGGTGCCGTTTTCCCATGCTACCCACGCCGGCCAACTGGGCGTCGATTGCCGTTATTGTCACGGCACGGTGGACAAATCCTGGTTCTCCAGCATCCCGGCGGCGTCCACCTGCATGAATTGCCACAGCGTGGTGCTCAAGGACGACCCCCGCCTGGCCATCGTCCGGGCCAGCGCCACCAACAATACCCTCATCCCCTGGGTGCAGGTGCATATCGTGCCCGACTATGTTTATTTCAACCACGAAGTCCACGTCGCCCGCGGCGTCAGTTGCGTGGAATGCCATGGGCGGGTGGACCTGATGGGCGAGGTCCGTCACGCCAAATCGTTCAGCATGAGTTTCTGCCTCGATTGCCATCGCAATCCGGCGGCGTTCGTCCGGCCGCCGGACAAGGTCACCGACCTGGGCTGGCAATGGAGCACCAATTGCGACACCGCCGCGCTGATGCAGGAAACCAACGGCGCAAAATTCGTTCACGACTGGAAAATTGAATCGATGCAAAGCTGCTCGGCCTGCCACCGATGAAAAAAACACGTTACATCGTTAAACCGTTGAATTGTTGCATCGTTGCAACGTGCCGCCGGTTCAACCATTCAACGATTCAACCATTCAACGTGTTTACAAACCGAATTTTGCCCGGCACCAAAGGATGAACAACCATTCGCCCAATTCAATTCCTGCCACCGGCCGCCGTTACTGGCGCAGCCTGGATGAGCTGTCGGACACGCCGGAGTTCAAGGAATGGCTGCACCGCGAGTTTCCGCAGGGTGCGAGCGAGTTCGAGGACGGCGTTTCCCGCCGGCATTTCGTCAAGATCATGTCCGCGTCCTTCGCGCTCGCGGGCCTGGGCGTGATGGGTGCGGGCTGCCGCCGGCCGGAGGAAAAGCTCGAGCCGTTCGGCCAGCAACCGGAGGGTTACGTTTACGGTGAACCGGAATATTATGCGACAGCCATGCCGACGCGCACCGGCGCGGTCCCGCTGGTGGCCAAGTCCTACGAAGGCCGTCCCATCAAGGTGGAAGGAAATGCCCAATTCCCAGGCAGCAACGGCGGCACTGACCGCTACGCGCAGGCATCCATCCTGGACCTTTATGATCCGGACCGTGCGAAGCGGTTCAAGAAGGACGGCAATCCCGTTACCCGCGACGAGGCCCTGGGTTTCCTTGACGAGTTGTCGAAGAAATTCGCGGCGAACCAGGGCGAAGGCCTAGCGTTTCTAGCCGAGAGCAGCACATCGCCGTCACGCGCCCGGCTGCAAAAAATCATAGCCGGCAAATTCCCGAAATCACAGTGGGTCACTTACGATGCAATTGATTCGGGGATCCATGAGCGAGCGGCAACACAGGCATTCGGCCAATCCGTTCGTCCGGTTTACCATTTTGACAAGGCGAAGGTCATTCTGTCGCTGGATTGCGATTTTCTCGGCGGCGAGGACGACGCGCACAATCACATTCGTGGCTTTGCTGCCGGGCGCAAGCCGGGCGAGGGGATGAGCCGACTGTACGCGGTGGAATCGCTGTTCACGCTCACCGGCGCCAGCGCCGATCATCGGCTGCGGGTCCCGGCGGGGCAAGTGGCTCAAATCGCGTCGATGTTGTCGCAGATTGCCGGCCTGTTGAGCCACAGCGCCAACACGCTGAAAACCCAGGACGATTTTGGGCAGTGGATCGGTGAATGCGCGAAGGATTTGATCGCGAACGGCCAAAATGCCCTGGTTGTCGCGGGCCAACGCCAGCCAATCGAAGTTCATTTGCTCGCCTGGGCAATCAATTCGGCGCTCGGCGCGATTGGCAACACGGTGACCTTGTTTTCCAGCGACATAAATGACCGGCGCGGACTTGAAGACGGTCCGGAAACCGACACGCTCGTCATTCTTGGTGGCAATCCGGTTTATAACCTGAATTGGATGCCGAAGCAGAAACCGAACGCTGTGGTTCGGCTGGGCTATCACGAAGACGAGACGGCTGGGAAGTCTGGCTGGAATTTTCCGCTGACGCATTATCTCGAATCCTGGGGTGACGCAACGTCCAGCGACGGCACGCTCGTGCCGGTCCAGCCGTTGATTCAACCTCTGTTCGGCGGATTGACGGAACTGGAATTCCTGGCGCGGCTGGCCGGCGAATCACAAACCAATCCCCACGACATCGTCCGCGCTACGTTTGCCGGTTCGGACGAAGAGTGGAAGAAATTTTTATTCAATGGTTATCTGGCCAATTCGGCGAGAAAATCCGTTGGCGCACAATTTGGCGCCGCCATCCCAGACGTGAAGTTCGCCGAGCCTTCGGCCAACGGCCTCGAAGTCGTTTTTTATCGTGACGCGAAGATGGACGACGGGCGTTATGCGAACAACGGCTGGATGCAGGAGCTGCCCGATCCCGTCACCAAGCTGACCTGGGGCAACGCGGTGCTCGTCAGCCGCAAGACGGCGCGCGAACTCGGCGTCCAGAACGGCGACGTCGTCGAAATCACCCTGAACGGCAAGAGCGTCAAAGGGCCCATCTGGACGCAGCCGGGCATGGCGGATTATTCGCTCGGGTTGGCGCTCGGCTACGGACGTGAAGGGGCGCTGCGCGTCGGGGCCGGCGTCGGTTTTAACACCTACCCGATTTTCAACGGTAAATACATCGAGACTGGCGCGACGGTGCGTAAGACCGGTGAAACCCAGGAACTCGCCACGACGCAGCATCATTGGTCCATGGAAGGCCGCCCGGCGGTGCGCGAGGCGAACCTGGACGTGTTTGCCAAGGACCCCGGATTTGCGACGGAAATGCACGGCACCGAGCCGCCGATTGTGGCGCCGTTGTATCCCAACCCGCTCGATGAGGCGAAGAAGACCGCGTTGCATCAGTGGGGCATGGCGGTGGATTTGAGCGCGTGTGTCGGCTGCGGCACGTGCGTGATCGCCTGCCAGAGCGAGAACAACATTCCGATTGTCGGCAAGGACCAGGTGCAGCGCGGCCGCGAAATGCACTGGATCCGCATCGACCGTTATTACACCGCCGACCCGACGAACGAAAAGCCGTCGGACTCGTTCCAGAAGGACGGCGACCAGCAATTTGCCGAGTGGATTGATGACGTGCAAGCGGTGAACCAGCCGATGCTCTGCCAGCATTGCGAGTCCGCCCCGTGCGAAAACGTCTGCCCCGTCAATGCCACCGTCCACGACCAGGAAGGCCTGAACGTGATGGCATACAACCGTTGCATCGGCACGCGGTACTGCTCGAACAACTGTCCGTACAAGGTCCGCCGGTTCAATTATCTCGATTACAACAAACGCCCGCTGGCCGACCTCAAGGGGCCGTTTTATCCGACACCGCTCGCGCACAAGACGGACGGCAAGTGGGACCTGTTGAGCTGGTTCAAGGCGCCTGACGCCAGCGGCATGCGCGAAGAGGACGAATGGGACCTGATCAAGATGGCCAAGAATCCGGACGTGACGGTGCGCATGCGCGGCGTCATGGAAAAATGCACCTACTGCACCCAGCGCATCGAGCAGGCGAAGATTGCGCAAAAGGTCAAGGCCGGCGCCTCGGATGACGTGCGGCTCACGGAAGCCGCCGGCACGGTCCCCAAAACCGCCTGCCAACAGGCCTGCCCGGCCGGCGCGATCGTATTCGGCGATATCAGCGACCCGCAAAGCAGTGTTTCACTGCTCAAGGCGCAGCAGCGGAATTATTCCGTGCTCGGCGATTTGCTCACGAAGCCGCGCACGACCTATCTGGCCCGAGTCCGCAATCCGAACCCGGCCATGCCCGATTACCGCGAATGGCCCTACAGCTTTGAGGAATACGAAAAACGCGGCGGCGAACTCCAGGCGGAGAAGAAAGGGGCCAGCTGATGATTGATTTTGCGATTCACAGTTGTCCTTTTGGACTGCGCCGGCAGAGCGTAGCGGCGATGGCGCTTTTTTCCAAAGCGGTGTCGCGCTTCGCTTGCCACCGCAGTCCAAAATCGTCTCACGTCTCTGCGCTTTTGCGTTAAAAATGAGATAACAAATGGCTGAAGCAGCAACCAACTTGAAATCGTTCGTGCCGCCGGCGGAACTGCAGCGCGCGCCGATCGTGGAAAACAATCGCGGCCTGGGCTGGCTGACCGACAAGCTCTCGGCCTTCTCCGAGGGCAAAACCCCGCTTTGGTGGTGGATTTTATTCCTGCCGTCGGTGTTCGGGGCGACCGTGCTGTTGCCCGGCTCGCTGATTTACCAGATTTCCACCGGCGTCGGCGTCTGGGGCAATAACCAGCCGGTCGCTTGGGGCTGGGACATCATCAATTTCGTCTGGTGGGTTGGTGTCGCACACGCCGGCACCCTGATCTCCGCCATGCTGTTCCTGACGCGGCAACACTGGCGCACCACCATCGGCCGCGCCACCGAAGCGATGACGGTGTTCTCGGTCATGATGGCGGGACTCTACCCGGCCATCCACGTCGGCCGCGCCTGGTTCGCCTGGTTCATGTTCCCGATCTCGAATTCGAACGGCCTCTGGCCGCAGTTCCGGTCGCCGTTGATGTGGGATGTGTTTGCCGTCAACACCTACTTGCTGGTCTCCTCGATGTTCTGGTACATGGGCTTGATCCCCGACCTCGCCATCATGCGTGATCGGGCAACGACGCGGGTGAAGAAGTTCATCTATGGTTTCCTGGCCATGGGCTGGACCGGCTCGGCGTTGCAATGGCACAATTATGAGAAGGCCTATGTGGTCTTGTGCGGCCTGTGCACGTTGCTCGTGTTCACCGTCAGCTCCATCGTCGGCCTGGACTTCTGCACGTCGCAGCTCGCGGGATGGCACGCGACGATTTTTCCGCTGTATTTCGTCGTGGGCGCCGTGTACTGCGGCTTCGGCATGGTGCTGGTGCTGCTCATCCCGCTGCGCAAATGGTACCACCTGGAGGACATCATCACCCAGCGCCACATGGACCGCATCTGCAAACTGACCCTGCTCAGCAGCCTGGCGATCGCCTACATCTACCTGATGGAATATTTCATTGCCTGGTACAGCGGCGACCCGTATGAACGCTGGGTCTTCGGCCATCGCCTGTTCGGTCACACGTACTGGTACGGTGGCTGGATCATGCTGCTGGTCAACGTGGGCCTCTCCCAGTTGCTCTGGTTCAAGGGCGTCCGGCGGAACCTCGCGCTCGTCTTCGTCATCGGCGTGCTCATCAACATCGGCATGTGGTTCGAACGCTTCGTCATCATCGTTGGCTCGTTGTACCAGGATTTCCTGCCTGCGAACTGGGGCGTGTACTTCCCGACGTTTGTGGACATCCTCACCTATCTCGGCACGCTGGGCGCCTTTTTCATGATGTACCTGCTGTTCATCAAGTTCCTGCCGCTGATCGCCATTTCCGAAGTCAAGGGCGCCCAGCCGCAAGCCAACCCGCATCATCGTCTGGGCGGCGCGAAGGGGGGCAAATCATGACATCGAAATACTTCGGACTCATGGCGGAATTCGATTCGCCCGCGGCCATCCTGGCGGCGGCCGAAAAGGTCCGCACGGCCGGCTACCGCCGCTGGGACGCGTACACGCCATTCCCGATCCACGGCCTCGACAAGGTGGCGGGTTTCCAGAATTCACTCGTCGGCTGGTTCGCGCTGGCGTTCGGCGGCGGCGCGTTCGTGGCCACCATGGGCCTGATCTGGTTCAGCAATGCGTTCGATTATCCGCTGATCGTCGGCGGCAAACCCATGTTCAGCCCGCCCATGTCCTTCGTGCCGTCGTACATCATGATGGTGCTGGGCGCCGCCGTCGGCGCGTTCGTCGGGATGCTGGCGCTGAACGGACTGCCCCGTTTGCATCATCCCATGCTCCAGCAGGAGCGCTTCGCGCTGGCGTCGCGCGACAAGTTCTTCCTGGTGATCGGCGCCAACGACAAAAAGTTTTCCGAAACTGAAACCCGCAAGCTGCTCGAGTCCCTCGGCGGCACGCACATCGAACTGGTGGAAGCCTGATGCGCTATTTCCTCTATTTCGTTTTGATGGTGCTGGTTGGCGCGGCCGCCGGCGTCGGCATCGCCGGGTTCCAGGGCCGGATGTCGCGCAAGCCGCCCATCGAGGTTTTTCCGGACATGGACCGGCAGTTGAAACTGCGCCCGGCGCAGCCCAACGATTTCTTCCCGAACGGCCTCAGCTCACAATTGCCGCCGCCCGGCACAATCGCGCGCAGCCAGCCGCTGGCCACCGTCGGCGGCGAGGTTTATCCCTTTGAAGATGCGCCGGCCAACACCGGCCGCGTCACTGGCACCACAAATTTTGTCGCCACCAATCCGCTGCCCGTCACCGGCGCGCTGCTCCGGCACGGACGCGAGCGCTTTGACATTTATTGCGCGCCCTGCCACGGGGCGCTGGGCGACGGCAACGGCATCACCAAAACAATTGGCGTGATGCCAACGGTGGCCAATTTGCAGGACAAGCGTTTTGTGGAAATGGCCGACGGTGAAATTTTCAATACGATTACGCACGGGAAAAGCACGATGGGCGCCTACGGACCGATCATGCCGGTGGCGGACCGCTGGGCGGTCATCGCCTACCTGCGCGCGTTGCAGCTGAGCCAGCTGGGTTCGGTGAACGATCTGCCGCCGGACCAGCAGGCTGCCTTCAGGAAACAACCATGAGTTCATCGAACGATACCAACCCGTTGCCGCCCCCGCTGGACCTGTCCGGCTGGCGGAACGTGCCAATTGCCTTGATGGTCCTGGGCGGAGGGTTGTCGGTGATTGCCGCCAAGGTGGACCCGGCGGAGTTCGGTTATTCCTGGCTGCTGGCGTTCATGTTTTTCCTGACCATTGCGCTCGGCGCATTGTTCCTGGTGATGGCCCATCATTTGAGCGACGCCGGCTGGTCGGTGGCCACGCGCCGGGTTTGCGAACATATTGCATCACTGCTGTTCCCCTGGCTGGCCATCCTGTTCCTGCCGGTCGCGTTTTTCGCGAAATACATTTATTCGTGGCTGACGATCACCGACCCGCACGCTAACACTTCGTTGAACGCGCGGTTACCCGTGTTCACTCTGCACGGCTTTTTGATGGTGTCGGCAATCTTCTTCGGGATCTGGTGGCTGCTGACGTCACGGCTGCGTTACTGGTCGCTCAAGCAGGACGAAACCGGCGTGGCCCTGTGCACGCAACGGATGCGGTTCCATTCGGGGTGGGGGATCGTCATTTTCGCCCTGACGCTGACTTTTTCCGGCGTGCTCTGGATGCAGGCGGTGCAATACCAGTGGTTCTCGGCGATTTACGGCGTGTACTTTTTTGCCAGCTGTGCCTGGGCGGCGCTGGCCGCGCTGTATCTCATCACCGTGCTGCTCCAACGTCAGCGCATCCTCACCGCCGTGTTGCAGGACAACCAGTTTTATTTCCTGGGCCTGATGTTCTTTGCGTTCACCATCTTCCAGGCGTACATCGAGTTCGCGCAATACTTTGTCATCTGGAACGCGAACACGCCCAGCGAGACCTTCTGGTATCTCATCCGCGAAAACGGTTCCTGGTGGCCGATCAGCATCCTGCTCATCTTCGGCCATTTCCTGCTGCCGTTCTTCGTGCTGTTGCCGGTGAAGGCCAAGACCGATTTCAAGGTCATGCTGCCGGTCTGTGCGTGGGCCCTGGCGATGAATTTCCTGGATTTGTCCTTCAACATCCTGCCCGCTCAACACCCGGACGGTTATCCGTTCAAATGGCTCCCGGTGCAACTCGGGTGCGTGGTCTTCATGGGCGGGTTTCTCAGCTGGGCCTTTTTGAAGAATTTCAACCGCCACGCGCCGTTCCCCCAAAAGGACCCGCGCCTGCACGAAGCCATGGGACTCCACAGCCCCGCCGATGACGAAATTTCCGACACGGCCCCAACCACCGGAGGCCGGCCATGAACCGCGAACGCACCGTCTGGCCCATCGGCGCCCTCTTCCTGGTCGCCTGCTTTTTGTTCGCCGCCCTCGTGATCAAGGTGAAGTGGTCCGCACCGGTCCCGGCCATTGACGCCGACCGCGCTGCCATCCGCGCCAAAGCGCTGGCCCAAATCCGGGCGGCCGAGGCCCAGGCGCTGGCTCATCCCGGCTGGATTGACGAAAACCGCGGCCTGATGCGCCTGCCGATTGACGTGGCCATGCAAATCACCGAACGCGAATGGCAGGATCCGGCGCGGGCCCGCGCGGACCTGTCGGCGCGCGCTGAAAAAGCCGCCGTCCCGGCCCCGGCGGCCCCGGCCAAACCCAACGCTGTGCAATGACCGTGAACGAAACCAACAAACCGGATTTGATCGGGACCGAGGTTGACGCCTCGCTGCGGGTACCGTTGCTCGCGCTGTTTGGCGGCGCGGCGCTGTGGCTCGTCGTCGGTTCCGTGCTGGCCCTGGTCGCCTCGATCAAGTTTCATCAACCCGATTTCCTAGCCGGTTGCCCGGTGCTGACGTACGGCCGGGT
>Ga0265338_10003196_pt1 | contig 23366 bp, 19 predicted proteins | sample 42126metaG_FD_193579 | JGI IMG/M metagenome (GOLD analysis project Ga0265338, IMG submission 193579) | Rhizosphere microbial communities from Carex aquatilis grown in University of Washington, Seatle, WA, United States - 4-21-26 metaG | ecosystem: Host-associated > Plants > Roots > Rhizosphere... | reverse complement strand
TTTCGCCTATTAAACTTTCACCTGCACTAGGATAAATATTATAAACATTAGAACCACAAGCTGTTAGTTTATCTGGAATACATTTTAAAGCATCTACATCCTTGGAATATATAAAATAATTTGTTGGTCTATTTATTTGGCTAAAAATTTCTTTTTCACCATCAAATAAAATAAATTCTCTATTAAGTGAGGTTGTTTTGCTTTTTTCTGAATCAAATATTATTGTTTCGTTTTCTTGAATTACAACTTTTACATTAAAAAAATTAGTCACTCCAGAATCCAATAAATCATTCAGTTTAAGTTCAATTTGTTTTGTAGCAACAACCAGTTCCCCTCGTATAGTTTTCATATCTTCGAAACAAACTTGTTTCTTGTTTACATAAACTAAAAGTTGCATTGTACTGTTGTTGTCTAGCCTAATTGACGGAATACAAAGCAAAATAACATTGTTGTAATTAATGTATTTTGCCGTAATATCTTGTTTTGAAACAATAGAAACTCTTCTTTTGTGTATAGTTTCATCTACAAATCTCTCGGATGCAGTTTTATTTTTCCACCAATCAACAATATATCGTTCTAGTCTTGTATTCTCTGCGAATATCTCCCTGTTAAATAGCCTGTTAATATTGTAAAATGTATTTTTAATGAATTTAATGAACTCAACTGATAAGTTCTCATTTAAAACAAAAGAGCGCAACCCAATTTTTATAGAATATGCACTCGAGCCAATAGAAACTAACTTATCTTCTCGATAGCCATGTCCTAATACATTTTTCATTTGATTTGAGACTATTTCGCACAGCCATTCATCATCACTTGTAAAGCCATAATCCAAATCTTTTTTGAAAATATTATAACAGAGGTCGAAAAATGAATAGATGCTATTTCTTGGCGCAAATGCGTGCATCATCAGGGTTGCATAATACTTTTTACCTGTACACACTACGGGAAGTTTTCTGTGAGAGCCCATATGGGCTATAATACTTGTGAAAGTATTATACAACTTTTGGTTAAATTCTTCTTTGCCTATTAAAGTTTTGAATATATAATTCCAATAACCGCTATTCTCTTCATTCTCCTCATTGGCGTCGGATTCTTTCCATCGTTTTGTAATTTCAACAAGAGTAGCAAAAATGATATCATGTTGCCATGCTTCAAAGTTTTTATTTGATTCACACAACTTCCCAACATATTCCAACATCAATGAATATTCATTTTCTGTAAAGTCTTTGTGCCCAATTAATTTATGCATGACAAAAACATCTTCTATTTTTTGCTGAAGAATATCATTATTCTGTATTGGCATATAATTTTTTTAGATTTTTTACAATTTTCGCAGAAATGAGCTTCACTGAATGTTCAAATTTCCTTAATGTGAGAGATTTAAGACAAACCTTAATTAATGCAAATGTATCAAATACTTTATAATATCCATCAGGAATTTAATCATAATTTGAGTGTTTAAACTATATTATTTATGGTTTTATATAAGTGTTTTGAGCAAAATGATAAATAACGCCATTCTTAACAAAGCGAGCAATGTCTTTTTCCGCTGTTTTTGGGGGAATATTTAGTTTTTGGGCTGATTCCAAATAGGTTTGGCGATTGAACTCCGCAGGGAGTGAATCGAGAAACTGCTGTTTGAGATTTTTGCTATTTTTAAGTTGTGGTTCTGTCGGTAGTTGTTGATACACATGTGCGGCATGTTGAATGAGTATTTTAACTATTTCGAGGGCTATATTAAAATCGGTATTGGAACAAATGAGAGGATTAGCGAGTGTGCCATGATCCATAATGCGCAAAGCGGAAAGTATCATAGCCATACGAAAGGTTATTAAGCCTAATCGTCTTACAGTGCCAATATAATCTAAGCCACAGAGGTGGCAATATTGGTTTTGAGTTTGAGCAAAGTATTGGTTAAAGACATACTGCTGGGCTACTGTGAAACTAAAGCGAATTGGATTTAGGTTGCTTTGCAAAATGTTGTGTAGTTCAAAGAACTCACGACCTAATTTGTCGAAATATTCGTCAAGGGTTTGGTTGTTATCTCCGGCAAAGACATCATTCCAAACAGGGTGAATGTTCATGTGATAGAAAATGAAACGGCTAAACAAACCGTTCTCGGCATTGGGAATAAGCGAGGCAACTTGTTTTGGTGTGCCTGAAAGCAAAGCTGAAAGACGAGGTGTTTCGAGTTCTACAAACTCCCGGTCTTTACGGCGGTTGTATGAAATTGTTTCGTGGTGAAAAGCTTTACGGAAACCATCGGAATAATTACCGTGTTCGCTTTTGAAAGTTTGGGCAAGTGTGTCGCCTTCCGTTTCAAATAGTAAACCTTTTCCATCATTTTCATTGAGTAACTGAAACAAACCTGTTGAACTGTTATTAGCCGGAATAATCAACATTTTGAGCGGTGGTTCTTGTGGTTTCTCGGCACCTACTCTATCTTCTCCTTTTAATGAACCATATTCAGTTAATTGCATTTGATATTGGTCTTGCAGGTTTTGGGATTGTTGACGCAAGGATTTGTGTATTGGTTCCACTAATTTACGGCAAAGCGTAAGCCTACCCTTGCCTGCGGATGCTTGAGCTGTGACAAATAAAAAGAGATTGGCATATACGGTACGCTCTGCATAAATGCCATACACATTTGATAGGCAAGCACTCATAGATACAAGCGAACCAAGCAAAAGGATATCCCTGTCTTCATGAGAAACAGATTTATCCGTGACCTTTTGTAAAAGACTTGGCAATTCATTGTAAATCTCTGCCGGAAAGGTTGGGAGGTTTACAGGAGGTGCATCCTCCGAATCCTCCATTTCCCCCATATCTTGATTAAGAGGATATGGGGATGTTGTTTTATTGTTTGGAGCTTTGGCTATATCAATACCTGCTTGTTGTGCTAAGAAAAAGAGTGTTTTGATAGAAACACCATGTCCTTTTGCTTTGAGGCAATTATCGAATTGCTTATCTGTTTCTGTTGTATCATAGCTTTGATAAAAGCGGCTGAGACGGTGGAAACACGCTCTGCCTTGTTCTCCCAAGCTATCAGCAAGGGCAAAGCCAAGGTTACGCCAATCAGCATAATTGGGGGCAATGTCAATGCACGCAGATTCAACTTTTTCAATAATTGAATTTATGTCATCCTCTAAATTGTTGTTTGAGGAAATTGAGGATTTAGAGGAAATGGAGGATTTAACCAAAGCATTTGTTTGCATTGGTGTCCATTGGTTTATATCAAATTTCTTTTTACTCATGATTTAAATTGTATTTGGGATTGATATATACATTGGGGTCGTGTACAAGAAAACAGGCTCTTGAAATATCTTTGCCTGATTTATCAACCTCAATGTGATAGGTTTGAGAAATATAATAAGCCACAGCAGCAAAGAAATCACTCTGTGAGAAGCCCCCTAAATCCCCCAAAGGGGGACTTATTTGAATTACCCATTTTAAGCCATCACCTGAGGGACTTGTAAAGAGTAGTTCTGTATCAAAATATTCATCAGCAAGCAGGGCTTGGCGCAAAGACCAGACCTCTCCCCCTTGCCCCTCTCCATAAGAGAGGGGAGTTTTAGAAAGGTGGTCGAAATCGATAACGATTAGACCAGAATGCTTGACTAGGTTTTTGTCATTTCGAGTTGTAAACTCACCTGAAAAGGTTACATAATCAAAATGAGCGGCTTTGTATTTGCGAGCTTCATTTACATCTGCAATAGAACGGAGGGTTGTTGTTGCTTCTGCGTATTTATTGCCTTTGATAAGATTGTAAACTTCCGGGATTGTTAGCGTTGAGAATGGTTTTGTATTTGTAACCGGAGCTTTGAAGTATGAAAACTCCGTAGGTACAAAAGGAACAGCTTCTGGTTCATTTTGAGTGTATTGCATTGTTGATTTACGAGCGTTAGCATAGAAATCAAATTTCTCACCGATATGAAGATGTAAATCTTCATTGAGACGAGTTAACAGTTCATCCCTTTCAATTCCATAATGGAGGGTTGCAAAATCAAACACAGTACCCGGGTTAATTGCATTGTCGGTATCGATGTGCATAGCACAACACTCGCCAAACCATTCTCCGCAAACTACAGGCTTCTGTACAATGGAGATTTGCAATGTAGGCTTGTCTTCATTGAATGGATTACGAGTTGGAGAACAAGTCCTCCCCACAAGGGAGAGGACTGTTTGGTTAGGATAATACACCCGCAATATGTGAGCATAAATATCAATGCCACTATTGGTTTTACTTAATAGGGCCTTTTCTGTTAGCTTACTCATCAGTACAAGTTTTAGGATTCGACTTGCATTGATTTTTCTCAGCATTTCTACACTTTGCCATCAGGTAATTATCGTTGAGGATTTTGTGTATATCCTCCGTACGGTAATAGATTTTATTGACAATTCTTGAAAATGGCAAGGTGCCATTTGTGCGCAAAGACAACAGTGTGCGTGGGCTGATGTGTAAGGCTTGCATTACTTCTTGGTTATCTATCCAAGTACCAACAATAGGTTTGTTTTCAAAAGCAGTAACTAGTGTGTTTTGAAGTTCTTCAATTGCTTGTAGCAATAGGCAAGCCTGTGGGCATTGGCATTTTCTACGCTGGTCTAATTTGAAAAGAATTGACTCAGGATTCTTGCGTTGCTCTTCGATTAGTTCACCAATTGTGCGAGGTTCGTTTTTCTTGTTCATCGCTTGCCCCCTTTCCTTGATGCATGGAAGTTTTCGGCTTCGGCTCTTAACTCTGCATGTGTTTTGCGTCTACCTGTTTTTAGCCACTCGTCAATTTCAGACTTTAGAAACATGAGTTTCTTGCCGTGCTTGTGGTTGGGAATTAGCCTTTGACTAACCCATGCGTAAACCGTAGGTGCAGCAGGGCGGTCGGGATGATACTCTTGAAGCTCTTGAAGATTAAACCAGCGGTCGGCTTCGGTTGTTGCTTGTCCTTTTGCATTTAACAAGGATTCTAAATTTTCTACCTTGTTAATTAAATATACCATCGCTTGCGGTATATCGTTAAATGAAATCTCTTTTGAAAACATGTTTTTACAGTTTTCGGCGATAAGGTTTTCAGATGTGCCAATAAAAAGAAAACCACGACATCAATTGAAATCGTGGTGCAAATCAGTAAGGGTATTTTTGCGGCTTATTCACCCAAAAAATGGGTATCGTTCACCCAGATTCTGGGGGAAGTCCTATGAATAGGGGTATTTAAGCAGTATAGAATTGTAGTTTTTCTGAACTTCTTCTATAAAGTTTTCTGCTGGATATTTATATTTATCCTCTTTTGAGTTTGGATTTTGAATTACCAAGCAGTTTCCTTTAATGGTTCTGTTGTTTGAGTTTAATGCTAGAACTAAATGTGAATAGCTTTGTTCTTTACTCAAAGAGTAGTTCTTTTTTAGATTTTCTATGTAACCTAAATGAAATAACATTGCTACAGAATACGGAACATCATTATTGATAATGGCATATACAAGTTCGTTTTGCCCTTCATTATTTAAGGCAACTATTTTGGGCAAAGCAAGAAACTGATATAAAGCAACCGTATCTATAAAGCTTTGGTATTTTGTTGACAATACTTGAGTTGTAAAATCTACATCTATGGTTTTCTGAGTTATGGTTGGAACTTCATCAATATGCAAGAGAGTAATTTCACTTAAATAAGTGTTTGATGGTGCTTGCTGTTTTAGAAATCTTGTGTAATAATCCGAAATTACCATTCTTTTATCTTCATGAATATGAGAATTGAAATGAGTTTGAATTTCCATACAGCATCTTATTAATGCAGATAAAAGATAATGTATGATAAAAGTCGATTCTTTGTGTTTAGTATCTATTGAATAATCAGTATGTCGAGAAATAATTATGGATAAATCGAAAGCTTGAGTTTTAATAATATCAGAAAGCTGTTTAATTAGAGAATGAAGAGCTTTGTTTGATTTATTAATCTTAAATGCAATCAGTTCATTACTTACTGCGTTTGTTTCGCTGAAAAGCGTGTTGCAATATTGGACAATATCATTGTCAATTAATTTCTTGTAGTATTGTGTTTTACTACTAAAATGACGAATAAAACTTAATTCATAATTAGAACGAAATTCGAATTGAGTTTGTTTTAATGAACTGATAAGTGGATTATAATATTCATCTGTTTTGATGTCGTTTTCTATCCAAGGTCGCAGATTTCCAAACATTATTAAATTGATATTATTCATAACTTATCTAGGTTTAGTTTAATAGCTTGTGCTGCTTTTTGTTTTGTTGCGTCGACAATCTTTGCATAAATTTGGGTTACTTTCAAATCTTTGTGTCCAAGCATTTTGCTAACGGTGTAAATATCGGTACCACCACTAAGTTGGAGCGTTGCAAAGGTATGGCGAAAACAGTGGAATGTGATTTTTTTACTTATACCAGCCTTATTAATCCATCTTTCAAGCGGCTTAGAAATCCAAGCAGAATCGGGCAAATCAGAAAAAACAAGTTGTTCCGGTTCTCCTGGTGTTCCGCAGATAGTATAAGCCTGTTCGGAGATTGGCATGTATTCCACGCCTTTTGTTTTCTGCTGCGTAAAATTTAGCTTGTATTGAGAGCCATCGAAAACAAGCTCTTTCCATTTCATTTTTTGAATATCCGAAAGGCGTAAGCCTGTTAGAGCTGAAAACAAAGCGGCTCTTTTAAGTTCAGGTCTCGCACATTCAGTTTCTACGAGTTTATTCAGTTCATCTACAGTTAAAAATTCCCTCCGTGTTTCCTGTTCTTGTACGCCTTTCACTTTTGCACCTATATCAACAGTGAGGAAACCATCTATAAAGGCTTTTTTTAGAGCAGCTTTGAAGATACTATAATAAGAAGCAGCTGAATTTTGTGCTAACTTACTCTTATCTGACTTTCGGCTTTTTGTGCTCAACAAAAAGTCTTTGAAATCTTCACTCCACTTTTCGTTTAAATCAGAAAAGATAAATGTATCACCAGCAAATAACTTTAAGTAGTCATACACACATAACCATGAAAAGCGGATGCCTTCTGAGCGATTTTTGTTTCTATTTTCTGCCAGTTGCTCAAAGTACTCAATGAAGTTGGTTTGAGCCTTTTCTTTAGCATCTAGTTTTTTACGATCATCATCCGTGTATAGCTCCGAGTTATCATATTCTTTTTGAAGTATAGCCCTTAATCCATCGGCATAAACAACACTTTGAATGTCTTTCTCGCTGCGACAGATAATTAAGCCATTATCATCTCGCTTGGGCTTATATGTCTTTGTCCCATCTGCTTCCGTGCGAGCGGTACGCTTCTTATCCCATTCAATAGTGGTAATGGTTCGGTTGATATACTGGCGTTCTCTGGTAAGCTTGCCGTTCACATACACTGGATAGCTTTCAATATACAAATACCATTCTTTACGGTCTTCGACCTTACGAATACGCACAGTTGCTTTGGTGTTATTTAATGCTTTCATGCTTGATTAGTATTTGGGGCAAACACTTTGTCAATTAACTCTTTGGGAACATATACAAATTTACCCTTGGGGATTTTGAGAATATCTAGGCGTTTGATGGTTGAGTACAAAGTTTTTTCAGAAACTCCAAATTTGGTTTGAATCTCTTTCATTGTATAACACTCATCAATGCTGTAATCTTTTGGTTGTTGTGGGATTGGCTCAGACTGTGGAATAGATGCAAACATGGCTTCAAGATGCACACGGCTTATCCGGGTTAATCTTTCGCCTAAGTTGAGAGCTGGGATTTTTCCGCTTTTGATTAATCGTTGAATGGTGTTTCGTGAAATTCCGAAAAGCTGGGTAGCATCTTTGACTGATATATAGGGGCGACTTTGAATCTCAGCGATAATATTACTTTTTTCAGCTGCAACGGCTTGCTTTTTGGTTTGGGCAAGCTGGTCTTTCTGTTTTTGCTTGTCGCCTTTGAGAACACATGCTCTACTACAATAACGAGTGAACATTGTTTTTGCTTCAAACGGTTGTTTGCAGAACTCACATACCTTTGGTATCTTTAATTTACTAAACCCCATATATCGAAGATTAATACTTGTATTAAGACATGATAATATTCAATAATGTACAACAAGGTTAAATAAGGTGCAGATAGTCACTATTATTTAGGTGCGGTACAAATATGGTACAAATATAATAGAAAATAACTAATATCTACTATAGAATTCAATAAATATGCAAACGAAAAAAGTGCCACTAACTCAATGTTAATGGCACTTTATCAATTTATGATATTTGGTTGGTTTGGTGAATTATTTCACTTCTTCAAAGTCAACATCAGTTACGTTATCGCCTTTGTCGTCTTCGTTGTTTGGTTCAGCTTGGTGTGGAGCACCTTGACCTTCTTGACCACCTTGCGTAGCATTATACATTTCTTGACTAGCAGCATGGAAAACAGTGTTCAGTTCTTCTGTTGCTTTGTCAATAGCTGCTAAATCTTCTGCTTTGTGAGCTGTTTTCAATTTCTCTAAAGCAGCTTCGATAGGTCCTTTTTTATCCGCAGGAAGCTTATCTCCTATTTCTTTCAATTGTTTCTCTGTTTGGAAAATCAAAGCATCAGCATGATTCAATTTCTCGATGCGTTCTTTTTCTTTTTGATCAGATTCAGCATTCATTTCAGCATCAGCTTTCATGCGTTTGATTTCAGCATCCGTCAAGCCCGATGAAGCTTCAATTCGGATAGATTGTTCCTTACCTGTAGCTTTATCTTTAGCTGAAACTTTTACAATACCATTGGCATCAATATCAAAAGTTACTTCAATTTGAGGTACCCCACGTGGCGCAGAAGGCAATCCGTCTAAGTTGAATCTACCAATCGTTTTATTGTCGCGTGCCATTGGGCGTTCACCTTGAAGCACATGAATTTCTACTGAAGGTTGATTATCACTAGCCGTAGAGAATGTCTCTGATTTCTTGGTTGGAATAGTTGTATTTGCTTCTATTAATCTTGTCATCACAGCACCCATTGTTTCGATACCCAATGAAAGAGGTGTAACATCCAACAACAAAACATCTTTCACTTCACCGGATAATACACCACCTTGAATAGCAGCACCGATAGCTACCACTTCATCCGGATTCACACCTTTAGATGGAGCTTTGCCAAAGAATTTTTCAACGGCTGCCTGAATTGCAGGGATACGAGTAGAACCACCTACCAAAATAATTTCGTCAATATCCGATTTACTTAAACCGGCACCTTTCAAAGCTGTTTGACATGGAGCAATAGTGCGTTGAATCAAATCATCAATCAATTGTTCAAATTTAGCACGAGTCAATGTACGAACCAAGTGGCGAGGCACACCGTCAACAGGCATGATATAAGGTAAATTGATTTCGCTTGAAGTCGTATTTGATAATTCTATTTTAGCTTTTTCAGCAGCTTCTTTTAAGCGTTGTTGAGCCATTGGGTCTTTCGTCAAATCAATTCCCATGTTTTCATCTTTAAACTCTTGAACCAACCAATCAATAATACGGTGGTCAAAGTCATCACCACCCAAGTGTGTATCACCATCGGTAGATTTTACTTCAAATACGCCATCGCCCAATTCCAATATAGACACATCATGTGTACCACCACCACAGTCGAACACCACAATTTTCATGTCTTTATGTGCTTTGTCTAAACCATATGCTAAAGCCGCTGCGGTAGGTTCATTTACAATACGCTTCACATTTAAACCGGCTATTTCACCTGCTTCTTTAGTAGCTTGACGTTGTGAATCGTTGAAGTAAGCCGGTACAGTAATAACCGCATCAGTCACTTCTTGACCCAAATAATCTTCAGCCGTTTTCTTCATTTTTTGAAGAATCATAGCCGAAATTTCTTGTGGAGAATAAAGACGACCGTCAATATCAATACGAGGTGTATTATTATCTCCTTTCACTACTTTAAATGGCACACGAGCAATCTCTTTTGTTACCTCATCAAAACTATCACCCATAAAGCGTTTGATTGAAGACACAGTTTTGGTTGGATTTGTAATAGCCTGTCTTTTTGCAGGATCACCAATTTTGCGTTCGCCACCATCAATAAAACCAATCACCGAAGGTGTTGTGCGTTTACCTTCGCTATTAGCTATAACGATAGGCTCATTACCTTCCATCACAGCCACACAAGAGTTGGTTGTTCCTAAGTCAATTCCAATAATTTTTCCCATAATAATTTAATTTATAATTGTTTTTTAGAATGTGCTAATGTACCAAGAGAATAGATTAATACATTTTGTTATTTGTTCGAATATAATCGCTGAACGGCTTTTTCAATTCTTATGCCAAGTAATAAAATCAATTTTTACTTGTTTTTTTGACAGTAAAAGGATTGATATTGAAGTTTAATTGTCACAAAATTATGACAAAAGGGCAGGATATTGATACCAATCCTCTTTTATGCTCTCTTGTGTACTTGTTTACTTTTTCCTACCTTCGCTGCCAAATCACTATTCAGGAAAATTTTACATGAAACGAGCATTAAAAGGGCTTCAAGCCAAAGACGATGAATATTTGCGAGTTCCATGTGCCCTTAATGTAAAAAATAAAAAATACACATGAAAAATATTCGCAACTTTTGTATTATTGCTCACATTGACCACGGAAAGAGTACCCTTGCCGACCGATTATTGGAACAGACACATACCGTTTTCGGCAAAGAAATGCAGGCACAAATTCTCGACAATATGGATTTGGAACGTGAGCGCGGTATAACCATCAAAAGCCACGCAATCCAAATGAACTACATATACAAAGGCGAACAATATGTGTTCAATTTAATTGACACACCCGGACATGTGGATTTCTCTTACGAAGTTTCCCGTTCTATTGCCGCTTGCGAAGGTGCTTTGCTTATTGTAGATGCAACCCAGGGCATTCAGGCTCAAACTATTTCTAACTTATATATGGCCATCGAACATGACTTGGAGATTATCCCAATCATGAATAAAATGGATATGGACAGCGCCATGCCGGATGAGGTGGAAGACCAAATTGTGGAACTGTTGGGTTGTAAACGAGAGGAAGTGCTTCGTGCCAGCGGGAAAACGGGTTTGGGTATAGATGAAATTCTTGAAGCAATAGTTGAACGCATACCTGCACCTACAGGAGATCCTGAAGCACCACTTCAATGTTTAATTTTTGACTCCGTGTTCAATTCATTTAGAGGCATTATTGCTTATTTCAAGATTGTAAACGGAACTATAAATAAAGGCGACTTAGTAAAATTTGTTGCTACTGAAAAAGAATACAATGCCGATGAAATTGGCATTCTAAAATTGGAGATGAGCCCAACTCAAAGCCTTAGTGCAGGCAATGTAGGTTATATCATTTCGGGAATCAAAACATCGAAAGAAGTAAAAGTGGGTGATACCATTACCCATGTAAAAAATCCTTGCAAGGATGTAATTGCCGGTTTTGAAGAAGTAAAACCAATGGTGTTTGCTGGAGTTTATCCTATCGACACAGAGGATTTTGAAGACCTGCGTTCGTCTATCGAGAAACTACAGCTCAACGATGCTTCACTTACTTTCGAAGCTGAATCGTCTATCGCACTTGGCTTCGGTTTTCGTTGTGGGTTCTTAGGAATGTTGCACATGGAGATTATCCAAGAACGCCTCGAACGGGAGTTTGACATGAGCGTAATTACTACCGTACCCAATGTGCAGTATAAGGTATATACTCGCAAGAATGAATTGATCGAAGTACATAACCCATCGGGTTTGCCGGACATCATGTCCATCGACCGCATTGAAGAACCCTATATCCGCGCATCTATTATTACCAGAACAGCCTATATCGGACAAATAATGACCCTTTGCCTTGGTAAACGCGGCGAATTGATAAAACAAAACTATATCTCCAGCGACCGTATCGAAATAATCTACGATATGCCACTAGGCGAAATTGTATTTGATTTTTACGATAAATTGAAAAGCATTTCCAAAGGATACGCCTCTTTCGATTATCACATGATAGATTATCGTCCTTCCAAATTAGTGAAGCTGGATATTCTGCTTAATGGCGAATCCGTGGATGCACTTTCATCTTTAATACATGTGGACAATGCACTGAACCTTGGCCGCCGTATGTGTGAAAAGCTAAAAGAATTGATTCCACGCCAACAGTTTGATATTGCCATACAAGCCGCTATTGGTGCTAAAATAATCTCCCGCGAAACCATCAAAGCCGTGCGTAAGGATGTAACTGCCAAATGTTATGGTGGAGATATCTCCCGTAAACGCAAGCTACTAGAGAAACAGAAAAAAGGTAAAAAGAAGATGAAGCAAATCGGTAATGTGGAAGTGCCGCAGAAAGCTTTCTTGGCGGTGTTGAAGTTAGATTAACCATTTATATTTCTTGTACAGACGCAAGGCGTGCGTCTCATTATAACACAACAAACCCTCCTACTTTTTTCAAGTAGGAGGGTTTCTGTTTGCGTATATTTGCAAGTCGGGAGACTTGCTTTTAGCACTAAATGGGCAGGAGCCTACTCCGAACAGAGTAGCGGTGAAATAACTACTCAGTATCTGCTACATCAGTTTTATAATACTTACTATCACTAGAAATCATTTTCAGTTGGTTACAATCTGTAACCAACTCACTGCCTTCTTTTTTAAGTCAAATATAATCCATCAGCTCTTTACTTAATCCAATCTCAATTTTACCGAAATCAGTATTTTGATATTCACTGTCATCAAGCGAAATATTATCATAATTATCTTTTAATGTAAACATTTGGGGTTCTGTTAATATAAACTTCTTTGCTAGTTTATCACAATATCCTTTAGAAGCATTTATTGTGGCAGGAAAAGCAAAATTCACTCCTGGTTTAGCTTCTCTATAATATTTATCCATTTTACTAGAGAAATATCTAATCCCATCACAATCAGTACAATCAAGAATCCAATTCATCAATAATTGTGGTATTATATATTCTTGTTTGTCGTTTACATTAATATCTACTCGAATAGAACAAGCTGCGATTAAAGGCCAACAAACTGCATTTGCAAGAATAAAATGCATTCGTTCAGAATAGAAATCAATATCTTTTTTGTTTTTATTTATTATAATTTCATTAAATAAAGCAGCCCAAACTGCTGGTCTATAAGCAATGTTTAGTATTTTAGTTTCATTAACTGCTTTAAATTTTGAACAATAGACATCTCCACCTTTCTGATTTGTTTCCTCCCAACATAAATATGTCGAACCTGCAATGTAAATACAAGGTTGTTCTGTTTTACTATATCTATATGATTTTACAATGTGTTTTTTATCGTAAGGGATGTGAAAAAGGTCTTTTCTTTCAGATAAATTTTCATTATCTATTCGAAAGCGAAAGTGATATAGATTATCTATCTCTTTACTTATATTTTGTTTTGACATAAGTCTTGATATATGGCTGCATACACCTCTTCCATTTAGTAAATCTTTCATTAATTTATTAGCCTCTTTTACATCTCCTTTTTGATTTAATGAAAAAATATTTAATATCTGATCGCATATTTCTTTAGTAACAAAGTATGGACTTAAATTATTATCTATAAATAGACTCTTAATTTCAATCAAATTAATATCATTTTGATTCTTGTTTGAGAATTCAAGATTAATCTCGTTTATCAACTTTTGAAATTCAATTAGATAATCTTCAAAAACAGTTTTAAGATAATTATAGAAATTAATATCTTTTCTGTCTTTCGGTAAATTTAAAGTTTCACTATTGTAAAAATCAACTATGTACATATTTAGAATTTTTATTTGTAAATATAAATAGTATAAAATTAAAATCTCACCAAAAATAATTAATATAAAAAAGATATTTTCTAAATTGCCCTCTTCAAGTAGCAAATTGCCCCTCAAAGTTTATAGTACTCATCCAATGACTTGAAGTCATCGGATGAGTTGCACTGCAATTATACAATCTCAAATTCATCGCTTTTCAATGTGATATAAAACATTACTTTATTCTGTATTATATAAAAACAAGCAAACTCTTTTTCTATATTAACAAAAGCACTGAAAACATCGGTATGTTTAATTTCATACTCATTCCTTTTTTCAAAGCTAATAACTCTTATGTTTTTCTTATACATGATAAACTTCCTTTTTTATTGCTCTATGAAATCAGGGGTCTTTCTCCCTCTCCTTTGGAGAGGGCTGGGGTGAGGTCTCTTTCTCTGCTCCCTCCCCCTCGGGGAGGGCTGGGGTGGGGCTCTTATTTCTCCATTTTTATCTCCAACACCGTCGATTCCCCATTCACCACGCTCACCGTAGCAGTCACATCCTTAAAGCCTGGCTTCGTAGCAGTCACCGTGTAATCGCCATCCGGTAAGCTTTTTATGTTAGAACCTCCGCCTTTAGCCGTTTTCTTCACCACCGCAGACTTACTCTTAGCAGCTTTCAGCGTATTGTTGGCAGGCACTAGCGTCAGCGTCACATTAGCCATGCCCACTCCCGTTTGTGCATCCAACGCTTGCATCTTCAATGCCAATGAGCTTGTACCCGTCACTATGACCTTACGCACTGCCTGATACTCCTTATAGAAATTAGGCTGCGACGTGCGCACCATTTCCACCAGCGTATCAATCTTATCCCAATTCGTTGAAAGCGTTTTAAATAAAGTAACAAGCAATTGAGTAACCTCTCCCGTATCAGTCGTATCCAAACGCCCCTTAGGTATAGCAGCACTAAAATTAGTAATCGAAGTTTGCAAAGCAGTAAGCAGCAAAGGCGTCACACCATAACTAGCCAAAGCAACCAAATTTGCATTGGCATTATCCCGTATCACTTGGCAACTAGCTAACAATTTCGAATCCGAACTCCTATTCAAATCCGTTTCGGTATAATTCACCAAGGCAAGCAAGGCACTATTATTCCCATTAGTAGCAAATGCCACCACCCTACGGCTGACATCCACAGCCCCAGCAACAAGCGTTCCCTTCACCAGTTTCTTATTCACCGTATCCCCACTCTTATCCGCCTCCTGCTGCACCTGTGCCGCCTGAATCTGCGTGTTTGTGGTTTGAATCACCGGAAAATAAGTAGTAAACCCCGGTAACCCCGCAGTAATAGTAGAATTAGCCGATAAAAAAGCAACACCCGCCACCGACATCTTCTCGGTACTCTCTTGTTTGTTAGTCATAAAATTTGTTTTTCAGATTAATATTAGTTCTAATTCTTGTATTTTCTCTTCTCCCTCTCCTGTGGAGAGGGCTGGGGTGAGGTCTCTCTCCATTTCTCACTCGACAACCGATTTCGAACGCTTGACAGATGCCTTCGATTACTCGACAACCGACTTCGAACACCTGACAGATACCTCCGATTATTTGACAGATAGCTATGTTTACTCGACAGATGCCAATGTTTACTAAACAGATAGCTATGTTTGCTTGACAGATGCCATTGCTTACCCAACAGATGCCAATGTTTGCCTGACAGATGCTATTGTTTGCTTGACAGATGCCAATGTTTGCTCGACAGATGATTTTGCTTACCCAACAGATGCCATTGTTTACTCAACAGATGGTTTTGCTTACCCAACAGATGTCATTGCTCGCTCGACAGATGACATTTTCCTTTGTTCCCTCTCCTATGGAGAGGGTTAGGGTGAGGTCTCTCTCTGTTTGCTCTCCTTGGGGTGAGGTCTCTCCTCTCTCATCCGCACAAAAAAAGCCTTCGATAGAAACTTTGCATCCTTTTCAAAGACAAGTATAATTATTCAGTAAAAACAAATTTATAACTCTTACTTACTAATCTTTTTACATCATTTATGCAGCTAAGTCCGGTGTAAAATAAAAGAGATGATTCCACGAACAGAAACCCTTTAATAAAGCCCAATGAAGAGCCATTAGTCGAAGCAAAAAGAATCATCATTTAGAGTGAATTAAGAATGCAAAAAAGACTTAAATGATAAAAAGAATGCAAATGTAAAAAAAATTATTAAGACTAACACTAAAAAATAGCTTAATAAAATAGAAATAAAAATCATTGCCATCTTTCTCAAAAGACGAATAAAATAACAAAACTCAGATTTAAGATTAGGGCAAAAAAATAAGGTTCAAATTACTTGAACCTTATTCTCTATATCTAGATTTAATTATTAACTATTCATTATTAACTGTTAACTATTTCTCCTCTTTATCCTTAATAAACAAAGCATTAAACTTACGAGGAATAGCAGTTTCAAAGCGAAGCGGTTCTTTGGTAACAGGATGATTAAAGGCAAGCACGCGTGCATGCAAACCTATACGGCCAATGGGTGAAATGTCGGCACCATACTTCTTATCACCAATAATTGGATGCCCGATTTCCTGCATATGTACACGGATTTGGTTCTTGCGTCCTGTATCGAGTTCCACTTTAAGCATGGTGTAATGGGCACTTTTGCGCATTACACGGTAGCGTGTTACAGCTTCTTGTCCGTCAGTATCAGTCTTGCTGGAGTGTATTTTAAAAGCACGGCTTTCACGCAAATAAGACACGATGGTGTCTTCATCTTTTTCTACCAAACCTTCCACCACGGCAATATACACTCGTTCGGCTATGTTCTCGTGCCAGTTGTCTTGCAAGGCAAGTTGTACTTCCTTGGTTTTGGCATACATAATCAAACCCGAAGTTTCACGGTCGATACGATGCACCACAAACAAACGATTGCGCGGGTCTCTCTTTTTGAGATAATTGGCAAGAATGCTAAATGCGGTTGTTTCGTCTTTCTTTTCGTCCGTAGCTACGGCAAGGAGTCCTTCGGATTTTTCAATCACAATAAGATAATCGTCTTCGAATACTATTTTGACTTTCGGATGCTTTAACTCGTACGACATTTTGCCGCTGTTGATAGTAATGGCATCGCCTACTTGCAACGGATGATTGTATTGAGTAACCGGCTCACCATTCACACATACCAACTTATTGGCAAGCATAGATTTTAATGCCGAACGGCTTTTACCCGCAAAGTGAATACCTAAAAATCCCATCAACTCAATGGGCTCTTTTACACGAAGCGCATTTTGTTTGAAGGGTGTTTTTGGTTTGTGAGAAGAGGAATTTCTGTTAGAGGAATATTTCATTTAAAAAAGATTACTATATAATAATGAGAGATTTGAAAGTGCAAAGGTAGGTGTATATTTTTATATTGCCCCTACAGGGCGCAAATTTCTATAAAATTCAAAACCCAGAGCAATACCCTGGGCTGAATTATATAAACCTTTCAGACTAATCTTAATTTCTTATCTAGATAAATCCGTTGGTCTGTATGGTTTCGGACCTCCGGTGTTTAGACGGCGTTTGTATGCAGGAATGTTTTCCAATTCTTCCACCACTTTTTCGTCATCTATTTGTTGTGTCATCGATGCAAAGCTATCAGCTTTTTTCTTTTGCTCTACTTTGGTATCACCATAATATTTATCAAACAAATTATCCACAACAGGTTGAGGTGTAGGTTCCGGTGCTCTATAAGTTGGTATTTCAATAGGTTCAAATACTTCATCTTCAATATTAGATTCTGTTTCTATAGCAGAATCCGGTTCAGAAGAAAGCGATTCAGTATCTTCAAAGAAAATCTCTTGTTTTGCTTTAGGTTCTTCAATTTCCGGTTCTCTTTTTAAAACCGTAGGTTGTCTACGTACCGGTATCGCAATATCACTAACCCCAAAACCCGTAGCAATAAGGGTGATTTTAACTTCTTCTTCCAAGTTATCATCAAAACTTATTCCCCATATCACTTCTTCTGCCTCATCTCCCACCATTTCCATGAATTCGTTGATTTGGGTGATTTCGTCCATCTTGATAGCTGTTTCATCTTGACGGCAATAGAAGTTAAGTAAGATGCGTTTGGCACCAGCCACATTATTATTTTTCAATAATGGAGAAGACAATGCATTTTCAATGGCTCTACGCAAACGGTTTTCACCTGAAGCATAACCCGTGTTCATAATAGCAACACCTCCATTACGCATGATGGTATTGACATCGGCGAAATCCACATTGATATGTCCGTGAATGGTTATAATTTCAGCAATACCTTTAGCGGCATCTTTCAGCACATCATCGGCTTTGGCAAAAGCATTGGATAAATCAAGTTCGGGATAAATGTCACGCAAACGCTCGTTGTTAATAACCAACAAAGCATCAACATTTTCATTCATTAAGCGTACACCTTCCAAAGCCTGTGCAATCTTCCGTTGACCTTCGAAAGCAAAAGGAATGGTAACGATGCCGACAGTAAGAATATCTAAATCTTTTGCAATCTTAGCAATAACCGGAGCTGCACCCGTACCCGTACCACCACCCATACCGGCAGTGATAAACACCATTTTGGTATTTTGACTTAACACGGAACGAATCTCGTCAATGGATTCCTCGGCAGCTTCACGGGCACGATCCGGATTATTCCCTGCGCCTAAGCCTGCGGTAGTTATAGGCCCAAGTTGTATTTTTTTCTGAATAGGCGATTTATTCAATGCCTGATTGTCAGTATTACAAATGATAAAAGAAACATCTTTTATTCCTTCGCGAAACATATGGTTAACTGCGTTGCCACCACCACCACCCACACCAATTACTTTGATGATAGATGAATCTTCCGATGGTAAATCAAACTCTATTAAATCTATTCCTTCCATAACAATAGTTCTTCAGGTTACTTTTTTCGTTTTACTTCAATACTATTCTTCAAAGTCTCGCTCGTTGAAAAGCGTTCCTACAATCTTATCTCCAAAACCCTTAAATGGGTTCCTTTTCTTAGATTTATCTTTTTGTGGCTCTTTTGGTGGTGCCACCGGTTCTATTGTTTTTACAACTTCCGGCTCAACAACCTGACAGTTTTCACTGCCAAAATTTACTAATCCTATCAAAAGTGAATAAGCCGGTGAAATTTGCTTGGCATCTTCTATATCTGATAATAGATGATCAAAAGAACCATGACGCACTTTCAATCCTGTTTTTAATTCTACTAATTCAGGTAAACCTCTTAACTGAGAAGCTCCACCGGTTATAATTACACCGGCGCGTAATTGATTTCCGTAGCCGGATTTTTCAATCTGCATACAAACCATATCCATAATCTCATCCATACGAGCTTCTATAAATGAAGCCAAGTTTTTGGTTTGCACTTTATGGTCGTCGTTACCATGAAGAGGAGATTTAAGAGTGATGGTTTTAGGTTCGGTTTCCAAAGCTACCAAAGCACAACCGAAATTCTTTTTAAGGTTCTCTGCATCAGCAAGGGTTACTTGCATATCGCGGATGTCCTGGGTAACTGTTTTACCACCAAAGGGAATAACAGCCATGTGGCGAATAAAATCATCTGCATAAACAACTACAGTGGTGGTTTCAGCACCAAAATCAATCACCACGCAACCCAATTCTTTTTCTCTTGGCGAAATAAGTGATTCACTCATTACAATAGGAGATGTAAATAAACCTGCCAATTTTTGTGGAATACGCTCCAAACAAGCACATACACGATCATTAATACCTGGTTTCCCAACTACCAACAGATAACGAGCTTCCACATGCGAACACATGCAGCCGGCCGGACTTGGCTCTAATTCTCCATCAAGTATAAATTCTTGTTCCAAGATTTCATATACCGATGAATTTTCAAATTCCAAATTTAGGTTTTTATCATATAGAGATTTGATAACCTCCTCTGTCAATTCTGTTTCTTTATCAAAAATTCTGGGTACAACATTTACAATAGATTTGAGCGTATGTCCACCCAATCCGACATACACCTTTCCTATTTCTATCTTAACCCTGTTTTGAAGTTTCTTTACCAAACGCCCTACAGTAGCAGCTGCCTCACTATGATTAGTAACCACACCGCGACGAACACCAGCGGATGGTTCTGATTCAACTGCCAATATTTTAAGTAAGCCGTTTTTGTCTTTCTGGGCTACCATTCCGGCAATTTTGGAACTACCCAAGTCTATGGCTACAATATATTCCGACATACAATTTCTTATTTTTTGGTACAAACTACCTGATTCTTATACTTTAAACTAATGCTTTTATAATCTCCCCAACCTATTTTATTCAATCCCCTTAAATAGAAAGTTTTCAGTTTGGCAAGCTTTTGTTGGTAATCATCAAGGGTTCCAAGCTCAATTTCATGGTCGCCCACACGGGGAATTAAAACGATTTCATTATTGGCATCGACATCAATTTGTTCTATCTGTGCGTTCCAAAATTCATTTTTTCGTAAATATAATACAAAATCCTTCAACTTTGTGATTGCAAATAGTTTATTAACAGTTCCTGTTACTACCGGAACATAAGCCACAAAATGTTCTGAAATAGGGAGAAATTTGCCATCTATGTCAATATAATATCTGGAAAGACCATACACTCTAAATAAAGGTTCGCGTTGCCAAACATCAATGTTCAAATCACCGGAAGGGGTTTTGTAGCATTCCACATTTTTAATAAATGGATTCTTTTCTAAAATGGTCTCCACTTTTCTAGTCTTTATCTTTCGGAATTTAAGTCCAACAAGTTTCAATTCACTTTCATCCAAGGCATTTCGAATATCTTTGACACTTACAAATTGTAAGTTGGCACTGTCTTTCACTGTTATCACCACTTTCTCGCATATATTCTCATCATCTTTATGTGAAAATTTGACAATAGCAAAGCTAATGTATCCGAGCAAGCCCAGTACAACAACGATAATTCCTATGTTTTTCCAATTTGGCTTTTTCATTTTCTTTATGATTTGAAAATTTAAAGATGTGCTAATTTGAGAATGATTGGCTTTGCATTTCATCAATTTTCAAATCGTCAAATTGACACATTTTCAAATTAGACCTTCGCAATATTTAGTTATTTCCGGTATAAATTTATCTATATCACCTGCACCTAGGGTAACCAATACATCAAAATTATGTTTAGGCAATTCCGCCATCAGTTCTTCTTTGGTACAAAGTGTTTTATCTTTAATTGTTACTTTATCAAAAACCAATTGCGATGTGACTCCTTCTATTGGCAACTCGCGAGCCGGATAAATATCCAACAAAATCAATTCGTCAAGCATGGATAAGGCTTCCGAAAATTCAGGTGCAAAATCCCTAGTTCTAGTATATAAATGTGGTTGAAAAATGCCACACACTTTTTTATCTGGAAACAAGGCTTTGATAGATTTGATGCTTTGAGTCAATTCCGTTGGATGATGTGCATAATCGTCTAAATACGAAATCTTATCACTCTTTACATGAAAATCGAAACGACGACGAATGCCTTTAAATGAAGCAATTCCCGCACGCAGTTCCTCGTCCGTTACATCATTTAACCACGCCAGAGCCATTGCAGCCACTGCGTTTTCTACATTTATCAAAACAGGAACACCCAATTTCAGGTTAAAAATGATAGCTGTTGGTGTAACAAAATCGAATATGATTTCGCCCTTTTCCACACGGATATTCTCGGCATGAAAATCACCTCCTTCGGAAGCCGAATAGGTAAACAATTTCACCGCTTCTTTCAATTTTGGAGTAACCGAAATGCCCTTGCGCATAATCAAACAACCGCCTTCACGAATCAAGGAGGTGAAATGCTCAAAACTATCACGGAAAGCTTCTTTGGTACCATAGATATCCAAATGATCGGCATCAGCTGCAGTAATCACAGCCATAAAAGGTTTCAATTGATGGAAAGAGCGATCGTATTCGTCAGCCTCAATCACCACCAAATTAGTTTTGTCGGATAATAATAAGTTCGTGTCAAAGTTCTTGGAGACACCACCCAAGAAGGCATTACATCCCACATGCGAAGCATTTAGCAAATGCGCCGTCATGGTAGAAGTTGTAGTTTTTCCATGTGTACCGGCAATACACAAACCACAACCCATTTCGGTAATTTTACCCAATACCTGTGCACGTTTCATTATCTCGAAATCGTGGTATTGGAAATATCCCCACTCTTTATGAGTAGTAGGAATAGCGGGAGTGATTACCACAAAACAAGTTTCGGGGTCACGAAAATCAGCAGGAATTAGCATGATATCATCGGAATAGTGAATAGCGATTCCTTCTTTCTCCATTTCTTTAGTCAACACCGTAGAAGTACGGTCGTAACCGGCCACTTTAAAGCTCTTGGCATGAAAATAACGCGCCAAGGCACTCATGCCGATTCCGCCAATGCCTAGGAAATAATATGAGGTATAATTTTGCATGTTATGTATTCTATTTTATTTTTTCACCGAAAGCGGCACATCCTTACCACCCAAATAAACCGCTATCAAAACCACATCCTCGTTGCCAGCATTGTAGCCATTGTGAAAGGAGTCGAAGACCTCAGAAATGGTAGAGTTTGGTGCATAATGAAACTCTTTACCATTCTCAAGTTGAACTGTCAAATTTCCTTTTTCCACATAAGCAAACACTGGAATTTCGTGTTTGTGCCAGCCTGTTTGTTTGCCGGGTGGTATGGTTACTTTACAGATTGTCACTTCCGCATTAGGAAAGGTTGGAAACACTATTTTTTGGCCTATCACAGTTGTATCTGTTTGGAGTAGTTTTTCAACTCCTACACCGTCTTGGTATTGAGCGTTGGCAAACGCACAAAACAAGAGGAGAATTATTATGGATAGGTGTTTCTTCATTTATTTTATCAACTTAATTATCTCATCTGCAATTCTATTCGCAGAATCGTATTGAGCCAGTTTTTCAATATTTTCAGCCAATGATTTTAGTTTGGCTTCGTTATTTATTAAGTCCAATGCAACTGGTATCAATTGCTTTGGCGCATCAGCATCGGTTATCATGATTGCGGCATCTACCGAAGCCAAAGCCAAGGCATTTTTTGTTTGGTGGTCTTCACTTACATTAGGTGATGGCACCAAAATGACCGATTTTTTCAACAAACAAAGTTCAGAAATAGAACTTGCGCCGGCACGCGAAATCACTAAATCAGCAATGGCATAGGCCAAGTCCATATGCGAAACAAAATCAACCACAACCAAATTCTTACTTTTAAATGGTTGTGCGGACATAAGCGCATCTTGGATGTAAAATTTACCAGTTTGCCAGATCACTTGCACACATGAATCGGCAAGTTCTTTCAAATAAGCCATTACACTTTGATTTACTGTACGAGCACCTAAACTTCCACCTACAATTAATATTGTTTTTTTCTCCGGCGAAAAGCCAAAGTATTTATATGCTTCTTCCTTTTTATCCAATCCTGCAGTTAAATCTTGACGAACCGGATTACCGGTAAGTATAATACTTTCCTTTGGAAAGAAACGTTCCATACCTTCGTAAGCTACACAAATACGCGCTGCTTTTTTGCCAATAGTTTATTGGTAACTCCGGCATAGGAATTTTGTTCTTGAATCACTGTTGGTACGCTTGCCCAATTGGCAGCTCGGAG
>Ga0265338_10003195_pt1 | contig 23367 bp, 20 predicted proteins | sample 42126metaG_FD_193579 | JGI IMG/M metagenome (GOLD analysis project Ga0265338, IMG submission 193579) | Rhizosphere microbial communities from Carex aquatilis grown in University of Washington, Seatle, WA, United States - 4-21-26 metaG | ecosystem: Host-associated > Plants > Roots > Rhizosphere... | reverse complement strand
CAAGCTGCCGGTGCACAAACCGCATTACCTGATGGGCGTGGGCACGCCCGAAGACCTGGTGGCCGGGGTCGCGGCCGGCATCGACATGTTCGATTGCGTGATGCCCACGCGCAACGCCCGCAACGGCTGGCTGTTCACGCGTTTTGGCGACGTCAAGATCAAGAACGCCGCGCACAAGAACGACCCGCGCCCGCTCGACTCCACCTGCGGCTGCTACACCTGCCGCAATTTCTCGCGCGCCTATCTCCATCATCTGCATAAAGTCGGTGAAATTCTCGGCGCGCGGCTCAATACTATCCATAACCTGCACTATTACCTTGAGCTGATGGCCGAGATGCGCGACGCGATCGAAGCGCAGGGCTTCGAGGCATTCCGGCACAAGTTCGCTGCGGACCGCATGCGCGGGATAAGTTAGCCAGCTCGGTCGGCTAAACGCACTAGTCAGTGAAATCCATGTTCTGGCCATGCCCAAGTGATAGAATCCATGGTTAATTCGACAGAGATGATGGAGAAATAAAAGTGTGGATTTCCAATGCGCATGCACAATTTGGCGGTTTGGGCGGGATTCAATCCAGCCTGACGCAATTCCTGCCGATTATTCTGATGTTCGCGGTGCTGTATTTCATCATGATCCGTCCGCAAATGAAGCGCCAGAAAGAATTGCGCAACATGCTGGCTGCCATGGTCAAAGGCGACGAAGTGGTCACCAACGGTGGTGTCGTAGGTAAAATCACCAAGGCCGGCGATGCTTATATCGGCCTCGAAATTGCCGACGGCGTGGAAATCACCGTACAGAAAGGCTCGATTACCACGGTTTTGCCCAAGGGCACCATCAAGTCGATCTAAACGCGTCCGATTTGCCTGGCGCTTGATACTGCCGCTTGATATCTGCGCCAGGCACGCCCGCCCCGAACTCTCGGTGCGGGCAATCCAGCCGACCTAACCAGGTGGCGCCCTCACCCTCCAGTCCGGCCCATTCATGAACCGTTACCCCCTCTGGAAATATGTCGTGATGCTGGTGGCGCTTGCTGCCGGCTTCTTCTACACGCTACCGAACTTCTTCGGCGAGACACCCGCGATCCAGGTGTCCAGCGGTAAAGCGACCGTCAAGCTCACACCTGCCGTGTACGCGCAGATCGAGCAGACGCTGACCGACAACCACATCGCTGCCGACGACATTTCGTTCGACAACAACCCCAATAACGCGACAGTGCGGGTTCGTCTGAACGATACCGACACCCAACTGCACGCGAAAGACTTGGTGAGCAAGGCCCTGAACGCCGATCCGAGCGACCCGTCGTTCATCGTCGCGCTGAGCCTGCAAAGCGCGTCGCCAAAATGGCTGAGCGCACTCAATGCGCGCCCGATGTACCTGGGCCTGGACTTGCGTGGCGGCGTGCACTTCCTGTTGCAAGTCGACATGGACGGCGCCTTGAGCAAGAAGCTCGACAGCGACGCCGCCGATGCGCGCGCCTTGCTGCGCGACAAAGGCATACGCGATGGCGGCGTGAACCGCGTCAATCAAGCGATTATCGTCAATTTCGTCGATGCCGCGAGCGCGGATCAAGCCAAGCAATTGCTGTCCGCGAACGGTTCGGAGCTGCAATGGGCCAGTGCCGCTGCCGCTGCGCCCGCGACTGGCTTCCAGGTGATCGGCACGTTCACGCCGGCCATGCAGCGCACCGTGCAGAGCAACGCGATCAAGCAGAACATCACGACCCTGCATAACCGCGTGAACGAGCTCGGCGTGTCGGAACCTGTGATCCAGCAGCAAGGTGACGACCGCATCGTGGTCGAGTTGCCGGGCGTGCAGGACACCGCCAAGGCCAAGGACATCATCGGCCGTACCGCCACGCTCGAAGCGCGCTTGGCCGACGCCGACGCACCGCGCTTCCCGAACCCGGGCGACCCGGTTCCGCCCGGCGACGAATTGTTCACGCAAGGCAACAACACCCCGGTATTGCTGAAAAAGCAGGTGATCTTTACCGGCGACCGCATTACCGATGCGTCAGCCGGCTTTGACGAGCATCAACGCCCCGACGTCACCATCACCCTCGATGCGGATGGCGGACGCGTGCTGCGTAGCGTTTCGCGCGACAACATCGGCAAGCCGATGGCGATCGTGCTGTTCGAGAAAGGCAAGGGCCAGGTGCTGACGGTCGCGACCATCCAGTCCGAGCTCGGAGCGCGCTTCCAGATCACCGGTGCGGCCTCCACGGAAGCGGCCAGCGATCTGGCGCTGCTGCTGCGCGCGGGCTCGCTGGCGGCGCCGATGGACATCATCGAAGAGCGCACCATCGGCCCAAGCCTGGGCGCGGACAATATCCGCAAGGGCTTCGACTCGGTCAAGTATGGTTTCGCCGCGATCGCCGTGTTCATGATCGCGTACTACATGTTGTTCGGCCTGTTCTCGGTGATCGCGCTGTCGGTCAACTTGCTGCTGCTGGTCGGTATGCTGTCGCTGCTGCAAGCCACATTGACGCTGCCCGGTATCGCGGCTATCGCGCTTGCGCTCGGTATGGCGATCGACGCCAACGTGCTGATCAACGAACGTATCCGTGAAGAGTTGCGCAACGGCGCGCCGCCGCAACTGGCTATTTCAAACGGTTTCACCCATGCGTGGGCAACGATTCTCGACTCCAACGTCACGACGTTGATCGCCGGCTTGTCATTGCTGGCCTTCGGCTCGGGCCCGGTACGCGGCTTCGCGGTGGTACACGTGATCGGGATTTTGACGTCGATGTTCTCCGCGGTGTTCTTTGCACGCGGGCTCGTCAATGTCTGGTACGGCGGCAAGCGCAAGTTGAAGTCGTTGGCGATCGGGCAGGTCTGGCGCCCAAGTGGCGCGACGCGCCGCAACGATAACGAAGAGGACGGCGATGAGGGTGAAGACACCGCGGGCGTAGGCGGCACCGCCAAACCGCGCCTGCCGGGCTCCAGAACGGCCGCTCGGCCGGGCGCAGGCAAGCCGGTGAAGACGGCTAAAGGGAGCGCAGCCGGGACAGCAGCGGCGGCGGGCGATACGGCCGACACTGCACAGAGCACGACTACGAGCACTGCCGCAGCCAAACCCGCGGCGAAGCCTGCGGCTACCTCCGCGGCCAAACCCACAACCAAACCTGCGGCAAAACCGCGTTCGACGCGCTAAGGAGACGAACATGGAATTTTTCCGTATCCGCAAAGACATCCCGTTCATGCGCCACGCGTTGGGCTTCAACGTGGTGTCGCTGGTGACCTTTCTGGCTGCCGTATTCTTTCTGATTCATAACGGACTGCATCTGTCGGTGGAATTCACCGGCGGCACCGTGCTGGAGGTCAGCTATCCGCAAGTGGCCCGCGTCGAGCCGATTCGCGATGCGCTGTCCAAGGTCGGCTACCCCGATGCGCAAGTGCAGACGTTCGGCACTTCGCGCGACGTGTTGATCCGCCTGCCGCTCAAAGGCGCCCTGTCGTCGGCGCAGCAAAGCGACCAGGTGATGGGCGTGCTCACCACCCAGGATGCCACGGTCAAGCTGCAACGCGTCGAGTTCGTCGGTCCTCAGGTCGGTAAGGAGTTGGTCACCGACGGGCTGCTCGCGCTGCTCAGCGTGGTCGTCGGGATCGTGATCTATCTGTCGTTTCGCTTCGAATGGAAATATGCGGTCGCCGGCGTCATCGCCAATCTGCACGACGTGGTCATCATCTTGGGTTTCTTCGCCTTCTTCCAGTGGGAGTTCTCGCTATCGGTGCTGGCGGCCGTGCTAGCGGTGTTGGGCTACTCGGTCAACGAGTCGGTGGTGATCTTCGACCGGATTCGCGAAACCTTCCGCCGGCAGCGCAAGATGAGCGTGACCGAAGTGATCAACCACGGCATTACCAGCACGATCTCGCGCACCATCATCACGCACGGCTGTACGCAAATGGTGGTGCTGTCGATGTTCCTGTTCGGCGGCCCGACGCTGCACTACTTTGCGCTGGCGCTCACCATCGGGATTTTGTTCGGCATCTACTCGTCGGTGTTCGTCGCCGCGGCACTCGCCATGTGGCTGGGCGTGAAACGCGAAGACCTGATCAAGCAGCCCAAACCCAAGCACGATCCGAACGATCCGAACGCGGGAGCTGCCGTCTAACCCGCTAGCCTTGCGGTTGCAACACGCGCGCGCTTCACACATCAAGCGGCCGGTTCGACAATAGAACCGGCCGTTTCTTTAACCGCTTCAGCACTGTGCAGGATTTCCGATGCCCGCTTCACGCGTGACACTAAAAAAACGGATAGGCCTGGATCTCGTGTTTTGCTGGTTCTTCATCGGCGGGATCGCACATTTCGCGCGCCCCGCGTGGTTCATGGCTATCGTGCCGCCTTACGTCCCATCGCCGATGCTCGTTGTGCTGGTCAGCGGTGGGCTCGAATTGCTCGGCGCATTCGGGCTGCTCGCGTGGCGCACTCGCGAAACGGCCGGCAAGGGCCTGGCACTGCTGACCGTATGCGTCACGCCGGCCAACATCTATATGCTGCAGCACCACGAACTGTTCCCGCAATTCCCGGTCTGGCTGCTAGCGGTGCGCCTGCCGATCCAGCTTGCGCTGATCGTCTGCATTATCTGGAGCACGCGGGCGCCCCGCTGGCGTTTTCGATAGCGCTCGCGCAGCGCCTCCCGCGCTGTCTACTTATCGACAGGCTTATCGACCATGCGACGGCGCGTCGGCAGTCATTTCCGGCGCCACGTCATGCATCACGCCACGCACCACGTTCAGATAATGCCCAAGCTCCGGTGTGGCGCGTCCCTCGCATTTCGCGAGATCGTCCCAGCGGCGCAATTGCAACGCATCTTCGGCATAGGCTTGCTGACGAAAAGCGCCGGCCTCCTCGGCACTGAACACCCCCCCTTGCAGCGCAAGACTGCGCACCGAATCAGGCGACAGCCGATCGAAATACGTCGCATCGATCGCGCACAGGCAGCGCTTAGCGTCGACATGCAGACGGATAGGCTCGAGCACGGCCGGCGAGAAATGAGGCCGCAGAAACGGCAGCGCGTAGTATTGGTGGAGATCGTCCACACCCTGCACACTCGGAGAACTGCCATCGGCCGAGCGAGGGTGCAGCAAATGCCCCAGATCGTGCAGCAGCGCCGCAGCGATCAACGTGTCGGGTGCACCGGCTTGCTCCGCCAGTTGCGCGGTTTGCAGCGCGTGCTCGAGCTGGGTGATGGGCTCACCGCTGTAAGCCATCGCACCGCGCTGTTCGAACAGCGTACGGATATCGTCGAAACTAAGAGCCATATGATCCTCGATAAAGTGAGCCGCGGGTTCAGGTATTCCCTCAGGTACTCCACGGCAATGAAAACGTCTTCAGATTGGTCATGCTTTTCATCGCTTCCTGCACGCCCTCCTTGTAGCCCAACCCGGAATCCTTGATGCCGCCGAACGGCGTCAGCTCGATGCGGTAACCGGGCACTTCCCAGATGTTCACCGTACCCACGCGCAGCTCGTTGACAAAGCGGGTGATGTAATCGAGACGATCTGTACAAACGCCCGACGACAGACCATACGCCGTGGCATTGCAGATGCCGATCGCCTCAGCCACCGTATCGAATTCGATGATGGGCGAAACCGGGCCGAAGGTTTCCTCGCGCACCAGGGTCATCGCCGGGTCGACCCGATCGAGCACGGTCGGCGCGTAAAGGGCCCCCTCGCGACGGTGCCCGCACAACAGGCGTGCGCCCTGTTGCAAGGCTTCGTCGACGCGCGCTTCGAACAGTCGCGCGGCGGTTTCGTCGATCACCGTGCCCATCAGGTTGGCTTCATCGAACGGATCGCCATAGCGCCACGCAAGCGTTTTCTCGACCACGCACTCGGTAAAACGAGCGGCAACACTGCGTTGCACCAGAATGCGCTTGACCGCCGTGCAACGCTGTCCCGAATTTTTGTAGGAGCCTTGCACGGCCAGTGTGGCCGCGCGTTCGACGTCGGCATCTTCCATGACCACCAGGGGATCGTTGCCACCCAGCTCCAGCACCACGCGCCGGTAGCCTGCTCGCGTCGCGATGTACTTGCCGATCGCGACGCCACCGGTGAACGTCACCAGTTGTGCGTCACGATGCGTGATCAGTTCGTCGCCAATTTCGGCGGGGTCGCCGGTGACCACCTGCAGCATCGGCGGCGGCAGCCCTGCCTCGTACAGCAGATCCGCCAGGTAATAGGCCGATAGTGGGACTTTCTCTGACGGCTTGAGCAACACCCGGTTGTTGGTCGCAATCGCCGGCGCGATCTTGTGTGCGACCTGGTTCATCGGATGATTGAACGGCGTAATCGCAACGATCACGCCGTCCATCGGCTCGCGCAGCGTGAATACCCGGCGCGCCCGCCCGTGCGGCGTGAGGTCGCACGAGAATGCCTGCCCGTCGTCGCGCAGCGCTTCCGCGGCGGAAAAGCGCAGCACATCGGCCACGCGGCCAATCTCGTAACGCGAGTCCTGTTTGCTCAGACCCGATTCGATCGAAATCAGCGAGGAAGCTTCTTCGACGCGTTCGCCGAGCAAGGTCGCGGCGTCCTGAAGAATCTGCGAACGCCGATAGCGCGTCAACGTGGGCTTGTAACGTGCGGCAATCTCGAATGCCGTTCTCACATCCTCGACCGAAGCCTTGGCCGCGGTGCCAACGCAGGCCCCGGTGTACGGATCGGCGACTTCGATAACGCGCTCGCGCGCGACTTGCTCGCCGCCAATGCGCAGCGCCTGTGCGCGAAAGCCGATAGCGCAACGCCCACCGATAGCAACAGCTGCATTCATGTTCGCGGCTCCAGGTGGTTGAGCGCAATCTCGAGCACATCGAAGTTGCGCAACGGCGCGTCGCCGAAGCGTTCGCGCAAACCGTTGGGGCGCCGATTGAACAGCAGCGGCACGGTTTGTTCGGAGATGCCGCCATGCGAACGCAGCGGCACCGTCAATCCGGATAGATCGTGGCGCGCACGCCCGGTGCCAAGCACCGTATCGCGTCGGCCGATAACGACCAGATCTCCGACCCGATCGGGCGGCAGCTCGAAGCGCGCGCAAGCTTCGGCGTTAGCTAGCACCAACTCGATCCCGGTGAGCGCCAGCAGATCGTCGCGCAGCGTCTCGCGATCGACGCCCTCAGGCAGATAGATTGTGGCGAACGACCCCAGCGCGCCGTGATGCACCACATAGGGATCGGTAATCGGCAAGATCACGCGCGCCGCGCCGCGCCCCTCTGCGCCGGGCCGGCGGTCGAGCCAGTCCTGCAAATACACGACGTTCGGCTCACCGGTGCGGGGGTCGTGCTTGGCGTTCATGCCGTGGTCGGCAGTCAGTGCGATGAGCGCCCCGAGTTGATCGAGGCGCGCCAGATAACCGTCCATCATCGCGTAGAACGCATTGGCGCCGTCGCTGCCGGGCGCGTGCTTGTGCTGCACATAATCGGTGGTCGACAAGTACATCAGGTCGATCGGTCGCGTCTCCAACAGCCTGACGCCTGCGGCCAGCACGAACTCCGATAATTCGGCGCTATAGACATCGGGCAACGGCATGCCGACCAGTTCAAGTACGGCCTCGATGCCGTTGTCGGCGAGTGTGGCGCGGTCGGCCTGCTCCGCCGAGAAGCAAATGCCGTCGAGGTGCCAGCCCAGCAAGCGACGCAATTTGTCCTTGGCCGTCACCACAGCGACCTTCGCGCCCGCAGCGGCAGCGGCCGCGAGTACGGTTTCGGCGCGTAAATATTGCGGGTCGTTCATCATCACTTCCGCGCCCGCACCGTGCTCGGCCGTGCGGTCGAAAAAATAATTGCCGCAAATGCCATGCACGGCCGGCGGCGCACCGCAGACGATCGACAAATTATTCGGGTTCGTAAACGAAGGGATTACGCAGTTGGCCCTGAATGCCTGGCCGTCCTGTAGCAAGGTCGCGATAAACGGCGCGGCCCCGGCGGCGACCGCCGCCTCCAGATAGGCGAACTCGCAACCGTCGATGCACAGGATGACGCTTGGGTGAGCCGGCATGCGGTAAGTGCGGCCGTTTACCGCAAGACTCGCGTGGGCGTCGGTCGAATGAAAGCTCATATGGCACTCCGTGATGCGGTGGGGTCGAGCGTGAGCATTTTCAACAAAACTCAAAATGCATCAATTTGCAACATTTTGCCACACAACCAGGAACCGGGTCCAGCTGCGTCGTCCGGCTGCATCGGCCACATTCGGCGGCCCGGTTCAACGGCGCTTAAGGCACGCGTCGGGCCTACGCACTTGCCATGCAGCACTAGGTTTTACGCACCCCAAGCTTCGGAATGCGCGCGGCAATCAGACACAACGCGAGCAGCGAACAGGCCAGCAATATCAGGGCAAGCGCCGAGGCGGGCAGGTAATAGCCACGTTCCACTTCGCCCACCACGACGATCGGCACCGTGGCGAACCCGGGCGGATAGACGGTAAGCGTGGCCCCCAGTTCACCGAGCGAAAGTGCGAAACCGAGCGCCATGCTGGCGCGCAGCGCCGGCATCAATTGCGGCAACACCACGCGGGCCAGCACCCGTGCCGGCGCCGCGCCAAGGCTAGCCGCCGCTTCGCGCAGGATAGTGAGCTCAGGGCGCAAGGCCGCAGCACAGCAGCGATAACAAAACGGCAGGACCAGCGCGACCTGCACCAGCACCACGATCGCGGCCGAGCCCGATATATCGAGCGGACGCTTGTGATATGCGATCAACACAGCCAAACCCAACACGACGCTGGGCAAACCGTTGGGCATCATTGCCAGCGTGTCGATCACCGCGCCCACCCCGCGTCGATCGCGCCCTTCCAGGCTCAACGCAATCCACAACCCGAGCAAGGTGCCCGACAGCGCCACGCCGAACCCGACCTCAAGGCTGGCGGCGACGGCACCCCAATCGTCCGACCCCAGGCGCTCGAACCAGCGCAGGCTCACGCTGGTTGGCAAGATCGTCCCCGACCAATGCTCGGCCACGCTTGAAAGCCCGACCACCAGCACCGGCAATACGAATAGCCAGCAGCAGACGAGGCCGGTGGCGAACGCTATCGCGAAGCCGCTGAACCGGCGCATGCGGCGTTGCCGAGCCACGCGCGCGGCCGCGCCCAGCAACGGCTCCGATTGCGGCGACGGTTTTTGCGGTACGGGCGCAAGCTGCGTGTCCATATCCGTCACCCCCTGCGGTTAAGGCGCCGATATACGGCATAGAGCGCTAGCGACATGCACAGCATCACGACCGCGCCCGCCGCTGCGGTCGGCAGATCGAGGTCCACGGTAGCCGACGCGTAGATCGCAACGTGCAGCGTCACCAAATGCGCGTTGCCTAGCACCAGCAAGATCCCGAATTCATTGAGCGTCATCAAGAAGCACAGGATGACCCCGGCGGCGATCCCCGGCCAGGCGATCGGCAACACCACGCGCAAGGCCACCATCGAGAGTCCCGCGCCCAGGCTGCGGGCCGCTTCGAGCAGGCGCATGTCCAGCGTGGCGAAGGACGCCAGCGTCGGCCTCACGACGAAAGGCGTATAGAAAATCACTTCGGCCAGAATGACGCCGCCGGGACCGAACAGGAAATTGAACGGCGGCGCTTCCAGCCCAAAAAGCTGCTGCAAGGCGATGCCGATCGACCCTTGTGAACCGTATAGAAAAATCAGCGTAAAGGCGACCAGAAAAGACGGGAACGCGACGAACAATTCAAGGAAACGCGTCAGTAGACGAGCGCCCGGAAACGGCTTGAAGAACAGCAGCGCCGCGAGCGTGACGCCAAGGATTGAAGCGGCACCGGCGCTGGCCCCCAGGATCATCAGCGTAGTGCCCAGTACGCCGCGCGTCTCGGGATTGGAAAAAAAGGTTTGGTAGGCCTGCAAGCTCAGCCCATGCGCGCCATCGACACTGAGCCAAAGCAGGCGCAGCAACGGGTAAATGATCAGCGGGCCCAGCACCACGATCAGAATCGCGGCCAAATTCAGATTGGTCAGCAGAGCACGGCGTCGCTTGCGCGCCACCACATCCGGGCTTAACGCAATGGCGTGCACCCCGGCGGCTCCCGGTGAGAGCAATTCTTGCGCAGTGGCCTTATGCACGAGCGGCTTCCGCGCGGGTAATCACGGCGTCGCCCTCTTCGTAACTGAGCGATACGCGCGCACCTTTTTCCGGCGGCTGTGTCTGCCCGCGCGATTGCGAAACCTGAATCAATTCGCCGGGCAGCGCATCGAGCGCGACCTGCACCGTGGTGGTCGACCCGTACCAATCCACCGCCGCGACCACGCCATGCAGTTGGCCGCTGCCCAAGGGTCCTATCGTCAAGCGCTCGGGGCGCAAGCACACCAGTTGCTCGTAATCGCGCGCATGCGCTTCACGCGGAAATACCAGGCGAAACGGCAGCAAATTGGCCGGTCCCAGGTAACGCGCGACAAACGCATCGTCGGGTTCGTCGTAAAGTTGTTGCGGCGTGCCAAGCTGGGCAATCCGGCCTTCGCGCATCAACAGCGTGCGGTCCGATAGCACCAGTGCATCGTCTTGATCGTGCGTAACGCATACGATGGTCAGGTCGGGCAACCGTTCGTGTAAAGCCTTGAGTTCGGAGCGCACCGAGGCGCGTAGATTGGCATCGAGCGCAGACAGCGGTTCGTCAAGCAACAGCACGTCGGGTTCGATCACAAGCGCACGCGCCAGTGCAACGCGCTGCTGCATGCCGCCCGAAAGTGCCGCCGGCAACAGATGTCCCGCGTCGCCCAGTTGCACCAGCTTGAGGGCAGCGGCGACCCGGCGGCTCACCTCGTTGCCGCCGATGCGCCTGGCGCGCAAGCCGAAAGCCACGTTTTCGAACACGCTCAGGTGCGGGAACAGCGCATAGCTCTGGAACAGCAAACCCAGGTTGCGCCGATGCGGCGGGGTTGCGCTCAGGTCGCGCCCCGCGATCGAAAGACGACCGCTGTGAGCTTCGACAAAGCCTGCGATAAAGCGCAGCAGCGTGGTTTTGCCACAGCCACTGCGCCCCAATACAGTCAGCAACTCCCCACGCTTGATCGACAGGCTCAGGTTGTCCAGCACAGTGCGCCCCGCAAAGCGCACCGTCAGATTCTCGATTTGCACGCCCTCGCCGTCCGCTTTGGAAACGGCCGCATTGGCCCGGGACGTTACGGCGAGGGGTAGAGAATTCACTGAGACTTCCTGATCGCGATCGGCCGCGCTTGAGCTTGTGCCTGAGTTTTACTTACGAGTGGGACCCAAGCGCTTACTGCGCCGGCTTGACCACGTCGAGCTTCTTGCCCGAATCGGCAATCACCTCGTTTTTCCAGCGCTCGGTCCAGTCGGCCTTCTTCGCCATCACCTGGGTCCAGTCGACCGGGATCACCTTGACGCCGGCCACTGCCTGCTTCAATGCGCCGCCGTTCTTACCGGTCAAGGCGATGTCGGTGCGACCCGGCAGACCGAAGCTGTCCGGTACCTTGGACTGCACGGGCTTGGACATCAGATAGTCGATCAGCTTCTTGCCGGCCGCCTGGTTCGGGCCGTTCTTGATCAGGCCGATCGCATAGGGCAACTGGAACGTCGAAGGCGCTTCACCTGCCTTTGCTGCGAGAAACACCGGCGCGAGCGTCAGGCCACCGTTTTGTGCATCGTCGAGATCCATCTGCACGTCGCCATTGGCGACCGAGATTTCATTGCGCGACAACAGCACGTCGAGGTAGCCGGTTCCCTTGGTGTGAAACTTCACGCTTTGTTCGAGCTGCGCCAGATATTTGAACGCGGCGTCGTCACCCATCAACGAGGTGGTCAGGATAATCACGGCCATGCCATCGCCGGCGGTCGCCGGATTCGAGTAGGCCACCTTGCCGCTGAATTGCGGGCTCAGCAAATCGGCAAAGGTTTTCGGGCGGGTCTTGACCACGTCCGGATTGACCGCGAACGAGAAATAATTGTTCACGAACGTCGCCCAGCTGCCGTCAGCGGATTTGGCGATCGCCGGGACATTCTTGTACTCGACGCTTTGATAGTTCTGCAGCACGCCGCCTTGCGCAGCTTGCTGGATAAACGGCGGCAGCGTGACGATCACGTCGGCCTTGGGCGAATCTTTCTCGATGGTGGCGCGGTTCACGACTTCACCGCTACCGGCAGTAACGATATTGACCTTGATACCTTCTTTCTTCTCGAACGCGGGCAGCACGTCCTTGTAAAGACTTTCCAGACCGTCGGCGGTGTACAGCACCACGGCGTCGGCGGCGTGTGCGGCGGATGCAAAACATTGCAGCACGGCAAGCGTGACGGCTGCTTTCAAGACTCGATCCAAACCTTTCATGATGATCTCCACATCCGGTAGGTGTCAGGCGGGTCCCCGAAATGCTCGATGGCGGGGACGGCGAACGCACGGCAATTCAGCCGACGGCGAACCTGCGCAGAATCGCAGACTTTTGTGTCAAATCCATGAAATGCCAACAAACGCCAAGTAATGACAATTTTTGACACAAATCGCCACTACACTGCGCTTCTACACTTTGATTTACCGCAGTGCACGGCAGGCGCCGGCAGTCCGTCAGCGCCGCCTGTGACCAAACCGAAGAGGAGAAGACGGTGATGTTAAGCAATGAACCCATCTTGCTCACGCCGGGGCCTTTGACGACCTCACCCGCAACGCGCCAGGCGATGCTGCGCGACTGGGGGTCATGGGACGCCCGTTTCAACCAGCTCACTGCCAGCGTATGCCACGATTTGGTCAATCTGGTGAATGGCGGCGAGGATTACGTCTGCGTGCCCTTGCAAGGCAGCGGCACGTTTGCAGTCGAAGCGGCGCTGGGTACGCTGGTGCCGCGCGACGGGAAAGTCCTGGTGCCAAACAACGGCGCTTACTGCACGCGCATCGCCAGGATCTTGCAGATCCTCGGGCGCGACTATTGTGAATTGCCGCTGGCCGACCACGAACCGGTCAGTGCCGGCGCGCTGGAAGCCCGGCTCGAACGCGATCCGGCCATTACGCACGTGGCTCAGGTCCATTTGGAGACTAGTACGGGCCTGCTCAATCCACTCCATGAGATTGCCGCCGTGTGCGCACGGCGTGGCGTGGGCTTGATTGTCGATGCGATGAGCTCATTGGGCGCGTTGCCGATCGATGCGCGTGCCACCCCGTTCGATGCGCTTATCTCGGCGAGCGGCAAGTGTCTCGAGGGGGTGCCCGGCATGGGTTTCGTTCTGGTGCGCAAGCGCGTGCTGGAAGCGGCGCAAGGACGTTGCCACTCGCTGGCGCTCGACCTGCACGATCAATATGTCTACATGCAAAAAACCACGCAGTGGCGTTACACGCCGCCCACGCATGTGGTCGCGGCGTTGCGTGCCGCGCTCGATCAATTTCTGACCGAAGGCGGTCAGGCCGCTCGCGGCGCACGCTATCAGCGCAATTGCGACACGCTGACCGGCGCAATGCGCGCTTTGGGCTTCAAACCCTATCTGGCGGCGGCACACCAGGCACCGGTAATTGTCACGTTTCACGCGCCGGCCGACTCAGCTTATCAGTTCAAGCTGTTTTACGATCTGGTGCGCGAGGCCGGCTATATCTTGTATCCGGGTAAGCTGACCCAGGTCGAGACGTTCCGGGTTGGCTGCATAGGCGCAATCGATCATCGCGAGATGCGGCAGGCGGTCGATGCGATCGGTATGGCGCTCACGCGCATGGGCATTTCGATGCCGGGCAATGCGGCGGCTTGAGTGGGGCTTGAGTGGGGCTTGAGTGCGGCGGCGTCGCCAGACGCTGGCAATCGGTGCCAGGCCTGAGCGCGAGGTCTGAGCGCGCGGTCTAGATGCTTCGTCTGGTCGCGTGGTCTTGGCTGCGTCCTGCAAGGTCAAGCGATGATCAACTCAGGCCCGCGTGCGAGCAGGCTTTTGCGGAATTTCGCATCGGGCTTGCGCTCGCTGATGACATAGCGCACTTGAGAAAAATGCGGAATCCGCACCGGAGCAATGCGTCCAAACTTTGAATGGTCGGCGAGCACCACGGCCACACTCGCTGCGCGGATCATGCTGCCGCGCAACTCGGCAGCCGGTCTCGTGTAGTCCGTCAGGTAAGCGTCCGCAGTAATGCCGCCGGCGCCGACGAACGCGATGTCGGCGTGATACTGAGTAAGCTGATGCAGGGTGTCGAGGCCGAACGTGGCGTCCTCGTTTTCGGACAGCTCGCCGCCCAGCAACGTCACTTGGTTCTCGTTGCGGCGGCCCAGCAGCAGGCCGATGCGCAGGTCATTGGTATAAATCGTCAAGCGGCGGCGCTCCAGCAGCGAGCGCGCGAGCGCCAGCGTGGTGCTGCCGGAGTCGATGATCAGCGAGGCGCCGTCGGGCACCAGTTGCGCCGCGCGCAGGCCGATCTGGTGTTTCGCTTCGGCATTCGAGGTTTCGCGAACGTCGACATCGGGTTCGCGATGGCTGGCGGCCAATGCGCCGCCATGCGTCATCAGCAACAGGCCGCGCGCGGCAAGCAGATTGAGATCGCGACGTATGGTCTCGCGCGACACGGCGAGTTGCTCGACCAGTTCGCTGATCGATAGCGCGCCATCGTGGCTTATTTTTTCAAGAATGTAGTGTTGCCGTTGTTCTGCGAGCATGCATCGATTCTGGAAAGTGCTGGATCGAAAAAAGGCCGGATGCCGGCGCGCCACTGCGCACGAGTTTATACGATGTTGCGATATTGAAATCCGCTATCCGGTGAGGTCGACGAGCCCACGTGGTGTGCACATCATCAATGTGTCTCGCTTTCGTGGTCGGCGTCCCCTGCCGGCAGGCGCGTCACGATATGAAAGCGGATGGTCACGCCGTCCGCGATCCCCAGCGGCTCGGTGTCGGCGCCCTGCCCCACGCCGAACTGCAAACGGCGTATCGGCAACACGCCGTCGAACAAGCTGCCCGTCGCGGTTTGCGTATAGCTGATCGGCAGCACGACATTGCGGGTTTTACCGCGTAAAGTCAGCTTGCCCAGTACGCTATATTTGCCGCCGCCGGCCGAAACAATGGCGTCGGACACGAAAGTCGCATCGGGAAACTGCTCCACGTTCAGCCAGTCGCGGCTGCGCGCCGCTTGATTCAACGCAGTTTGCCCTAGGTCAAAACTGGCAACCTCGATAGTGAACGTGGCATGCGCCGCACCGAGGCGACTGGGATCGAAACGCACATCGCCTGAAAAATGCCTGAAAACCCCGGTGAAACGGGGTTTCCCGCGCGAAAACGTGGCTCGGATCGAACTTTTCGCAAGATCGAGTGCTTCGGTGTCCAGCCCCGGCGCGGCTTGTGCGCCGGACGTCGCGTGCGCCCACCCGCCAGCCAGGAGTGAACTTATCAGTAGAAACCGAGCCAGATGTCGGGGTAGAGCGGACAGCAGATGCATGCGCAAGCCTCAGTAAGACGTTTCGGGTCGTTGCCCGAATGTCGACGGGTGTGATCGTACCCGAAGCTCGCGCCGCTTCCAATGTCTGTCCCAACGCCGGTCGACGCGTCGGTGCCGTTCGATGCAACCGCGGGCAAGAATGCGTTGCCCTGAGTCGATCGATTCGTACAGGATTACGACGCTTTGATACCATGCGAGTGCGTTGCGCGAATCGCTCGTTCGTGCCCAGCGCCGCCCACCGGCGATGCGCCGTTTTGCCGGGGAGCAAGATCTCCTTTTGCCGGCGAGCAACGTCACCTTTTTGCCGGCGAGCAACGTTATTTTTTTCCGGCGAGCAACGTGACCTTTTTGCCGGCGAGCAAGATCTCCCTTTGCCGGCGAAGAATGCCACTTTCTGCTTAAATGATTCGATGGACACAGACACGCTAATCGCCTGCCCCGAATGCGACGCCCTGCACTGCAAGGTGTCCCTTTCACGCTTGTCGAGCGCCCGCTGCTCGCGCTGCGACGCCGTGCTCTATCACAAGTCCTCCGGCAAGCTGGAGCGCATCCTCGCACTGCTGTTGACGACCCTGATCACATTGGGTATCGCCAACGGCTTTCCAATCGTCGAACTCCAGAGCAACGGCTTTTCCACGCGCACCACGCTCATTGGCGCAGTAGGACATCTGTGGGGTGACGGCGAACCGCTGGTCGCGGTGATCGTACTGGCTTCGACCGTCGTGCTGCCGCTACTCGAAGTACTGGCGATGCTGTGGCTGATCGTGCCAATGTATCGCGGCCGCCGTCCGCAACACTATGCGCCCGTACTGCGCACGATCCAGGCGATCCGGCCATGGTGCATGATCGAAGTATTCATGCTGGGGGTGCTGGTCACGCTGGTGAAGCTGTCCGACCTGGCGCGCGTGATTCCGGAGGCCGCGTTGTTCGCGTTCGGAACCGTGACCTTTTTACTCGCACTGATCGTGGCGTTCGATTTGCGCCAACTGTGGGAAATCGCGCTGGCACTGCCCGAGGCTGCGCCCGTGCGCCGCAGGCCGTCGTCCGCTCCGGCCAAGCGGACCGTACGCCCATGAAATACGTCACGGCACGCAAAGCGGGCCTGCAGGCGTGCCATACCTGTGGGCTGGTCAACCCGCCGCACGGATCGGCGGGCACGGCGCGCCCATCGGAGAGCCCGGCGCGCCCATCCGGGACCGCGGCACGCTGCAGGCGCTGCGGCGCCCGCTTGCATGTGCGCCACCCCGATAGCGTCATGCGCACCTGGGCGCTGCTGATCGCGGCGGCGCTGCTCTACATCCCGGCCAATCTGCTGCCGATCATGCATACGAGCTCGATTTTCGGCTCGCAAGACAACACGATCATGAGCGGCATCATCTATTTCTGGCAAGACGGTGAATGGCCGCTCGCCTGCATCGTGTTTATCGCCAGCATCCTGGTGCCCATGCTCAAACTCCTGGTGCTGGTCTTGCTGGTGGCCAGTTCGCAGTTGCGTTCGCAATGGCGCCCGCAGCAACGCACGCGACTCTACCGGCTGATCGAGAAAATCGGCCGCTGGTCAATGCTCGACATATTTGTTATCACGCTCACCGTGACGCTAGTCAATTTCCAGTCACTTGCCGTGATTACGCCCGGCAGCGGCGCGGTGGCTTTTGCCTGCGTGGTGGTGCTCACCATGATGGCTTCGATGACCTTCGACCCTCGTCTGATCTGGGACCCGATCGAACCCACAGGATCTCACCATGACTGAAAAAGACCCGAACTCACCGGGCGAGAATAATAAACGCGACGGCTCGCCGTCGATGGACGGCGAGGTTTCCGAACCGGTGGTCCGCCCGATGCGGCGCTGGTTGCCGTCACTGGTATGGCTGATCCCCATCATTGCTGCGCTGATCGGGCTGTCGCTCGTGGCGCAGCAGATATTGAAGACCGGCCCGACGATCAGCATTACGTTCAATAGCGCGGAAGGCATCGAGCCCGCTAAGACCAAGGTCAAATACAAGAACGTCGACATCGGCGACGTCAAGGGCGTGACGCTGAGCCGCGATCTTTCGCACGTGGTGGTCAAAGTCGAGTTGACCAAGGCAGCCGAAGGCTTTGCCGTCACCGATACCCGCTTCTGGGTGGTGCGCCCGCGCGTGGCACTGAGCGGTGTGTCGGGCCTGAACACCTTGTTGTCCGGCACCTACATCGGCGCCGACGCGGGCAAGTCCCACGACGAGCGCCAGGATTTCACCGGACTTGAAACGCCGCCGGCCGTCACCGGTGACCAGAAGGGCCATCAATACGTGCTGCATAGCGACAATCTGGGTTCGCTCGATATCGGCTCGCCGGTCTTTTTCCGCCGCATCCAGGTCGGGCAGGTGGTCGCGTTCAATTTAGATAAAGACGGCAACGGGGTCACCCTGCGGGTGTTTGTCGATGCGCCCTACGATCACTATGTAGGGGTCAATACCCGCTTCTGGCATGCCAGCGGCGTCGATCTACAGATCGATTCCAATGGCGTCAAGCTCAACACCCAGTCGCTCGCGGCGGTGCTGATCGGCGGTATCGCATTCCAGACGGCGCCAGGCGAAACGCTGGGCGCGCCGGCGCCGGACGATTACTCGTTCGGGCTGGCCATCGGCCGCAGCGACGCAATGCGCGTACCCGACGGTCGACCGGTGACGATCGTGTTCAACTTCAACCAATCGCTGCGCGGGCTGTCGCCGGGCGCATCGCTCGATTTCCGCGGCGTGGAAGTCGGTGAAGTGCAGGCCATCGGACTCGATTACGACGAGGCGACGCAGCGTTTCAAGATGCCGGTCACGGTGCTGCTCTATCCGAATCGGCTCGGCCCGCACTTCGCCGCGCGCATACGCGAGGCCTCGCCGACCCAGAACGGCGCGCTGCTGGCCTCGCTGGTTCAACATGGCCTGCGCGCTCAGTTGCGCACCGGCAATCTGTTGACCGGGCAGCTTTATATCGCGCTCGACTATTTCCCGAAAGCGGCACCGGCCAAGCTCGACCTGAACAAGCTGCCCATCGAGTTGCCGACCGAACCCAATACGCTCGACCAGTTGCAAAACCAGGTCGAAGATATTGCGAAGAAACTCGACAAGGTGCCGTTCGACCAGATCGGCAACAACCTGAACACCGCGTTGAAGAGCGCGAACAGTTTGTTCAATCAGCTCGATACGCAGGTGGCGCCGGAGGCCAAAGACACGCTCGAACAAGCCAAGAAGACGTTCGGTGCGGCGCAACAGGCGTTGAGCCAGGATTCGCCGCTGCAGAATAATTTGCAGCAGGCGCTGGAGCAGCTTAACCGCACCTTGCAATCGCTCAATTCGCTGGCCGACTATCTTGAGCGCCATCCGGAATCGTTACTGCGCGGGAATCAGGGAGATAAACAATGAGTTTTCGCGACGACGCCGGGTCCGCCTCACAAAAACCGATGAAACCGCGCAAATCAGGCGTAATCGGCTGGCGTGCGCCGTGCAGGCGGTTGGCCGCCGCTGGCGCGCTACTCACGCTGGCAGCGTGCGCAAGCTCGCCGCCCACGCATTTCTATACGCTTGCCGGTGACGCCAACGCGAACGGTTCCCCGGCCCCAACAGCGGTAAATGCCGGTGCTCAGCCATATGCAAACCCGCTGCTTATCGAAGTCTTGCCGGCTGGCATCCCGCCGCAACTGCAGCGGCCGCAAATGGTGCTCGACACCGGACCGGGCCAGGTCGACGTGCTGGAGCAGCGACGCTGGTCGCAGCCGCTGGGCGACGAGATCGGACAGGCGCTGTCCGCCGACCTGACGCACGCCTTGCCCGCGGTGGACGTGTACCGCTCGATGCACGAACCGACACAGACGGTATATCGCGTGGCGGTCAATGTGCAGCGTTTCGAATCGGTGCTGGGTAGCCACGCCTCGCTCGAGGCGGTGTGGAGCGTAACGCGCCTGCCGCAATCGCTCACGCTGACCTGCCGTAGCGCACTGAGCGCGCCGGCAGGCGACGGCTACGACGCGCTGGTCGCCAGCCACCGCCAGGTGCTGGCCGGCCTCGCACTACAGATCGGCATGGCGGTGCGCAGCCTCCAACGATCGCCGGCGGACAGTAAAACCGTGAATCTGCCGGCATGCCCGGCCGATCGCTGAGCCCGGGCCGCGTACAATACGGGTTTTGGCGCCGGCTGAGCGTGCTGCGCCCTGCGCGCGCGTTCAGCGGTTCGTAATCCCTAACCTGCCGTAACCTCGTTTGCATATCGATGGCGTGCCCACCGATATGCTGCGATACGCTGCAGCTTCTCTGCGCCCGCCCATGTCCTCATTTGAATTGTTTGCGCCTTGCCCGCGCGGCCTCGAAGCGCCGCTCTCCGACGAACTCCGTGAACTCGCCGCCCAAGTGCCGCTGAAAGTAGGCGCCAGCGTGCCTGGCGGCGTGCATTTCAGCGGCGGTTGGCCGGCCATCATGGCTGCCAACCTGCATTCCCGGGTTGCCAGCCGCGTGATGATGAAAATCGGCAAGCGCGGTTACCGCTCGGAAGACGATATTTTCGCGCTCGCGCTAGAGCAGCCGTGGGAGCATTGGTTCGATCATCGCCAAACCTTGCGGGTCGATGTGACCGCAATCAAATCGCCGCTGCGCAGCCTCGAATTCGTCACGTTGCGGGTCAAGGACGCGATTTGCGACCGCCTGCGCGAGAAAAGCGGCGACCGCCCCGACATCGACACGGCAAACCCGGACGTGCGCGTTTATGCGTTTCTGACGGCCACGGACTGCACGCTGTACCTCGATACCTCCGGCGATCCGCTGTTCAAGCGCGGCTGGCGCCTGGACAAAGGCGCCGCACCGCTGCGGGAAAATCTCGCCGCCGGGATCCTGCGCCTCACGGGCTGGAAGCCGGGCACGGCGCTATACGATCCGATGTGCGGGAGCGGCACCTTCATCGCCGAAGCGGCGCAAATGGCGCTGGGCATTGCACCGGGCACGCATCGGCAATTCGGCTTCGAGAAATTCAAGCACTACGACAGCAATGCATGGAAGCCGCTCAAGGTGGCCGCGCTCGAAGCGCACCGTGCAGCTCAAGGTGCGAGCCCCGATCTCGGCATTTACGGCAGCGATATTTCCGGCGACATGCTGATCAAGGCGCGCAGCAATCTCGAACGTGCTGGCGTGCCCGCTATAGCACTCAAGCAACTCGATGCGCGCGACATGGTGGCGCCGTCGAGCACGCCCGGCATCCTGATTGCCAATCCGCCGTATGGCGAGCGTATCGAAATCCGCGGGCCGCGCGGCGAGTTGCGTCAGGAAATTCATCGCGACGAACTGCCGGGCGGCGACGACCAGGGCTTTCACCGGACTCAGACGGACCAGACCGACGCCGCGTTTTTCAAGGCGTTCGGCGATGCGCTCAAACAGCGCTTCACCGGATGGCAGGCGTTTATCCTCACCACGGATCGCACGCTGCCGGGCCAGTTGCGTTTGCGCGAAGCGCTCAAGACACCGCTGTTCAACGGCGCGTTGGAATGCCGGTTGTTCAAGTTCGATCTGATCGCCGGCTCGGTGCGGCAGCGTCCGGCAGTGAGTGGCGATACGCCCGCCTGAGCCTGGCGGAAGCCGGCGCTGGCGGGAGCAACTGCCTTGCCCGAAGGCTACCCGCGCTTTGCGTCACGGCGCATGTCCGCGACGAACTCGTCCAGCATGCTCGGCGGCGTATTGGGCATCACGATCAGGTGCGAATATCGTTCGTCCGTGGCGAGTTGCCATTTTTCCCGGATTTCGGAGGACACCGGCGGGAACACGACGGTCAAGGCATGGGGATTGCGCCAAGCGGGGATCCCGACGTCGCGTAACGCAGCTTGCAACATGCGCGCTTGGGCTTCCGCATCCCGAAAGCGCTTGCCCAGGCCCACTGCGCCCAGTTGATGGATCGCATACCAAAGGCATAGCACAGTCAACCCGTTGCGCGACCCCGCCAGGGTCGAATCCGTGCCACCGATGTAGGACACTTCGCGGCGCGCTTTTTCACTCAAACTCCTGCGGGTGATCACCACACCGCATGGCATGGGCGCGCCGATAAACTTGTGACCGCTGATCGCCACACTGTCGGCGCCATCTGCCAGGTCGAAACCCCCTCGATACTCACTCAGGTGCAGGAAAGCACCGCATAAAGCCGCATCCGAGTGAATAAAATGCCGTTCGACCCCGGCTTCATGCAGCAGGGTACGAATTCGCTTCACGTCGTCTTTCGCCTCGGTCATCGTGGTGCCGATATTCGCTACCACGATGATCGCGCGCGTACCTAGCGTGTGTAGCGTTTGTATACGCGCCGTCAAATCAGCATAGTCGATTTCATCGTTCGACTGCACCGCGATCGTCTGGAATTCCATACGCAACAAGTGGCAGCTTTTCGGCACGCTGTAGTGCGTTGCCGTTGAGAATAAAACGACGGCGTCCGGGTAAACCTCGCGTGCGATTGCAAGACTGAAGAAATTGCCTTCCGTACCTCCGGCCGTGACATACCCCCAATAATCGTCGGGCGGAGCACGAAAATGCGAGGCGAAGAAATCGATGACCTCACGTTCGAACGTTTTGGTGTTAATGCCGTAGTGGCCTGCAACGTAGGGATCGCCGACGTTATTAAGCGGAAGGTCGAGGAAATCCACCAGGAAGTCGTAGCTGAAATCTTTGGCCGCGGGATAGCCGAGGATGTATCTGTTTCGGCTATTCAATTCATCGAGGTAGTTTTTGAAGCGCTCTTCTATCGAGCGATTCGTGCCGTTTTGCTGGGTGGCCTTACCTCGCCACGGGCGTTGATCGGTGTGTTGGTCCATGACTTCCCTTTTTTGGCAGTGAATATTCACTCAGCTTTATAGGCATAAAACCGCTAACGCCATGGTGAAATCATGAAAATCGGACCTTATCGGCCTGAGGTCCGGAACGGCTGCGGCCATGGACTCTGCGACCTCCTTGCACAACATCCTATTCGTATAATTTAGTTTTCCTTAATTAATTTCCTTGAACAAAAATGCCGCTCAGCTTTTGACTGAACGGCATCGGACTCATAGCTCAAACTCAGCGACCGGTTCTGCTAAGGCAAAGGCGCAATCGTCTTGCTTTTGCGCCACCGTTGGCTTTACGCCACCCTTACTTTGCGCCGCTCTTACTTTACGCCGCCCTTACTCGATCGCCTTGCCCATATCCTCGATGACCTTCTTGGCATCGCCAAACACCATCATCGTCTTGTCCATGTAGAACAGTTCGTTATCGAGCCCGGCATAGCCGGCCGCCATCGAACGCTTGTTCACGATGATCGTGCGCGCCTTGTACGCCTCCAGAATCGGCATGCCCGCAATAATCGATTTCGGATCGTTCTTGGCCGCCGGGTTCACCACGTCGTTGGCGCCCAACACCAGCACCACGTCCACCTGGCCAAACTCCGAGTTGATGTCGTCCATCTCGAACACCTGGTCGTACGGCACCTCGGCCTCCGCCAACAGCACGTTCATGTGCCCCGGCATGCGCCCCGCCACCGGGTGGATCCCGTAGCGCACCTGGATGCCCTTCTCGGTGAGCTTCTCGGCCAACTCCTTGAGCGCGTGCTGCGCGCGCGCCACCGCCAACCCGTAGCCCGGAATGATCACCACCGACTCCGCATTGGAGAGCATGAACGCCGCGTCGTCGGGCGAGCCCGATTTCACCGGCCGCTGTTCCTTGGCCGGCCCCGACCCCGCACTCGCGTCATTGCCGAAGCCGCCCAGCAGCACGTTGATGAACGAGCGGTTCATCGCCTTACACATGATGTACGACAGGATCGCGCCCGAGGAGCCCACCAGCGAGCCCGAGATGATCAGCATCGGGTTGTTCAGCGAGAAGCCGATCCCCGCTGCCGCCCACCCCGAGTACGAGTTCAGCATCGACACCACCACCGGCATGTCCGCGCCGCCGATCGGGATGATGATCAGCACGCCCAGCACGAACGCGATCGCCGTCATCACGATAAACGGCGTCCAGCTTTGCGTGAGGTAGAAGCCGATGCCGAAACCGACCATCGCCAG
>Ga0265338_10003194_pt1 | contig 23375 bp, 18 predicted proteins | sample 42126metaG_FD_193579 | JGI IMG/M metagenome (GOLD analysis project Ga0265338, IMG submission 193579) | Rhizosphere microbial communities from Carex aquatilis grown in University of Washington, Seatle, WA, United States - 4-21-26 metaG | ecosystem: Host-associated > Plants > Roots > Rhizosphere... | reverse complement strand
CTGTCCGGCTATACAGGACGCCCAGATTGACTAGCGTGTCGGCCACGTCCGGGAGGTACGCCTGCGAATTTGTCTTCGCCTGCTCACGTTGAATCTGCAATGCCTCCGTAAGGGCATCGCCGGCTTCCTTCAGGCGCTCGGTTTCGCTGTACAGGATACCCAGGCTGTTCAGCGAATTAGCCACGTATGGGAGGTAGGCCTGCGGGCATATCTTCGCTAGGTCGCGATAGGTCTGCAGGGTCTCCGCATAAGCGTCGCCGGCTTCCTTCAGGCGCAGGGTGCGCTTGTACAAGTTGGCCAAATTGTCCAGCGTGCCAGCCACGTACGGGACATAGGCCTGCGGATTTGTCTTCACCAGGTCGCGATAGATCTGCAGAGCTTCCGTGTAGGCGTCACCCGCTTCATTCAGGCGTAGCGTGTCGCTATACAAGAGGCCTAGATTGTTTAGCGTTTCGGCTACTTCCGGGAGATAGCCCTGCGGGTTTGTCTTCGCCAACTCGCGCCTAATCTGCAAGGCCTCCGCATAGGCGTGCCCCGCTTCCTCCAGGCGCTGAGTGCGGCTGTCTAGGACGGCTAGGTTGTTCAGCGTCGTAGCCACGTCGGGGAGGTACGCCTTCGGACTTTTCTTCGCCAACTCACGCCAAATCTGCAAGGCCCTCGCATATGCGTCGCCGGCCTCCCCCAGGCGCTGCGTTTCGTTGAACAGGATTGCGAGATTATTTAGCGTCAGGGCCATGTAGGGGAGGTAGAACTGCGGGTTTATCTTCGCCAGGTCGAGATAAATCTGCAGTGCCTCCTCATAGTCGTCACCGGCTTCTTTCAGGCGCTGCGTGCTCCTATACAGGTTCGCCAAATTGTTCAGCGTTGAAGCTACATAGGGGAGGTAGGCTTGCGGGCTTGTTTTCGCCATCTCGCGTCGTATATGTAGGACATTCTCGTAGACTGGCTCAGCGTCTTTGAAGTTGTTCTCTCTAAAAAGCAGAATTGCGTAAGCCTGACCGTACATGGTATTCCCGGGGCGATAGAGGTAGGCCTTTTGGTAATGGGTTAGCGCCTTCAACGGTTCGAAGCGGAGTTCCTGAAGCTGGGCCAGATCGAACTCATGCTGGGCCGTCAGGTCAATTTGTTTCTCTTCGGTGGCAAGCAGGTCATTCAAAAGCCGCTCGGCCTTCTCAAGATCGCCCTGTTGCAGCGCCTCGGCCGCCTGCCTGCTCAGCTCATCGTCGGCAGACCGCCCTCCCAGTTGCTTGCTGAGTTCACTGAACTTCCTGATCCAATCCTCTACTTCTTTCTCTTTCTCCTCCAATAGACCGTTCTTGATATCCAGTAGCTCATTCAGGTTCGTAATCGTCTTTGGATTCTGCGCCAGGAACTTTTGCAGACTGTCGGTCAGTTTGGTCAAAACGCGGGGATCGACATTACCACAGCCGTCAATGTGCACGGTGACGGCACCACTGCCGCTGCTTGTGATATTCGGGCTACAATTCCCCGTGGATGTCTGTCCAACGACCCTTCCTGCCGCCGGAGCCTGAGCGAGCGAGCAGACGGGAATAAGCAGAAAAATGAAGACCAGTTTCATTTCTTTTTCGAGTCTGATTTGGCTGGCGGTGGAGCGGGCGTAGCGCCGCTTTGAACGGTTACTGCCCCGCTGCCGGAGGAAACAACATTTGGACTCTGGTTTCCTGAGGAGCTCTGTTTAACAGCGACCGATGGAGTCGATTCCGCGGGAATGGCCTGCTGATTCCAGGCCAGAACAAGCCCCCCAGCCACAGCTGCTACTGAAAGGGTGGCGGCGAAGTAACGCAACCAGCGGTCGCGTGGTCTCTCACTCGTTGAATTCCAGTTCCTTGCCAGAAGGCCAAATACTAATGAGACAACATAGGCGCAAAGCGAAATCGGGCTGGTGATATTTGCGACGATGGGCGCCATACTGCTCCTCCCGTTCAGCTTGCTTGATGAACAATCGTATCGTGGTAGCGATCCGTGAAGGCGAGGAAATTCAACTGAGTACTGAAGTTGCTGGCACGTAGAAGATTCTCGCCCACCGAGAGGCGCAAGATTGGCGTCGCGTCTTCGACAGCTTAGTGAAATATCTCAATTGGCAGAGAAAGAGCATGCCAGCAACCTTCAAGATGAGCCAGGATTGGATTCGGCCATTGTTCGAGATGTTTTTAGGCTTAATCTCAATTGTCGATATCAGGCCAATGCACTCATTGAGCGTTATTCACTCGCAAATCTCCGGATTACTCCCCGTGCACACCCTTGTGACCGCCAACACAGCCCTCTCGCCCGACCGGGCGCAAACTGTCCTTTGAGACTTGAAAGCGGTTCAGGCCGGGGATTCGCGTCCCCGGCCTGACGTCTTCCAGGGGGCGGAAATCGGGGTACCCCCCTGTTTTTGCTAGCAATGCTAGCAACGCTAGCATTGCTAGCACGGGGAGTGGATTAAGCATGCGAAACCACGAAAAGCACGAACCCGGACCCGGCCAAGCCGAACTCGCCTCGGCCAGTGTCCGGCATCTCCCCGGTCCAATCTGTCAGGGATGTCCCCGGTTTGTACCCCGAGCTACCCCCTCCCCCCATTTTGATATCAATGCAAGCATTGATATCACCCGCGCCCGGCCAAGCCGAACTCGCCTCGGTCAGTGTCAGGCATCTCCCGGGTCCAATCTGTCAGGGATGTGCCCGGTTTGTGCCCCTCGGAGCTACCCCCCCTCCCCCCTTTTTGATATCAATGAAAGCATTGATATCACCCGCGCCCGGCAAAGCGGAGCCAGCTATAGCAGGTGTCAGGAACCTCGCCGGGCTGAATCTGTCAGAAATGTCCCCGGTTTGCACCCCGAAAATGCACACCCCCCTACCCCCCTCCCCCTATGGATCACGATGTGGTACAAATTGCATTTCTGCATTGTGAGTAAAAGACTTACCAGCATAGCAACACTCAAAAACGTTCCGCATCGTGAGAAATCCCACTTCGCGGTACTTTTTTGACCTGTCGCTTCACCTTCTTCCTCTGTTCACCGCTCGCAGCCCGCGTTCGCCGCGTCGGCGCGCGATACTGAGAAACACGCGCAGATTCCGCCGCACGTAAGGGAGATTGAGCGAAACCAATGAGCGCAGTCGTGTTGGGAATTGATGGCGGAGGCACGCGCACCCGCGCCTCCATCGTGAACGGCGACGAGGTTCTGGCCTTTGCCGAAGCGGGCTCCATCAAGCGGCTCCGCGTGGGCGCGGCCGCCGCCGAGGAGAACCTTCGCTACCTGCTGGCCGAGGTTTACAGGCAGGCTGGCGTCACGGCCGTTCGCGCCGCCTGCGTGGGCGTGGCCAGCGCAGCCATGCCCGGCGTGCGCGAGTGGATCGGCGAGGTCTGCGCCGATTTTGCCGTGGAGCGGCATGAGGTGGTCGGCGACGAGATCATCGCCCTCGACGCGGCCTTCCGCGGCGGCCCTGGCATCCTGCAGATCGCCGGCACCGGCACCAACACCATTGGCCGCGCACCGGACGGCGGCCGCGAAACCGCCGGCGGCTGGAGCTCGCGCCTGGGCGATGAGGGCTCCGGCTACTGGATCGGGCTGCATGCTATCCGCCGCGCCCTGACCGCCCGCGACCGCGAAGAGCCTTCGCGCGTCCTCGACGTTGTGGGCCGGATCTGGGGCGCCGCCGACCTCGACGAGCTGATCAACATTGGCGACGGCACGCCCGCGCCGGATTTTGCCGCGCTCGCCCCGGCTATCGATAAGCTGGCCGAGGAGGGCGATCCGGTGGCGCTAGGAGTCATGAAGCAAGCCGCCGCCGACCTGGCCGGCAATGTCCTGCTGGTTCGGGACAAGCTCCGCCGCAAACACCAGTTGGCCGAGGAGGTTCCGGTGGCCTGGATCGGGAGCGTCATCGGCAAGTCGCGCCTGGTCCGCGAGGGGTTCTTCGCCGGCCTGCACGTCGCCGCGCCGGAGCTGCCCGTCCGGAGCGAGGAAGTGAAGGGGATTGAAGGCGCCCTATGGCGGGCGCAGCGGCTGGCGGAGTGATATTCGTCACTCTATACACCTCACGATGGAGACCTTTCCCCCGCTCCGGCCGTACACTGAGTGTGTCTCCGGCTGCTCCCTGATTCTCTGCCCGGAACGGACTACGCATCCATGAAAAAGCTTTCCATCGGCCTCTACGCCACCATTGTGGTCGCGCTCCTTGCCTGGGGTTACTACCAGGCCATCTACGTGGCGCCCAACGATGCCATGCAGGGCGAGATCTTCCGCATCATTTACTACCACGTGCCGTCGTTCTCCACGTCCTTCACGGCCTTCGCCGTCAGCCTGGCCGGCTCCATCGGCTTCCTCGCCTTCCGGCGCACCCACCCGGAGCGCGCGCAGATGGCCGACGCCTTGGCCCTTGCCGGCGCGGAGATCGGTGTGGTGTTCTGCACCGTAGGCCTGACCACCGGCCCGCTTTGGGCCCGCCGCGCCTGGAGCATCTGGTGGACCTGGGACGCGCGCCTGACCACCACTCTCGTCCTGTGGCTCATTTACGTCAGCTACCTGCTGCTGCGCCGCTTTGCCGCCGGCCCCCAGATGCAAACCCTCGCCGCAGTCCTCGGCATCTTCGGCGCCATTGACGTCCCAATTGTCTACATGGCCAACCGCTGGTGGCGCACCCAGCACCCCGCCCCCGTTTTTGGCGGCAGCGAGGGCTCCGGCATGGATCCCACCATGACCGGCGCTCTGATGTGGAACATGCTTGCGTGGTTCCTGTGGGGCATTCTGATTCTGTTGTTGCGTTACCACGCCGAGCGGCAAAACCAAAAAGTAGCTGAACGCGAGGCCCAGGAGGCTCTGGCGGGCAGAACGAAAGAAGAGCCTATTGAGGCAAGCGCGGGGAAGAAGACGATCTTTGCTGTGCTTGCTCTCATTTCCGCCGGCTTGTTTGTACGTGTGGCTTACCTGGTGCTGGCCGGCCCGCCAGATCCCGCGCTGAACACACCCAATCACGATGCGATTGTTGCTCACCTCAATCACATGTTCCGGCAGGCGGCGTATGCCATCACGTGGGCCATTCAACTGGGTTACCTTTCCTGGCTCGGCCTCAAGTGGCGTACAGAAGAGCCCGTGGGCGGGACCCACGCGAGCAAATAGCAGCTGATAGACCCGTCCCAAAGCGCGTTTCGGGCGGGCGTCCCGCGATGCACAGCGTGACGTATTCATGCAGCAGTCATTAACTCCTGCATAAATCGGGTTAGTAAACGATTAACTGTGAGTTTTCACACAGTTGTACCACCTTTGTGTAACATCGCATCCCACTGTCATTCTTATTACCTTCCGCTCTTTGGGGATTCAAGGAACCGCATTCCTTGACGATGATCCTTGTGTGGCAGAGACGCATTCTGCCGGACAGGCGTACCGGAGCTTCAGACTACGGCCGCCGGGAGACTCATCGATGCATGACCTTCTGATTGCCCTGGCATTTGTAGGTATGGTGATAGCCCCAGCGATTGTGGCAGCCACTTCCGATACCCTGGGCAACGGCGAATAGAGCGGCACTTTTCCCAGAACTGCACCCTGGATCTGCGTTGTTATTTCCGGCGGATTCATTCTTCAAATAAGCCGCTGACCCGCCTTGAGGGTCACGGCTGACCGTCAACTTGTTGCCTTGGATCCTCTCATTACATTGCCCTTCAGGCCTTCAACCGATACACTCAAGGTTTGAGGGCCTTCCATGCTAGTCGTGATGAAAGCGCACGCGACGCCGGAGCAAGTCCAGGCGGTCTGTGACGCCATTGAACAATTGGGCTTCCGGGCGCATTCCATGCCCGGCGCCCAGCGAACCGCCATCGGCATCACCGGCAACCAGGGTGAGGTCGATCGCGGCAACTTCGAAGAACTGTCCGGAGTCGCCGAAGTCATTCGTGTCAGCAAGCCTTACAAGCTGGCCAGCCGTGACGTGAAGGAAGAGGACACGGTCATCCGCTTCGAGGGCACGGACGCCACCATCGGCGGCCGCAATCTTGCCATTATCGCCGGGCCCTGTTCCATTGAGAGCCGCGAGCAGGCTTTCGCCATCGCCGAGCGCGTAGCCGCCGCGGGCGCGCAGTTCTTCCGCGGCGGCGCTTACAAGCCGCGCACGTCGCCCTATGCCTTCCAGGGCCTGGGCGTTGAGGCGCTCAAGATCATGGCCGAGGTCCGCGATCGCTTCGGCCTGCGCATCGTCACCGAAGCCATCGATAACGAGACCCTGGAGCTGGTGGCCGAGTGGGCCGATGTGATTCAGATCGGCGCGCGCAATATGCAGAACTTCTCGCTGCTCAAGCATGCCGGCCGACTGCGCAAGCCCGTCCTGCTGAAGCGCGGCATGAGTGCCACTCTGGATGAGTTTTTGATGGCCGCCGAGTACATCATGAGCGAGGGCAACTACGAAGTGGCCCTGTGCGAGCGCGGCGTGCGCACCTTCGCCGACCACACCCGCAATACCCTCGACCTAAGCATTGTGCCCGCCGTGCAACGCCTCAGTCATCTGCCCATCCTGGTCGATCCCAGCCACGGCACGGGCAAGCGCGACAAGGTTCTGCCCATGGCCCGCGCTGCCGTTGCGGTGGGCGCGGACGGCGTGATTGTTGAAGTGCATCATCAGCCCGAGAAGGCGCTGTCTGACGGCCCGCAGTCCATCTACCCCGAACAGTTTGTCACCATGATGAGCGAGATCGAGCAGATCGCGCCTGTGGTTCACCGCACGCTCCCCCGCGGCATCCACGTCGAATCCGCAACTGGAGCCCATGACGGACGCATCAAGTAAGCGCGTTCTTGTCCAGCGCCGTGCCCAATTCATGCGCGGATTGTTGCGCATGAATGGGACGGTGGTCGCCGCGCTCCTGGTCCTCGTCCCCATCACCGCGTGCGGTACCCACAACTTTCCCCAGTACCCGCCCAACTACCGCGAGTTTGCTTACGTGACCAACGGCGAGAGCGGCACCGTGAGCGTGCTTGACGTGGTCAACGTCCGTCTCGATCGCGAGATTCCCGTCGGACCCAATCCGGTCGCAGTTGCCGCCAGCCCTACGCGCAATGAGGTCTACGTCGTCGTCTCCGGCGACCCCGGCGGCCAGGGATCCCTCTCCGTCATCGACGCGGAGAAGAACGCAGTCGCCGCGGTCATCCCACTGCATCGCCTGCCGGTTTCAATCAGCGTGGATGCCGATGGCAAGCTCGCCTATGTGGCCAATTCGGGTTCCAACTCCATCTCCATCATCGACCTCGCGGCCCGCCGCGAAGCCGCCCTGCTGGGCGTGGGCGAGCAGCCCGCGGAGGCCCAGCTTTCGCCTGACGGCAAGAGCCTAGTGGTTCCCAACCGCGGCGGCAACTCCGTGACCATCATCAGTCCGCAAACGCGCCGCGTGCGCGCCATCTTCGAAGACTGTCGCGGCGCCGGCGACGCCGTGATCCTGCCCGATTCCTCCAAGGCTTTTGTCGCCTGCTCCGCCGGACGCCAGGTGATGGCCATCGCGCTGGCCGACTCGAAATTCAAGCCCGGCGGCCCTGACCGCCTGGAAGCGCTTATGGACGTGGGCCGGGCGCCCGTCCATCTGGCGCTCAAACCCGATGGTGGCGAGCTCTTCGTCGAGAACTCGCTTTCAGACACCATCAGCGAAGTGGTTACCACCACGGACGACGTGGGCGGCGCCTACCTGATGGGCGATATGCCGATCAACGGCATCGTCTCCGCGGATAACTCGCTGCTCTACGTGGCCAATGTGCGCTCGCAGGAAGTTACCATCTACGCCATCGACGACGGCCGCCGCGCCGGCTCCATTCGCGTCGGCGACGGTCCATCCGCCATGGCTTTTTCCGCCGAGGGCCATCTGCTCCTGGTAGTGGATTCGCGCTCCGGCGATGTGGCCGTGGTACGCACTGCCTCCCGCTCGCTCTTCGCCTTCACCATGCTCCCCGCGGGCCGCGGGCCGAATGCGATTGCGGTGAAGGGGTTCAGGGCGCAGTGATGAATCTGAGTTTTATTTCAGTGTTAAGATGATGCCATCATGATGGTACGAACCCAGATCACGTTCGACCGCGAGATGCAGAAGCGTGCGCGCCACAAGGCCGCTGAATTGGGAATTTCTCTCGCGGAGTATGTTCGCCGTGCAGTGGCTCGCGATCTTGCGTCGCCGAAGGCGAAGTTGGACGTCTCGTCAATCTTCAATCTCGGATCGAGCGGTGGCTCGAACATCGCCAGGGACAAAGACGCTCTCATTGCAGAATCAATTGAGACATTACACCAGAGATGACGGAAATGAAGCCCACATTAGTTGGAGCAGTCATTGGTCTTACGGTTCTGGTCAGTCTCGACGCGTCCGGCAACCCGCCTCGCCGCCAAATCGTGTGTAAGACTCCTGAGATTGCAGAGAGGTGTTACTGGACACACGGACGTCTTGGTTATGGCAACGGAACACCGGCGCTTCGGCTTTGGAAGATCGGGACCAATCGTGTCTTGGGCATCTACAGCGGGCCCTCGACATACAACCCGAAACTCGAAGATCCGGACATGGGGGACAACGAAGATCCGCAGCTACCCGCTAACGTCAAAAAGGTATTCAGGACGAATACCGATCAGGGAGTTCCCTTACGAATATTTGCCGACTTTGAAGTCTGCCAGTTGGAACCTGAGCGGAGCGGCGTTATGCAGGCCGCCTGCATCGAGGCCGCGAGAAACATCGTCGTTGAGAAGTGACCCTATGCCTGTCTACTCCTTCCGCGCCCCCAACCTAGCCACGCTCACCTGCGCGCCTGCAAACAGAATCAGTCCCGAAATATAACCCCAGAACAGCAGTCCCACCGATATGTAGAAGGGCCCGTAAAGCGCCTGCAAATCGAGGTGCGGCAGCACGGCTACAAAGATAAGCTTGGCCACAAGCCAGATGAGTCCCGTCACCACCGAGGCCCGCATCACGCTCCGCGCAGGCACCTTGCAGTTGGGCAGCAGCCAGTAAATGGAAAAGAAGAACAAGATGCACGCCACACCGGTGCAGATCGCCAGCCACACGTAACTGACTCCATCGAAGAGCCAGTTATCCGTGTGATGGAAGAACAGGAACGCCAGGATCTGCCGTTGTCCCGCGCTTAACAGCATGGCTGCCATTCCCAGCACCACCATCCAGATGGCGAGGCCGAACGCGATGACCTGGTTATATAAGTAATTACGGCTCTTGCGCACGCCCCACGCCTGGTTGAGGGCCACCTCAAGGGGGAGAAAGATGCCCGTGCACGAGATGAGGATCATCGCCAGCGAGAGCACCTGCACACCGTGCCGCGACGCATCGATCGCCAGGTTCTTTGAGATCCAGTACTGGTTCGACGGGAAGAAGTAGTGGATCATGTCGTTGACCACTCCCGTCATTGCCTCGGAGTGAAATACGCTGTGCGCCAGCGTGTAAAGCAAAACCACCAGCGGAATGAACGACAGGATTGCGTTGGCCGCCACGCTGAACGCGAACGTGTGTACTTCGCTGTCGAGCAGGTAGCGCGCCATGGCCGTGCCGTTTTGCCGCAGGTGGAACCACTTGGTCTGTTGCGCCGCATTCCTGCCTCGTGCGGCCGACGCAATCGGCGCGGCGGGAGTATTTCCATCCTCTGGAATGGGGGGCTGCAGATCGACCGGAACCGCCGCATTTGTTTCCGCAGCGGGTGCCGGAGCGCCGCTTCGCGGCCCCGCATCTGTACCATTATTTGAGACAGCAGCCATCGAAAATCCTCTCATTCAATCCGCTCCGCACCAGACGTGCAGCAGCTTTCAAACTCCATCTCTGACAAACAGGTAGGTACATCAAGGATACGGGTTTCATCGCTTCTCTGCTTGCATTGGGGCGTTCCGGGGAGCACCGCGCGCGCAGTTTTCCCTTGCATCGGATGTAAATTCCTGTCATAACTGAGGCACGGCGGCGGGGATAACCACCCAGCGCCAATCGATCTTCCCCCTTGCATGCGTTCGTTCCACGAGAAAGTGCAAAATGCCATGAGTCGGCCCGGCATTACAGCTGTGCCTTACCCATAGAGGAGAACCTCGATGAAGGAACAGGGTGTTGTGAAATGGTTCAATGGGGCCAAGGGCTATGGCTTCATCCAGCGCTCTACCGGCGAAGATGTCTTCGTCCACTTCTCCGCGATCCAGGAGAAGGGTTACAAGACGCTGAATGAAGGCGAGAGCGTGGAGTTTGAATGCCAGCAGGGCCCCAAAGGCCTGAGCGCGGCCAACGTCCTCCGCGCTACGTAAGGGACAAGTTCTACCAGAGTTCGTTTGATCTCTCTCGAGTCAGCGGTCTTCTGCGGTACTTCCCCGATCTTCCAACTTCTCGAGCGCCCAGGCAGCGGCAGCGCGCAACCCGTTGTCCGCCGCGGTTGCCCACTCGCGCAAACGCGCCTCAAATCGCTCCTTGCGGGTGCCCACGGGAGGGGCATTCCCCATGGCGATTGCGACATTGCGCCGCAGCCCGTCGAATCGCGCTCTGCGTACTGGAGAGCCGTTGAATTCCCGCTCGAAGGTCTCCTTTTCGAGCGAGCCCAGCCACTCCAGCGCTGGATTTACGAGTTCCGCGCGCGGCGCCAACTCCTCGTCGGCCGCAATCGGCGCTTTGCGATTCCACGGGCATACATCCTGGCAAATGTCGCAACCAAACACCTGCCGCCCCATCTTTTCCATTAGCTCCGGCGCAATGGCTCCGCGATGCTCGATGGTCAGATATGAGATACAGCGGGTTGCATCCATCTGATAGGGCACAATGAGCGCATCTGTCGGACACGCCTCAATGCAGCGTGTGCAACTGCCGCAGCGATCCGGAATCGTAAGTTTGCTCGGGAGCGGCTCTACATCGAGCGACGTAATCAGCACTGCGAGAAACGTATACGATCCAATCCTGGGATGAATGAGGCAAGTGTTCTTCGCCATCCAGCCGAGTCCCGCCGCCGTGGCCAGAGCGCGCTCCATTACCGGCCCAGTATCTACGTATGCGCGCGATTCGAATGGGCCGTGCTGCTGGTGCAACCGCGCTTCAAGATTCTTCAGCCGCTTCAGCAGTACCTTGTGGTAGTCGCTCGGAACGCGCCGGCCGCGCTCGTCGTTGCGGCTGGTCCACGCGTAGCGCGCAATCCATCCCGCATCGCGCGCCGCATCATCGATCGATTTCGGATTCGCGCAGTGATAGCTCGCCAAGCACACAATTGCCGAGCGCGCCCACGGGAACGGAAGGTCGACACGCGCGCGCAACAGGTTGCCTTCCTCGTCTGTTCGGCGAAGATATTGCATCTCTCCGGCGTGTCCGGCGTCTATCCATGTAGTGAACTGTTGCGCATCGCGCGCCTGGTCTGTGTGCGGCAGCGCTACCACGCCTGCTTCTGTAAATCCTGCGTTAACCGCAAGTACACGTGCGCCGTTATAGCTAAGGGGAGCCGATGATTCCTGATTCTGCGAATTCATGGAACGCCGGAACTCCCTTCTGCGTAGTGTTGATTGTTCGAATGCGGACACCGAGCGCGCAAACGGACACTGAGTAACTCACGGGGACTCGCCAGCGGAATCGGCTATCCCCCCTGATTTCAGCATATTTCCCCGGCATGGCGTTTTGGCCTGCCGCATGCAAGATGAGAAGGCAGTGCATCCCTGGGTTCTCACGATCCGGGATGCAGGGAAGGATAGGAGGTTTTCATGAATTCGACTTACTGCCAGCCCGATGAGATGTTCGTGATCGAGCCGGCCGGTTTTACCGAGCTCGTGCGCGGCGCAGAACAGCGTCTCATTACGCTGTTCGCTCCCCTGGTGCAGCGCCAGAGCGTCGCACTCGATCTCAGCAAGATCGAACGCATCGATGCCGCGGGTATTGCCGCGCTGATCACGCTCTACGCAGATGCTACCCAGGCGGGTCACACGTTCGCCGTCTGCAATGTCTCCGCGCATGTTTCGGAGATTCTAGGGCTCGTAGGGCTGGCGCCCATCCTGATCGCCAAGGATGCGGCGTCGGCCCGTAACCGCTCCTCCCGGTGCGCCTGCGCCGCGGCGTGAGCGTGCTCGCATTGTTGTTTGCCGGACTTCCCCGTTCGATCTGAAATTCTGAAAGCTGCGCTTGATCTGAATGCGCGTCGAAGAGATATAAAGGTTCTGTCTGCGATTGGACGGGAAATTTCCCAGACAAGCGAGTCTTCATGCGCATCGGCATCACGTGTTATCCCACTTATGGCGGTTCGGGGGTTGTAGCAACCGAGCTCGGCATTGAGCTGGCCGGTTTGGGCCACGAGGTCCACTTCATCTCGTATTCACAGCCCTTCCGCCTCAACGGTCGCGACGAGGGAATCTTTTACCATGAAGTCCCGGTCTCGAATTACCCGTTGTTCGAGTTTCCCCCGTACGACCTGGCGCTGGCTTCGCGGATGGCGGAGGTGGCGGAGTTCTACGAGCTCGACCTGCTGCACGTGCATTACGCCATTCCGCATTCAGTAAGCGCGCTGCTGGCCCGGCAGATGCTTGCCGAACGCAACCGGCGCCTGCCGTTTGTGACCACGCTGCATGGGACTGACATCACCCTGGTGGGCCTGGACCGCTCCTATCTGCCGATCACGCGCTACGCCATCCAGCAGTCGGATGGCGTGACCAGCATCTCGGAATATCTAAAGGCCAAGACGCTTGAGGACTTCGCAGTTACCCGGCCAATCCAGGTGATTCCAAACTTCGTTAATTGCGACGTATACCAACCCATTCGCGACGAGGCAGCGCGGGCGGAGGCGCGGCTGCGGTTCGCGCCTGAAGGAGAGGCAGTGTTGATGCATCTCTCCAACTTCCGCCCCGTGAAGCGCGTGGTGGACGTGGTGCGCGTGTTTGCCCAGGTGGCGCGCGCCATGCCTGCGCAATTGCTTCTGATAGGCGACGGGCCGGATCGCTCCGCGGCGGAGTGGCTGGCGCACGACCTTGGAATTCACTCACGGGTCCATTTCCTGGGCAAGCAGGAGCGCGTCAACGAGCTTCTTCCCCTGGCGGATTTGATGCTGATGCCCAGCGAACTCGAGTCGTTCGGACTGGCAGCCCTGGAGGCCATGGCGTGCAAAGTTCCCACGATTGCAACAAGCGTGGGCGGCGTTCCGGAGCTGATTGAAGACGGGATCAATGGCCTGCTGTTCAAGGTCGGCGACGTGACTGCAATGGCTGAAGCGGCCATCGCGCTGCTGCGCGATGAGACACGCTTGTGCCAGATGCGCGATGCGGCCCGGCGCACGGCGCAAAAACGGTTCTGCGCATCCCTGGTGATTCCGCAGTATGTGCGCTTCTACGAGTCGTTCATAAAACAGTCCGCGGAACAAGCCGGCTGAATCAGGCGAGCGCTTCCTCCGCGTTGACTGCAAAACCCAGCGTCTCCCAGAATTCGCGAACCAGTGATAGGGCAGCGCTGTCGGTAAGCGGAGTTGAGCGCAACTGAATGGAGCCGGCTTCCGGCGCCCGCCAGAACGTCCGCGGATCCAGCGCAATGGCAATGCATCTTTCCGGTCGATAGGTGCAGCACGCCAGGTCGGTGATCGACAGTTTTGTCGTGGGCGTGGCCAGCACCGTCCGCGGCGGTGCCATGCGATCCAGCAACCAGAGAATCTCCAGCTTCGATTCCAGCTCGTCCGGCACGCAGTCAATGACCAGGTCAGCCTCGCGCACCGCATCCTCGATCGATGAGACAAAGGCAATGCGATCGAGCGCTGCGGAGGGATTCGCCGGACTCAACTGGCGCCGCAATTCCTCCTGCGCGTGATGCAGGTTTGACGGCATCACATCCTCAAGCATCACGCGAAACCCAGCGCGGGCAGCGGCGAGCGCCAGCCATCGGCCCAGAGGTCCCGCGCCGATGATGGCGACAGCTATTGCAGCATGGGAGGAACGCTCCGGATCATTTTCAAGGGACATGACTCCATTATCTGCGCTGCGCGCGGCCGATCGCAGCGGGATCGCATTTTCGAAATTGACTCTCCCTAATCGTCGTCGTCCGGCTTCTGCGCCTTCTTCGATTTGATCGACAGCATTGGCGGCACAGGCTTCGAACCCATCGCGTCCTTCCACAGGATCACGTTCAGCTTGCGCGCATCGGCGCGGTCGGCGTGGCGGAAGTCCATCTTCATGCTTTCGCGGGCGCCGGATGCATTCTTCGGATTGGCCGCATAGATGAGATTGTTGTCGCGGTTCGAAGTGTCAGCAGTGAATGCGGCCTGGTCGCCAGGCCCAGAGAACAGCGAGGCAATCACCGGCGCGAATGCGTCATCGTTATTCATCGGCGGCAGCCCGAGCAACTCCTCCATGGTGCGGATCATGCTCACCGTGGTGTAGAAATTGCTATCCACGCGCGGCCCATGGGGCGAGTACTTGCTCACAACCAGCGCGATGCTGCGATGCGCATCCACGTGATCGGCGCCGGCCTGCGCGTCGTCCTCCAGAATGAAAAACGCAGTCGAATCCCAGAACGGCGAATGCGAGATGGCTTCCACAGCACGGCCCACGGCAAGATCGTTGTCTGCGACTGAAGATTTTGGCGAAGGTCCCCCAGGCCGCGTCCCCGCCGTGTGATCGTTGGGCAGGCGGAGCTGGATGAAGTTCGGCATGGTGTCGCGCCCCTGCTTCAGATCGCTCTCCCATTTCTTCAGGTGTTCGAGAAAGATGTTTACTCGAATCTGATCGGGCACCGATAGTTCGAAATCCGGCGCTTCCGGCGCAAAATGCCCCACCAGTTCCGGTTTGGTGGCCGTGTTCTTGTAGATGAGCGGAATATCCCACGGCCACTTGCTGGTTCCTCCGCCCCACTCTGCCGGAATGGCCCCACCCGGCGCGATGGCGCGCCGCGCGCAAGGCTGACCGGGAAGCACCGGCCCCTGCTTCGGGTTCATCTGCGCCACCGGCGCGTCCTCATCCGTGCAGAAGATTGTCGAGATGTACTCGCCAAAGTGGTAGTAGGTCTTGTGGTGCGCTTCCAGATCGCCCCACAAATACCCGCTGGCCGGCTGATTCACATCGGGAATCTTTTGTTCAATCGGATATCCGTTGGCGACTCCGCCTTCAAAGTCATAGGCGCGCTCGCTGTTGCGATACGACTGCTGCCAGTTCTTTTCCAGATAATCGGATCCGATTGCGGCATTCGACCACACGTGTCCATCACCCGATACCTCGCCCGAATCGTAGAAGTTATCCAGAACGCCGAACTCAAGCGCCAGCTTGTGCAGGTTCGGCGTGATGGACGCGCCGTACATGGTCAAGCTCGCATCGCCGTTGCCCACGTGCTTCCCGTCCTGCTCCAGGTCACCAAGGATCTGATCGTAAGTCCGGTTCTCCTTGATGATGTAAATCACGTGCCGGATCGGGTCCTGCCGCCCGCCGGCAAACGGAATCTTCTCCGTCGCTGCCTTCATGCGGTTCGACTCGAGCGCCGTTTCAGTCAACTGTTTCAAGTGCTCACCAATCTCCGCCGGATCGAGAACCGCCAGCGAACCGTAGAGCAGCGAGGCGATGTAAGTGATCGGGTCCGGGCGCCGCGACTCCGCGCCCGGAACCTCGCGCTGCGGCATGTTGTTTGGCCCAGTTCCTTTGCCCTTGTCGGTGGCCACATACAGCCTGCCGCCGGAGAGTGCCATCGAGATCGGCATCCACTCCGTGGGCACAAAGCCAGCCGGCTCCGCCATTCCCCGCTTTGCGGTTTTCGCCGTAAGTTTCTCCGTATCGATCACGGCCACGGCGTCTGACCCAAGGTTGGCCGCGTACAGCTTGCGGCCATCCGCATCCAATGCCAGAGCCACCGGCTCCGCGCCAAAATAGTTCTGCCCCGGCAGCCGCGTATCAAAGTAGCCCTTCACGCTGAATTGGCCCTTGCCCACATTCACCGCTGCCACCGCGTCGCGGTTCGCCAGCGCAACGTACAGGGTGCGATCATCCGGCGAGAGCGCGAATGCGCAAGGATGCGAGCCCGCCGCGATAGAACTCGCCGGCTTCAGCAGCGCCAGCTTGCCCGCAATCGCGTTCTTTGCCAAATCGAGCGCGACAATCTCCGAAGCGTTCCACAGCGCCACAAACGCGCGCTTCCCGTCCCGTGAAGTTGCCAGCGCGATGGGAAACACAGCGGGCACCGTAGCGCTCTCCGCCAGATCAAAGCGATGCTCGATGGCGCCCGTCGACGGATCGATCAGCAGCACATCGTCGGATAGATTGTCGCCAACCAGCAGCTTCTCCGGCGACCCCACCGCCGCAATCGCCGCCGGATACGGTATCGCCTGGCTGCCCTGCTTGTTGTCCAGCAACTTTGTGGTCCGGCCCGCGGCAAGCTGCTGCAGGGGAATCTTGATGAAACGCTCCGGCGCAATGGCGCCGTCTTTAAAGCTGTACACAACAATCCCATTCCCGGTGTCGTTCTGCCGCTCGCCTTTGGGATCGGTCATCGATGCCATGCTCGCGTAAAGATGCGCGCCATCGCCGCTGAACGCCAGTCCCGAGTACAGCGTCTGATGACTCCCGCGCGTCTCCGTGCGATCTTCGGGAAAGTCGCGCAGAGAGCCGGACTGTGTGTCGTAAACCGCCAGCGACTGCTCGTATTTCGATTCGAACGTACCGTAGCCATCGTTCAGCGTCACCACATACCGCCGGTCCGGCGAAACCGCCATGGATGCCGGCAGGCTGTTCAGCCGCTGCGGTGCCCCTGGGACATCGGGCAGGAGTTGCTTGCTGCTCGGCAGGTCGATGGCCTGCGCGGAAACCAGCGGGGCGGCGGCGACGAGGACGGTGGCAGCAATCAAAAGGCGAGCCTGAATGGTCATGCCAACCAAACTAACAAATCGCCCCTGCAATGCGGTTACAAAAACATGACTCTGCGTAGCAGCCACCCTGCCCTGCGGAACGGGGCCGCGGCCCCGGCAATGCGCCCCTTCCTCAAAAAGGTTGTTTCAGCCCGGATCAACCATCCGCTGATTTATGGTTGAAGCCGAGCCATGAAGCAGACCATCACCCGTCTCCTGCTCACCCTCCCGGTCGTTTGGCTGGTGGTTTCGCTGGTCTTTCTACTCATCCACCTCGTGCCGGGCGACCCCATTGCGCAGATGCTCGGCGAGGGCGCAACGCCGGCGGACATCGGCGCCTTGCGCCACCAGTACGGCCTCGACCAACCGCTCTGGCGCCAATACGCGCGCTACTGGGCAGGCGTCCTCCACGGCAACCTCGGCCAGTCCATCCGCCTGCATGACAGCGTTGCGCACCTCATAGCCCAGCGCTATCCCTACACCATCGCGCTCACGGTGGCCGCGCTCGGCTTCGGCCTCATCCTTGCTCTCCCTGCCGGTGTTGCCGCCGCCATCCGCCGCGGCCGCGCGACAGACCAGTTCATCTCTGTCGCCAGCCTCTTCGGCCTTTCGGTTCCCAACCTCGCGCTTGGGCCCGTGCTCATCCTGACCTTCTCTATCCTGCTTGGCTGGCTGCCCGTCTCCGGCGCCAACCCGGGCCTTGGACCCGGCATTGACTGGCGCTATCTCATCTTGCCTTCCATCACCATGGGCGCCGCGCTCGCCGCCATTCTCACGCGCATGGTCCGCACCGCCATGCTTGAAGAACTCGGTCAGGACTACATTCGCACCGCGCGTGCCAAAGGCCTCACTGAGAGCGCCGTTGTCTGGCGCCACGCCTTTCCCAACGCGCTGGTCCCCATCGTTACCGTGGTCGGTCTGCAATTCGGCGCACTGCTTGCCGGCGCCATTGTCACGGAAAAAATCTTTTCCTGGCCTGGTCTAGGCCGCCTCGTCGTCGACGCCATCTCCAACCGCGACTACGCCCTCGTTCAGGGCTGCCTGCTCGCTATCGGTCTCACTTACGTACTCGTCAACCTGCTCACCGACCTCGTTTATCGCTGGATCAATCCCCGCATGCGAACCTAGTGGCGCCGAGTGCGTGAATCCCCGGACTCCGTTACGAATTAGTCATGGCGCCGTGCGCCCGCAGGCAATAAAATCAACGTTATCTACGGCAGATGAAACTTTCGGCTCCTGTATTAAATCCGCTCTTCACTGCCGATATTCGAAAGGGGAATTATGTCTGATTACTCTGCCAGTCCCAGCGGTGAACAGTTCACCCTGCCCGGCAAGGGAGATTATGCCGTCGAGCTCGATCGTGTCCGTACGCTCGCCGACGCCGCACGGATGGACGGCAAAGAGGTTGTGGTAGTTATGGGCCTCGGTTTCGTCGGGGCGGTCATGGCCGCCATCGTCGCCGATACGGTAGACAAACAGAGCGGCCGGCCCAACAAGCTGGTCATCGGATGTCAGCGGCCAAGCACGCGCAGCTACTGGAAGACTCCGTTATTGAATCGCGGCGAGTCGCCGGTCAAGTCGGAAGATCCCCAGGTTGATCCCATGATTGCCCGCTGCGTGCTTGAGAAGAAGACTCTCACCGCAACCTACAATCCCGATTGCCTGGCTCTGGCGGATTGCGTCGTCGTCGACGTGCAGTGCGACTACAGCAAACACGACATGGGCAACATGAAGAGCGGCGAAGTGGAAATGGCGGCCCTGGAAGCCACGCTCAAGACCATCGGCGAGAAAATTCAGCCCCAGTGCCTGGTGCTGATTGAAACCACCGTCGCTCCCGGCACCACGGAGTTCGTTGCGCTCCCCATCCTCAGGAAAGCCTTCCGTGCCCGCGGCATTCAGGACGAGCCGTTGCTGGCGCACAGTTTTGAGCGCGTCATGCCCGGTCGCGAATACGTGAACAGTATCCGCGATTTCTGGCGTGTGTGCTCCGGCTGCAGCCCTGAAGCCCGCAGCCGCGTTATCAAGTTCCTGAGTGAAGTTCTGAATGTTGAAAAGTACCCCCTCACGGTTATGGATCGCCCCATTGAATCCGAAACCACCAAGATCGTCGAGAACTCCTATCGCGCCACCATCCTGGCTTTTCTGAATGAGTGGTCGATGTTCTCCGAGCGCAACGGCGTGGATCTGATCAAAGTTGTGAACGCCATCAAGGTGCGGCCCACGCATTCCAACATCATTTTTCCCGGCCCCGGCGTGGGCGGCTACTGCCTGCCCAAGGATGGCGGCTTGGGCTATTGGGCGTACAGCCACATCCTCGGTTTTGAAGACGGCGACACAATCTTCAAGATGAGCACTACCGCCATCGACGTGAACGATACCCGCGGCCTCCATGTGGCCGAGCTCACCCGCGATGCTCTGCGCAACATGGGGCGTTACATCGCCGGTTCGCGCGTGCTTTTGGCCGGCGCAAGCTATCGCGAAGACGTGGGCGACACCCGCTACAGCGGCAGCGAACTCGTGGTCCGCAAGCTTACCGAGATGGGAGCCGAGATCAGCGTGCACGATCCCTACGTCGACCATTGGTACGAGCTGGAGAGCCAGGACACCTATCCTGCGCCCGGTCATTCGTGGGCGAGGTTCTTCCGCGGCCAGGACGATCTCCCAAACATCCGCGTGCAGAAGGATCTGGCCGCGGCTCTTGAAGGCGTTGAGGCGCTCGTGCTCGCCGTACGCCATGAGCCCTATCGCAAACTCAAGCCCGATGACGTCGTCCGCTGGGCCGGCAGCCCCATTGCCGTAGTGGATTGCTTCGGCATCCTGGAAGACGCCGATATCCGCCGCTATTTCGAGCTCGGGTGCGAAGTCAAAGCCCTGGGCCGGGGACACATTCAGCGGCTCAAGGAAGAAGTGCGCTCCACCAGGCGGGACCTGACTCCTGCCTGAAATCGCGCCGGCGCGCCGGGCGAGTAGCCACTCGCCGGCGCCGCCGACCCCATTGCCTCGCACAGCACCTGGTCAGCCTGCAGGAGACAAGGACTTCCCTTGCTCCATGCCCCTTGCATGGACGAAGTACTGCCCGTAAGCGCCATCCGCATTCGAGCCAGAAGATAAATCCAAAGTTAACCGGAACCGCGCTCCGTCCGTCTTCGTAGTGAGGTCCCATGAGACACGACTTGCGCTGTGCATTTCGGGCGATCTGGTCACATCGGTGGTTTTCCGTCGCCGTGGTGGTCACGCTCGCACTCGGCATCGGACTGAACACGATGGTGTTCACGCTGATTAATGCCGTGCTGTTCAAGGCCGTGCCCGTGCCCGGCGGAGCCCGCCTGGTCGCGATCTTGAATCACAACGTCTCCCAGCCCGACAGGCACATGTCCGTCTCTTATCCGGATTTCCTGGAGTACCGTGCGCAGAGCCGGTCGTTTGAATCCCTTCAGGCCACTACCGACGAAGGCGGCATCGTCAGCGAGCCGGGCAATCCTCCGCAGTCGTATCACCTTGAGCATGTGTCTGCCGGCATCTTCTCCATGCTTCACACGGAGGCGGTTCTCGGCCGCGGCTTCAGGCCCTCCGACGAACTCGAAGGAGCCGATCCCGTGCTGGTGATTGCCTACGGCATTTGGCAGGAGCGCTACGCGCGCTCCACCGGCGTCATTGGGCGCAAGGTGCGCGTCAACGGCAAGCCGGCCACCATTATCGGCGTCATGCCCAACGGATTCCGTTTTCCCGCCGGCGTCGATCTATGGATGCCGCTCGCACCGGCCGCCGATCTCCTCAAGCGCGACAATCGCTCTCTACTCCCTTACGCCATATTGAAGCAGGGCGTCTCGCAAAGCCAGGCCCAGGCCGAGCTCGACGGCATCGTCGCCCGCCTGGCGCGGCAATACACCGAGGACAAGAACACGGGCGCAAACGTGCTCACCTTCCAGCAACGCTTTAACGGCGGCCAAATCCGGCTCATCTTCCTGCTCATGCTGGGCGCCGTCGGGTTTGTGCTGCTTATTGCCTGCGCCGACGTCTCCAACATGATGCTGAGCCGCGCGCTCGATCGCCAGCGGGAGATGGCCATCCGCTCCGCCCTCGGCGCCTCCCGCTGGCGGATGATGCGCCAGCTATTGGTTGAAAGCCTCCTTCTGAGCGCGGCCGGCGGACTCCTCGGTCTCGGCCTGGCCACGCTCGGCGTCCGCTGGTTTGACCAGTCCACCGTCGAAATCCGCCCCTACTGGATCCAGTTCACTCCCGACTACGCCGTGCTTGGCTACTTCGCTGCTCTCTGCATGCTTAGCGCGGTACTCTTCGGCACGCTGCCCGCGTTGCGCTCGTCCCGGCCCAATTTGAGCGGCATCCTCAGTGAAGGCGCGCGCAGCTTTGGCCGCCGCCGCGGTGGATGGCTTTCCTCTGTCCTTGTTGTCTTCCAGTTTGCTCTTACCCTGGTGTTGCTCACCGGAGCCGGCATCTTCCTGCGCGGCCTCTTCGCCGGCCTCAAGGTGAATCCGTTTATTCCCGCGCGCCAGCTTTGGACCGCGCGCCTCGAGCTGCCCGACTCCAGCTACAAAGACACTGACGCCCGCCAGCGTTTCTACGACCAGCTTCTTTCGCGGCTGCGCGCCCTGCCCGGAGTAACCAGCGCAACCGTCACATCCATGCCGCCCGGCCTGGGAGCATGGGGTCACCAGATCGAGCTCGAGCACAACCTCATTCCGCAGGCCGCCCAGCGCCCATGGGTCGCGCTCGTCGCCTGCTCACCCGGCTACTTTGACACGATTCATCTGCCGCTTTTGCGTGGCCGCGATTTCACTTCCATGGACGGCTCCGAGAATCACGATTCGGCGATTCTCACCAAGGAGGCAGCCGATCGCTTCTGGCCCGGCCAGGATCCTGTTGGCAAGCGCTTCCTCGTCTACGACCAGAAAGGCAAAGCCGGTAACTGGATCACGGTCGTCGGCGTCTCCGCCGGCGTGAATCAGGAAGTCGTCACTGACGATCGCCGGCCCGCCGTTTTCATTCCCTATCGCCAGGCCGGTTGGGACAACATGGCGATAATGGTCGCCTCGTCCACTGATCCCATCCCCGCGGTCCGCACTGCCGTGCAGGCGCTTGACCAGGACATAGCGCTGACCGACATCTACCGTTTCGATCAGGCCGTCCAACATCAGATCTGGTTCCTGCGCCTCTTCGGCGAGATTTTCTTCGGCTTTGCCCTCGTAGGACTCATCATGGCGTCCATCGGAGTCTACGCAGTGATGGCCCACGCCGTGGCAGGCCGTACCCGCGAGATCGGAGTCCGCATGGCGCTGGGCGCCAGCACCCGCAATATCCTCACCCTGATCATGACCCGCGGCATCTGGCAAATCGCCGCCGGCATCGTCCTCGGTCTCGGCGCCGGCTATCCCATCGCGCGTCTCATGGCCACGCTGCCGCTCGGCGTGTCCACTACCAGTCCGGGCGTCTTCCTGACCGTGACCGCGGTGCTCGCATCCATGGGGGTCTTCGCATGCTGGATGCCCGCCCGCCGCGCCGCACGGCTCGATCCCGTGAAGGCCATCCGCTACGAGTAGCATTCATTTCGAACCGCGGCAACACTCGCTGCGCGGCCGCATGCAAAAGAACAACGGCCGGATCGCTCCGGCCGTTCTCCATTCCAGATTCGCAAGGCGCCTATTTCACTGAATACGTAACGCTGGATTTATGGATATCGTTGTAGTTCGTATCCAGATCAATCACCGTAATCGTGTGCGACCCGGGCGCCAGGCTGTAGTACTGGTTCACGCTGGCGCCATTGTAATGGCCCAGCTTTACACCGTTATCCCAGGCCTGCATCTGGCTGACCGTCACCGGTTCGGTTGCTTGCGCAATAACGTGAACCGTGGTGCTGTCGAACGTTTCGGCTTGAGTCGGCGAAACAATCTGCACGCCGCCTGTCGCCGCTTGCACGGTATAACTCACTGTTGCCTGATGGATAACCTTGTAAGAGGAGTCCAGGTCCGTCACCATGGTCGTGTGCGTGCCGACAGATAAGTTGTAGACCGCATCGATCTGATCCCCATACGTGCCGAGCTTTTTGCCGTTATCCCACACCTGCGTTTGGCTGATCGTCTGATCTTCTGTAGCGCTCGCTATCAGGCGCACTGCGCCACCCAGGGCCGCTCCACTACCCGGAGAAGAAATCACAATTCCATTCCCGCCGCCACCCGACGATGTGCTCTTGAAGAAGTCGGCCATGGGCGCCGCTTTCGCTCCGGCTCCCGGACACGTTGCCAGGCCCATCGCCGCGCACACCGTGCTCAGTACGTTTTCATTGTGGTAGAGAATCGTGGACTTATAGTCGGACTTTACCTTCGGACCCATAACAAGATTCGCTGTGCGTCCGCCGCATCCGGTCGTCACCGTGGCGGAGCAGCGACTGTCGCCCGACAACTCCGATTCATCCCACACGATGAAGAGAATGCCATCTCCACCGGTGCTGAATTCCGGCCGCGCCAGAATCGCAGGCACGTGATCCTGTAGCCACTGGTCTGCTTGCTGCAGTGAGCCATTGTGACTATCGTCGTCTACGTCCGGAGTGATCCAGGCGAAATTCACCACCTTATCCGCGGAGAAGTCCTT
>Ga0265338_10003193_pt1 | contig 23375 bp, 19 predicted proteins | sample 42126metaG_FD_193579 | JGI IMG/M metagenome (GOLD analysis project Ga0265338, IMG submission 193579) | Rhizosphere microbial communities from Carex aquatilis grown in University of Washington, Seatle, WA, United States - 4-21-26 metaG | ecosystem: Host-associated > Plants > Roots > Rhizosphere... | reverse complement strand
AGCTGCCATGAAACGGTCGTAGGCCTGCGGGATGGAACCCGCCGTGAAACCCTGGCTTCGCTCCTCGCTCATAGCGGCTCCTCTCGCTTTCAACCTGTCATCGCCGACAACCATAGAGGGCCAGAACTGAGCGTTCGGCGAGTGGCGCGCACCACATTCCGAGCATTCGTCGGCCGTACCGAGTCGGCGATCGGGCGTGGGATTCTGGGAGGGTTTCCTGAGCCGTGCATTCCGTGGGCCGGGGAATGGGTCGCCGCCTGGTGGGGCAGGTCGGCTGCGAGCGACGGACCTGATGATGCCGGCTGGATCGTATGTTGGCTGCGTGACTGGTCGAAATGGGGACGGCCCCTACCTGGATCTGGACCGCGATGCGTGGCGCGGCTTGCGCGCCAGTACTCCCATGTCGCTGACCGCCGAGGGGCTGGAAGCGGTGCGCGGGCTCGGCGACCCTATCCAGCTCGGCGAAGTCGAGGACATTTACCTGCCGTTGAGCAGGCTGCTGCGCCTTTACTTCCAGGCGAGCGCCGGGTTGCGGGAAACGGTCGGGGCGTTCCTCGGCCAGCAGATCAGGCCGGCGCCGTTCATCATCGCGGTCGCCGGCAGCGTCGCCGTCGGGAAGTCCACCACCGCCCGGCTGCTCCAGGCGCTCGTCGCGCAGTGGCCGCAGCGCCCGCGCACCGAGCTGGTGACGACCGACAGTTTCCTGTACCCCAACGCGGTGCTGGAACAGCGCGGCCTGAGCGACCGCAAGGGCTTCCCTGAGTCCTACGACCGCCGGGCCCTGCTGCGCTTCGTCCAGCAGGTCAGAGCAGGCGCACCCGAGGTCACCGCGCCGGTGTACTCGCACCTCGCCTATGACATCCTGCCCGGGCAACGGCAGCGCGTGCAGCGGCCCGACGTCCTGGTCCTCGAAGGGATCAACGTGCTGCAGCCAGCCCCGCCGGGCGCTCTCGCGCTCGCCGACTTCTTCGACTTCTCCGTCTACGTCGACGCGCGCGCAGACCACATCCGGCACTGGTTCCTGCGCCGGCTGCACACGCTGCGCGAAACCGCGTTCACCGACCCGCAGTCACCGTTCCGCAGGCTTACCCAGGCCAGCACCGCGGAAGTCGAGGCATTCGGCACCCAGGTCTGGAAAACCATCAACGAGGTCAACCTCATCGAGAACATCCAGCCCACCCGCGCCAGGGCCACCCTCGTCCTGCACAAGGGAGCCGATCACCGCGTGACACGAGTCCGGCTGCGCCGATTCTGAGCCCGGACCGGAAACTGCCACGCGCACCCGCGCACCACCATGCGCTACGACCGCGCCCAGACCAGCCTCGACTGGCCTGCCACCCGCACGTCCCGGCCTGGCCTGCCGTCCCATCGGTACCCAGGCCAGTCAGGAACAGGCATAGAGCCGCAACGTCACTGGACGTGGTGGCGGTAGCGACCGCGAACCGCCGCTATGCGCGGCTGCCACAGGTTCCTCGACCGTCAGTTCCGGCGTGCAGAACGGGACATTCTGGCGATGGCGGTCGGGCTTGACCGGCGGGTTGCGAGGACGGAGTCCTGGGCTAGGGACGGGGCTGGCGGTCGGCCAGGAGCGGGGCGATGCCCCGGTCGTCATGGCTGGCGATGAAGGCCGCCGGCACGGTTACCAGGATCTGCTCGGCGTGCATCAGGCAAGCCCACGCGCTGTCGCCGAGGGAGTCGGCGAGCTTGACCTCGGCCTGGTTCGGGCAGCGCCGGCTGTCCGGTCCGGCGACCTCACATGCCTGCGTCGCGCCGCCCCGGGAGGCCACTAGCGCGGCGGCCTCCCGCAGGATGGAGAACCGGATGTGACCTTCGTCGCCAGCCGGCGCCTGGGAGGCCGGCCGCTCCCGCTGACCCAGGAGCACGGTGTTGCCGTCCGGGTCGAGCACTTTCACCTCGCCACCAAGCGCGTGCGGGGGATGCCCGGTGCGCGTGACCGGGACGCCGGCTCGGCCGAGGGCGCCGACGACCGCGCCGAGATCTTCGTAGAAGAAATAGAACAGCATCGGCAGTGGCGGGATGCCCGGCGCCGACCCGGTCATGGCCAGGAGCACGGACACCTCCTCGTAGCGCATCACCGACCACGCGGAGGTCCCCGCCTTCCCGGACGAGTGCTCACCAAAGCCGAGCAACTCGTAGAAGGCGCGCGAGGCGTCGATGTCCTTGATGTACGTCACGGCGATCATCGACTGTACCTGCAGGGCCACGAGCACAAGGTACGCCTGTCATGGCCGCGAACATAAGGGGATCCCGCGATAGGCAGGCCGGGCCTGGCACGGGCCGGCGTCGGCCGTACGCCGGACCAGGCGCGTACGCTAACCGCCGATTTGCTCGGCTGGTGGCCCGCTCGGAGGTGATGGCTGAGGCGCGTAGATCACGTTGATCGGATGCCAGGCGCTGGCCGGCGAGCGCTATGTTTGCGCTGATGAGTGCTTCCGGAGAGAACCGCCGCCTCGTCGCGGTGCAAGCTCTCTTGGCGGATCTGTACGGCGTGCCCGTAGCCGTCGGCGGCTGGGAACGCCTTGAGCCCTGGGCTGTCGCGCGAGTGCTGGTCAGGGGGGCTGGCACGGCCCGGACGGTAATCGTGAAATGGGTGCGAGCCGGCCCAGCTCAGGTGCGCTCCGAGCCGTGGCGGCTGCGTGCCGAACTGGCCACGCTGCAGTTCCTGTCCGAGGACCTGGGGCTTGCGCTTGCCCCGCAGGTGATCGCCGCAGACGTGTCGGCCGGCTTGCTGATCCTGGAGGACCTTGCGCCTCGTGTCGCCCTGGACCGGCTCATTCGCCGTGACGGCGCCGCCGCCCATCTCGGGCTGCTGGCCGTGTTCGCCCGGGCTCGCGGCGAGCTGAGCGCAGCCACCGCTGGCCGGGCCGGGACTTACCGTGCGCGGTGCGCCGCCGTTGGATACGCCGCCCCGGCGGGCGGCGCCGCGGAGGGCCGGCTCGCCAGCCTGTGGGAGCGGGGGCACCAGGACGCCGCAGCGCTCGAGACCCCAGTCGCCGGAGCGGCTGCATCGGAGCTGACCGCGGTTCTCGAGGAACTGAACGCGCCGGGCCCGTTCCTGGCGCTGAGCCACGGGGATGCGGAATCCAACAACATCATGGTCCACGAGCACGGCCCCGCCGATGCCCGCCTGATCGACTTCGAGGCCGCCGGCTACGCCCACGCCCTTCTCGACGCAGTCTGCCTGTACGTTCCCGGTCCGGGATGGATATGCGTCGGCGACCCGGACGCCGCAGGCCTGGCCGGTCAGTACCGCCGCGCCCTGGCCCGGGGCGTGCCTGAGGCGCAAGACGACCGGCGCTACGGATTCGCCCTGGCATCGGCGTGCATGTGCTGGGCGCTGTTGCGCCTGCAACGGTTCGCCGTCCTGGATGCCCGCGCGCCGGGCGACCACAGCCGGCTGCAACTGGTGGAGACACTGGAATCCGCCGCCCGGACCGCGGAAGCCCACCGCACGCTACCCCACCTCGCCGGCTGGGCCCGGCGCACGGCCGATGCGCTGCGCCGCCGCTGGCCCGACGCGGACCTGGACTTCACCGACCGGGCGAGGTTCCCGCCCTACACGCCGCGCCAGAATGGATGATCTGCAAGTATCCCAACTACCCGGCAGACCAACCTGATCAGCGAAAATAATCGGCAGGGAGGCGTTACGGGGCCGTCGAAGTCTGCCGCTTTCCGTGACCACGTTCGTGGGGTCGGCGCGCGCGCCTTGCCCGCGGGGAGAGCGGGATCCGCGCTGTGCCTCGGCCGGCTGGCAAGCCTCGGGGCAGGAGGGCCTGCAGGCCCGTGGCCCGCGGGCGGGGTGACATGAGGCGCCCGCGCGCTGACAATTGGTGCTGTGGCAGGGTACGGCGATTGCCTCAGCTGCTCCTTCGAGCGGCGGCCGGACGTGCCGCCCAGGGAGCGCGTATACCTTGATGCTCACTGGCGGGTCGCGCACGCGTTCGGGACGGCCCAGCCAGGGTGGCTCGTCGTGCTGCCCCGCCGGCACGTGCTGGCGCTGGATGAGCTGAGCCACGCCGAGGCGGCGGCACTCGGACCGCTCTTGCGGGCGGTCACCGCCGCCCTGCGGGAAGTCACCGGCTGCGCTAAGACGTACGTGGCGCTGTTCGCCGAGGCCGAGGGGTTCGGCCACGTGCACTTCCACGTCGTCCCCCGCCCCGCCGGCCTGGACCCGCAGCTGTGCGGCCCGAGGATATTCGCGCTGCTGGGCGGTGACCCCGCCCGGCACGTGCCCGACAGCGACATGGACCAGCTAGCCGGGCAGCTCACCGCCGCGCTGTCCCGCGTGAGGTGAAACCCGGGCCGGAATCTCCCGGTGCCCCGTCACGCTTGACAGCAGGCCAGACCCCTATTCACGCGCCAGAACCGCCGATATGCGTGATCACGGGATGGTCGCCAAGATCCTGTGAGGCCGCACATGAATGGTTGTTAGGTGCGCTGGTGATGCCCGAACGGCGCGATGGTCTTCGTGTTCGCCGCGGCGCGTCGGCTGCTGGCGGGGATACCGCGATCGTGGTATTACGGGCTGGCCAGATGGCTCGCGGCGGTCCGCTAGCGATCTGCCGGGCTGTGACCTGGCGGATCGGGCGGACGAGAGCGGTCCACCACCGGCGGTTGCGGGCGTTGCGGCGGTGCCGTGGGGCAGGTCATGGAAGGAGGCCGCCGGTGAACCTGGATCTGTTCCGCTTGCTGGTCTTCGTCACCGTGGTGGACCGCGGCGGGTACTCGGCGGCCGCCCGTCAGCTGAACCTGACCCAGTCGACGGTTTCGCGTCATGTCAGCGAGCTGGAACGGGCCTGTGGCGCGGAGCTGGTGCTCTACCGGGACCGGTCGGTACACATCACCGCGGCTGGCCAGGAGGTATACCGGGCTGCGCTGAGCATGCTCGCGGAGCAAGACCACCTGACGGCGTCCCTGGCGGACCTGAAGGAAGGACGCCGGGGACGGGTGCGGCTGGGCGCCAGCATGGCGTTCGAACAGAAATACTTCTTCGGTCAGGTCATCGCCCCGTTCTGCCGGGCGCACCGCGGGACGCTGCTGTCCCTGCGGTTCGGCCACAGCCGCCGGGAGGCGCAGGCGGTCCTGGACCGCGACCTGGATCTTGCTTATGTCATCCGCTGGCACCTCCCGGCCGAGGCGAGATTCGAGCCGCTGCACGAGATCGAGTTGACCTTCCTCGCCTCGCGCAGGCACCCGCTGGCCGGCGGACAGCCGGTCACGGTCGATGACATCGGCGCAGCCGGCCTGATCACCGCGCCGCTCACCGGAGCCGAGGCCGGCTTCTACCGCGAAGCGCTGCGCGGCTCCGGACTGACCGCAGACCACTCGGTGCTCGAGATCGACGGCCAGCAGGCGCGTTTCCTGGCCGCCGCCGCGGGGCTGGGAGTGCTTGCCACCTTCGTCCCGGACCACGCGCGCACCGCGGTGTTCGACGATCTGGCGCCGCTGCCGGTCCAGGGGCCGCTGACGCGGGTGGAGGTCGGTCTGGTGCGACCTGCCGGTGATCCTTACCCGGCCAGTGCGCAGGCCCTCGCTGCCTGGCTGCGCAAACCGCAGCCGCAGTGAACTCGGCCGGAAGGGTGCGCGCCGCGTCCAGCGCCGGACGACGCTGCGATCGAAATTCTCGATACGTCCATCGACTCGGGCTCGTTGTCCGGCCCGCAAACGGTTCCTAGCGTGGTTCTCGCACCGTCCGCGGACCCGGTTCGACGACGCAGAGGATCAGGCAATGGGCAAGTACATCATCCAGTCCCATCAGCGGCTTCAGGAGTGGGTGGCCGAGGAGCACGGCTACTTCGCCGCCGAAGGCCTCGACTACGAGTTCCAGGCTAAGGGCCTGGCCCAGGATGCTAAGCAGACCTCCACGGTCCAGTCAGCCGACGCCGTGCCGGCGGAGATACGGGCCGGGGCGTTCGAGGACATGTCGGCCGGCCGCGCGTGCGACGTGTCCTCGGCCTGTCACTGGGCGGTCAACGGTGTCGCGGCGGCGGGCGCCGGGAAGATGTGGGGCCATGCGTACACCGTGACGCCCGCTGGCATCTTCGCCGCGCCGGACTCGGGCTACCGCACGCCGCGGGACCTGGCCGGCGTGCCGGTGGCGGTCGGCTACCACTCGGGCAGCCACTACGCGACCGTGCAGGCGCTGGAGCCGTTCCTGGAGCGGTCGCAGATCGAGCTGAACTTCGTCGGCCTGCCCAACGACCGGGCACGGCTGCTGGTGCGCGGCGAGGTCGAGGTCGCCAACCTCTTCGGCGCCCAGTACTACCTGGCCGAGCAGCTCGGCTACCGCAAGATCACCGACGCGACCTTCATGGTCGGCTTCCTGGTCGCCCCCGGGGCAGACCCGCAGGAGACGAAGAAGTACTTCCAGGCCCTGCGGCGTGCCCAGACCGACATCGACCTGCACGTGGAGCGGTACAAGAAGTACTGGCTGCGCGAGCTGCCGGAAGACCTGGCCGAGCTGGCCGACGTCAGCCGCTTCGGCCCGGGCGAGCGGATCGTGTTCGAGCCCTACACGAGAGAGATGTACGACACCACGCAGCAATGGATGGACACCCACGGCCTGCTCGACCTGGGGGCATCAGGGGCGGCGGCACGCTACGCCGACGTCGTCCTGACCTGAGACCGGCCGGAGGGCAGTAGCCGGACCAGCAAGAATGAGGAGCAGTTCTGTTCCCAGAAAGCGAACCACCTGCTGCAGCCCCTGCCAACCGGATGGCGCGTTATCTGGTCGGCGAGACAACGCCAGAACTGGAACATCTGCGCGCAGCGCGACGTCATTCCAACCTGAGTGTCAACCGCAAATATCCGCCTGATTGAGATCGGCGCCGTTTCGGATTGCTTGGCAATCATCAGTTGAGGCACGCAGATCTGGATCATCTGCGGGTGTGCGCGCGGTCCGGTGCGGGGTATAGGCGATTGCGCGCGAGCGGCTACCTAGGATGGCCAGCGGTACGTGCCAGGGGCGAAGGAACGCCGATGCCTCCGCTGTCGATGGGCCGGGCTGTATGCCACGAACCGCCGGGATGGCCGGGCGGGATGCCGGCGCGTGCTCACTGCGGGACAAGTGGCCGGTCAGCTCCGCCATCAACCTCGATGACCTTGCCGGTGATGAAGCTTGCGTCCGCTGAAAGCAGCCACCGAACGGCCGCGGCGACGTCCTGTTCGCTGCCGAGGCGCCGCAGCGGGGTGCCGGCCGCGATCCGGTCGCGCACGTCCGGCGGGACAGCGGCGGTCAGCCCGTCGGTGGCGATGATTCCCGGCGCGACCGCATTGACGCGGATCCGTGGCGCGAGTTCCACGGCGAGCTGGCGCATCATGTGATCGGCCGCTGCCTTGACCGTGCCGTAGGTGATCAGGCCCCGCCCTGCGATGTGCCCCATCATCGACGTGATCATCACGATCGCGGCTCCCGGCCGCTCGCGCAGATGACCGACCGCGGCTTTAGTGAGCTCGAACGGCGCGGCGACATTGAAGTGGAAGGCGGCGTTAAGCGCCTCGGCGGTTGTCGCCTCAAATGGTGCCGGCGCGGCCCCGCCAGCGTTGTGAACGAGAAAGTCAAGCCCGCCCCAACGGGCCACGGCATCGCCGGTCAGCGGTCCGAGCGCTGAGATGTCGTTGAGGTCCGCGGCGATGGCGGCGGCGCTACCGCCGTCACGCTCAATCATGGTAGCGACCGCCTGCACGTCACTTGCGGTCCGCGCGACCAACGTCACGCGCGCGCCCGCAGCCGCCAGCGTCCGCGCGACCTCAGCACCAATCCCGCGTCCAGCGCCAGTGACCAGTGCATGGCGACCGGCTAGCTTCTCGCTCTCGTTCACGTCCGGCATGCCAGCATTCTCTCAGCACCGCCCGCGACCCGCTCACCGATAACGTTCCGTCACAGGCCTCAGCGCGCTCAACACGCGAGAACCGCCGATATGCATGTTCCGGGAGGTCGGTGTTGGTCATCGGTGACCGCGCATAATTGGGCCGCATGCGCGGCCTGGTACTCGCCGAGGTTCCCTAGGTCGATGGCGAGGCTGTTCGCCGAGCGGCCGGCCCGCGCCGCGATCGTGGTGGCGGGAGCGGCAGGCTGCGACCCCACCTCAAGCAGCAGTGTCACCCCTCCTGATGCAACCGCATTACGCAGCCGTTACGGCGATCGGATGTAGTGAGCGCGTCCTAACCCCCTCAGTGAACGAGGCATGCAATGACGGCACGCTCATTTCCCGGCCAGCTCGCGCTGGCCGTCGCGGCGGGGAGCCTGGCCGCCCTCTGCCTAACCGCCTGCCACAGTGGCGCCGCGAGCAGCGCGGCCGCCCCGCCACCCGGCGGGTCCACCGCGGCGGCCGCCGCGGCCGCAGGGACGGCAGCCGCCGGGACGACGGCCGGCACGCTGCACGCGTGCTCGCTGCTCAGCGCGGCCCAGGCGTCCGCCGCCGTGGGCGTCACCTACTCGAAGGCGACGGAAGCCTCAGCCGGGCAACAGTGCAGCTACGCGACGACGGACGCGCCGATCCCCCTGTTCATCATCGTCTCGCCGGGGGCGGGCGCTGCAGCGTGGACGAGCGAGCTGGCCACCCTGCAGGAGGACGCCGGGTCAGCTCCGATCACGCTGAGCGGGGCCGGCGACCGGGCGGCAGGCTGCGGCACCGAGATCGCCGTGCAGGACGGCGGCTACATCATCGACGTGCACGGCGGCGACCCCCTGGGCACCGGCAACGCCTTCCCTAAGTCGATCGACGTGGCCAAGGTGATCATCGCCGCACTCCACAGTGCCTAGCTGGCAGGATGCCAACAGAACACCCGACCCCGAGAAACGCGGCCACCGAAACGACAAACCCGCCTCCTTGACAAACATAAGAGCATCGATCCGTCGCCGGACTGAGATGGCTGCCCGGTTACGGCCTGCGACCAACGCCGGTCGACCGTACGCGACCAATATCCGCCGTTCTGGGTGCTCCAGGCGGAAAGGAGAGGTGTGCCGAAGGCCACCCATAACCGGATGATCGGTTGCGGTGATCTGCCTGACCTCCACCACCAGCAGCGGCCGCTCGCGGCCGGCCTCCCTGGTCGTTTCACCGGTGGTGGGGCTGGCCATACCGCTAGATGGGGGTTTGCCGCAGTGACTTGGCGGTCGCTGGCGCGCGATGGTGGCAGGCATGACGGCTTCACAGTTCGCACAGTCCGCTGGCTGGCGCGGGCGACCTCGTAGGGGTGTCTCCGGGCGCGCCCTCGCTTCGCTCAGCGCCCTGGCGGTGGCTCTGGGCGCCGCCTTCGTGCTCGCCCCGGGTGTGCTCGCGGCTAGCGCGCCGGGCGGCGGGTACGCCGGCCAGGAGGCCTTGATCACCGCGCTCCGCACGGCGTTCGTTGAGTACTGGGGTTCCGGCAGCCGCGGTTACCCTCCGGAGATGGACAGGCTCGTTGACTACTGGACCCGTTACCACGTGGCCAAGGCCGTGATCGCCGCGCTCTTGCTGACCGTGCTGGTTATCCTCGGCATCCGCCTTTGGGGGGCGCTGCTGAGAGCCGGCCGCCTGACTGCCAGGCGCGGGGCCGCGCTCGCGTTGTCCGGGACGCTGGTCACGGTGCTCGCCTTGTTCTCGGCGGTGGTAGTGATGGCCAATATCCAGGGCGCGGTGGCGCCGTTCGCCTCGCTGATCTCGATGCTGCCGCTCGGCACGCACGACAAGCAGTTCACCCGCACGGTAGGCCAGGTCAAGCAGGGCCTGGCCGGGTACCCGGGCACCAGTGGCCGGACCACGCCTGCGCTCGAAGTGATGATCAGCGACTTCGCCCTGTACCACGCGGCACTGGCCGCGCTCGCCGCGGCAGTGGCGGTCATCCTGACCGTCATGAGCGTCGTGTCGTGGAAAAGGCGCGCGCGAACGCGATCATCCGAGCGGCGCACCAGGCACGCGCTGGGACTGGCCGGTGGTTTCTCGGCTTTGCTGGCACTGGCCGTGATCGTCCTCGCAGTGGCGAATCTAGGCACTGCGATGAACCCGGTACCCCCGCTCCTGGCATTCTTCAACGCCGGTGCCGGCGGCCTGTAGGCCCAGCGTCATCGGCGACGAAGGACGCGCAGCCGAGACCTTGCCGCCGCCAGGCTTGCCGGCGGCAACCCACAATCGGGCCGGCGAAGACACGGCTCATTCAGATCACCCCCTACTCCGTCACACACATGGCCGATCGATCCGCGGCACGCGGGCAACCGCCGTTCGGTGCCTCTTCCGCGAGGCGACCGAGATGGCGGAAGCCACTCGGAGTTGGGTGATCTGTACTGTGTCACCGACATACTGAGAGCCCGCAACGGGCCATGTGTGCCGTGCGACCGCGGGTCGACCGGCTGGCGGGGCTGATGGTGCACGCGGTTCGCCGACGTGGGAGCCGTTCTTCCACTCCCCGTTCGACGAATTTTCGGCAAAGACAGCTAGCCGTCACCTGATGAATGCCGCCGATCATTAATTACAGTAGTCAGTGCGGCTGAGGCGAGGTCAGAATAAACATTCTGCGCCGCCCGGGTAACAACGAAGTCACTCGTCACGGTCTGCGCCTAATCGGCGATCCGGCCGCGTGGTATCTGAGCTTGGACACCCTCTGTCGGAAGTTCAGGCTTGCCCCGCGCTCGCGGCCTCGTGGTTACGTGCTCGCGCCAGGTTGTGAGCTGTCGGCCTGACGCCCCGGCCAGGCTTGCCTGCAAACGCGCCCGTCATCCGGGCTCAACCGTGCCGGGCGCGCCTGCCCTGGACGGCGCGGAACCAGAGAGCCGCCCCGTGCTGCCTGGCGTAGCCGGCCCAGGGTGGCCGGAGGTTAAAGCATCCGGTTGTTGCCGCCGTCGATGACGAACTCGGCCCCGGTCAGGTAGCTCGCGGCGTCCGAGACAAGAAAGGCGACCAGATGGCCGACCTCCGCCGCGGATCCCGGGCGGCCGAGCGGGACCCCGCCGATGGCGTCGAGCAGCGCCGCCTCCGCCGCCGGGCGGGTGGTCCCGGAGTCTTTCATCAGCTGCGTGATCCGCGCCTCCGCCTGCGGGGTCGCGATGTACCCGGGAGTGACCGTGTTCACCCGGACGCCGCGCGAGCCGAATTCGGTCGCCAGCCCCTTGCTGTAGCTGCGCAGCGCCGCCTTGGCCGGGCCGTAGGCCGGCGATGACTCGTGCGGCCGCTTCCACTGCAGCGAGGAGACGTGCACCACGCTGCCGGCCCCCTGGCTGACCATGCCCGGCAGGACCACCCGGTCCAGGCGCACCGCCGACATCAGGTTGGTGTTCAGCGACCGCATCCAGTCCTCGTCGGTGAGCGCGAGCGCACCGCCGGGGCGCGGGAAGGAGGCGCCGGCGCAGTGCACGAGGATATCGAGGCCGCCGAGGATCGCAGACGCCCGGCGGGCGACGAGCCCCGGGCCGCCCGGCTCGGCGAGGTCGGCCTCGATGACCGGCACCGGCCCGTCGCCCGGGTCGGTCCGCGCGGCGACTACGACACGCGCGCGGCGCGCGGTCAGCGCGGCCGCGACGGCCTCGCCCATGCCCCGGGTCCCGCCGGTGACCAGCGCCCGGCGGCCGGCCAGGTCATCCCAAGGCGCCGTCAGCTGCTCGGCGGCGGTGCTCACGGGAGTCGTGTTCACGGCAGGTAATCCTCTCCTGTTGCCCGGCGGTGCCACCAGCATCAGGCCTCCCCCGACGGGAGAGTCAAGGCCCGCGCTATCGTCCCGGGTGCCACGTGGCCGGGCGACCGCCGCCGAGCCGGGCAGCCATGTGAGGTACCCATGCTGAGGCGGCGAATGGATGACCTGTGCGCGTACCACTGGGGAGCAGCGGCTCAGCCAGGGCGCCCGTAACCGGCAGGGAGCACTTTCTGGTCGTGGCTGAACGGTCCCTCACCTACGGGTCGCGGACTAGCTCGTCTCCGGCCGTGCGCCCCCGCCGTCCCAGGCTAGACTACGAGCCGCACGCCACCGCCCCGAACCGCAACAAGCTCAGCGCGCTCCTGGTCGCCGTCGGCCGGGCACGCGCTGACCCCCTGCTCGCCCTCAACGGGCTGCGCGCGTCCGAGGCAGCTGGCGCGAACACCGGGCACCCGGGCTGGAACGCAGGCACCGGACGCCGGCATAACCCGCAAGGGCGGCAAGGTCGTCACCATCCCGCTCGCCCCGCGCACCGCCCGCGCCATCGACCTGGCCATCGCCGGGCCCGGATCGATAGTGTGGCCGCATGGCTCAGGTCGTGGTGTACGGGCAGCGGGAATCACTGGACCAGCGCCGCAGCGTGCTATCCGAAGCGATCCACGCGGCGATCATGACCGCGCTGGAGTACCCGCCCGAGAAGAAGTTCCAGCGCTTCATCGCGCTGGACGACTCCGACTTCATCTACCCCGCGGACCGCGGTACCGACTACACGATCATCGAGATCTCAATGTTCGAGGGGCGCACGGATGCCGCCAAGCGCGCCCTGATCGCCGAGCTGTTCACCCGCGTCGAAGCCCAGGCTGGAATCAGCCCGCACAGCCTCGAGATCACCATCACCGAGACACCCAAGGCCAACTGGGGTATCCGAGGCCAAAACGCCGCCGACCTGACGCTGAACTACCGCGTCGAGGTCTAGCAGGCGCTCCTGCGGGCCGGATCAGGCGGGAGGTAGAAGACGCGACGGCCGCAGCTACCCAGAAGTGGACGACCATCCGGCCTCTCCGCCAACGGCCGCAGCCAGGTCGTCCCCACGCTGTGCATCGAGATGGCGCCGCTGGTCACTTGCAACGCGCCGTAAATGCGCAGTTGACCACCTGACGTGCGAGAACCGCCGTTCTGCATTGTCAGCAAACTCTCGAACGCGGGAGTCGGCGACGTACCGAACTGGACGATCTGCAACCGAGGTGCGCTTGTCGGCGCAGCCGTACCCAGGGGTGTCTCCTCAGCTGTCCGTCGCCGGGTCGCCGGCAGCCGGGAGGGGCGCCAGCCCCAGGCATTCGCGTAGCGTGTTTTCCAGCGTGTCGACCCGATCGTGGCTGCCGACGCTGCCGGTCACGAAACCGACTGAATACCCGCCTTCGGTGCTGGTGCCTGCGTAGTTCCCGCCCAGCCCTCCCATGCCGTAGCCGTCGTCGCTGATCCCGAAGCCGAGCCCCCAGGCCTTGTCGTCGCCGAACACCCGGTCCGGGCCAGTGCAGTGCACGGTGACCGCCTCCGCGAGCATCCCCGCGCTGAGCAGGCCGCCCGCGGCCAGGAGGTGGTAGAAGCCGGCCGCCGCCGCGGCGGTTCCGTGGCCGTTGACGGCGGGGATCTCTGCGGCCCGCCAGGCGGCGCTGTTGACCACGGCGCCGTCCTGCGCGCCGGGCGGATTGGTGGTGGCCAGCAGGTACAGGGCCGGCCGGCCGGCCGCGTTGCCCGCCCGGAACGCCTCGTCCAGGCCCGTCAGGTCCACGGCCCGGGCCTGCTGGGCCGGGCTCAGCCCGAAGGCGAAGTCCAGCCCGGCCGGCCCGCAGATCTCCTCGGCCAGGAACCGGCCGACGCTGCGCCCGTCCACCCGGCGGACCAGTTCCCCGACCAGGTGCCCGTAGAACAGCGCCGACTCGCCGTGCGCAGTCCCAGGCTCCCATGCTGGCTGCTGCGCCGCCAGCAGCGCGCACAGCCGGTCCCAGTCGTAAAACGCCTCAGTGGGCGCCGGCCGGTCCAGCATGACCACCCCGGCCTGATGCGACAGCACCTGACGCACCGTCGCCGCGGCGCGGAACCCGGGCCAGTACCGCTGCACCGGCGCGTCCAGGTCCAGTTGCCCGGCCTGGACCAGCCGCAACGCGCATACAGCGGCGAACGGCTTGCTGACCGAATACGGCTGGACCAGGCTGCCGGCATCCCATGCCCGACGCCGCCCGGCGTCGGCGTAACCGCCCCGCAGGTCCACCACCAGGGCGCCGTCACACCATGCAGCGAACGCCGCGCCGGTGCCCGCCTGCGCGGCGAGGATCTCAGCGAAACACTCCCGCACCGGGCCGAACCGCCCGTCAGCGAACCCCTGCACCTCCACGGGACCATCATGGCCCCGGGGCCGGCCATCACACCTGCCGGGTGCCATACGACCGCACGGAACGGCACTGAAACAGGACCAGGCACGGTCACGGCGAGTGAAGCTTCCTCCTGGGGACATCCACGCGATGAGGGCAGCGGCGTGCCGAGGCGCGAGCCAGAAAGGGGAGTTCTGTGCGTGGCGCCTAGTCTCGCAGTGGCGGTGGTTGACGGCGACAGAGTCGGCGTTATACGGGTGATCGAAGAGCAGATCACTACCCTCCGGCCGTATAACGGTGGATACACGGGTGATAATCGCTCAATTTTTCGAAAAGCCATGCGGAGATTATCACCCGTGTATCAAGCGTTATGTCGCTAGGCGGCCAGGTCGCTCGCTCAGGGCCTTGCATACCTCGTGCACCGGGACGCTCGCGTGGCTAGCGGCGGCGCGGATGAAGGCGACCGCTGCGTACAGGGCGTACTGCCAGAAGTCGTCGGTCTGCCACCAGGCGACCTCGTCCAGCAGGTCCGGCTCGGTCCCGCCGTGGATGGCCGCTGAGGCCAGCACCGCGTACTGGAGCTTGGCGTTTTGCCGGCCGCGGAAGGCGCACTCGGGCAGGAACCGCTCGCGAAGCCCCTCCAGGGGCAACGGGTCGGCCCGGCTGGCCCCGCACCAGGCCAGCGCGTCCGCGGCGACATGGAGGAACACCTCGCCGGGGAAGGTGTCGTTGCGCGGGTGCAGCGGCGCGAGCTCGCCGAGCAGCCCGGCCATGTCAGTGTCGCGGGAGAGCCCGTCGAGCAGGACGCGGCGGGCGGTTACGGCGTCCTCAGCGGTCGGACGCTTACTGGCAGGCATGTCACGACGGTAGACCAGGACCGCCGATCACAGGCGCCTTTCCGGTGGGACACCGCGACTGCGAAGCCGGGCGCTCTCATACACGGCCTCCCGCGTGGGCGGCTCGCTCGTCACCGGATGACGACGCCGGACTGCTCGAGCCACCGGTTGACGTCAAGCAGGAAGGCGACGGCCGAAGTCGAGCTTGGCTGGACGCTCATCAGCCCAGGCAGCCGGGGGTCGGCCGCGTAGGCGTCGGTGAGCCGTTCCCGGCTGATCAAGTCGAACAGCGGCGCGTACGGATGGGTGAGCAGCCGGCGCAGCTGCGCGTCGACGGCCCGCTCGTAGGCCTGGTCGGCGGCGCCGGGGTAAATGCTCTTGCGCCGGCGCAGCAGGTCGGCGGGGAGCAGGCCGTGCGCGGCGGTGCGCAGCAGGCCCTTCTCGATCCCGTCGGCCTCCTTCATCGACCACGGGACGTTCCATACGTACTCGACGAGCCGGTGGTCGGTGAAAGGCACCCGGACCTCGAGCCCGTAGGCCATGCTCAGCCTGTCCTTACGGTCGAGCAGGAACGGCAGCCACCGGGTCAGCCCGAGGTAGAGGACCTCGCGGATGCGCCGTTGCCACGGGCTCTCGCCGGCCAGCTGCGGCACTTCCGCGAGGGCCTGCGCGTACCGGTCGGCGGCGTACTCGCCAAGCCGGACCCGCGCCCGCACGTCGGGGTGGAGCAGCGGCTCCCAGGATCCGCGGGCGGCCCAGGGGAACGTCGGCGCGGCGAGCAGCGCGGGCACGTGATACCACGGGTACCCGCCGAACACCTCGTCCGCGGCCTCGCCGGACAGCGCCACGGTCGACTGCTTGCTGATCTCGCGGCACAGCAGGGCGAAGGAGACGTACATGTCGCCGAAGGTGGGCAGGTCGTGCGCGGCGAGCGGCAGCCACTGCGCCTCCACCAGGTCGTCCGCCTCCAGGGTGATGGTGCCGTGGCAGGACCCGATGTGCTCGGCGGCGGCCCGGGCGAACGGCTCGTCGTGGCTGGGCCGCAGCTGGTCGGGCATGAAGGCGTCCGTGCTGCCCGCGAAGTCCACCGAGAAGGTGGCGAGCTTGCCCTGGTCCCGCCGCCGCAGGCTGTCGGCGGCCAGCGCGGACATCACGCTGGAGTCCAGGCCGCCCGACAGCAGGCTGCACAGCGGCACATCGGCCACCGTCTGCCGGTCCACGGCATCGGCGAGCAGCTCCCGGACAGTCCCGGCCGTGGTCGCCAGGTCGTCGGTGTGCTCGCGGGCCTCAAGCGTCCAGTAAACGGAGGTGCGTATCCCGTCCCGGCCGACCCGCACCAGCGTGCCCGGCCTCACCTGGGAGAGCCCCCGGTAGACGCCATGCCCCGGCGTCCCGGTCCCGACCTGGCTGAACAGCTCCGCCAGTCCCTCGGAGTCAATCTCCGGGCGGAACTGCGGGTGGGCGAGAACGGCCTTAGGCTCGGACCCGAACAGTACCCCCTCCGCCAGCGGCGCGTAGTAGAGGGGCTTGACGCCCAGCCGGTCCCTGGCGAGCAGCAGTTCCTGGCGCCGCCCGTCCCAGACACCGAACGCGAACATGCCGTTCAGCCGGCGCACGCAGTCCGCGCCCCACTCCAGGTAGCCGTGGAGCAGCACTTCGGTGTCCGAGCGGGTCCGGAAGTGGTGCCCGCGCGCCGCGAGCTCGCGGCGCAGCTCGGTGTAGTTGTAGATCTCACCGCTGAACGTCAGCACGACGTCGTCCTCGTCCGGCGCGCGCATCGGCTGCCCGCCGCCTGGGAGGTCGATGACCGCCAGCCGCCGGTGCCCGATCGCCGCGTGCGCCGAGACCCACACCTCCCCGGCGTCGGGCCCGCGGCAGATCATCGTCGCCGTCATCGCCGCGATCGCGGCGCGCTGCCCGCGCAGGTCGCGCTCGAAGTCAACCCATCCTGTGATGCCGCACATGTTCCGTCCTCCGCACGCCAGGCAGCGAATATGTGACGAAGGTAGGGGCACCTTGTTGAGCATTGATTAAGTTAGCTCAAACCCGTCATCCCGAACGGAGGCGTGTGTCACCCGGCCCAGCCCGTCCTGCCGACGGCAGCGGCACACCCCGGGCGAGGCCGAAGCGCACTCCACTCATGCCCTTCGGGTTCGTCGGGGCAGGTGGAAACAGGGCGTACCGTTCGATGCATGCCCTTTCACCCGGTCTCAGACGCGACGCCCGTACCGTGCAGCTAGTCGCGGCCGGGCCCCGAGGATGCTCACAGGGCCTTCCCGAGGTCGAACTCGTTGCCTTCTGGGTCAGCCATGAGCGTCCAGCTGTACCCGTACTCGTCCCGGTCAGCGACGCGCGTGGCGCCGAGCTCGACGAGACGCGCGATCTCGGCTTCCGGGTCGGGCGCGATGACGTCCAGGTGCAGGCGGTTCTTGACTGCCTTCGGCTCCGGCACGCGGGCAAACAGCCACGTGGGGTCGGCGTCGCGTTCGGCCGGACCCCAGCCCGCCCGGTCCCGGCGTCCGTGAAATCCGATGCTGGCGAACTCGCTCGACGCCCCCGGATCGAGCGGGCGCCCGATCGCCGCCGACCAGAAGCGGGCGACCACCAGAGCGTCGGTGCAGTCGAATGCCACGCAGGCGATCTTGACCGTCATCGAACCTCCCGGGGACGACGAGATAGCAGACTAGTCTTTTGGGGCTATCATTCCCAAATTTGGGGATGTTGTTATCGGTGTCCCTTGTCGCGGTCATCTAGGAGGCGATAAGGATGAGCAGCCGTCATACCAGGCAGGGCAAAGCCCGGCGCCGCACGGAGCGTGAGCGACGGCGGCGCTCCATGACCTCGGGCCCGGGGCCCGGGGCCGTCGAGGTTCCACAGAACCCGGATGAACACGATTCTGGGGTACCCTCCGACGCCGGCGGCGACTTGATCGCAGCGGAACCCGACGAGGCTGATCTGAATACCGGCGCGGATCCCGGCGACTTCGGCGATCTCGACCCCGACGATGCCGGCCTCCAGGCCACGCTCACCGTCCTGGCCGTCCTCGCTGACGACATCGCCGAGGACGCGGCCGGGGGGGCCAGCGGCCCCGCCCAGGCCAAGGCCCCCGGCGAAGGCGGCGAGGACGAGGAGATCTTCGCCTCCGGTGACGATGACGACGATCTTCCCGCCGCCCGGCTGGCGATCACCGGCGCGACGGCGGACGCGGTCAAGGACTACCTGAAGCAGATCGGCAAGGTCCCGCTGCTCAACGCCGACCAGGAAGTGGACCTCGCCAAGCGGATCGAGGCCGGCCTCTTCGCCGAGGAGAAGCTGGCCGAGGCCGGCGAGAGCTTGCGCCGTCACGTTCGGCTGGACCTGGAGTGGGTCGCGGAGGACGGCCGCCGGGCCAAGGACCACCTGCTTGAGGCGAACCTGCGGCTGGTCGTGTCGCTGGCCAAGCGGTACACCGGCCGCGGCATGCTCTTCCTTGACCTGATCCAGGAGGGCAACATGGGCCTGATCCGCGCGGTGGAGAAGTTCGACTACATCAGGGGGTTCAAGTTCTCTACGTACGCCACCTGGTGGATCAGGCAGGCGATCACCCGGGCCATGGCCGACCAGACCCGTACGATCCGTATCCCGGTGCACATGATCGAGGTGATCAACAAGCTGGCCCGGATGCAGCGGGAGATGCTGCAGGACCTCGGCCGCGAGCCGACCCCCGAGGAACTGGCGGCTGCGCTCGAATTGACGCCGGAGAAGCTCGCGGAGGTCCAGCGATACGGCCGCGAGCCGATCTCGCTGCACATGCCGCTCGGCGAGGAGGGCGACAGCGAGTTCGGTGACCTGATCGAGGATACGGAGGCGATCCAGCCCGCCGAGGCGGTCAGCTTCACGCTGCTGCAGGAGCAGCTTGGCTCGGTGCTCGGCACGCTGTCCGAGCGCGAGGCCGGCGTGGTCTCGATGCGGTTCGGCCTCACTGACGGCCAGCCCAAGACGCTGGACGAGATCGGCAAGGTCTATGGCGTCACCCGTGAGCGCATCCGCCAGATCGAGTCAAAGACGATGATGAAGCTGCGCCACCCCTCCAGGTCGCAGCTCCTCCGCGACTACCTGGACTGACTTGGACGACGATCGAAGAGGTAGCGGAAACCCTGCCGGAGGATGACGACCGGCGGGCAAGGCTCCTCGCGCTGTCCCGTGACGCCCTCGCGGAGGAGGCCACGGTCCGTCCCGTGATCGCGGCCAAAATCCTCGGGCTCAGCGAGAAGACCGTCCGCGCATGGGCAGCTGCGGGCCTGCTCGCAACCAGGCAGCGGTCGCCAAGGCTGCTGCTCGACGTGCCCAGCGTCCACCGGGTCAGCCACGTCCTGCGCGAACTGCGTGAGGAAGGCCTGGAACGGGATCTGCTCGAACACGTGTGGCACCGCCTGGAGGACCAAGCCCTGCTCGATCGAGAAGACTTGCGTGAGAGTATCGGCCAGCTGCTGCGCGGAGACGTGGTTGTTCTCCGACCGTCGGCCGGCAGGAAAGATAAGTAGCGGCCGCCGGGCTGCTCGTGGCATAGCGGCTTGGCATCAGTACCAGTACTCCCAGGGGACCGTGTAGTGGTCGATCATGCTGACCGTGGTGGTGTCGAGACCGTTTTGCAGGGACCGGTCGTCCGCGTCCACGGAGAAGTTGCCCGACCCCAGGAACAACGGGTACGACTTCGCGCCGGATTTCATTGCCTGCAGCCAGGTGCCGAAATCCCAGGACTCCACGAAGGTGGCCGGACTGGCGCCGTGCCGCCAGTAGCACTCCCACAGCTGAACCGTGCTCTTCTGGTGCACGCCGCCGCCGGAGTCGTTCGCGTTCAGGCACATGGACGGGTACTCGGCGTTGACCAGCCAGGTGTGGGTGGCGCCGCTGGCCTCAAGCTGGGCCGGGATCCAGACCTGGCTGAGCGCGCCAGGTTCGCACGTGGTGGCGTCGACCGGGTCCCCGTCGATCCCGGCCTTGGGCCCGGTGGTCACCGCGGCCAGGCAATACGAGGCGGTCGTGCCAGGGACTGTCGTGGGATAGACGTTGCGTAGCGTGTATCCGGTGGCGGTGGCCTGCTTACCGAATAGCTGCGCCACCTGGCGACCGAGCGAGCTCACGGGGACCGTGACCGTTTGCCGGGGCTGCTTGTATCCGTCGGTGATCGGCTGCACGGGCAACCGCTGCCACGGGTTGGGCGGCGTTGGCTTGAGCAGGTTCGGTACTACGATCGCGGCGGCAACGATGACGGCAATGATGGCGGCCATGCTGGCCGCGAGCGCGGCCCACCGCCTTGGCGTCAGCCAGTGGGTTCTCCGCCGCCCCATCCCGTACGACGCGAGGCACGCCCAGATGTCGGACGCGTTCAGCCGACGGTGCGTGGAGGAGTCGACGAGACCTTGCAGGGCTAGGACGGCTTTCTCCGGCTCGCCGTCTACGAGCGCGGTGAGACGGGCCACGACGAGGTCCTTGAGTGCCTCTTCCGTCACGTCGTTCACCGTGACCCGCTTGAGCGCCTGGAAGGCGGCTTCCGGCGCGAGGTTGCCCCAGGCGTCGCGGAGCCTTCCGAAGCATGCCCGCCTGTCCATGGATGTGGCCAGGTAGGCAGCATCGAACTCCGGCCACGAGTAGCTGTGCGCGGCCGCGTTCGCGAGGTCGGCGAGCTGCTGCGCGCCCGTGCTTGAGTCGAGCACGAACCGCCCGCCAGCCTCGATTTTCGCCAGGCAGGTCGCGAGAACGCCGACGCGGGCGAGCCTGTTGATCGTCCAGGCATCTGATCCCGGCTGGTGCTTCACCTGGTGCCAGACCAGTTCGGTGCCTTCGATGACCAGCATGTCCGTACCGTCACCCTGCGGGCCCGGCACCTCCGGCTGAACAGACTGCGCCTTTTCCTCAAGCACGTCAATAAGCTTGAGTATTATCCAGTGCCGTTCATATCGATTACCCGCTTTGCTCGCAGCTCCGCCCGCGAGAGTCATGTTGGTACCTCCAAGTACCATGCGACGACGAAGGATCCGGCCACCGGAATTGATGGTCGTTAATAGAACAGCCCAAGAAAAGCCAAATACCAGGCTGTGGAAGAATGCGCGAATCATCACCCCAGGCCGACTCGCCGCCTACAGGCATGTGCTAGTAAGCACGGAACCGGCGGCGCGGCCGATGAAGAGACCGTACCAGCCGATGAACGGCCATTGTCGGGTGAACGACGTAAATGGCGGAAATCGTGTATTGATCATCCCGTTATCTGCAAAGATTCAGGGCTATCTCATCAACCGGGCAAGGCTTATCGACTGGCGCGTATATGGCTTGGCGCTAGAGGCCGGCGGAACCTAGTGTCCTGAGTCAATAATTCGCCGTTAGCTGTAAAGTAGGCGGATGCCGGTCAGGGAACGGTGCTGCCTGAGCTGACGGCGAATGGGGTGGGTGTGCGGTGGTTCGTGTGAGCTGGCCCGCGAGTGAGGTGCTGGGGGCGTCAGCGGCCTGGGTTTCTTCCTGGGTCCCGCCGGATGCGGTTCACGTGGACCTGGGGTGGCTGGAGTTCTACGTCACGGGCGGGGCTGCCACGGTCATGCGGGTCGCGCCCGGGGACATGAACGCGGCGGAGCTGGCCGACGGGATGCTCGCGGAGCTGCGGGGAAGGCGGGTGGCCGAGGCGTTCTGGACCGCGGGTCCCGGGTTCGTGCCGGAAGGGGCAGGCCGGGTGCTGCTGGGCCGGGGGGCGGCCGTGGACCGCACGATCGACATCTGCGCGTACCCGCTCGGCGGCCCGCTCCCGGGCGGCCCGTTGCCCGGGGCCGTCACCACGCGAGCGGTGCAGAGCAGGGAAGACGCCGCTGATTACGAGCGCGCCAGTGCGGCCGCCTGGGGCTACCGGCAGCCGTCGGAGGCTGATATCGACCGGACGTTCGCGGGGCTGCCTGCCGGCTATTTCGTGGGGTACTGGGAGGGGACGCCGGCCGGCGCCGGCGGCTATACGCTCGCGGGCGAGGTGGCGCGGCTGTGGGGAGCCGGGGTGGTGGCCGCTTACCGGGGCCGCGGGATCTACCGGGCCCTGGTGCGCGCCCGCCTGGCCGAGGCGGCGGGCCGCGGCGCGACCCTCGCGCTCGTTCATGCCGAGCCAACGTCCTCCCCGGTTCTCCAGCGGCTCGGCTTCAGGGTCTACGGGCAGCGGCAGGTGCTCGCACTCGGCCGAGCGCTGGCAGCGGACCGTCCTTAGCAGTCCGGGCTGCTGATGCGGCTGCAGGCCAACTATTGACTCAGGACACTAGTGCCGTAACAGATTCGGTTTGCCTTGCCCGGGCTTTCCCTGCAGGCGCTGATCGCCGAGACTGAGGGGCTGTGACCGGTCAACGCCGTGACAGGTCGGGGCTCTCTCCTTCGCACGGCCTGGGAAGCGTCCGCCGCAGGCATCCTGAAAGGCCCGGAACGCTATGCGCTTCACCTCTCTGGCGTCGTCCGACGGCGTCCGTGAACAGCTCTTTCTCCTCGGCGACATCCCGGGCGTGCTGTGGACTCCAGGAGGTGCCGACGGGACCCGCCCCCTGATCGTGATGGGGCACGGCGGCGGACAGCACAAGAAGGCCCCTGGCATCGTGGACCGTGCGCGCCGTTTCGTGGCCGAGCGCGGTTTCGCCGTGGTGGCGGTCGATGCGCCTAGCCACGGCGACCGGCCAGACCATGAGGAGTTCACCCGGATCGCGACCGAGTACGAGGCCCGCCTTGACACCGGTGAGGGACTGGCCCCGCTGATCGCCAGCTTCCAGGCGCTCGTTGTCCGCCAGATTGTGCCGGAATGGCAGGCAGTCCTCGACGCGGTCCAGAAGCTCAGCCAGGTCGGCACCGGCCCAGTTGGCTACTGGGGCGTCTCGCTGGGCTGCGGGATCGGTGTCCCGTTCGTTGCCGCCGAGCCCCGGGTCCGGGCGGCGGTGCTGGGCCTGGGCGGTGCTGAGGTGTCAGCCGAGACCGCCGCGCGCATTACCGTCCCGGTGGAGTTCCTCGTGCAGTGGGACGATGAGCGAGTGCCGCGGACCCAGAGCCTGGCACTGTTCGACGCCCTGGCCTCAGCCGAGAAGACGCTGCACGCCAACCCCGGCAAGCACGGGGAGGTCCCGGCATTCGAGATAGACAGCACACTGCGGTTCTTCGCCCGGCACCTCGGGTGATACCGCCCGCCTGCAGTCCGCGTTCAGCGCGCACTGGCCGGAGTGGCCGACAAAGTTCACGATGGGAGATGCTGGGGTCGGCGTCGACAGGCGTTCTGGGCGGTCGGAGAGTAGCGTGATCTCATGGCCACTGAGAAGCCGGGCGGGGTGAGCGCTGGTCCTGCGGGGCCGGCGGTGTTCGTTGTCTTCGGGGCGACCGGAGACCTGGCCAAGCGAATGGTGCTCCCCGCGTTCTACCGGCTGGCGCGCGAGGGCCTGCTGCCGCCACAGTGGCTGCTGGTGGGGAACGGCCGCGGCGATGTGGCGCACGAGGACTTCCGTGCCCACGTCCGCGACGCGGTTACCGCGTCCGGTACGCAGCCGGACCCGCAGGA
>Ga0265338_10003192_pt1 | contig 23377 bp, 22 predicted proteins | sample 42126metaG_FD_193579 | JGI IMG/M metagenome (GOLD analysis project Ga0265338, IMG submission 193579) | Rhizosphere microbial communities from Carex aquatilis grown in University of Washington, Seatle, WA, United States - 4-21-26 metaG | ecosystem: Host-associated > Plants > Roots > Rhizosphere... | reverse complement strand
ACCAGCTTGGCGAGCGGCTCGCTGCTCAGTTCGATGGCGCGCGCGCCATTGAAGTAGGCGCGCGTCTTGAAAGGATTTTCGCCCTTGAGCTCGAGCAAGGTTCCAATCCCGACCAGAATTTCCGCGACTTGATCTTTATCCATTCGCGATAAACCTAAGCGCGAAAGCGCGGGTTAAAAAGTGGATTTTTTGCATGGGTTCAAGGTTAACCGGTGTCTATTCAATTGTAGCAGCGGACGTGAGTCCGCCCCATCTGAAAGTCAGAGTTGACCTCACGTCGCGTCAGGTGACAAATATTGCGGTTGCGCATGGTTTGCCGGGACGATCCATGGCAAGTCCGAGAATTTTGTCTCACAGCCAATCGGGGCGGACGCATCCTGAATCCAGACGTCAACGTATGGAGATCGCTGATCTCTAATTTGCCCGTTTTTCGAGGGTTCCCGCTACTTGCCGAGCGGGTGCTCGGCGCTCCTTGGGCAGTGCCAGGGGACGCGCCCGGGTGTGCATGCAAAAAATTGCAAAAAATCGGAGATAGGTTTGGCAATCTCCCCGGTTTAATTGAGTGGAATACGTTGATGACGAGTAGCATAGGTGGATTTGCGGCGGGCGCAAAAAGGAGGTTCCTCGACGTTGGTCATGGGTGAAGTGCGGCGTTGGATAAATCCGAAGGCCGAAGGGCGAGATCCGAAGCAAGCCCGAAAGCCGAAATCCGAAAACAGGGGGCGCGACGCCCGGGACCGGCTTGGCTGCCAACCTGGGCAAACAGAAGATCCAAGTGTCCGAGCGGCAACCGATTTGCGCTTCGGATTTCGGATTTTTTTCGGCGCTCGGATTGGCGCGTCCGCTGGTAGTGGTTTTCATCCCGGTTGGCCTTTTTGTCGTTCCTCTCCTTGCAGGGTATCTAAACATAGTCGGAGGAGGATTCAATACAAAAGCGACATACAAACCCGCCTCCGCCGAGAGAGCAAGGTTCGTTGCAGTGCGCTGTTGCTACTTTGCTCGCAGGTAGAAAGCTAACGTCCCGTCTTTCGCAAACACGTAATTTATGCCCGCGCTCGTTTTTGAGATCGGGATGCCCACTGCATTCTTAACCTCGCTGCCGACATTCACGATTGCCCCGCCTGCGAATGAACCTGATTCAGCGGATGGTATGAGTTGAACCAAATTCGGAGGAAACTGCTGCCCCGAGTCCGCCTGCGCCAAAGCCAAGACCTGTGCGGGCGTGACCGGCATGGACACATCCGGCGCAGCCCCGTTTGGCGGCATTGTTTCCATGGTTCTTAATCCGTGCTTGCTCGCCAAGTATCGAACGGCGGTATCCCCGTTTTGCTCCACGATGGACAACGTAATATCACCCATAACAAAAGTGTAGGAATGATAAATTTGGGAATCCCGCCCGAACCGTTCCGCAAACTTGTCCATGGTCAAATCCGCGAGGCTGAATGGGACATGGTCGCCGTAAACTGAGGCCCATTTTTCAGCCGCAGGTTTAAGCTTCGTCTCAAACAAGTTTGTCAGTGCAACCTTTTCGGCGTCGCTCAGTTCGTTTGCTTTTTGCTGAAACCCGAGGTTCTGTAGAACCTGATTTGTATTCCGCGGCGGAGGCTGATTCATCCTATAAGGCGGGGGCGGGTTCGTGTGCCAACTGGCAGGAACTGGAGGTTTTCCATGGTTCATGCGCCATTTAATAATATCGTCGGTCATCCCGCCCGAATATATCATTGTGCGTGGGTAGGCAATTTCGTCCCACTGATAGCGGCGATACCACAAACATCCGCCAACGACGAGGACGATAACAACCGTTGCGATGAAACTTTTGCTACACTTCATTTTCAGCGCCAACCAGACCCAATAATCAGCGAACGCCTCATAACGAGGCATTCTCCCTGGGTCATGGATCACGTTCGTAGTAAACCAGTCTCCCATCTCGCCCGAAGGTAAAGGAAAAACTCGTCTCTTTCGTGGTAACGTATGCGAACTCAGGGTTGTTTGCGTCTTTTCCGACTTCCACATCTGCTCCGCCCATGAGTGAGCCTGATTGGCCGGTTGGTGTCAGCGCAACTTCGTTTGGCGGGAATCGTCTGCCTGAGTCGGCTTCCACCAAGTCGAGGACTTGTTCTCGCGTAACCGGCATGGACAAGTCCGCTGGCCCCGCCAGCTTCGGCAGCGTGTTAATGGCCCCCACGCCCCGGCGGCTCGCTAAATAATTCACATACGTATCGCCACGGAATACTTGAATCCCAAAAGTAATATCCCCAATGACGAACATGTAAGCATCGTATCTTGAATCTCCCCAGCCACGCCTATTCACCACTTTATCCGGCGTTAAGTCTGTAAGATTAAACGGCACGCGGTTCGTGTAAACCGAAGCCCATTTTTCCGCCGCTGGCTTTAGCTTTGTCACGAACAGATTGGTAAACGCTTGTTTTTCTCCCTCGGTGAACTCGCTTGGCCGTTCACTATGATTTCGCGCCCAGTCGTGCGGTTTTTCCGCGACCACCGGCGGGTTGCTCGGAAAGACGGCAATTGGCTCGGACGGAGATTGAGATGCGATAAGAAGTGCAACGGTTGCTGGAGGCCCACGCGAAATTTTGTTCCACGCGAGCCACCCGATGACGGCCAGAGCCACAACAGCTATGACGGCTATTTTGTCCCAATTTTTTTTCACAACACGAATATGAACGAACTTTAAGGGTCTTTCACGTGCGTCGTATCGAGCATCAGTAGTTCGTCATCATAGATGCTGGAATAAGGCATTTTCGGGAAACCAACCCTGAGGGGCCCAGCGTCCCCAAACTCATAATATAGATTTGCCATGCTCTGAACTGCCCAGCGCCAGGAGTACGTCGGGTCACAAGCACCGGGCCATTGGTTTTCGCCGCATACCCACGATTGGTCGAGTTCCTCGGCAACTTGTGCGGTCGTGTGAAGTCGCGAACGTCCTCGGCTGAATAGTCGAAATGACTGGCTTTGATGATGACGGTATTCGGGCCGTATGGTCGAATTTGGAGTGTCGGTGTGGTGTTCGTATCAACAGCCATTCCAGCACAGGCGTTGTATAGATTGGTGTCACCGGCGGCGAGGTTGTTCGTGTCCAACAACGAGAATATCTGTTGGCTGTATTTGGCGTAGTTGCGGATGTTCGGAGGCGTGGGCAGTCCGTTACTGGTGTTCGTGCCGGGCGGGTCAGTCGGGTTGATCGAATTCATCGTCATCCTGCTGCCGCTCTGGAGCGATTCGGAGTCGTCGTCCTCGACCAGATACTTGTCGGGGCCGATCTCCGAAAGCGGTGCTGAACCGTATGAGGGATCGAAGGGATACGGTGGGCCGTCAACGCCGCCCATGCTCTCCAGGTAATACGAGGCGGCGCGGAGCGTGCAGGTGGTGAATAGAATGAGTGAGATCGAAGCCAAACGATTCCAAGTGGTGTTCATAAAGTTCCCATTTCCTGAATCCCCGGGAGATCAGCCGCGATTCAGTTGTAGCGCTTATACATCCGCACCCGAGGAATGCAAGAATGAAAATTCATGATATGTCTTATGGATGATTTTAGGGGTTCTTGTTTGGGTCTTGCGTGTGTCATCTCGTCCGCGCCACAGAAAAATTTTGGGAGAGCAAGTTCGTCTTTACCGAAAATTGAACCGCCTCACGCAAGAAAAGCTTGCGGAAAAAGCGGAGCTTGTCCCCAGCTACATCAGCGATGTGGAGCGCGGTTTAGTAAATATCTCAGTGGATGCTCTGGTGAGAATCGCAAAGGCATTAAGCGTTGAATTGACGGATCTCGTGCGCGGCATCAAATAATCTCATAGCGTTTGGGAAATCGCAGGCTTGGCCGTAAGCGGTGGAAGAGGGCGAGACTTTGTCGCGCTGAGGAACATTCACTGGTCGCTGACTTAATCCAGTGCTCGGGAAAATTACGTCTGTGGAATCCGAGTAACGATATTTTCATCACAGCCATTTAATCATCTGCATAGTTACGGTGAATTAGTTCGAGCGACTGGGGCCGGGCGTTCCAGTTGTTCGCGCGGACGTTTTACCTTTCGATTCAGCCAATCGTTGGCGATATCGCTCGGCTTGATCAGCGATGCCCCGCCGCTGCGCAGCCAGATTAAAAACATGATGCTGTAGACGTCGCCCTCGGTTTTAACATTATTGAACACCTGGTTTTCCGCGTTGATGACGACGTCGCGGTCGTTGTTATGATCTTTCAAATCGATCATCCGCATCCGGCCAAGGGAAAGGTTCAGGACATCGACACCTTCGAATTCAAATTTCTTTCCACCGACGTGAATGCCGTGCGGAGCCAGCTTCCCTTTCGGCATCCGGGCGAGCATCGTCACGAGGTTGGTTTGGCCGGCTTGATTTTTCACGACATCCAGTTCGGCGAGATTGAACCGCACCAGTTTCACGTGGAGTTTCTGCGCGGCGAGCGCGTCGGCATCGAACTCGATGTGCAATTCGGGAATGACGAGAAATTCCGTGCCGCCGAATTCCGGGGTGTTGTAGAGCTTCAAGTTTTCAATGGTGACGACGGGCGATAACAGGCCGGAGGACATGCGGCCAATCTTCACATCCATACCGGTCTGCGCGCGGATCTGATGCTCGGCGATCTTGCGCAGGATCGTGTCCTTGAACACGAGGAGCAGGACCACGGCGACCACCGCCAGAACGATTAACCGAATTACCCATTTGATGAGGCGTCTCATGGGTTAGGGAGGGGTCGGGTCGGTTAAATGAGTTAAATAAGTTAAATGGTTAAATGAGTTAAATAAGGGGGGCCGGCGTGATTTCCACCTATTTAACCTATTTAACCTATTTAACCTATTTAACCTATTTAACGAGTCACTCATTTAACTTTCTCCATTTCACGCCATCACATCCTCCGGGCGCACTTCGAGGCATTCGTCCTGGTCTTCCCAAATGATGGCGGGATAGAACTCCAACAACCTGGGGGCGAGTTGGCCGCCGGCGCGTGAGAGCAGCGCTTCGGCTTCTTTGGCGGCCTGCTCGTAGGCGCGATCGTAATTGCCGGCGCCTTTGCGCTGGCGATCGTCCCAATGCGCGATGGCGTGGACGGGCGCGTATTGCAATGCCCAGTGGTCCAGGTCGCCGCGGACGGCTTCGGGGATTTCGTCGAAGGGGACCAACGTGTCGTTGCAATGCTGGCAAATCAGGCCGGTCTCGCGAATGTCCCGCGTGAGGAACGGCAGCATGGGCGCGCGGCAACAGGGCGATTCCAGAAACGCGGCGGGTGGAGTGGCGAGGCGCTTGAACCAAATCTGGCGTTCGTGTCCGACCTGGGCGGCCAGGGCATAGGCGCGGAGCAGCGGGTGCGAAAGCCGCCAGGCTTTGCCGCCGAGTTGGCCGAGGGTTTGAGCGAGCCAACGAGCGAGTGTGAGGTCGTCGAACTCGCGGAAGACGAGGCTGTAATCGTTCCAAAGCTGGTCGAGCGGTGAATCGGATTCTATCGGCATTGCGCCGGAGTGTTGCGCGGGCGGGAGGATTTGTCGAGGGCGTACGAACGCGGAACTCGGAAGGCGGAACGCGGAAACGGGAAACTCGGGTGCGGTCATGGCTTGACTGGATGCGACGGCGTAGGAATGGGGAAGCTGGAGCGCGGAAAAAGAACCTCGCTCGGAAGGTTGAGTGGCGAAATGGCGATGATGGATGGGGATGCAAAAAACTGCAAAAAATCGCAAATAACGGAGGAAAATTGGGTTTGTTTTTTTGGATTTAGACGCATAGGAAATCTATTAAGTTGTTTATACACAATAACATGAGAGATTCTGAAATGGGTTCGTTTGGTAATTTTTTGGAGGGCTGGGAACTGCAGTTGGGGGGCTGCGGAGATCGACGGGGATAATATGGAGACAGGCTGGAAGCCTGTTCTACGACTATCGTCGTTCGTTCCCTTTTCCATTCGGCCTTTCTTTCCTCCTACGGTCGATTTGTTTATAGCACGCGTGTCAAATCGAAGTGAAGCGGGGCTGCGTGATCCCGTTTGGAAATTCAAGAGCGAAAGGCAAGATCGCGGCGGCGCGCACGGAGTGACGCGCCCTACCTTTTTGCGCTGGAGGAATTAACGTTTCGGAAAAACTTGCGCGAACGGCTCGCCAGTCATGAAAAAATACCCGCGATGGTAGGGCGCCTCACTCCGTGCGCGCCGCTGGGTCGTGCTAATCGTCCAAAAATAAACGTGCAAAATTCAGTGGTTAAACGCAGTGACTCTTAATTGGCCGGTTTGGGAATGGAGGCAACGGCGCGCACGGAGTGACGCGCCTTACCTTCGCGCTTAGCCGTATCCATGCAGTTGAAAAAGGGGAGCACACGCCTCTGGCGTGTGGTTTGCCGCGTCTCGCCGCAAACTTCGACTTACAAACTTCGCTCACCAAATAGTGAAGAAGATGGTTTAACGAAATTGCCGGCGAGACGCCGTCAATTGCACGCGGGACGCGTGCGCCCCCCTTTCGCTATTGCATGGATACGGCTTAGGCAAAAATTTAAGCAAGAAGGCTTACGGGTGTGCGTCAAAAATATTTGCGACGCGTTGCGCCCGGGTGGAAACGCTGATCAGCGGCGGAAAAAGGAGTTCGTTTCCGGGCCAGTTCCAGGGAGGCTGGGTTTTCCAATCCCAGATGGTTCCGTCGGCGCTCAAAGCCAACACATCGCCGCCGTTTCCGGAAACCGCCACCCAGTCGGATCTGGCTCCCACGCGCACCAATGGCCACTTATCGGCGTCGTATTCGGATGGAAGCTTCCATTTCCACAAAGTGCCGTCGGATTTCAGAGCGACCAGTTCCGGCCCGTAAGAGACGACCGACACCCAGTTGGTGCCGGGATCCAACTTCATATCACTAAAGGCGGACGCGAAACGGCTGCCTTCGCGAACAACAGCCACGAGCCTCAAACTCCGATCATCCCGCACACCCACGATATAAGTATCGGCGCTTCCGCCCCGAGCTTTCTCGATGCCGGCGGTTCGATTGACCATCGCCAGGTTCCGCCAATCCTGTCCGTCGAGAAACGGCTGGCGTACGAGCAGATCGATTTGTAACTCAATCACATTGGTTCGGAGGGTAGGTTGCGCCACGCTATAAATATTTGACCAGACCCGGCCGTCTTTTTTTCGAACATAGATTTGTCGGGGCGAGACATTGCGCAATTCCGCCCAGTCCGAATCCGAACCCACCCGCACTAATTTAAGTGCCGCCAATCCCGGCCAATTAGTCTCAGAGTGGCCCTTGAGCGCGAAAGTCCACAATGTGCCATCCTGTTTCAGGAGCATGGCAAGCCGTCCGTAGGTGGCCACGCTTTTCCAATCCCGATCGTCTCCATACTGCTGCAAGGGTCCCGCCGGCCCGGGCGGCGATTCCATTTTTCGAAAATAAATTCGATTAAACTCCATGGGAACTGGTTTCCGGGAAATCCATAAGGTCCCATCTTTCTGAATCCCCACGACGTCAAAGATGCAATCCGACACATTGACCCAGTTGCTGGTTTCCAGGAAACGGTGGCCCCCGGACAATTCAGTCACCTTCCAATTGCCGGCCAACATTTCGGTGAAACTGGATAAGGAGTAACCAAAATTTCCCGTCCAAAGCTGTCCGTCCGGCAAGGTGACGGCGATCGAACCCGGCAGGCTCGTGAGCGTCACGCGCGAAGCATCGGTGATGCGCGCTGGGCCCGGTTGCGCTTCGAGCGGAAGAAATACATCCCATCCACGATGATACAGTGCCGTCGCAGTCCCCACGGAAAAAATTAACGCCGCCATGATGCCTCCGAGGTTACGAAACCAGACCGGCCAACCTCGCTGCACATTCCGGTAATTCGAATAGGCAAGCCATAGTCCAGCGCAGCCAATAACTGGAAGGGCGATCAAAACGCCGATAAAGCCGCGCCACAACGGATATCCCACGATCGATTCAGGCAGAACGCTAAACCCCAAAGCAAAGGCGGCCACCAAAATGCCCAAAATAGCCGGGCCCATCGCCTGGAGCATGTTGGCGGAAAGGGATGAGAAATAAAACGATATCAAGCCGGTCATCAGCGCTATCGGAACGAGCAGAATCCAATACCACAGGATTATATGTTGGAAATCCGGCAACCAGCCGCTGGTCATATCATGCGCGCTGGCGATAAACCGCGTGCCATCCAGGCTCTCCAGCACTGTTGGCATGAACGCTCCGCAGACGACGGAGAGTACAACCACCACGGAGAGTTTCGTGAGGAATTGAGCGCGGCGGGTTTCGGGAAGGCAAAGCTGTCCGTCGAGCGTTCCCAATTTTCGCTCTTCAGCAATGGCACCGCATCCAATCAGCATCGGTAAGACCAGCCATATCAGCCAGAAAGAGTGGAACAAGGACACGAAGTATTCATGCCCTTTGAAACCATTACCAAAATTCCGGGCGGCGATGACCAAGAGATGTAACACGGCCACAAAGGCGGTAATGATCAATTGTGAACGGTGAAGTTGAAACTCGCGCTGAAACATCGCCAGGCGGGGCCGGAATTTCCGCTGCGAACCCAGGCCCCGCTGTGCTTTCGCGGGGAAAAGTCGTTGGGGAAAGGCAATGGTTCCACCGGACCATTTCAGGTCTTGCGCCCCCAAAAAAAGCCAGCGGGCAAAAAAGAATCCGGAGAAACCATAAAACACGAACAGGACGGCCATCACCACGTTCACGTTTCGCTCGGGTGCGTCTCCCATGAGAAGAGCGGTCCCAACACAAATTGCAAGCGGGATCAAGATGGTGAACCAAAACGCGACGCCGACTTGTCGAAACAGCAACACCGTCCACAAGCCGCCGGAGAAAACGGCGAATAAAAATAGCAGCGAACCAACTCCCAATCCGTACCGCTCCGAACTGGAAAAACTGCGGCCGTCAACCTGGCCTTGTATCATCAAGCTGACAAACCAGCTAGTCCAAACCAGCAGCACCGCACCCGCCAGCAGATATGTTTTGGTCCACCACGTCCGGCTCCGGCAAACCGGTTGAACCAGCAATTGTGAGAACGTGCCGGAGCTAATCTCTCGGCCGAATGAATCCAAAGCGAGCATTACCACCATCGCCGGGCATAACAGGTAAGGCAAGATGACTTTAAAGATCGTCCAGAAGTTCAGAGTGGGATTTTCTTTCGGCAAAACCCACACCGAAAGCGCCGCCACGAGGCCGATAAAAAAACTCGGTTGCAAAACCCGTAGTTCCTTCTGCAAAACAGCGTTCATTTTTTCTGCTCCAAAGCTTTTGAGGCAATGAAAATTTCCTCCAGCGACAGGGATTCGCAGCGGAGGTCTTCCGGTTTCATGGTCTGCAATTCAGCCATCAATTTTTCGCTGTTGCCGTTGGCTAATATCTCGGCGGTGCGGCCGGTTTGCTTTATTTGCAACGCGCCGGTCAGCGCCAAGTTCGCGGGGGCGGCGGTGAAACGGACGGAGATTTTTTTGAAGCGCTCGCGTGCGGCGTCCGCGTTCATCGTAATCAGATTGCGGCCTTGTTCGATGACGGTGAATTCATCAATCAACCCTTCGAATTCCGAGATCAAATGTGTGGAGACGAATACGGTGCGGTTGGCCGGGTCGCTGGATTGATAGGCGCCGATGACGGTTTCGATGAATTCGCGGCGAACGATGGGATCGAGACCGGAGGTGGGTTCATCGAGCAGGAGCAGTTCGGGCTCGGGACAAATGGCGGTGATGAGCGCGAGCTGGGTTTTTTGGCCTTTGGACATGGAGGCGGCTTTTTGACTGAGATCGAGGCCGAAGCGTTTCAGCAAATCGCTTTCAATATCGCGGTTCCAATGCGCGCGGAAGGAGGCGAAATAATCCAGCGTGTCGCGCACGGTCATCCACGGATAAAACGCGACGGCATCGGGCACGTAGGCGAGGCGGGATTTGACGGCGACTTCATCGCGTTGAGGGTCGAGGCCGAAGACGCGGACGGAGCCGGACTGGGGGCGCAGGAGGTTGAGGAGGCATTTGATGGTGGTGGTTTTGCCGGCGCCGTTGCGGCCGAAAAAGCCGTAGCAACACCCGGCGCGCACGGTGAGGCTGAGGCCATGCACTGCCTCGAGCTTGCCGTAGCGCCGGGTGAGGTCCCTGATTTCGATAGCCGATGGGCTTTCTTTCATTGTGTCCTCCTGGGCGTCGTCTTGGATGATTGTTCTTCGGATGCGAGGCGTTCGAAATGGTCGAGCCGCTCCTTGACCATTTCCAGAAAAGCCTCGCGATTGATTTGCAGGTGATGGGCCATGACCACCGCTTCGTCGATTTCCTTCAGCAATAATTGATCGCGCACGACCTTGGTGAAGGGCGAGTGGTTGGCTTTGAGGTAACAACCTTTGCCGGGAAGGGTCTCGACGATGCCCTGGCTTTCCAACTCGGCGTAGGCTTTGGCGATGGTGTTGCGATTGACGCGGAGTTCCTCGGCGAGGGGCCGGATGCCGGGGAGCAGTTCGCCGGGGCGCAACATCCCGGAAGCGGCGGCGTAACGCACCTGGTCCACCAACTGGAGGTAAACCGGTTTGCCCGCCTTAAAATCAATTTGAAATAACATAACCGTCTACTGTCATATAACTATATGACAGTTGGGTGAAGGTTTGTCAAGCGGGTTTTTTTTCAAATGTGGTGGGTGGGAGAAAGGAGGCGGAAATTTGAACATCCAACATCCAACATCCAACATCCAACATCCAACGTCCAACATCCAACGTCCAACGTCCACGTCCACGTCCACGTCCACGTCCAACGTCGAAGATGGAGACCATGGAGACCAGAGAGACCTACGAAAAAAGGCCGCGTTCTGAGGGAACGCGGCCTGGGAGATTTTAAAAAATTATATGCGGCTGATTACGGCTGCGGTTCGACGATTTTGAGCGTGAAGTCAGGCGAGACGGCGTTTTCGGCGCTGCGTTTGCCAAAACCATTGATGTCGAAATCGACGCGGTAGCGGTAATGGACGAGATCGGATCCAGCGGGCGCCGGGACGAGGCCTTCCCAGCGATTCGTCATCATCAGCGTGGGGTGCATTTCGAAAGGCTGGCCGTTGACGATGACGGTGGGTTTGACGGTTTCCCAGCGGATGTTCTGTTGCTTGGAGACAAAGGCAACTTCCACGGGGTAAAGGTTGTTTTGATTGCGCGGCTGCACGCGGGGGGTCAGGTTGGTGACCTGCGACGCACAGCCGGCGAGGAGCGATAGGAGCAAAAATGGCAATGTTTTCTTCAACATGGTGGCCAGCGTCGCAAAAAGCGCGGTAGGTGGCAAGTGGCAACTGGCTTGAAAAAAACGAGCGGGTTCGCCCAAAAAGGCGCCTTTAGCCGCCCACGATCACGCAGCGTAAAGACGAATGCTCAATGATCGTGCGCCACCTGGCACTCCGCACCGTTTTGGGCGCGCGGCTGGGTTGGCGACCAATCGCAGCAACAATGCCTTTTTTATTCGATGTCGACTGCAAAAGGGCGGTCGCGGCTGCTGGCTTTCGGCACGGCGGTGTCCCGGCGCGTTTCGCAGGGGTTCCCGCGCTAGCCGAGCAATGCTCGGCGCTCCGGGAAAAGTGTCAGGACGCGCACTTGCATTCCGGGCGGGACATTTTGCGTTTGACCGACATGGTGAAAGCCGGGTAGCTTGCGACCCCTTTATATATGTTTGGCACGATTCGTAAGCATCAAAGCTGGCTCTGGTTTGTCATCATCGCGGTCACGATTCTCGGCATGATCGTGTGGAGCAATCCCGGCAAGTCGGGAAACCAGCAGAGCGGTTCGGGAGACTTCGGTTCGATCGACGGCAAGAAGGTGACGGCCGCGGAAATGCAGGGCGCGAGGAACGAGGCGGCGCTCATGTTTTTTATGCGGTCGCGGGAATGGCCGGACAGCGCGGGGGCGAGCAAGCAATTCGATTGGGATCAGGAAGCGTATAAGCGCATCTTCCTGTTGCGCCGGCTGAATGAATTCAACATTCACTCCGATCCGGACGCGGCGGCGCAGCTCGCCGGGACGATTTTGCGGCAGTTGGGCAACGGCCAGCAGGTCTCGCTCGAAATGTTCGTGGACCAGATTCTCAAGCCGCACAACATCACGGGCGAGGATTTCCAGAATTTCCTCGAGCACGATATTTCGATTCAGCAATTGATCGCGGTGATCGGCGCCGGCGGCAAGCTGGTGACGCCGGCGGAAATCGAATCGCTTTACGTGCAGGAAAACCAGGAATTGGCCGCCGACGCGGTGTTCTTTTCCGCCTCGAATTATCTGGCCAAAATCCTGGAGCCCACGCCGACGATTCTCGGGCAGTTTTACACGAACCAGATGGCGAACTACCGCGATCCCGACCAAATGCAGTTGAGCTATGTGTATTTCAACGCGACGAATTTCATGCCGGAAGCGGAGAAGCAAATCGGGACGAATCTCAACCGGATGGCGGATGAAGCCATGACCCGGCTCGGCACGAACGTTTTTAAATTCGGCAAGACGGTGGAAGAGGCGCGCACGAAAATTCGCGAGGTGCTGATCCAGGACACGGCCACTTCCAACGCTTACGTGAAGGCAGCCGCTTTGGAAAGCCTAGCGGTCAAGACTCCCCCGCGCGCCGAGGATTTGATCAAGGTGGCCAAGGAACAGGGCCTTGAAGTGAAGACCACCAAACCGTTCGAGAAAGAATACGGCCCCAGCGAGCTGAATTTGGGCGCGAATTTCCCGGTGGCGTCGTTGTTCAACCTAACGGCGGAAGATCCCTTCGTAACTCCCCCGATCCCGGGCCTGGACGGCGTGTATGTGATGGCTTTTAACAAACTTATCCCGAGCCGTATTCCGTCGCTCGAGGAAATCCGCAGTCGCGTTGTGACCGACTACAAATTTGTCGAGGCGATGCGACTGGCCCAAATGAACGGGCGTGTGTTTTCACAGACGGCGACCAATGAACTCGCGCACGGGAAGACTTTTGCCGCCACGTGCACCGCGACCGGCGTGAAACCGGTTGAAGTACCGCCGTTCTCGTTGAGTTCGCAACGGATGCCGGAAGTCGAAGATCACGCGGATATAGGAACATTTAAAGAGGTCGCGCTTGGGACGCCGGCCGGCAGCGTGAGCAGTTTCGTCCCGACTCGCGATGGTGGTTTTGTGGTTCACGTGAAGCAACGGCTGCCGATTGACGCGACGAAGATGAAGGCGCAATTGCCTGATTTCAGCAAGGCCGTGCGGCAGCGCCGTGAGAATGAGGCGTTTGATCTCTGGTTCAACCAGGAAGGTTCCAAGGCCTTGCGCGACATCGCCGTATTCCGACGTTCCTCCCCGATGGGCCAGTAAGTCCGGTCCACTCCGCGGGCCGACACAAATCAATCGCCTTTCCGCGAATTTGCGGCCTACCGGCCGTGGCTTCCGAGGTGTTTCCCCCAGTTGACCGATAGTTAAAACCGGCGGTTCTTAGTGCTAAGAATTTTGGTTTAGCACATGAACTTTTTGCCGATACATCCCGCGCTGGTACATTTGCCGATTGCGTTCGTGTTTTTGTCAGTCGCGGCTGACCTGGCGGCGCGGTTGACGAAATCCGAGCCGCGCCGGGCGGCTTTCCGGACGGTTGGATTCTGGTCGTTGATGGCGGGATTGGCGGGCGGCGCGCTGACAATTGCCGCAGGATACCTGGACCTGAACCGCGCGGCGCTGACGCCCGAGACTCACGCACTGGTGGAGTTACATGAAACGATCGGATGGACTTTGGGCATTTCGCTGGTGGTCCTGTCCGCGTGGCGATGGCTCATCTGGCACCGGGGGCAAATGACGATCAACACGGCTTACCTGGTGGGGGCGCTCCTCGTGCTGGGCATCACGGCGTTCCAAGGCTGGTACGGCGGCGAGATGGTCTATGCTTACGGCGCGGGAGTGGCGCCGGCGGGACAGGGAACTGAATCCGTGCAGGCGGCCAAAGGGCCGCTGATGGCGGTGCGAAACCTTCTGCAACCCGGCGGCGCGGTGGGTGGCGCGGAGAGTCCAGGGGGAACGAATGCGTCACCTGATGTGAGGGGCGGGTCCGATGGTTATCCAGGCCGCCCTTGAAAATCGGCGAAGGGCCGCCACAGTCCAGGACGCGACCGCGCAAATGAGCGCCGCCTCTCGTTTCCCTATTTTGCCGGATCGCTCAAAAGTTTTTTCATCTTTTTAAGCGTTTCAGCATTCTTTTCGGCCAGGTCGTTTTTTTCGCCGAGGTCGGTCTTCAGGTCATACAGGGCCGGGGCATCGGTGCCGATTTGCACGATTTTCCAATCTCCCATGCGGGCGGCCTGTTGGCCGCCGGCCTCGCGCGATTCCCAGTAAAAACTTGCGTGCACATTCGTTTTTCCATTTCCGGTGAGCACGGGCACGAGGGAAAATCCGTCCGTCCTCTGCGGCGGCTTCGTGAAACCAATTTCCATCGCCGTCGGCAGGATGTCCCACGCCGCGCAGGGAAAATCGGTCACCTGCCCCGGCTTGATTTTCGCGAGCCAGCGGATAATCAAAGGGACGCGCACGCCGCCTTCGTAAACGCTTCCCGCCTCACCGCGCAGGGCGCCCGAGCTGCCGAAGAATTTTGGATCCATGGCCCCTTCCCGTTGCGCACCGCCAATGCTGGTAAAAATGACGACGGTGTTCGTATCCGCATTCCATCGATGCAATGAGTTGAGGATCAGGCCGACACTATTATCGAGGCGCGCAATCATCGCGGCGCGATCTTTTGCCGGCTGCGGCCAGGACTCGCCGGCGTACGGTGAATCGTGCGGCGGGGCGCCGTTGTGCGGAACAGGAAAAGCCAGGCACAAAAAGAAAGGAGTGTAGTGGTTGAACCGGTCCGGTGCGTGGATCCGGATATAGTTGGCGCCGGCGTCCTCGATTAAATCTGGAAGGTAAAGGCCCTGGCCGGAGTTCCAATTTTCAGGGATCGTCACCAGCCGGTTTGAGCCGGTGTGCGTATCCTGCCGATAAATATTCTCGCTGAAATAATCCCGCGCATGGGTGTCGTTGAGGAAGCCCGCGAATTCCTCGAAACCTTTGGTATTGGGCTCCACGGGGGTGGTGTCGCCAAGGTTCCATTCGCCCATCAATCCGGTGTGAAAACCGGTTTCCTTGAGGAGTTCCGCCAGCGTAAGCGCGTCCATTGGCAAGGGATGGCTGAAACTGGCTCCGACGTGCGCGGGTTCCAAGCCGGTCAAAAGCGAGGCGCGGGACGGCTGATCCTGGGGGCTGCCGGCGTAAAAACTCGTAAATCGGATGCCTTCACTCGCGAGTTGATCGAGGTTGGGCGTTTTCACCTTGGTTTGGCCGTAGCAACCGAGATCACCGTAGCCGATATTATCCGCGTAAATCAAAACAATGCTGGGCCGGCGTGGAGCGGGCGGGCGATTGGTTGCCGAGGTTTGATTAGCATTGGTTTGGGCGCGAATTGAGACCAGGCTGGAAAACGCGACGAGAAAACAAATCCATTTGCTCGAGATTTTGTTCATGACAGGTAGACAGTGTGGCGGACCAAAAAGTTCGCGTCTATTAGAAAGTAAGTAGCGGGGCACCCTGGCGCGCCTCGCGAGCCGTCTCGTGGGGGTAAGGCTCGCCGGAAATCTCGTGCCGCCAAGGCAGCCCGTTTCCGTCTTATGGCGCGAATCCGTTGGCTGAAGAAAACGACTGTTGAAAATTACTTTGCAATTTGAGTTCCGCGGGGCAACCTGTGCCCATGTCTCCTGACGAACCAGAGAAGAGCGCACCACCGGAATCAGCCGACGCCGCGGCACCGCGAGGCCGGCGTCGCTCGCGACGCGGTGGCCGACGTCATTCGCGCCGGCGCGAACCGCGCGGTCCACTGCCCTCGTCCGCACCAGGCGAAGCGCCCGCGCCCAGCGACGTTCCCGCCGAAGTCTCCGAGCCCGCGACCGAACAAGCCGAGCAACGGCCGCCACGGGAAGAGAGACAGCGCGAAGAAAGGCCGCGCGAAGACCGGTCGCGCGAGGAGAGGCCACGGGAAGACCAACCACACGAAGAGCCGCAGCACGACGAGACACCGCACAAGACTCCGGCCATCACCGACGCGATCGAACAGGTCAATCGCGTCATCGAGGAACTCAAGCATTCACTCGATGAAATGGAGGAAGTGCTGGAGACCCTGGAACTCGCCGAGCGACAGAAGATTGATGACGAACGCGAGATTCAAAATCTGCAACGCGCGCTCCGTCAGTTGCATCGTCCCCGCGACAACGACCCGCGGCACTAAGCTGATTTTGCCAAGCCAAACAGTGAGGCCAGATGGTGGCTACGAAGCCGACGGCGAGACCCTCCTTCGCCAAGGCTTCGGCGGGGCAGGCGCCGTCGGCAGCACGCGAGACGCGTGCGCTCCCCAAAACTGACTGCATCGTTCCGCCTTGGATCGGCTGGCACCATTTCTGAGATCCAATGTTCGCCGTTTACGTCTTTAAAAAAAATTTGCCGAAGGAAAGCAAGTGAGCCAACCGCTCGTCGAGTCCGCTAAACGCCTTCGCGAGGCGGTCAACAAGCTGCGTTTCGCAGCGCCGGTTTCGCATGTCTATAATCCCCTGGATTACGCGTGGGCAGCGCATGCGGCGTATCTGCGCGAATTTGGGAGTTCCGGCAAGCGGGTGATTTTTCTCGGCATGAATCCCGGGCCGTTCGGCATGGCGCAAACGGGCGTGCCCTTCGGGGAAATCTCCGCGGTGCGCGATTGGCTCGGCATCGCGGAAAAAATCGGGAGGCCGGAGGTGGAACATCCCAAGCGGCTCATCCAGGGGTTTGATTGCCCGCGTTGCGAAGTCAGCGGCCAGCGGTTGTGGGGGTTGTTTTCGAAAACTTTCAAGTCGGCCCGGGATTTTTCCAGGGAACATCTGGTGATGAATTATTGCCCGCTGGTCTTCATGGAGAGCACCGGGCGAAATCGCACGCCGGATAAGTTGCCCGTCGCGGAACGCGACGCTTTGTTCCAGGCGTGCGATGAACATGTGCGCGATGCGGTGCGAATTTTGAAACCGGAATGGCTCATCGGCGTGGGTGATTTCGCCATGAAACGCGCGGAGCAGGTGTTTCCGGACGGGTTGGTGAAAATCGGGCGGATTCTGCATCCCAGCCCGGCCAGCCCGGCGGCGAATCGCGATTGGCCCGGGACAGCGACGCGGCAACTGATCGAGATGGGCGTTTGGAAGAAGTGAATGAGGGGCACGGCGTCTCGCCCATTTATCCGGGAACATCGAACGTCGAACACAGAACGCTGAACATCGAATGAATTTCCCTTGTGCACTGAATGCCTCCTCGCCCCGGGCCCTTCCTCCTTTTGGGAGGAGAGCGAGGACGTTGGAACGCTCGTTGCCGAGATTTTGATCCGTGACTCGATCCGGCCGCGGTGTTGATCAGACATCAAATCACCGGATCAATTTGCCGTCGTCGCTGATGAGCAATTTCGGGTGGTGCAAGGGGTCTTTGAAAGTGAAGTTGTAAAATATCCGGTTCTCGGAGGTCAGGCGACTGATGGAGTCGACTTCGGCAGTCGGTGCCTGGTGACGAAGGGTGAGCACAACGTTCGGCGGCAAGTCATCCATCTTGAGTCCGCTTGCTTCACTGCCAGTGGAAGCGGCAATCGAGTCTTCGCTGGCTCCGACGGTGACGGTCAGGTTCGAGGTCAGCACGCTTCCGTCCGAAGCGACATAAAGCGGCGGATAAACTTCCGAATTTCTAAATTGAAATTCGTAAACGCCCGGAGCGGCTTCTTTGGATATGGTCGCAATTTCCGCTGTCCCGACTTCGGCGCGCACGGAATTTTGCACCGCCGGTGGCAGGGTGGCGAATATTCCGCCGGGCGAGTCAAGCGGTTGGTGGTAGGTCATGCGAGTCTCATCGGCGCAACCGCACAAGGCGATTGCGATCGCCACAAACCATAAGGAATCAGTTTTCATTTTTATTTTCATTTTTGCGCCCTCATTGGTTCGGGCAGGACATTTCCATCGTCCCGGACATAAATGTCCGGATTTTCGGAATTCAAAAAGGAGAATTCGTAAATCACACTTCCATCGCGGTGTGTCCGGGTGATGCTCGCAATTTCCGCGTGCGGCACGCGTTCTTTGAGCGCCTCTTTCACGGAGGCCGGCAAGTCCTGGAGGGTGGTGCCGGTGATGGGACCGCCGGTCAGCACGTTCTGGTCGTTATCGACGGCGGCACCCATATATTGCGGAGTTTCCGAACAACCGGCGAAGACCGCGGCGGCGGCGACAACGGCGAAAATCTTAAACCTCATAAGTGATGTCCATTGGAAGAGGATACGGTGGCGTTTTTAGCGTTCAATGGGGTATGCCCCCCTTCGATAGCGGAATGCGCCGTGGGTGAACGCAAAATGGGCCGGGAAAATTGTTGCGCCGGGTTGGTTTGTTGATTACGTTTCGCGGCGCTTTTGATCCGATTCACGTTGGATCGAGCGGCGAGTGAATTGTGTGGGTTGGTAGCTCAGTTGGTAGAGCAGTGCCCTTTTAAGGCATTGGTCCAGGGTTCGAGTCCCTGCCAACCCACCAGTCTTTTTCCCTTCAAAACATTTGCAAACAAAGGCCGAAACTCACTTTTGGACTGCTCAATTCCAATAGGCGCGAATCCGGTCGAATTGGGTTCAAAAAGAGATTTTTGGCAACTGCTGGCAACTGCCCGATCAACCGTTGACCCCTGAAAACGCTTGGCTAAACTCGTGGTGTGACGCCAGAAACCCACGCCGCAGCCGCCAAGGCCATAGAAAACGCATTGCAACGCCTTCTTACGGAAAAGCACCTCTACCAAAGTATCGACGTTGACATGACGTTCTTAGGCAAAGCCGTTAAATCTGAAGCAGCACGATACACAAGGTCACCCTCGGTAGGCATTTCAGGACCCGGTTCTACAATCGATCTGACTTCTGCCGCCAAGCCCGAAACACAGGCGTTGATGGCATTGAACGTGGAGCTTTCTCGCACCTGGGTTCCCACGGGAGCCATCGCAAATGGGAAAGGAGTTGCGGGCGTAAATTTCTCTTTGCCCACGATCAATACATTTTGCGATACATGCGCGAAATCTCCGCCGTTTAATCCAGTTCCTGAAAGTTCAGTTTATGGCTACGACCAAAACGACCAATTCTTTTGGCTCAGTTATCAATGCCAACAGTGCAAAGGGCGACCGGTTCGCTTTATGGTGCGGCGAGACAAAATAAAATTTCAACTGACTGGCCGTGATCCCATAGAAGCATTGCCGACACCAAACGATTTACCCAAGGCAGTAAGCAGATATTACGGTGAATCTCAGATCGCGCATAATGCTGGTCAAACGCTTGCCGGATTGTTTCTTTTGCGAGTATTCGTTGAGCAATATTGGCGTCAGATGCCAACCGTGCAGGAAGTTTTAAAAGCCGACCCGCGCGCCACCGGTGACAAATTGGGCGAGACATACCAAGCGACTTTGCCGGACGACTTCAAATCTCGGTTTCCGTCCCTTAAAGACATTTACAGCCAACTCAGCGCAGCAATGCATGCCGCCGACAGAAACGCACCATTGTTTGAAGAATGTTCGGCAGATGTAGTAAAGCACTTCCAAGCCCGAAAACTGTTTGAACTTTGATTTTTATCACCCCACATCGTGGTGCAAGGAATGGAATCGCGGCTCTGGAGCGGCGGCACTGACTTCGCCGACATGATGGACTATTACGAAAGGCGCAGAACAGAGAATCCAGCGTATCTCGGATCATCGTCCACCTTGAGTGCCCACTGAATTCCCATTGCCGCTTATGGCCGTAGCACGACTGTTTTCTCCAATTGCCACAGCACTGCTCGAGTTGGCACTGACTCCACCACTCTGTTGTGAAGGCTGCTCCTTTTGATTCGAGATGAGTATGGCCAAAAGGCCAAAAATCCCCGCGATAATTGCTCCGATGATCGCTTCGTGCCTCCAATTGATTTTTCTTGCTCTTCTTTTTGACATAGCCGAGTCCCGACAGCGGATATAGGGGAATCGTAATGGCACGTCAATTCAATCCGGCTACACGTCGGCATTGAAGCTCGTGCAACTGCCCAGATATTCACATCACCGTAAAAGCCTGTATTCGGAGCAAGAAGCCTGTTGATTCGCGTTTTGTTCGGGAAACTGCGTCGAAGGCGCGGCGCGGACAAATCAACTTAGACGGAGGATGCCTCGATCTACCGCTGGCGTTCCGAAGTAGTGGCTGAGTCGCCCTTCTTGTGTTAGACAATGACACAGTTCCTCGATGGGTCTCGCGCGCTCAGCGGGCGGTCGCGAACTGGAAAGAGACGATGCTCAACGGATGTCGACGCTGGGACGATGGTTCGTTAAGCTGTTTTGATGAACTCGGGCGAAAATCAAAATGGCGGGCAGTCCACTGGTCAACGGACGAGTGTTGCCCAGGCGCTGTCGACCTTCACTGAGACCTTCGGGTTGAGCCGGGGGGCGGCGGTCGGCGTGATCCTTTTTATCAGCGCGGCGATGATTACCGCGATATTTTGGTTCGTTCGCTCCGCACCGCCGCGGACGCTGACCATTACGGCGGGGCCGGAGGGCAGCAGTTTTCAACGGACAGCCGAAAGATACCGCGATATCCTGCACAGCAATGGAGTGACGCTTAAAATCCTCCCGTCCCAGGGTTCCATGGAGAACCTCGAGCGCCTGGGCAATCCGGCGTCGGGTGTGGATGTCGGTTTCGTCCAGGCCGGGGCATCCGACAGCGTCAAAAACGTCAACTTGTATTCGCTGGGAAGCATCGCCTACCAGCCGTTACTGATTTTTTATCGAGCTTCGGCACCGGCCAATCTGCTTTCCGATTTTTCAGGCAAGCGACTGGCGCTCGGCCCGGCGGGCAGCGGAACCCGGGCATTAGCCTTAACGCTGCTCGAAACCAACGGCATCGTTCCCGGCGGCTCAACGCAATTGTTGGACCTGAATGCCGAGGACGCTTCGAAGGCGCTATTGGACGGCAAGGTGGACGCGGTATTTTTAATGGGTGATTCGGCCTCGCCCCAGATCATGCGCACGTTGCTCCGCGCGCCCGAAATCCAGATGTTTAATTTCGTGCAAGCCGATGCTTACACGCGCCGTTTTGGGTACTTGAACAAGTTGCAATTGCCCCGAGGTTCCATTGATCTCGGCAAGGACATGCCGCCGCGCGATGTGAATCTGGTGGGCCCGACCGTGGAACTCGTGGCGCGCAAGAGCCTGCATCCCGCCCTGTCCGATCTCCTGCTGGATGCGGCGCGCGAGGTAAACGGAAAGGCGACCTTGCTGCAGCGCCGAGACGAGTTTCCGGCCCCGCTCGAACAGGATTTCAAGATCAGCCCCGAAGCGAGCCGCTATTATAAATCGGGCAAGAGCTTTTTCTACCGTTCACTGCCTTTCTGGCTGGCCAGTTTGATCAATCAAATCCTGGTGGCGTTTGTGCCAATGATTTTGGTGTTGATACCGGCGCTGCGTTTCATCCCGGTGGCCTACAAATGGCGGGTGCAACTGCGCATTTATCGGTGGTATCGAAGTTTGTTGAGGGTGGAAAGAGACCTGTCGGGCGACATGACCACTGAAAAGCGTGCGGAACTACAGCGGAGATTGGATCATATCGAAAGTTCGGTGCATCTCCTGAAGGTGCCCGCGTCATTCGCCGGGCAATTCTATGGATTGCGCGAGCATATCGGCTTCGTTCGCGAGCGACTGGGGAAGAACTGAGGCGCGCTTCAATTAAACCGTGGGGCAGATGGTGGTTACGAGGCCGACGGCGAGACGCCCTCGGCTGCACGCGAGACGCGTGCGCTCCCCATAACTTTCTGAATCGTTAGGTAGGATGTCCGAGACCATTCCCGGGAATTCCCTTGGGCCATTTTCAGTGTTGGCCCACATAGCCAGTTCCGCGGTTGTCATGCACGCTGTGAGTGTGCAAGCAATCGTGGGGACAGTTTCGGCTATATGAAAAAATCCGCTTTTCCATTCTGGGTCGGCCTGACGGTGGTCACGGCGATGCTGCAAGTTTCAATGGGCGCAACTGCGGGAGAGTTGAGCCGAGTGGTGGCCTGGGGCGATATCAACTACGATCTCACGAATAATTTCGCCCGGGGCGGCACGGCGGTTGCAGGGATTGCGGCGGGTGATTTTCACAGTGCGGTGCTGCAACGGAATGGCAGCGTGGTGATCTGGGGCGATGACCGTTTCGGACAGGACGAGCTTCCTTCCATTTTAACCCAACATCCGGCGGTGAAAATCGCCGCGGGTAATGTTCACAACCTTGCTCTCATGGGAAATGGCGCGGTCGTCGCATGGGGAGGTTCGAGCGATGTCTATGGCACGTACGGGCAAGGGAAAGTTCCAGAGGGCCTAAAAAAAGTGAAGGCGATTAATGCCGGCGCGGTCCATAACCTGGCGCTCCAACGGGATGGCACGGTCGTGGCGTGGGGGTTTGACGGCTACGGTCAATGCGACGTGCCGCCGGGGCTCGACAACGTGGTCGCGGTGGCGGGTGGCATGTGTCACAGCCTGGCGCTGAAGCGGGACGGCACGGTCATCGCATGGGGTGGAAATAATCACGGCCAAAGCAGCGTGCCGGCGGGGCTTAATCACGTGCTGGCGATTGCCGCCGGTGGATTTCATAGTCTGGCGCTGAAGAAAGACGGCACGGTGGTGGCCTGGGGCACTTACGGGCTGGTTCAGTGCGAGGTTCCGGCGGGGTTGAGCAACGTAGTGGCAATTGCGACGGCCGATTATCATAGTCTAGCGTTGCGGCGCGATGGAACGGTGGTGGCGTGGGGTTTGAATACCGCCGGGCAATGCGATGTCCCGCCTGGTCTGGAAAATGTGAAGGCGATTTCGGCGCGTGGCAATCACAGCATGGTGTTGATCAAGTCAAAGGGGAAATAATTCAACGCTTCAGTTGACACTGGTCCCTTCAGCCATACCGACTCCCTTGGTCTGACCTAAAATCCGAAGTTCGAAATCCGAATTCCGAAAGAAATCCGAAATCCCGAGATCCGAAAGTTCCCAGTTCCGGGCCATTGCTTTGAGACATTTTCTCGTCGCGGATGCTAAACCGATTACGGTCTTCAGATTTCGGGCTTCTTTCGGTCCCCGGGAATTCGGAGTTCGGCTAAATCAACCCCGCGAATGCCGTTTTACAGGCATCGATGACGGTCGGCACGGTGATGCCGGAAATTCCTTCGCCATTGGGTGGCGCGATTTTCCACTCGGGATGCCGGAAAGGATAAAACCGGTTCGGATACCTTGACGCCTCCACCAAAAATACCACGCGTTTATTCATCGCGACGGCCAGGTGCAACAATCCGGTATCGCCGCCGATAACCACGGTGGAAAGCTTCGCCAAGGCGGCGCTCACGAGCAAGGGCGCGCCGGCGTAAATGGGAAAGCCAGCGCG
>Ga0265338_10003191_pt1 | contig 23379 bp, 21 predicted proteins | sample 42126metaG_FD_193579 | JGI IMG/M metagenome (GOLD analysis project Ga0265338, IMG submission 193579) | Rhizosphere microbial communities from Carex aquatilis grown in University of Washington, Seatle, WA, United States - 4-21-26 metaG | ecosystem: Host-associated > Plants > Roots > Rhizosphere... | reverse complement strand
TTCCCAGCGCGGATCGGCGAGCAATTTGTCGGTGGTCAAAACGGAGCCAGCTGCGTTCGCACTTCGCACTTCAAACTTCGCATCGGTCAGTCCGTCATCGCCGGCGACGCCGGCCACACCGAGGCCATTGAAGGGGATGTTCCAGACCAGTTTTTCCCAGTGGGTGCGGGCCAGGTCATCGGTGACCTCACACGGCACACTGGCCCGGCGCAGGAGCGCGGCGAGTTCATGCGTGCGCGCCTGCGGCGGCCGCTGAAATTCGCCGAGGATAACCTTTCCGTGGGCGATGTGGTGGATGACGCCCGGCTCCAGCCGGTTGAGGCAAACGAAACAGAGACCGCCCAGGATTTGTTCCACCGGAAAAAGACGGGCGAGTTGTTCCTCGTTGCCCAACCCGTTTTGAAGGGTAAGGACGGCCGTGGACGGGCCCACAAGCGGCGGCAGCAATTTCGGGAACTGGTCGTTGCCGGTGGTCTTGAGGCCGATCAACACCGCATCGCAGATGCCGATTTCCTCCGGGGTCCGGGCGCATCGGGGTTGGACGTGAAAATCGCCCTGCGGGCTGCGAACGGTCACACCTTTCTGGCGGACGACGTCGAAATCGGAGCGGAGCAGGAAATGGACATCCGGTCCAGCGCGAGCGAACATGGCGCCGTAATAGCTTCCCACAGCCCCACAGCCGACGACGGCGATTTTCACGGAATCAGCAAGTAGTTAAAAGTCAGTAATCCACAGCCTTTACAGTCAGACCGGGAATATTTTGCCGGGGTCGGTTGACTGCTGACAAAATAAAAAAGGCGCTCCGAAAAATCAGAGCGCCCACTGTAAATCCGGGAATTACTTGCCACCGAGGATGGCGTCTTTCGCGGCTTTGGCGACGCGGAACTTGACGACGCGTTTGGCCGGGATCTGGATGGTCTCGCCGGTCTTGGGGTTGCGGCCCAGGCGGGCGGCGCGGTTTTTCAGCACCAGCTTGCCGATGCCGGGCAGCGTGAAAGTGTCCTTCGCATGCTTGTAGGCGAGGGCGGCAATGTTATCGAGAATTTCCACCGCTTGCTTTTTGGAAATTTCTGCCTTTTCAGCAATTGCGGCGGCGAGTTGGGATTTCGAGAGTGCGTTTGCCATATTCGGTTTCCTTGATGGTTGTTGTTTGCGGTTTTACAGTTTTGGTTAAAAAGTCATTTGACTGCGCCCGTATTAAGAATTTCAGCCGTGCTGTGCAAGCAAAAAAACATAAAAAAACACGGGTTTCTTCCCGGCCCAAGAGCCGGCTTGACTTCCGGGAGCAATCTCACACTATCGGCTTGTGGCACTTTTCACGATCCAAAGTGAGTTTCGTTACGAAGTCGTCCGCAAAATCTTTGAGGGCGGCATGGGGATTGTCTATGAAGCCGAGCAGCACGGGGCGCGTGATTTTGTAAAGCGTGTCGCCATCAAAATCATCCGCGCCAATTACGCCAGCCAGAAGATGTTCATCGAGAACTTCATCGGCGAGGCCAAGCTCGTGGCCGATCTCATCCATACCAACATCGTCCAGACCTATCATCTCAGCGAGGCCAACGGCGTTTATTTCATCGCCATGGAATTGATCCGCGGGGTGAACCTGGAACAGTTCAGCCGCCAGCTGACGGAAAAACGCCGCGTGTTGCCCCGGGAACTCGCCGTGTTCATTACCAGCCGGATTGCGCGTGGCCTCGCCTACGCGCATGCCAAGGCCGACAAGGACGGCAAGGCGCTGGGCATCGTCCACCGCGACGTGAGTTTCAAAAACATCATGATCGCCTTTGAGGGCGACGTAAAGCTGACCGATTTCGGCGTGGCCAAGGCGCGCGGTTTCCTGACCGACCAGGAAGGCGAAGTCATCGCCGGCAAGGCCGATTACATGAGCCCCGAGCAGGCCGATTTCCAAATCACCGACAAGCGTTCCGACCTTTTTTCCGTCGGCGTCGTGCTCGCGCACCTCCTGCTGGGACGGAATTTGTTCAAGGGCGAAAGCGCCGAGGAATCGCGCAGCCGCATTCTGAACCAGCCCATCCCTGATTTTCGCGCGCTGGATCCGCGCATCGATGACCAGCTCAATGACATCCTGCACCACGCCCTGGCGCGGGACCTCAACCGCCGTTATGCCAGCGCCGACCAGTTGATGTATGACCTCGAATACTACATCTACCACGGCGGTTACGGTCCCACCAACGAAACGCTGGGCCGGTTCATCCGCGAATTATTCGGCCAGGTCGCTCCCCACCAGGCCGAGGACACGCACGTCAAAACCATCATCCTCGAGGAAACCGCGCGCCTGAACGAACGCGCCAAGTAGTCGATGAAACGTGCTGCCGCCCAGACCGTCAAAATCGGGCTGATTCAAACCGCGTGTTCCCCCGACCCGGCGGCGAACCTCAAAAAAACGATCGCCCTGGCCGGACGCGCGGCCCAACGTGGCGCGCAAATCATCTGCACCCAGGAACTTTTTCGCTCCCAATATTTTTGCCAGAGCGAAGACCATAAAAATTTTTCGCTCGCCGAACCCATCCCCGGTCCGAGCACCGACGCCTTCCAGAAACTGGCGAAGCAGCACCAGGTCGTCGTCATCGCCTCGCTGTTCGAGAAACGCGCCGCCGGCGTTTATCATAACACGGCCGCGATCATCGATGCCGATGGTTCCCTGCTGGGCCGCTACCGGAAGATGCACATTCCGGACGACCCGCTCTACTACGAGAAATTTTATTTCACGCCGGGCGACCTCGGCTTCAAGGCCTGGCCAACGCGCTATGGCAAAATCGGCGTATTGATTTGCTGGGACCAGTGGTATCCGGAAGCCGCGCGGCTGACCGCATTGCAAGGCGCGCAAATCCTGTTTTATCCGACCGCCATCGGATGGCATCCGGACGAAAAAAAGAAATATGGCGAACGTCAGCACGATGCCTGGGAAACCATCCAGCGCAGCCATGCGATTGCCAATGGGTGTTACGTGGCCGTGGCCAACCGGATCGGCCGGGAAAAACTCGCGGGCAAAGGCATTGAATTCTGGGGCCAAAGCTTCGTGGCCGGGACGTCCGGCGAAATCCTCGCCCGGGCCGGCGCCGGGCAGGAGGAGATCTTGATGGTGTCGGTTGACCTTGCCGCGGTGGACACGGCCCGCACGCACTGGCCGTTCCTGCGCGACCGGCGGATTGATGCCTACGGCGGCCTTACCAAACGCTTGATTGACTGACCCGGCGTCAAAACCTCTTGCTTGGGTTACCGGCGCGAACGGGCTGATTGGCAATTATCTTATCCAGACCGCGCCGCGATTTGCCTCCGGCTGGCGTGTGCGGGCCTTGACGCGCGAACAGTTCGACCTGCTCGATTTCGCTGCCATGCGCCGCGAGTTTCAAAAAGATCGGCCACAAGTGATCCTTCATTGCGCCGCCGTCAGCACGGTCGCCGAGGCGCAGGCGAATCCCGGCCTGGCCCGGCGGGTGAACGTTGAGGCCACCCGGCTCCTCGCAGAACTGGCGGCGGACGTTCAATTCGTTTTCTTCTCGACCGATCTCGTTTTTGACGGGCGGCGGGGAAACTACGCCGAGACCGACGTGATCAACCCGCTGCACGTTTATGGCGAGAACAAGGCCGCGGCGGAGGAAATCGTTTTGAAAAACCCCAGGCACACCGTGGTCCGCACGTCGCTCAACGGCGGCGTGTCGCGCGCGGGAACCCGCGGCTTCAACGAGCAGCTCCGCCGGTCCCTGCAAACCGCGGCGGGGATGAAACTGTTCACGGATGAATTTCGTTGTCCGCTTCCGGCGGTCGAATCGACGCGGGCCGTTTGGGACCTGGCGGACCGGAAACGGGCCGGGCTGTTTCACGTGGCCGGGGCGGAGAAACTGTCGCGCTGGCAGATCGCCCAATTACTCGTCCCGCGCTGGCCGGAAATCAAGGCGAAGATTGAATCCGGTTCGGCCAAAGATTTTCCCGGCCCACCGCGTGCGCTCGACACGTCGCTGAACATTGCCAAAGTCCAGCAGGCGTTGAGCGTGCCGCTGCCTGGCCTGGGCGAATGGCTCGCGGCCAATCCCCATGAGCCTTTTTGAAAAACCGTACCGCGGCCGGCTGGCACCGTCGCCGACGGGACTGTTGCATCTCGGCCATGCCCGGACGTTCTGGGCGGCGCAGGAACGCGCGCGGGCCCGGGGCGGCACGTTGGTCCTGCGCAACGAGGACATTGACTCCACCCGTTTCAACCTGGTCTTCGTTTCGCAAATGATGGAGGACCTCCGCTGGTTTGGCTTTGAATGGCAGGAGGGGCCCGATTGTGGCGGGCCGTTTGCGCCTTACAACCAAAGCGAACGGTTTCACCTTTACCGCGCTGCTCTGCAAAAACTCCAGGCCGGCGGATTCGTTTATCCCTGTACCTGCTCGCGCAAGGACATCCGCGACGCCGCGCGCGCTCCGCATGTTGAGGATGACGAGGTGATTTACCCGGGAACCTGCCGGCAAAATCGTAAATCCGAAATCGTAAATCGTAAATTCTCCTGGCGTTTTCGCGTTCCCGACGGCGAAACCATTGTCTTTACGGATGGAAACGCCGGCGAACAAAGATTTGTGGCCGGAAAGGATTTCGGCGATTTCGTGGTCTGGCGGCACGATGACGTCCCGGCTTACCAACTCGCCTGTGCGGTGGACGATGCGGCGATGGGCGTCACCGAGGCGGTGCGCGGGGCGGATTTGCTGGTGAGCACGGCCCGGCAACTTTTGCTTTACCGCGCTCTCGGCCAGACGCCGCCGGAATTCTTCCACTGCGCGCTGATGCTGGACGAGAACGGCCGGCGGCTGGCCAAGCGGCACGATGCCTTGAGTTTACGGGCCTTGCGGGAACAGGGAAGCGCGCCGGAAGCATTGCGGCGCAATTGGCCGACAGGCTGAGCCGGGCAAAGGGGGCTGATTATTGGCAAAGTTTTGCCAAAAAATGCTTGTGAAATCTTTCACGATAAGTCAAATTTTCGCGCTCCGGACATGCCGCCAGATGGAGTGCTGTGCCGCAGTCGGCAGGGTTGTCCGGAGCAATTTTTATCACGTGAAGCAACTCGGATTCATCATTTTAGCCTGCGCCTTGTTCACCGCCTTTTTTGCGGCCAGGGTCAATGCCGAGCCGTCTCCGCTGCCGGAGTCCGGCGCCCCGGCAGCGGTGGCCGCCCACGCGGAAGTGGAACCGCCATTGGTGTCGGTGGCGGCGCCAACCGTGTTCCATATCGGCCTGTTTCCGGTGACCAATTCGATGCTGTACACCTGGGTGGTGGCGGCGGTGATTTTCGTGATTGTGCGGAAGGCCACCCGTCGGATGCAGGAAGTGCCCTCCGGCACACAGAACCTCATCGAGGCAACGGTCGAGGGTCTGGAAGAAATGACGGCCGGGGTGCTGGAGCCCAAAGTGGCCCGCTGGGTTTTCCCGTTTGCGGCCACGTTTTTCATTTTCATCCTGGTTTCAAACCTCATGGGCCTGCTGCCGGGCGTGGGCAGCATCGGGATGGGGATTCCGGACCACAGCGGTTCCCTGACCAGTTCGTGGCCGCGCGCCATCGTGCACGCCGAAGCCCCGATTTTCCGGCCGCCGACGGCCGATGCGAACATGACGGTGGCGATGGCCTTGATTTTTCTGGTGATGGGCCTGTATTGGGCGTATCGCTACAATGGCGTGTTCGGTTTCATCAAACACACTTTTGGCGTGAAAGGAGAGACGAACAAATGGTCTTACGTGCCGCTGGCCCTGCTGTTTCTGTTCATCGGGGTGGTGGAGATGTTTTCCATCCTGTTCGTCCGGCCGCTGGCGCTGGCGATGCGGCTTTACGGCAACATTCTGGGCGGGGAAAGCGTCATAACCGACATGCTCACCCATTCGCCGCTGGGCCTGGGCGCGCTGCCGTTTTATTTTTTTGAATTGTTCATCGCGGTGGTGCAGGCGCTGGTGTTCGCCCTGCTCGTCATCGCCTTTGTCGGCACGATGTGCATGCACGATGAGGAGGCGGCGGCCGCCCATTGAAAATTGAATTTGCCGCCCGGCACGAATGCCGGCGGCGACAACCAAAACCAAAACCAAAAAACATATGATGCTCGCAGAAATATACGGTAACCTTCACGTCGGTCTTGCTTGTGCCGGCGGCTCCATTGGCATTGGCATCGCGGCGGTGGGTGCCGAGCTGGCCATCGGGCGCAACCCCGGCACCTTCGGCAAGGTCTTCACGGTCATGCTCATCGGCATGGCGCTGGCCGAAGGCTTGGCGATCCTGGCCATCTTCCTCGTTTCGCGCACCGGCAACTAATCCTGGTTTATGGGTGACACTATCCAGGTACTCGGCATCCAGTGGCCGAAGCTGCTCGCGCAGCTGCTTAACTTCGCCATCGTGATGTTTGTTTTGTGGCGCTGGGCTTACAAGCCGGTTTTCGCCGTCCTTGAGGCGCGCCGCCAGAAGATTGCCGAAGGCATGGCCAACTCCGAGAAAAGCACGGCGCAGCTCGCCAAGACCGAGGCGGACCGCAAGGCGATCCTGGCCCAGGCCGGCGACCAGGCGAACCAGATGATCGAGGAGGCGCGGACCGCCGCCGTGCGGGTGCGCGAGGTGGAAACCCAGAAGGCCATTGCCGCCGCCGAGCAAATCCTGATCAAGGCGCGCGAAGCCGCCGCCCAGGATCATGACCGCATGCTCCGGGAATTGAAACGCGAGGTCGGCCGGCTGGTCGTGCAGACCACGACGACCGTCACCGGCAAGATCCTGACCCCGGAAGACCAGCGCCGGCTGGCCGAGGAAACGGAAAAACAACTGGCATCATAAAATTGTTGGTAGGGACGCCGCACTGCGGCGTCCGATCGGCGCGCCGCGCCGACCCTACCCGAGAAAGCCAAATCAGGAATGAAAATTTCCAAACAGGCGCAACGCGACGCCCGGCAACTGTTCCGCAGCTGCCAGGTGGACGGCTTGCTGGATGAAGGCCGCGTCCGCCAGGCGTTTGCGCTGGTGTTGGCACAAAAGCCGCGCCGCTACATCCAAATTTTGTCGCGCCTGCAGCGTTTGGTGAAGCTGGATGTGGAGCAACACGCCGCCCGCGTCGAAAGCGCGGTGCCGTTGCCCGCCAATCTGCAGCGGGACGTGGCCGACCGGATCAAAAAGAATTACGGCGCGGGGGTGGACATTTCGTTCAGCCAGAACCCGACGCTGCTGGGCGGCCTCCGCATCAAGATCGGCAGCGACCTTTACGATGGCAGCATTCGCACCCGGTTGGAACAATTGGAACAGAGTTTTAATCAATTTTGATCAGACATTATGAGTAATTTGTTGCAGGAAATTGAAGCCCAGATCGCCGGCGCCAAGGCCGCGACGGCCAAACAAAATGTCGGCGTGGTCCGCGAAATCGGAGACGGTGTGGCCAAGATTGAAGGCCTGACCGACGCCATGCTCAACGAGATGCTCGACTTCGGCGACGGCATCACCGGCATCGCGCTCAACCTCGAAGAGACTGAAGTCGGCGCCATCATTCTCGGCGATTATACGAAGATCAAGGAAGGCCGCGAGGTCCGCACGACCGGCAAGTTGCTGCAGGTGCCCGTCGGCAAGGGGTTGCTCGGCCGCGTGGTCAACGTGCTCGGCCAGCCGCTGGATGGCAAGGGGCCGATCAAGGAAAACGCGTTTTATCCGGTGGAAAAAATCGCGCCGGGCATCGTCAAACGCCGGCCGGTCAGCCAGCCGGTGCAGACCGGCATCATGGCCATTGACGCCATGATCCCGATCGGCCGCGGCCAGCGCGAATTGATCATCGGCGACCGCTCCACGGGCAAAACCACCATCGGCGTGGACACGATGATCAACCAGTCGCGCATCAACAAGGCCGCCGAGGCCGCGGGCGACAAGGAGACCCGCCCGATTTACAACATTTATGTCGCGATCGGCCAGAAGCAGTCGAACATTGCGCGCGTCGTCGGGGTTTTGGAGGAGGCCGGCGCCATGCCTTACACGATCGTGGTCGTGGCGGCGGCGTCGGATTCCGCCACGAACCAATACCTCGCGCCATTCGCCGGGGCCGCGATGGGCGAATGGTTCATGGACAACGGCATGGATGCGCTCATCATTTACGATGATTTGTCCAAGCATGCCGTGGCGTACCGCCAGGTTTCCCTCGTGCTCAAGCGTCCGTCCGGCCGCGAAGCGTATCCGGGCGACGTGTTTTACCTGCACAGCCGCCTGCTCGAACGCAGCGCCCGGGTCTCTGAGAAATACGGCAACGGTTCGCTCACGGCCCTGCCGATCATCGAGACCCAGGCGGGCGACGTTTCCGCCTATATTCCCACAAACGTGATTTCGATCACCGACGGGCAGATTTACCTGGAAACGGATTTGTTTTACCAGGGGGTGCGCCCGGCAATTTCCGTCGGCCTGTCGGTCAGCCGGGTCGGTTCAGCGGCGCAGGTCAAGGCGATGAAACAGGTGGCCGGCCGGATCAAAGGCGATCTCGCGCAATTCCGCGAACTGGCGGCCTTCGCGCAGTTCGGTTCCGACCTCGACGCCAAGACCCAGGCCATCCTCGAGCGCGGCAAACGGATCATGGAAATTTTCAAGCAGCAGCAATATGATCCGGTTTCCGTCGAGGTGCAGGCGGCGGTACTCTGGACGGCCCAAAACAATTTCTTCGATGATGTCCCGGTGGAAAAGGTGAAGGATTTCCAGCAGAAACTCGCGCAGTTCCTGCATACGCGCAAGCCGGAGTTGCTGGCCCGCATTCTGAAGGAAAAAGCCTTCAGCGATGGCATTGCGGGCGACATGAAAGCGGCGGTGGCCGAATTCAAACAATCGTACCACTAGTTCATGCCCAGTACGCGCGACATACGCCGACGCATCAAGTCGGTCCGGAACACCGCCCAGATCACCCGGGCGATGCAGATGGTGGCGGCGGCCAAGATGCGCCGGGCGCAGCAGGCCGCCCTGGCCGGCCGGCCTTACGCGACCCTGATGAATGAGGTGCTGGCGGAAGCCGCGGCACGCATGACGGGTTTCACCCACCCGTTTTTGGAGGTCCGCCCGGTGAAGCAACGCGCCGTAATCCTGGTCAGCACGGACCGCGGATTGTGCGGCGCCCTCAACAGCAATTTGTTGCGCGAAACAGCGAAATTCGACAAAGCGACGACAACCTACATCACCGCCGGGCGCAAGGCGTCGCAATTCGTCGCGCGTACGAAGCGCCCGCTCGCCGCCGAGTTCAGCTACAAGGATACGCCGCTGTTCGCCGAGGCGCGGGCCATTTCCAAATTTGCGCAGGACCTGTTCCTCAAACGCGAGGTGGAGGCGGTGGACATCTTGTTCACGAGCTTCATCAATACGCTGGAGCAACGGCCGCAGGTCGTGCCGTTTTTGCCGGTGGCGAAAGTTCAGGCGGTCGCCGCCGGGATGCACAGCCATGCCGAGGCGAAGGATCTGCCCGGCGGTTCGGCCGTGCCGTTCTTTTTTGAGCCGGACGAGGAAACCGTGCTGGCGGAACTGCTGCCGCACAGCCTGAATTTCCGGGTCTATCAGATTTTGCTGGAGGCGAAAGCCAGCGAACAGAGCGCCCGCATGGTCGCCATGAAAAACGCGACGGACAACGCGCAGCAGCTCATCAAGGATCTGACGTTGGAGTACAACAAATTACGCCAGTCCAACATTACGAAAGAATTGCTGGAAATTGCCAGCGCCCAGATGGCGGTCGGTTGAAATTTAAAACTCAAGCTTGTCTATGAACAAAGGTAAAATCGTTCAAATCATCGGCCCGGTCGTGGACGTGGAATTTTCCGGCCCGCTGCCCGCCATTTACAACGCGCTGACGGTCGAATACGACGTGCCCGGCGGCGATAAGACCAAACAGACGCTCGAGGTCGAACAGCATCTCGGCGACAACTGGGTGCGTTGCGTTTGCATGGGTTCCACGGAAGGCATGAAGCGCGGCCTTGAAGTCACCGACACCGGCACGGCGATCTCCATGCCTGTCGGTGAAGCCGTGATGGGCCGGGTCTTCAACGTGACCGGTAATCCTGTGGACGAGCAGGGGCCGGTGAAGGCCGACAAATATCTGCCGATTCACCGCGCCGCGCCCGCGCTCGTGGACCAGTCCACCAGCCCGCAAATTTTGACGACCGGCATCAAGGTCATCGACCTCATCTGCCCGTTTTTGAAGGGCGGCAAGGTCGGCGCCTTCGGCGGCGCCGGCGTCGGCAAGACCGTCGTCATCATGGAATTGATCAACAACATCGCGAAGCTGCACGGCGGCATCTCGATGTTCGCCGGCGTCGGCGAGCGCACCCGCGAAGGCAACGACCTTTATAACGAAATGATCGAGGCCGGCGTCATCAAGGTGGAAAAGGACGAGCAGGGCCACCCGCGGAAAGGCGAGAACGGCATGCCGATCATCAAGCCCGGGTCCAAGATCGGCCTCGTCTATGGCCAGATGAATGAGCCGCCCGGCGCGCGTCTGCGTGTGGCGCTGTCCGCGCTCGCAGTCACCGAATACTTTCGCGACGAAAAGAACCAGGACGTGCTCCTGTTCGTGGACAACATCTTCCGTTTCTCGCAGGCGGGTTCGGAAGTGTCCGCGCTCCTGGGCCGCACGCCCAGCGCCGTCGGTTATCAACCGACCCTTGCCGCCGAAATGGGCGACCTGCAGGAACGCATCACCTCGACCAAAAAAGGTTCCATCACCTCGTTCCAGGCCGTGTATGTGCCGGCGGACGATTTGACCGACCCGGCGCCCGCGACGACGTTCGCGCACCTGGATGCCACCATCGTGCTGGAACGTTCCATCGCGGAACTCGGCATTTTCCCGGCGGTGGACCCGCTCGCCTCGAATTCCCGTGCGCTGGCGCCGGAAATTGTCGGGCAGGAACATTACGAAGTGGCGCGCGGGGTGCAAAAGGTTTTGCAGCGCTACAAGGATTTGCAGGACATCATCTCGATCCTGGGCATGGACGAGCTCTCTCCCGACGACAAGCTGGCCGTGTTCCGCGCCCGCAAAATCCAGCGGTTCCTTAGCCAGCCGTTCACCGTCGCCCAGGTCTTTACCGGCCGTGAAGGCAAGCAGGTGCCCGTGGCTGAAACCGTACGCGGCTTCAAGGAAATCCTGGAAGGCAAGTACGATGACGTGTCCGAGCAGAATTTCTATATGAAGGGCGGCATCGATGAGGTGGAAAAGACGTAATTCGTTGAATGTTTGAACCGTTGAACCGGTTCGCGATTCAACCGTTTAACGATTTAACAATCTGACCCATGGCTTACACGCTCAAACTGGAAATTGTCACGCCGGAGGCAAAGGTGTTCTCCGACGACGTGGACATGGTCACGCTCACTGGCATCGAGGGTGAGATGGGCATTTTGCCGAACCATGTGCCGTTGATGACGCAGCTGGTCGCGGGCGAAATCGTCGCGCGCAAGGGCGATGAAACGTTCTTTCTCGCCGTCGGCGACGGCTTCGTGCAGATCACGGGCGACCGCGTGGCGGTGCTCACCGACATGGCCATCAGCGCTGACAACATTGACGAGGCCAAGTGCCAGGAAGCGGTGAGCCGTGCCGAGGCGCGCATGGCTGAGAAAATGGGCGGCGAGGAGGCCGCGCTGGTCCAGGCCGCGCTCGTCCATGCCACCACCCAGCTCAAGGTCAAACGCCAGCGAAGGAAGTAAATTTTTGCTTTACCGGACAGCGCCTGTCTCAGGCGCAGCGGGTAGATGTGCTGTTGGACGACGGAATCGATTTGTGAGCTTCTCCGTGCGGGTGGCTGCTGCGGTTGGGACAGCCGCGGTCCGGTCTAACTCTCGATCACGCTGATTTCGACCGGCTCGACGTTCACGCCCTGTTTCTCCAGCCACTTGATGGCGGCGGCCACTTCGTGGCGCGGGCCGTCGAGTTCCAGGCACACGATGCCGATTTCATCGGTGACGCTGGCCTGCCGGATGTTGGTGACCACCTTGAATTTGTGGCCGACCTCCCAGATGAACGGCTTCTTGATGAGCTTGGGCGGATACATCAGCCATAGACGCTGTTGCGTCGGTGAATGCGGCGTGCTGTGCACCGTTTTCTTTAATGCTTTGGCCATGGCGAAGAACTTATGACTTTCGATTTATCGATTCAACGATTTAACCGCCTGCGATAGCAGGAATGATGCTGATTTCGTCGCCGTCTTTCAACGGCGTTTCGCGGTTTTTCAGGAAGCGGATGTCCTCCTCGTTCACATAGACATTCACGAAGCGGCGCACCTCGCCCTTGTCATCCACGAGCCGTTCCTGGATTCCGGGAAAACGCGTCTGCAATTCGACAATCGCCTCGCCGATGGTGGCGGCGTTGACTTCGATCAGCTCCTCGTTGTTGGTCAACTTGCGGAGCGGGGTTGGGATTCGTACTTTTTTTGGCATAAATTTAATTTCTTGTGGTCCCTGAATTTAGTGGTGCTTCGGGGCTAAAAGGTCAACTTCGCCGCCTTCGAGTCCGCCATGTCCGTCGCGTGCTTCACACAGCGATTGCTCCTGGTTCCAAAATGCTTTCACCGCATCCGGAGCGTGTTCCGGCGTGGCATGGCTGACCCACGTAAAAATTTCAATGAACCGAGTCTTGTTATCACCTTCGTTGTCTCGAACGATAACATGGGGTTCGGCAAATACCAGACGCTCCGTCCGATAAATCTCCCAGGCCTGTGAAAGCACTGCTTGAAACTCCGCTTCTTTGCCCGACTTGATGCGATAAGTGACCATCACCGTTTCAGGGTCAGCCCTGGCCGAATCATTTTTTTCGCGGCCGGTTGTCGTCGAACACGCGCTCAATGAGACGAGGAACAGGACGAATAGCAAACGCGCGATTTTCATGCGATCGAATTGTTTGTTTTATGCGTTCACTCTGCCTTCATGCGCCAGCAGGGCCTCGAACTCGCGCAGGCTGGGCTTGATTTCGCGCGGCTTGCCCACGTAACCGTCCACCGCGTCGAGTGTTTTCAAGCCGTTGCCGGTGACGCAAAGGACCGCGGAATCATCCCGTGGAATTTTGCCCGAGGCAATGAGTTTCTTCGCCACGCCCACCGTCACGCCGCCCGCCGTCTCGGCAAAAATACCTTCCGTCTCCGCCAACAGCTTGATCGCGTCGCGGATTTCGTCGTCCGTCACGTCGTCGGCCGCCGCGCCGGTGTCCTTCATCACCTTGAGCGCGTAGAATCCATCGGCGGGCGTGCCGATGGCCAGCGACTTGGCAATCGTGTCCGGCTTGACCGGCTTGAAGAAATCCAGGCCCGCCTTTTGCGCGGTGGAAATGGGCGAACAGCCGGTCGCCTGCGCGCCGTGAATGGCCGTTTCACTTTCCGCCACGAGGCCGATTTTGACCAGTTCCTGGTAACCTTTCTGGATTTTGGTCAGCAACGAGCCGGACGCCATGGGCACGACGGTATGCCGGGGCAGGCGCCAGCCGAGTTGCTCGGCGATTTCATACGCCATGCTTTTGGAACCTTCGGCGTAGTAGGGCCGCATGTTCACGTTCACAAACGCCCAGCCAAATTTGCCGGCGATCTCGGCGCACAGGCGGTTCACCTCGTCGTAATGGCCTTTGATGCCGATGACGTGCGCGCCATAGACAAGCGAGTTCACAATCTTGCCGTGTTCCAGGTCCGAGGGGATGAACACATAGGCTTTCAATCCGGCGGAAGCGGCGTTGGCGGCGACGGAATTGGCCAGATTGCCGGTCGAGGCGCAGGCGACGGTGTCGAAGCCCAGTTCGCGCGAGCGGCTCAGCGCGACGCTCACCACGCGGTCTTTGAACGACAGGGTGGGGTAGTTGACCGTGTCGTTCTTGACCCACAATTCGCGGATGCCGAGTTTCTTGGCCAGCCGGTCGGCCTTGACGAGCGGGGTGAAGCCGACTTGCAGGCCAACGGTCGGGTCCTTCGCCACCGGCAACAGCTCGCGATACCGCCACATGGATTTCGCGCGCGACTGGATGGCCGCCTTGGTCAGCGACTTTTTGATGTGGTCATAGTCGTAAACCACTTCGAGCGGGCCGAAATCGAATTCGCAGACGTGCGTGGCGGTGAGCGGATATTCCCGCCCGCATTCGCGGCACTTGAGCGCCTTCATGAAACCGTGATGTTCACTCATAAATTTTCAATTCTTTCTCGTCCTCGTCCTCGGCTTTTCATTTTCGATTGCGAGGACGACGACGAGGACGATTTATAAATAAAAAAGCCCCGACTCATGAATGAGAAGGGGCCGACAAAGCACGCGTGCTCTTCTCATTTTCCCCCGACTCCGGTCGGGGCTGGATTTGGCACCTGCATTGAAATTAAATCTCAACCGGTTGCCGTGGCGTCAGCGGGCCAGTCCCTCAGCCACTCTGCATGAGACCGTTGTATCAACGGATGCGGATAGGATGATTCAATGCCCCTATCCTGTCAACTGATTTTTCGAAACACAAAAACTGTTGACCAAATCGGGCGCAAGTCGTATAAAAGCAGGGTAGTTCGACGGATAGATTGAGATAGTAGTTAGTGGCACAAAGCAAACCATGGTTCCTCACCAATTAGTTGTGCCACAAGTGGTATTGTGTGCTTTATATTGTGGTTTTTTCTTTACTTAAACCGGCAATTTTGGTTGCCTGAACGCAATTCAAGATCATGTATCTTAAAAATCTTACGGTTTTGGGCTTTAAGTCGTTCGCGGACAAGACCGCGCTGAATTTTCAACCCGGCGTCACCGCCATCGTCGGCCCCAACGGCTGCGGCAAATCCAACGTTTCCGACGCCATCCGCTGGGTGCTCGGCGAGCAATCGGCCAAGGCCTTGCGCGGCGGCGAAATGGCTGATGTCATCTTTACCGGCACCGATGGACGCAAGCCGATGGGCATGGCCGAGGTGTCGCTGACGCTCGGCGACATGGATGAGGAACACCTGCGTGCGGCCGGCGTCGAGGTGGCCTACAACGAGGTCACCGTCACGCGCCGGATTTTCCGCGACGGCAACAGCGAGTATTTCATCAACCGCACCTCGTGCCGGCTCAAGGACATCCAGCAACTGTTCATGGGCACGGGCGTGGGCCGCACGAGCTACAGCATCCTGGCGCAGGGTCACATCACGCAGATCCTTTCCAGCAAGCCCGAGGATCGCCGGATGATTTTCGAGGAAGCCGCCGGCATCACCAAATACAAGAGCCAGAAACGGGAGTCGCTCCGCAAACTCGAATACACCGACCAAAACCTTCTGCGCATCGCCGACCTCATTCGCGAGGTGAAGCGGCAGATCGGATCGCTCCAGCGCCAGGCCGGCAAGGCGCGCCGGTACAAGCAGATTTCCCAGGAACTGCAGCACCTCGATACGCAGCTCGCGCGGCATCAATTCGATGTGTTGCAGGCCGAGATCGCCGAAAAACAGACCGCCGCCGAAAGGTTGCGCGATGAAATTGACGCGGGTTCGGCGGACGTGCTGCGGTGCGAGGACGAAATCAGGCAATTGCGCGAACGGCTTTCGGAACTGGAACACGAAGTGGCCGGGAAACAGCAGCGCAGCCTGGAATTGAAGGGCGAAATGGACCGGCACGAAAGCCGGGTTCAGTTCAACGAGGAGCGCTTGCGCGAACTCGCGTCGCAAAATGCCCGGGCGCTGGCGGAAATCACCCAGGCCGAGGAACGTTGCCACGCCGCGTCCGCCGAATTGCAGGCGGTGACCGAGCGGCTGACGGCCTCGGAAAACGCGCTCCTGCAGCATCGCCTGACCCTGGAAAAGAAACAGTGGGCCTTGAACACGCTGGAGGATGATTTGCGCCAGCGGCAGGATGATTTGCGCCAGGCCCAGGCCGGGGCGTTCACCGCGGCGCAGGATTTGACGCGCATCCGCAACGAAATCACCGCGCTCGATCTCCAAAAACAGGGCAACAGCATCCGGCTGGAAAAATTGTCCGCGGAAAAATTACAGCTGGAGGAGGAGCGCACCCGGCTGGAGGCGCGCCTGCAGGAATTCACCGCCAGCGTGGAAGTGGAAAAACTGCACGCGCAGACCAAGCGCGGCTCGGTCGAGCAGCGGCAGAACCGGCTGGGCGAACTCCAGGTGGAGTTGCAGGCCTCGGCGGCCGAGCAGGACCAGTTTTTGCAGGCGCAGGCCGAGAAACGTTCGCGCCTGAACGTGCTCGAACAGCTCGAAGGTTCGCACGAGGGTTTCAGCGCGGGCACCCAGGCCGCCTTGCGCCAGTCGCTCACGGTCATCGGCTCGCTCGCCGACCGCATCCGCGTTCCGGAACAGTACGTCGTCGCCGTCGAAAACGCGCTCGGACATCATTTGCAGCTGGTCCTGACCGAGCAACCGGAATCCGCACAGGCCATCCTGGCCGATTTGAGCGCAAACAAATCCGGTCGCGCCAGTGTGGCCGCGCTTTCCCTTGAATATACCAACGACAAGCAACTGGCTTTTGATGGCGAGATGGCGCCGGGCAGCGGTCTGGACGCGATTCAAAACGGATTGCAGAAGGGCCAGGTCATCCATGCCTTGGCAGTGGTCCAGGCCGAGCCGTCGGTGGAAAAACTCCTGAAGGCGCTGTTGGGTCGCACCTTCATTGCCTCCGACCTGGTCACGGCCACGGCCCAGATTCAGAACGGCCACGCGGGTTGTGACTTCGTCACGTTGACCGGCGATTTGTTAAGCCGGCACGGCATTTACACCGGCGGTTATTTGAACGGCAGTGGCAATCCCAAGGCGCCCGCCTCGATCCTCGGCCGCAAAAACCAGATCTCCGAATTGCAGGGAGAATTGACGGAAGTCCAGCTCCGGGTGGCGGACATGAGCCGTCGGCGCGGCGCGCTGGTGAGCGAGCAGACGGATTTGCAGGCCAGTCTGCAGCAGGCGCAGACGGAATTGCGCGAGCAGGAAGTCGCCATCGCCACGCGCGAAGGCGAATTCAACGCGCTGCAAAATTCCAACCGGTTGTTGCACCAGAAGATTGAGACGGTGGTATTTGAGATTCAAAGCCTCGCGGCGCAGGAACAGGAAGGTTCGCAGAAACGCAGTATGCTGACGACCCAGTTAAACGAACTGGAGGCCCGGGAACGTGCCGGGCAGGAAAAGGTCGTCGCGCTCACGGCGCAACTGGAAAGCCTGCGCCAGCAGCGCGATGCCGCTCACGCGGCGTTGACCGAAAGCAAGGTGGCGCTCGCGGCGGAGGAACAACTTCTGGTGTCGTTCCGCCAGCAGCAACAATCGCTGGAGCAACGCATCCGCGAGTTGACCCAGGCGGGCGAGCTGCGGCGAACCGAGGTTTCATCGTTCATTGGGCGCAAGGAACAGGCGGAATCGGAAATCCAGGATTCCCGGTCGCAGATCGAACGTTTGCAGCACGAGCGCGAACAGGTGAACGCACAGGCAGCGGAGCTGGCGGCGCAGAAACAGGCGCAGGAAGCCGACGTGACCGCGCGCGAGGAAAAGTTGCGCGAACAACGGCGGCAATTGACCCAGTTGCAGGAGCAACGCGGCGCGCTGGAGGTTGAACTGGCGCAGAAGCATATGTCGGTGCAAAACCTGCGCGAGCGGATCCAGCAAAAATACCACGTCAACCTCGACGACGTGCGGAGCGAGTGCATCACCATCACCTTTGCCGACGAAGGTCCGGCCAAGGTGCACGTGATGACGCCGGAGGAAATGGCGTCGAGCGGCGCGGCCACGGACTGGAACGCGGTGGGCCAGCAGATTGAGGCCATGCAACAGCGGCTGGACGAAATCGGCCCGGTGAACCTGGTGGCCATCGAGGAATACGAGGAGACGGAGCAGCGCTACCAGTTCCTCAGCAAGCAGAACGACGACCTGGTTTCAGCCAAGGCGCAGTTGCTGGAGGTGATCAACCGCATCAACGTGCAGACGCGGCAGATGTTCACCGAGACGTTCGAAAAGATCCGCGACAATTTCCGGCAGATGTTCACCGAGGTGTTTGGCGGCGGCAAGGCGGACCTGGTTTTGACGGACCAGAATGACGTGCTGGAAAGCGGCATCGACATCATGGCGCGGCCACCGGGCAAACAATTGCAGAGCATCTCGTTGTTGTCCGGCGGCGAGCAGACGATGACTGCCGTGGCGCTGTTGTTCTCGATTTACCAGGTCAAGCCGAGCCCGTTCTGCGTGCTGGACGAGCTGGACGCGCCGCTGGACGAATCGAACATCAACCGTTTCGTCCGCATCCTGCAGCGGTTCATCGGCAACTCGCAGTTCATTGTCATTACGCACAACAAGCGCACCATCGGCATGGCCGACGTGCTGTACGGCGTGACGATGGAAGAACGCGGCGTGAGCAAGATCGTCAGCATGAAATTCCATAAGAACGCTGAAACCGCGCCCGCGACGGAAGCCGCCGCGCCCCCCGGCGAAATGGCGCTGGCGAAATAGCTTTTGCGCTCGACGGCCCCGATGCTTTCGAGGTCAGTTCCTGGTTCAAGTTGCCGAGTGAAACCTTGTTCAATTTGAAACCATATTTGGTGGCTTGTTCCGAACGAGTTGGCTGGGATGCCGATTCCGTGGGTCAGTGAGCAACGACGCAATAGGCCTGATGCTGCGGCCGATACGATTGGTGATGATATAAAATTTCTTGCTGAAAACGGCATCCGATCGATCGTTGCTGCGCTGGACCTGCCTGCACACCGGAAGATATTTGAAAGCTGTGGGTTTTGTTATCTCTCGCTACACATAGCCGATGGTTGTGCTCCAACGCTGGAACAGGCAGATCGCTTGCTGGCTGTTCTATGATGCTTCCCCAAGGCCAATGGCAGTTCACTGTGAGGGCGGAATCGGGCGGACTGGAACACTCCTCGCGGTCATTCTCCTGCACCGTGGCTTGTCGGCAGCCGCAGCCATCCGGGCGGTCAAGGCGGTGATGCCTCCTGCACTCGAAATTCCCAGCCAGGTCGAATTTATTTCCCAGTGCGAGAGGCATTTCAGGCCATACAGACAGGGAGGATGAACGGCAGGTGCTGGCGGGTGCCGAATCGGAGTTCGGCGCTCCGGGAGCAACGAAGCCTTCACTCTCTGTTTCCTCCGTCTTCTTCCGTGAAATGACTTTGCTGTTGAGCGCTTCGGAGGCGTCAAAAAGAACATTTCATTTTCACGGCGGCGGACAGGCGTTGCAGGTATTCACGGCGCGGGATGGCAATGGCGCCCAGCGGTTTGGTGGCGGGCGTGACCATTTGGATGTCGAACAAGGCAAAGCCGCGCTGCCGCAAATGCTGGATGAGGTGATGCAACGCCACCTTGGAGGCGTTGCTGACGTTATGGAACATGGACTCGCCCGCAAACAAGCCGCCGATGGTGACGCCGTAAATTCCGCCCACCAGTTCGCCCTTGATCCGGCACTCGACGCTGTGGGCATGTCCCTGCCGGTGCAACCGGGTATAGGCTTCGATGAATTCCTCCGTGATCCAGACGCCGTCCCGTCCCCGCGCCGGCGCCGCGCAACCTTCCATCACCGCGCGGAATGACTGGTCAATCGTCGCCTCGAACCGGCCCTGGCGGATGACCCGGGCCAGGCTTTGGGAGACGTGAAAGCCGTCCAGTTCAAAAATCGCCCGCGGATTGGGCGACCACCAGGTGATGGGGTTGATCGTCCACGGAAAAATTCCAGACCGGTAAGCGGCCAGCAGCCGTTCGGTGCCGAGGTCGCCGCCGATGGCCACCAACCCGTCCGGCCCGGCCCGGTTCGGGTCGGGGAAGGGGATGTTTTGGTTTAATAAAAACGGCATCGGACTGAATTTACGATATACGATTTACGATTGACGAGTCATTCCAGCTTCCGTGTACGTCGCGTAAATCGTATATCGTGAATCGAAAATAGCTTCAGCGTCCGCTCAAGGCATCCAGAAAGACCATTTCAAACGCCCCGGCAACCTCCATGGAACGGACGTGCGGCGCGGTCTTCTCGTCGAGCACGATTTGCTCCTCCTGCTGCGTGTCCGGGGAACCGAGGGCGATCCAGCTGCCGACGCGGACGTCGTTGAGTACTTGCAACAGCCATTCGATTTCCGGCCGGGTGATTTTGAAATGAAAGCCGTCCGCGGTGGATTTAAAACGGCCGGGTTCATCCAACAGGGCCCGGACATGTTTCCGGTTTTCCTCCCGTTGCGCGGCGAGTGATTCCTCCAACAGCCGCTGATGATCCCTGGGTTGGGCGATGTTGGATTTCCGGCTGAGGCGATGATGGGTCGGGGAAACCAGGGGATAGAGCCGGAGCATCTCAAACAGCAGGGCTTTTTCGCCCCGGCCGATTTCAAACACAAGGTGGTTCCGCGTGGCCCTGGTGAGTTTCACCTAATCGCGCTCCATGGTCGCATGCAGGGTGTATTTCTGGAGTTGATGGACATAGAACTCCGCCTTTTCCATGCTTTCGCGCACCAACACGCTTTTGCCCTGGTTGTGGACCTGCAACATGTGGACCTCGGCCTTCTGCCGCTGCCAGCCGAAGACGGTCTGGAACACGTGCGTCACGTAGGCCATGAGATTGACGGGGTCATTCCAGCAAATAACCAGGTAACCCGGCTCGAGTTTTTTCTTCGAATCGGTTTCCTCATCCCGGTCGATATCGGGCTGGATTTCAGGAGTTGCCGTGACCGCCATGGTGACAAGATAAAACGTCCGGCCCCAACTGTCGAGACGTCAGGTATGAAAAGCGGCGCACGCACCATAACGCAGCCGCGGACCACCAGGCTAAGCCGGTCAAGGAGGTGGCGAGTTAGTCACGGTGATGATGGCCGTCGCCGTCGCCATATCGATGCCATCCGAGACCGTCAGCACGGCAGAGAAAGTGCCGGCTGAGGCATAAACGTGGTTCGGGTTGGGAAGCTTGGACACAGTTCCGTCGCCAAAATTCCAGGTCCAGGTCAAGGATGAGCCATCGGGGTCATAGGAGCCGGCACTGGTAAATGTTACCGACAACGGGGCCGGTCCGCTCGTTGGGGCCGCCGTGATCCTGGCGGCCGGCGCTTCGTTCGCCCGTTTGGCCCGGTAGAACCGGACAGGCTGGTCCGTCGCCACCTCGCTGATCAAAAGTGAGCCCGGAGCAGGGATGGTCACAGTGGTCAGCGGCTGCCAGCTCAACAGATTCGTCGAAGTCTGAATCGCGTACTGGAGTCCGCCCCGCCCCAGGAGCGCTGACTGGAAAAGGCCGTTGGTCAGGCTCAGGTGGTCGAATTGCGGCCGGGTACCCTGGAGTTCAGCGGTGACGCTGAGATTGCCGCCGGCGTCGTCGCAGCCGCCGGCGAGGACGAGGTAGGTTGTGGCGGCAACGGCGGGAAACTCGACACTGGCTTGCAGTCCGGGACACCACGGGCCGTTGTCGTCGTTGCCGGCCAACGGCACCAACGCACCGCAGCCGCCCTGATAGACCTGCAACACCGTATCCAATTCACTACCGCAGGTATGAATGGTCACGGGCCCGTTCTGCGCGGGGGTAAAGGAGAACCAGACGCTGCGGTTCACGCCGTAGCCGCAGCCGGGGACCGGATCGCCTTTGTTCGTTGCCGTGAGGGTGTTGATGGTCGCAGTGATGCCCGGTTGCAGCGCGATGGCGCTGGAACATTGATCGTTGGTTGGCACATACACCGAGGTCAGAATATGATTCGTGTCCATTCGGACCATGGCCGTAACCTGATTGGTGAACGTGACATTATCCTGGAGCCAGCGGCTGAAACGATACGCACCCGACGTCATCGGCTCCGTCAACGTCACAACCGCATTGCGGCGGTATGTGCGGGTAAACTCGGTCAGGCCATCCGCCAGGCCATTCGTATCGGCCGGACTCACGGTGGTGGGGACTCCGGAATCGGGGTTCAGGGATCGCACAGTCAGAGACCGGGTTATGATCGGCAAGGTTGCACAGGCCGTATTCTGAGGATCGTGATATAGCATCGGCCAATCATGCGCGCCGGGATGGTACGGCGCGTTCAAGCTTAACACCATCATCTGGTCGTCCGCGAGGTAGCCGCTGGTGCCCCCACCCAGGATGGTGGGATAATCCACCGCGATGTCGACGGTGCCGTTATTGTCGAAGTCACCGATGACCGGCGCGCTCAGGTATGAATAGTAAGGTTGATCGCCATTGCGTCCCCACAGATTCCACGATTTGGCGATGGTCGCGTCGCGGCGGAATGCAACCAGTTGCGGGGCGGTATAATAAGCGTCAGCGGCGCTCCCGCCGGCGGGCGTCGGGAGCGCGATATCCACGCGTGGGGAGGCTCTGTTCTCAGGGCGCGGTCCCGGGTTGGGGACGCGTCTCCCGGGTATCACCGGCGTGCCGGCCGGGGAGGTCCCCGCCGGTCCACGGCCGGAAATCCCGGCCGAGTTGTAATATAACAGGTCAAAACGGCAGGCTACGATTTCCGGAAAACCATCGCCGTCGATGTCCGCAACGGCAACCGGCCCCACATTTTGAAGGTAGTTTCCTGTCCAGGGCCATTCGGGGGAGAACGGCGACCCGTTGCCGCGCAGCACGTGCAGGGAAGGTCCGTCACTCGCAATGATTTCATCGGTGCCGTCGTTATCCAGGTCGGCTGCCGCGAGGTAGAGATAACCACTGTTGATGAGGTCGACCGGCCAGCCGGGCATGACGGTGCCGGAAGCCGAGAGGAGTACCAGCCGGTTATTGGAGAAATTTGAGCCGGAGTAACCGACGAGGATTTCGGGCTGGCCGTCGTGGTTGAAGTCACCGGCTGCCAGCCCGCGAAACCAGCCGCTGAAAGTCAGGGCGGGCCAGCTTCCCGGGCTGCCATCCGCCTGATATTGCTTGAGGGTGAAATTCGTATCCGTGCCGACAGCAACAATTATTTCACTGCGGCCATCCCCGTCCAGATCAACCGCCAGTACGCGATTGGCCGAACTGATGATGAGGATGTCTTCGGCGCCCGAGACCCAAACCGGGAAATTGCTGCTGGCGGCGGTGCCGTCGGTCTTCCACGCGTAAAGCTGGTTCGACTGGCCGTATAAACCCATGCTCAGGGCCAGCACTTCCGGCACTCCATCTCCGGTCAGGTCGGCCAGGGTCGTCGGACAGACCCGCAGGCTGGCGGAGGTGGTCGAAAACGTCGCGAGCGTCGATGTGGGAACGGCCGGGAATACGCGAATCTGGGTGTCGTCGGCAACCACCAGTTCCTGGCCGGCGGCGGGATTGAAATCGGCCACGGCGAGTTGGTCGTAGTTGCCAAAATTGAGCGGGCAGGTCTGCAAGTCCGAACCGTCCGCGGCGAAGCTCCAGAGCTGGGGGGCGCCGGTTCCGGGGCCGAAATGATACGCGTTCATGAGCACGAGTCGGGTATGGCCTTGCGGATCGCGGGCCGGCAGCAGGCTCCCGTCGGTTCCCACCGGAAACGAGTATGGCCAATTCGTCAAGCAAAGGTCCGGCTCCA
>Ga0265338_10003190_pt1 | contig 23387 bp, 23 predicted proteins | sample 42126metaG_FD_193579 | JGI IMG/M metagenome (GOLD analysis project Ga0265338, IMG submission 193579) | Rhizosphere microbial communities from Carex aquatilis grown in University of Washington, Seatle, WA, United States - 4-21-26 metaG | ecosystem: Host-associated > Plants > Roots > Rhizosphere... | reverse complement strand
TCGACGATCAAGCTCGGCAAATGGAGGCTGCCGCTTCCGGCTCTACGCTAGAAGCAATCGTGTCCCAGGAGCTTGAGAGTTCTCACGCCTTCGGGGGCCGGAGCGTGTTCGGTTGGGAGCCGCCACCAAGGCAATCCCGCCACGGGTAGATTTCTTCCGGATAGCCGACCTTCAGGCTGGCTTTCATGATCATCGCCGCGCCCTCTACGCTCCCACTACGTATCTCCGCTAGCTGTCTGGCACGCCCTAGGAGCCGAATTTTGCCGGCCCGCTAGGCCGGCGGCCGTCCCGATCCGAACCTCCAATTCGCCCCCTTGAAATCTCGCGGACCCCACCTAAGTCGTTCGCCGCCGGGCGCCCCCCGAGGGCCCGGCGCGGGCGCCGGCGGTGTCCGGCGCGCTGCTCATTCCCATGTTGCTCAATGGAGGATATGGCCATGAGAACCCTCAATCTCGATCCGTTCTGGTGTTCCAGCATCGGCTTCGACCGGTTCTTCGACCTGGTCGACCAAAGTCTCCGGCTGGAGCCGGAGGACAACTACCCACCTTGCAACATCGTCCGGACCGGCGAGAACGCCTACTCGATCTCGCTGGCGGTCGCGGGTCTCAGGCGCGAGCAGATTACGGTGACGCTCGATCGCGACACGCTCATCGTCACTGGTCGCATGGAGCCGGACCAAACCGGCGGCGAGTACCTTTATCGCGGCATCGCCGCGCGGCCGTTCGAGCGGCGGTTCAACCTGGCTGAACACGTCGAGGTGAAAGGGGCTTCGCTGAACGACGGTCTGTTGCAGGTCGAGCTCGTCCGCGAATTGCCGGAGGCCCTCAAACCGCGGCGGATCGCAATTAGCAGCCCGGCCTCGCCGCAGGACAACGTCCGCACCATCGAGCACCAGGCCGCCTGAGCGCGGCTGCGAAGGCCGAACGGGGACGTGTCCGGGTGATGCCTGGGCACGCTCCCATGCTGTGGAGAGATGGCTATGGCAAAACTCAAATCCGACACGACTTTCGACATCAACAGTCTGCTGCATCCGGCGGCCGCCTATGCTCACCCAAGGGAGGTGTTACGGGACGGCGATCTGACGCTGAACGAAAAGCGGGCGATTCTCGCGTCATGGGCCTCAGACGCATGTGCTGTCGAAGCCGCACCTGAGCTTCGGCAGCACGGCAACGGCCCGCCCGTCTCCTTCGACGATATCATGGAGGCGCTGAGGGTCCTCGACGGGGAGGCGCATGCCCGCACGGACTACGGCAAGCTTGTGAATCGAGTTCGCCGTATCCGCGACCTCTACGGTCGTGGAGAGGGTGGCAGCGGCGGTATTTTCGCCTCCTAGCAAAGGTACGGCTCACGGTCGTCCGCGCTTACGACGAGGGCGACCGTGGGCTGTATTGCTTTTGGCCGACACTTCGCTCGGACTGACAAATGACACTTCCCATCCTACTTGTTGCACTAGGAACGGCGCTCGCTCTGGCGGTCGTGGCAATCGCCGCACAGCTTACGAGTCCGCACGCGGAATTTAGGGGGTTTAGGTCCGCTCTCGTTCCAGGGTGGAAGACCTGCGCTGCTCAGCTAGAGCGTGCATTTGGCCCGGAGCCGACTTAAACGGACGGGGCGCCCTTGTCTGCTTCTGGACCCAGGCCAGACCAACGATTGGACACTTGCATGTCCGGATTGAGAGGCAGATCGGACATTGAATGCGGGAGCGCTCACCGTCCGGCGAAGACGCTGGCGGGCTGCAGCTTGAACACCGGCCGCATGCTGACCAGGGCAGCCACAATGCTCACTAGGATGACCATGCCGCCTCCGATCAGGGCGCGAACCACATCATCCGGAACGGATACTCGGCTTCCGCGGCGGCGACCCGGCCGCACGACGGCGCAGACGCCCAGCCCGATTCCGGTCCCGAGAACAGCGCAAACGGCTGCCTGCACTAGGATCATCGCCGTGAGCAGGCGCGGCGTGGCGCCCGCCGCCTGCAGCAGGGCGTACTGGCCGAGATTCTCTTCTGTGAACATATAGAGCACGACGCCGGTTACGCCGAACCCGACGAGCATGGCGATCCAGATCATGATGCCATGTCGCCGACGTCCTCCGAGTTAAGCAAGGAACCAGCGGACGGTGCCTCCTTGAACTGACTCCGCGTCCGCGCGCGCAAACCCGTACGGGCCTCGATGCAGCGGGCGACCACGGCGGGTGACGCTCCCGGCGCCACGGTCGCCAACACGAAGGTCAGCCGATGCTGCTCCGGCGGCAGGATGTGCAAGGCGTTCGCGTAGGTCGTATAGAGCAGCGGGCGGGGCGGATAGCGCGGCATTGATCGCGCCAGCGCGACAATCCGCACACGGTGATCGTTCACCAGCACGACATCGCCCGGACGTAAGCGTCGCGTCGGCACGCCGAGATGGGGCCGCCACGGCCACTAGTCCTGCTTCGAGACCGGTGTCTGCAGTTTGCCTTCGGTGCCACCGGATATGGGCAGCCAATAAAGCGGCCTGATCAACTTTGACACCAATGACGATGCGTGTGGGCTTGCCCGGCTCGTCTCCTGTTGGATAGCCGGACTTGAACTGGACGACCCCAGCTTCCGCGGCACCCACTCGCTGAGACGGACTAAGGCGACCCTCATCTACAGGCGAACCGGCAACCTGCGCGCCGTGCAGCTCTTGCTAGGACATCGGGAGATCGAGACACTGTCCGCTACCGCGGGAATTGAGCTCGAAGACTCGCTCGTTATCGCTGAGCGGGTGGACGTCCGAACTACCTGGCCGGAGCGGACACGCTCCTGCCCTCCTCCAACGAAAGTGGGCCAGGAAGAGGCTACGCCCCGGACGCGCAACCGCATCTGCTCTTGTCCCATCACCCATGTTTGTCGGGTGGATGTTTTGGCTGCACTGACCAGGCCGCTGGCTCGTCGTCTTTGTCTACTTCGGCCTCCGCCGCCGTTGCCTGCACCTTGCCGGGCTTGTGATGGGCAGGCGCATAGACCGCATAGACCTGCATCGGACTCTCGCCGATGTTGGTGATGTTGTGCCAAGTCCCCGCCGGAACGAGCACACACCAGCCGTCCGACACTTCCTTTTCAAAAGTCAGTTTGTCTTTCGCGGCTCCCATCCGCACGCGACCGCGGCCGGCATCGAGGCGAAGGAACTGATCTGTCTCTGGATGTGCTTCAAGGCCAATATCTTCGCCGACGGGGATCGACATCAACGTCACTTGCAGATAGCGCCCGCTCCAGGCGACGGAACGATAATTGGTGTTTTCCTTTGTCGCCTTTTCAATGTTGAACGATTGCGGCTTCGGGCCAACGTCACTGATAGTCATTCTAGCCTCCATTCCGAACTCAGCACGATAATCCCGAATTGAGCGTGCGTCTCGTTGACTGCGACGGCAGCCTTGATCAGCAGCCAGATGACGTCGACGCGGAAGCCGTCGACCCCGCGCCGGAGCCAGAAGCGTAGCGCGTTGTACATCGCCGCGCGTACCTCCGGGTTGCGCCAGTTGAGGTCGGGCTGCTGGCGCAGGAACGAGTGCAGGTACCATTGCCCCTCATTGCGTCGAAGGTCCAGGCCGATCCGCCGAAAGGCGAGATCCAGTTGTTGGGCGGCGCGCCGTCCGGCTTGGCGTCGCGCCAGATGTACCAGTCCCACTTTGGATTATCGCGCGACGGGCTGCACCAAACCGCGCGCGGGGTTTTCGCATGCCTCTGGATGGAACAATAACCAGTTCCATACTAGCCGGCTGGACCTTCTCGTCTACGATGCCGTGTTCGATACCAGCTTTCTTCGTCTGGTGAGAGTGCCTGGCACGGGAACCAAGCGTAACGCCGCAAGTTGGCGTGCGTACTGAGGGACTCAAAAATGACTCATCAGAATGTCGAAGGCGGCGCTGCCGCAGGGAACGACACACTAGGCGGCGGCTTTGCTGACGCCTCAGATGCCGTCCGTGAGGCAGGTAAGATTGCGGACACGATGTCCGAGGCGAAAGCTGCCGTGACCGACCATTTCAAGGACATGTTGGATCAGCAGATCAGTAATCACATTCGTGCGGTCGGGCAAATTGCCGGGTCGGTCAAACGTGCGGCGACTGATATCGAAGAAAAGTCCCCTCTCGCGTCCAGCCTCGCTCGCAGCCTTTCCGGCAAGATTGAACAGTTCGCGGAGACCTACGAGGATGAGACCGTAGAGCAACTGATATGGAGCGCGTCCAATTTTACGCGCCGGCAGCCGGCCTTGGTCTTTGGCATCGCGGCCTTCGCAGGCTTTCTGGTCTTCCGTAGCATCAAAAACGCTCCGACCAGCCAGCCGACCCCGTCCATTCAGCCGACAAATAATGGGTCGCCGGTATGAATGAGACGCTGAGAGAATCCGCGCTGATCACCGCGATTTCCGATGCGATCGGCGGCGTGTCTGATCTTCTGCAAAAAGAAATCCGGCTCGCGAAAGCTGAGTTGTCGCACAAGGTTTCGACCAAGCTACGCGCTGGTCTTTGGATGTCGATCACCGGCGTGCTGGGGCTTTTCGCAGCGCTTACGGCAATCGAAGCCGCGATATTTGCGATCGCATCTTATGGCCTCGCATTGCATTGGTCGTGCCTGATTGTCGCAGGGATATTGAGCCTTGGGGCTCTCGGCGCCTATGCGATCGGCAGCGCGGATGCTCGCGCCGGCATCACCCCCACACGCACCATGCGCCAACTTCGGCAAGACGGCGCTATGGCGAAGGAGAAGCTATCATGAAGGCGCAGACCCCTGTGGGGGAGTTGAACCATTGGCTTTGGGGCGCGGTCAGTGAGAACCCTGAAGGGCTCCTTCTACTCGCAGCTGGTGCCGTGTTGCTCATGCGCAGGAATGCCAGCCCGAAAGGGACCGGTTTGACGAGCGAGCGCGACGCGTTCGGAAACGCCGACAGAAATGATGGCGGATTTGATCTCTCTCGAGTCGTGGAATCCGCCGCAAGTGCAGGATCGATTGCGTCGAACTATACAGAAGACGCTCTTCGAAAAACGAGAGGAAGCGCCGCCCGTTTCATGGCACAGACTGAGGCGACCTACGATGCTGGCCTCAATCGTGTGCTCGACGGCCAGCCGCTGATAGTGCCGCTCGCCGGGCTGGCGGCAGGGGCTGCCGTTGCGGCTCTCTTCCCGAGCACTGGTTTCGAAAAGCAGGCGTTGGGGTCTCTCGGGGAGCAAATCACCGAAGGGGCCTCCCAGGTCGGTAGCCAGTTGAAGGAGACGGCCTTCAGGGCGACCGGGAGACTGAAGGATGCGGTGGATGAGCACGGCCTCAATCCAGAGGGCCTCAAGAACATCGCGACCGAAGTCGCTGATGTGGTCCGCGGCGGCATCCCCGGCGGAATTACTAACGAGTTGGCTCCCGATCGGTCCGAGTCAAACCGGACTGCGGATAGGGGATAGAGCAATGTTGGACACGGTGACGGAGTGCGAGCGCGAAGTCGAATTTGCGCGCGCCAAACTGAACAAAGATTTAGAAATTCTACGATCACCTTCGACCGTTTCGGCCTTTACCGACCAGATCAAGCGCGAAGCGATTTCAACGAAGGACGCGGTCGTCGCGCATACAAAACAGTCCGTGGAGACCAGCCTCGCCGGACTAATTGAGGACGTAAAGGCGAAGGCGGCCGCAAATCCGTTGGCGGCGATTGCGATTGGAGCGGGAATTGCCTGGCAGCTATTCCGGCGCCCGCCGATCGCGACGATTCTGGTCGGAGCCGGAGCGTTCAACCTCTGGCGCACCCCCGTTGCCCGCGTGGGAAATCGCACTAACCAGGACTACGTGAACGAAGGCAAGCAGCGGCTGAAGGATCAGGCGAACCGGCTTCGCATGGATGCGTCGGCGGCTGCCGATGATGCCGGTCGGGTCGTCGCGGAAAAGGCTGATCAGGCCTATTGCGCGGCTAAAGAGCATGTACAGGATTGGTCACGGGACGCAGCCGGAGCGGTCGCCGAAATCGTGTCGAGAGCGAAGGCTGACACCGAGCATGTTATGGGCGCTGCGCGAGAAGCTCTTGCCAGTTCAGTGGATCGGGGTGCGACTATAGCGGCGCGAGCGTCGGTTGGCGCCAAGACCCTCGCTAGCGACACGGTATCGGTCGTGGACGGAAGCGTGCGCGGCCAGTCGTTCTCGACGCCGAATGCGCGCGACACCGTGCTTCTTGGTGCGGCAGGGCTCGCGGTCGCAGGCGCGCTCGGAATCGCGTACCAGAAACGCCTGCGGGAATAGCGGCTTCAGCGAGGTCGTTGCCAAAGCTAACGATTTGCCGCAGGCCACGTTGCACGACAGCAATTATGCCCCTTGGCCCAACCCAACATAAGTGGACAGGCGCTTTGGGCGGCTTCTGGCCCGAGCCGGACAAAGGCGTTGAGAGCAGGTGGCGTCCGTTTGCCGGAGTATGGCGGACCTGCGGTCGTTTATTGCCCGCGGTTCCAGATGATAGAATAGGACTAGCGTCGCAGCGGTGTCTGGAAGATGTCAGGAAGCCTTTCGTACCTGCTCCGGTAGTAATTGTTCGATTTCATCGCTCGCCCGGGCAGCCCCGTTTGACTCCGCGATCTCTTGTGCGAACCGCGCAGCGTTTTGGCGATATCTGCCCTTGCTCAAGACATACTCAATCGCGACCCGCATAGTCTCTGCGTCGGCATCTCCGGGCAGGGCCCGGCCAACCCCCCAAGCCTCGGCGGCCGCAGCGTTACCTGGCTGATCGCCTCCCGACCCCGGGATCACGACCATTGGCAGCCCGTTTCTTAGGCTTCGCATCAACGTCCCGTGACCTCCATGGGTGACTACAAGGGCTGCACGGCGCATGAGGTCGTCGTGATCGGCCGTCCCAAAGACCGCCACGTTTTTGGACGGTCGTAGCGCGGCCGGGTCGATGCTGTCCCCGACCGTCACCACACCGTGCACCGGGAGGGATGCAAGTGCATCGATCGCATTCTGAAACTTCTTGACCGATCCTTGCTCCGGAGCAGTGCTGAAGCTGACCAGAACTATTGGGTTCTCCGTGTCGTCGGGCCACGGCAGGTCAACGCGAACCCCGTGACGCTCGCGCTCAAGAACCGGCCCCACGTGGCGCAGTTTGTCGGCCTGCGCCAACTCCCCGGGCTCTTGGTCTAACGACGCCAACGTCGTGACAATCATCTTATCTTGGAGCATCCAGAGGTCTTCGAGATTTGAGGGGATGGGGCTAAATCCGGCCTCTACACGCAGCCCAGTGAGCACGGCGAAGAACTTTCGCCACATTGGAAGACAGCGCCACACCGACGTATGGCAGACTGCAACAGATGGCCGGCCAAATCGCTCACTTTCGAGCAGTGCTACCGGGAACATCTGATCTACAATCACCAGGTCCGGATCCTCGGCCGGCAGAAGGTCACGGATCTGCTCCGCCACCGCCGGCGAAGTAAGGAAGCTTGCGGCCTTCGGCAGCCATTTGTCTTCGGGATACCTGTGCGCCTGCTCGTAGGCCCGAGTGAGTTCAATAGCCCTGAAGCCCGCTCTCTCGACGCGCGGAACCATCTCTGGTCTGCCGGCAAAAGCGACGCAATGTCCCCGCTCGGTGAGCGTGCGCGCGATGCCGAAACTGGGAGGTAGATTGCCGCCGCCGGACCAATTCAGCCAGAGCATCTTAGCCATTGCTGCTCCTCCCGATCAGACCAACAATCATCCGCTTTGTGGTTGCTTGTGCTGCTCGGCGCGACAGTCGAAAATCCCGGCGTAGCAGCTTCCAGGTATAGACATCGAACGCGACGATCAGGCCCTCCAAGACCTCTTTGCGAGCCGCGCCCTCGAAGGAGCTCAGCTTTTCTTCGAAGGCCTTGCTGACCCACGAACGAAGGTGCTTCCGCCCGGTCTCAAGATGTTCATGCATCGCCGGAAGCCGAGCCTCATCACCCAGCCAACGGATAACGGTGTCACCAATCTTTTCGTAGAAATCGTAGGCGCCGGTCAGCAGCGCATCAATGTCCTTGGAAACAATCGGGGTGATGCCGAATTCGCCAAGAGAATGCAGCGCCTGAGCGAACAGCTCTTCCTTGCTGCCGAAAACCCGCATGACGGTCCGGACCGTTGTGTTGGCTCGCTCGGCTATCGCATCGATCGTCATTTCTTCGAACGAGTGAGTGACCAACAGCGCGCGGGCGCTTTCAAGAATGCGGGCCTTTGTAGCCGCCGCCGCTTCAGCGCGGGCTTTCATCACATAGGGGCGGGTCGCTTCGTATTTCATATCACTAATAAGGACACGAATACGAAATCATGTCAATATACAGGACGCCAATATGAACGGATCGATGGTGAACGTTTGAAACTCACTCAGCCAGCAAGGACTGGGGATTCCGATTCACGGTGGCGCAGACGTCGATCTGCTCTTCACCAAGAGCCGCTAATGACCCAAGACGAGCTTCCACGCTGTTCCGGCCTACGCTAACCGTTCGGGATATCGTGATCGGCATGGCCGACGTCCCCCATCCGGAATTCCGGACGGGGGACGGCGAGCTGATCTCGGCGCGGCTGCTCGCGAAGGACGATGAGCGATGTGGTCACGAGCGTGAAGAAAGCGAGACAGATCGCAACGGGGACCATCACTCGAACGGTGATCGCGACTGAAATCCGAAAAGGGTTCAAGGCACGATGTCACAGCAGCCTTGAGTTCCGGCCATGCGGCGGCGACGGCGGTTCAAGACCTTCTCAGTGCTGTTACCCCCGCTGCCTTTGCCGCCGGAAACCGGCTTCAAGGTGCCGGGCGTAAGTCTGATGCTGCCGGGAACCGTACCTTCGCTCGGTGTCGTACCCTTGATGTCAGCGCAGATATACAATTTCCATGTGTGTAATAAAGTTGCCATTAGGGCGCGTTATGCGGCTGCCGGATGAAACGTCGACGGAAGAGTGGCGGCCTGACGCCTACGCGACCGGCACCATCGCGATTGTTTCCAGCTCAAAGACGGCCTGTGGGAGAGCCAGCCGGGCGACCTGAACAGCGGTGCTGGCAGGCGGAGCCTTCGTGTTTACGTAACGGTCTCTCGCCTCAATGAAGATCGGCAAATCCGACATGTCCGTGAAGTAGTTTGTGATCTTCACTATATGTTCGAAGCCCGCGCTGGCCTCCCACAATGCAGTTCTTACATTTTCGAAGCACTGGGTGACCTGTGCGCGAAAATCAGATCCCGCGAACTGATCGGAACTTCGATTCGAGCGGAGAGTCCGTGTTCGTGCCAAGTGAGTGCGATGGGTCCATTCAAAGCAGCGAGGCTTCTCTTGACTAGCAGTGTTCCAAACCCCTGCCGTGTCGGACATGTCGTGATTTGGGGCCGTTTGCTTCCTCCCAAGTAATTGCAAGCCTGTCCTTGTCCAAACGCCAGTTCACGTTTAATTGCCCGGATTCAGATGAGAGCGCTCCATGCTTTGCCGCGTCCAGATGCCAACGAAAATGGCCACATCGGGCCCCGGCCGCCGTTCAGATGCCAGGGATTACAGCCGTCGTCCGCACCGCCAGGCGGTCTTGGCAGAACGTGGCAAAAGCGCAAAAATCTGCGCCGGTCCGGAGCCCATCTGGCGAAACCCAATAAGCTCCAAGTTCGGGCTTCAAGATAAATACCGAGTAGGACAGCGATGACAGGTATTACATTCAACAACCCGCCAAGCATGCCTCCGACCCGCGGATACACCCACATCGTCGAGTCACAGAGGCAATGCCGTACGATCCACCTGTCGGGACAGCTCGGGCTCACGAAGGATGGACCTTGATGTTCGCGGGCCGAACAGGTCCGCTTCTGTCAGGTAAAGAAGCCACCACGGCCGGCGCCATGAACTACCGGAGTTGACGCAAGGCGGACTATGCCGGGCGGGCCTTCGCAGAGCCCTGGCACGCGGTCGTGGTGGCGATCAGGCGGCGCACGGCCCGGGCGCATGTAATTTTTTATTCGCACAACGACCCCCGTCTGACGTGTGGCGCTGCGCGGGGGGCACTTAAGGGCGATACTGAGTCTCAAATGTCTGAACAGCGCCGCAGTCCGCGCCTGCGGACACTCAAGGGCGGCTCTATTATTTTTGGAGTCGCGGCCGCCATCGACTGCATCATCCGCAACATGTCTGTGACTGGCGCGGCTTTGGAAGTCGACAGCCCGGTCGGCATTCCCGACGAATTCACGCTGCTAATCAAACCGGAGTTTGTGAAGCGCAATTGTCGAGTGGCGTAGCGCTCGACCAATCGAATCGGCGTTCACTTTCTGTGAATCGGCTAGAATGGCGCCGGATCTGGCCAAATACTTTAGCTCACCGTTGAATCATCTTGAGCCTGGAAACAGCGATAGCGAGCGCAATGGCGGTGATCGGGCCCACAGCGATTGTCACCGCTGATTTGCCAACGAGTCGCTGAACTATTAGTGCAACGAATGTTGCTATAACCGCAACAATCAGAACGATGGGTAGGGAAGGGAGACGCTTCATTCAAGGTGACCGAAGCTGGCTCGACGTCTCAGAAGAAGAGACCCGCGATCGTTCCAATGCCGCTGATGCCCATAGTGACCGTCGCGATCCACCCGATCACGCGGAGCGCTCCAGTTACAGTAAACTTGCCCATGACCTTGGGATTCGCTGCCATCAGCAGCATCGTCACCATCACGGGGACAGAAGCGATACCGTTAAGAACGGCGGCCCAATACAAAGCCTTGATTGGATCAAGGGGCGAAAAGTTGATGATCATCCCGACTAGGGTGGCGATGGCGACGATCGCGTAGAAAGCTTTGGCTTCGGTCGGCTTGCGCGCCAGGCCAACCTTCCAATGGCGCGCTTCACCGATTGCGTAGGCCGTCGATCCGGCGAGGACGGGTACGGCGAGAAGCCCTGTGCCGATGATTCCGAGCGAAAAGACCAGGAACGCGAAATTGCCGGCGACCGGTCGAAGCGCTTCCGCCGCCTGCTGCGATGTCTCAATGTTGGTTACGCCTTTTGCATGCAGTGTAGCGGCGGTGGTCACGATGATGGCGAGCGCCACCAGGTTCGCGAAGGCCATTCCCACGTAAGTGTCGAGACGAATGCGTTGGAACGCATGCGCGGATTCGTGAGGAGCCTCAACAAGCGGATGCCTATGCGGCTTGATTCTTTCGTCCTCTGCTTCCTGGGAGGACTGCCAGAAGAACAGATATGGACTAATCGTTGTGCCGAGGACCGCGGTGGCAATTGTAAAGAAGTCAGCGCTTGCGTCGAAGTGAGGAACGAAGAAGCCCCATGCAAACTGGCCCCAGGGGATATGCACCATGATTGCAGTACCGAAATAGGCGAATAGCGATATTGTCAGCCATTTCAATACGGACACATATCGCGTGTACTGCATGAAAATCTGCAGGGCTGAGCACAGGACTGCGAAGAAGAGGACGAAGAGCAGGTGCGGCGCACCGGTCATCATCTGGCCGACGTCGCCCATCGCTCCAAGGTCCGCGCCGAGATTGATAATGTTGGCTATGGCCAACAGCAGCACGGTCCATTGCAAAAGCCAGTTTGGATAGTGCTTCCTCAGGTTCCCAGCGATGCCATGGCCCGTAGTCCGCCCCACGCGGGCGCTGATTTCCTGCATCACGCACATCAAGGGGTAGCTGAACAGCATAATCCAGGGGATCGAAAAGCCAAGTTGGGCGCCTGCTTGGCTATACGTCGCGATGCCGGACGGATCATCGTCAGATGCCCCCGTTATTAGACCGGGGCCGAGCACTCCTAAGAGTCGGGGTTTGCTGCCACCGACGACGGGATCTTGAGACGTGCTGCCGCATTCGACGCGGCGGGCAGTTTCCGAGACAGCCGAACTTCGGTCGGACATTTGAAGGGTTTCCAACTGTGTACCCGTCAAGCGCCAATATCGCCCAAAGTTCCAACGCGCAGACGCGAGGCTTATAGCGGGTGAGTTGCCCCGCTGCCGCGGAGCAGAGCAGCCAAACGCGACGATCGCGGCTTTCGCGACAGGTTGGGGTTCTATTCGGCGCCCCTCGACATACGCCTGCAGATCTGCCGTGCGCGCGTCCAGGATCAGGTCGTGCTGATCCTCGGGAAATCATTACTGCCGCAGCGGCTGGGGCCAGTGCGCGAGATTCTTGCCGCGAGCGAGCATTGAACGCCGAGCGCGTGTCGCCGACACACGAGGCGAGATCCCAGCCGGTGGCGGCTTCGGCTTCTCGGCCGGGCCGGCGCCGACCGTCCGCAAATCATCGGAGTGGGCGACTTCGACCTCCGGCGCGTCCCCCATCTTGTCGCCGTCGGCGTAGCCCGCTTGCGCGGTTAAGCCGATTCGGCTTCTTGGTTTACAACGGTCTCAGCAATCTTGGTCAGCGTTTCGTCAGTCTTCTTCTCCTCCTGAAGCGTCTGCTCCAGCAGCTTGACCGCGTCGTTGTGCCCCAGCTCTTCAGCCCAGGTCCTCAATGTGCCGTAGCGGGAGATCTCGTAGTGCTCAACGGCTTGGGCTGCGGCCAGAATACCCGAGTCGAGCGCGGGCGAGCCTTTGTACTCGTCCATAATCTCCGAGCCCTCGTCTGTGATCCCGACGATTGCCGCGCACGTCTTCCCGTGGGGTGCTTTGCCGATGATCTTGAACACCTGTTCGAGCCTCTCGATTTGGCCTTCCGTCTCGGCGTGGTGTTCCTCGAAGGCCTTCTTCAATTCCTCGGACTGGGCGGCTTTCTGCATCTTCGGCAGCGTCGTGAGGATTTTCTTTTCCGCAAAGTAGATATCCTTCAGGGTGTCGTGGAAAAGGTCTTCAAGCTTCTTTGCTTGCGCCATGTGAGATCTCCTCCTAAACAGGCATGTGCTCTTAAACGTGACCTAGGGGCGGGGGTTCCTTGAGAGCGAAGTTCACGGCCTGCGCACGGCTTATAGAGGCGAAGATACGGCCTGGGCCGGGCGGGCGTCATGCGCCGATGCATCGAGACCGGCATTGGCGGCGCGACCGAAAAACCGGGACCGCTGTGTGCGCGATATGTCTGACTTCGGCGATGCAGTTGAGGCGACTAGGAGTAGTCAATCCGGCTATTTTTCACTGCCGCATCCCGTGACATAGCCTCCCGCCCATCAAAAAAAGGTCATCCAGCGGGGAACCGCTGCACCGCTTTGGAGGTCAAAGGAAGGCCCGTCGCTCGTAACGCGAGCATCGAGCCTCGCATTTCACGGAAAGCTTATTCATTTCTCGGTTTTTCGAAACGGGACCCTGGCGCTCCGACAGCCCAACGCGTCTGGGCACACTCATAGATGACCGAAGAAATAGCGGCACATCCCTCCTAGCCTGCTGGTGCAGCGCCATTCTCAACAATCTAAGATCGAGTTTGCGCAGCTTGCGAGCATCCGGCTCATGAGGTTCCCGGCCAATAGAGGGAGAACACCGCCAGCACATGCCATCTGGTCGAGGATGGGTGTGAGGTAGCGCCCGATGCTCTATTAGACTGAAACGCCGACGCGATTTCGGCGAACGGTGCGGCCGGCCCTGCCGTCCGTTTCGGCAGGAACCGAAAGGCCGTCGTCCCGCTTGAAGGTGGTCAACCTTCAAGGGGCAGCAATCATGGACGCCAGGCTCAGCGGCGGCACGGCCGTTCAGGCCAAAAGAACCTCGCGCGTGCGTGAAGGCCAGCCCTTCCCGCTCGGGGCGACCTGGACCGGGCGCGGCGTTAATTTCGCCCTGTTCTCCACGCACGCGACCAAGGTTGAACTCTGCCTGTTCGACCAGGGCGGCACGCGCGAGATGGAGCGCATCGAACTACCGGAATACACCGACGAGGTGTGGCACGGCTTCCTGCCCGATGCGCGGCCGGGCACGATCTACGCCTATCGTGTCCACGGCCCGTATGAGCCGCAGCACGGCCACCGCTTCAATCCGCACAAGCTGCTGCTCGACCCTTATGCCAAGGCAATCGTGGGCGAGATCAAATGGGACCCGGCCGTGTTCGGCTACAAGGTGGAGTCGGGCGACGACACCACCTTCGACGAGCGCGACAGCGCACAGTTCATGCCCAAGTGCCGCGTCATCGACCCCGCCTTCACCTGGGGCGAGGACCGTCCGCCGCGAACGCCCTGGGAGCAGACGATCGTCTACGAGACGCATGTCCGCGGCTACACGAAGCTGCACCCGGACGTGCCTGAAGAGTTCCGCGGCACGTTCCGCGGCCTGTCCGAGCCGGAAGTGATCGCGCATCTGCGCAAGATCGGCGTCACCGCCGTCGAGCTCCTGCCGATTCATACCTTCGTCACCGACAGCTATCTCGCCGACAAGGGACTGCGAAATTTCTGGGGCTACAATACGATCTCGTTCTTCGCGCCCGAGCGCGATTACGCGAGCGTGCCGGATTTCGCCTTTGCCGAATTCAAGGAGATGGTGGCGCGCTTCCACGACGCCGGGCTAGAGGTGATCCTCGACGTCGTCTACAACCACACCGCGGAAGGCAACGAGCGCGGCCCGACGCTGTCGTTCAAGGGCATCGACAACGCCTCCTATTATCGGCTGCTGCCCGACCAGGCGCGCTATTACATCAATGACACCGGCACCGGCAATACACTCAACCTGTCGCATCAGCGCGTGCTGCAGATGGTCACGGACTCGCTGCGCTATTGGGTGCAGGAGATGCATGTCGACGGCTTCCGCTTCGACCTCGGCACCATCCTGGCCCGCGAGCCCTACGGATTCGACGAAGGCGGCGGCTTCCTCGATTCCTGTCGGCAGGACCCGGTGCTCTCGTCGGTCAAGCTGGTCACCGAGCCTTGGGACTGCGGCCCCGGCGGCTATCAGGTCGGACGCTTCCCGCCCGGCTGGGCGGAATGGAACGACAAATTCCGCGATACGGTGCGCGCCTATTGGAAGGGCGATGCCGTGCTGCCGGAGCTCGCCAAGCGCATCACCGGCTCCGGCGACCTGTTCAACCGCCGCGGCCGCAAGCCGTGGGCGAGCATCAACTTCATCACCGCGCACGACGGTTTCACGCTCAACGATCTCGTTTCCTACAACGACAAGCACAACGACGCGAACGGCGAGGACAACAAGGACGGCTCCTCGAACAATCGTTCTTGGAATTACGGCGCCGAAGGGCCGACCGAGAACAAGGAGATCGTGGCGCAGCGCGAGCGGCAGAAGCGTAACATGCTCGCCACGCTGCTGTTCTCGCAAGGAACGCCGATGATCCTCGGCGGCGACGAGTTCGGTCGCACGCAGCAGGGCAACAACAACGCCTATGCGCAGGACAACGAGATTTCCTGGGTCGACTGGCAGCGCAGCGACGATGGCCTGGCGCTCGAACAATTCGTCGCGCGCCTGACCCGGCTGCGCCGGCAATATCCTGTACTGCGCCAGAGCCGCTTCCTTAGCGCCCAGTGGAACGAGGATCTCGGCGTCAAGGACTGTACCTGGCTCACGCCGGCCGCGACCGAGATGACGCAGGAGAATTGGACGGATGGCAATGCGCGCTGCGTCGGCGTGCTGCTCGACGGCCGCGCGCAGCAATCCGGCATTCGCCGCCGCGGCAGCGAAGCGACCTTGCTGATGGTGCTGAACGCCCATCACGACGTCGTCAACTTCAAGCTGCCCGAAGTGGTCGGGGGACGCGATTGGGAACGCCTGATCGACACCAACCTGCCGGATGAAGACCAGGATGATCCGGAGGATGCCACGCGCTTCGCCTTCGGCCAGGACTATCAGGTGACGGGCCGCTCAATGCTCCTGTTCCTATCGCGGCCGGAGCGGCAGGCTCGCCGCTGTTGAAACTCGTGACTCCCGCTTACAGCCAACTGAGACATCGCCGTAGGGCGTCTATGGACGAGTCCCCGAGACCGACACGGATTATGTGTAACTTCGTGACCGGCTCAGGAATCAAATATGGCACGCACCCGTCGTGCGAGTTGTTCAAACGTGAAAGGCTTTCCGATAAAATTGATGCCGCGGTCGAGCCGGCCATGATGAACGATTGCGTTCCTCGTGTAGCCAGTCGTGTAGAGAACGCGAAGCTCAGGCCTTCTTCGGCGGGCCTCATCCGCTAATTGTCGTCCGTTCATCCCATCGGGCAGGATGACATCCGTAAATAGAAGATCAATGTTTGATTCACGTTCGAGAAGCTCTAATGCTCGTGGGCCAGACTTGGCGTAGATGACGCGATATCCGAGTTCGATCAAGGCGCCCGTACTAAACTCGCGTAAGCTGTCGTCGTCCTCCACAACCAAAATTCTTTCGCTTCCTCCAATGACGCCACTCTGGGTATAATCGTCCAGAGTGTCGGGACTGATTACATTCTCTGTCGCGCGCGGCAGGTAAAGTTTGACTGTGGTACCTTGGCCTACTTCACTGTAGATACGTACATGCCCGCCGCTCTGTCGGACGAATCCGTGAACCTGACTGAGCCCGAGTCCGGTTCCTTTGCCAGTCTCCTTCGTCGTAAAGAAGGGTTCAAACGCTTTCTGCAGGATCTCGTCGGTCATCCCGATGCCAGTGTCGCAGACGGCGATTTGGACATACTGGCCTGGCTCAAGAAATTCGGGAGTCTTGGAAACATATTCTTCATCTAGATAAGCGTTGGACGTTTCAATGGTGAGCCTGCCACCATTGGGCATGGCGTCGCGCGCGTTGACCGCCAGATTGAGTATCGAGTTCTCTAATTGCGAGGCATCCGCCATTGCTCGCCAAAGCCCAGCTCCTGAGACGGTTTCCAGCGCAATCGTCTCACCCAGCGTCCGTTGCAATAGGTCTGCGAGGCCGACGACCAACCGGTTTACCTCGATTGCTTTAGGATCAAGCGGCTGCCGACGCGAGAAGGCTAGCAGTCTGGACGTGAGAGTGGCGGCACGGCGCGCACCCTCCAAAGACATGGCGCGGAAGCGTCGAATCCGAGCAGTAGCTTCGGATTCTGGAAGAGGGGCGAGGTGTCTTTCGATGCTATCGAGTCCACCGATCACGATCGTTATGAGATTGTTGAAGTCATGGGCGATCCCACCGGTCAATTGGCCAATCGCCTCCATCTTTTGTGCCTGCCGGAGAGACTCTTCTGCCCGCGCGCGCTCTTTGACCTCTTCTTCAACGCGGTGCTCTAGAGTGGAATTCAGGTTCTGCAGCTCTTGGTTTAATCGTTCGGCCTGCGCTAATGCACGCTCCAATGCCTCCGCTTTCTGAACGAGCTCCGCTCGGCTCCGGTCTAACGCCTGGGCAAGTGCCGCTGCGCGCCGATTGGCATCCTGTGCCGCACTGGCGAGGCCGGCCGCCGCCTCTGCGCGGGCTTCCGCACAAACAAGCGCGGCGATGACGCGAAGCGACTCTGAGATGCTGCGTACGTTGAGGTCGGGAGGTGGGCCGAAGATTACGACAGCGCAGGCGCCGTCGAGAACCACTACATGCGTTTGAGTTTGCTCGCCCGTGCCGGGGGCACTCACCATGGCGCTAAACTCGCATTCTGAATGGCACCGCCTCACAAGGGTGTACCAGCCCTCATCTGCGGGCAGAGTACGGGGAAATCCAGGCGCCGGTTGGAACGCGTTCGTATCGGGGTCGCGGACAAGCAATAGGATTGCTGCGCATCCGAGAGATGCAGCAATCAGATTTGCAGCAGTCTGACGACGCTCAAGGTTGGCAAGGGCGGCAAGACTCGCTGTTTCTATACCAAACGCACTCACTGAATACTCAGCTCGGTAGTAGACAGACGACGGCCGTGCAATTGTGGAAGCCTTCGAATTGACCTGGAGCGCGCGCGATCTGCCCGTGGGTATTGCAACCCATTAGCTGCGCTCCAACCAATCTCTTCCGGACGCCCTCCAATTCATCTTCGAAGGCTTATCCCATCCTTAGTCTTGTCGCCACACAGTCGAAGAAAATCGCTGCTCCCGGCTTGTGTGATCCCATGGCGGCCAGCGCGCTTTCGACAGCTGCCTCGGCTGCTCCGACTGTAGAGGATCTGGTGGCCTTCATAATATGGATGATCGAGCCGCGCGGAATTTCCGCTGCGCAGATAATCGATCCATCCTCTTTGACGGCAAGCGGCACTCTAATTCGATGGCCAGCGCCAGTGTCGATACCTATGACGTTGTGCAGAAAGAAAGGGATAGGATCGTTTCGATCAAACTTCTGACCGGTGGCTTTTGCGTGAGCTTCGAAGGTTCCCACAGCCGGAAAACCATTTATGCCAATGAGTCGACTCCCTTCAGCATCGGTCGCACGCAGCGCTTCGGACGCTGACGTCCAACCATGCTGGACGCCTACGCCTAGTGGCTTCTCCGACAAGATCTCCAAAGCCACTGCGGCATCGTTTAAGACTTGTCTGCCCAAGAAGACCGATGTTCGGATGAATTGCGCATTGTCCCCTGCGCCCCCACCGAAAAATTGATACCGGCCCGAAGTCGCAACCGTCATCTCTTCCACGAGTACATCCGTGTGCCCGGCAAGAGCATCGGTCATCACCAAGGCTGACCGATGTGGCTTGCTGGCGTATTCCGACCCTCGAAACTGGCCGGCCAACTTTCGAGCTGCTGCTGCAGGCTGATCTCGCAAGCCCGAGGCAGCCGACGCCGTGAACATAACGTCCTGACCGGTAAGCCCTAAGGCGCAGGCCAAACCTTCCCCGCGCCGCTGGTTTACGAACTCGCCAGCGGAGGAAGCTCCGACCAAAAGTGCGTCCGAATCGCTGGCTATCTGATCGAGAAGTTCGACGTGGTCGTATGTTGGTGCGGCGAAGAGGACGATGGCGGACGGTTCATCACCTAAACCCGACCTGAGCTGCTCCAAGAGATCGCGGCCTGCGGCACGACTGTCCATCTCGCCCGTTAGGGCTGTAGCAGCTCTCATGGGACCCCCCAAACGCTTGTGTACGACAACCCTAAACGCCGTGGGAAAGAAAAGGTTCCAGCTCCGCACGGCGCGCGCCGCCACTAGGAGTAATCGGGCGCCATTTGCCGCCCTGAAGCAACTGGCGTGAGATTCTGACCGGAGCCGGACTAGCGGTCGGACCGTAGCAGGTCGGCTTCCGGGCGCAGATCGCGGTCATGGCCTCACCTGACCAAGGGCACGAACATTCGGCTCAGTCATTCTCGGCCGGGAAATCAGCGTCTAACGACGGGATAGTCATCGATCAGTTCGGATTACGATCGAGAACATCGCGAACTTTCATCGCTAGTTGGTCAAATGTGAACGGCTTGGTGATGAGGTTGACATCGGCATCCAAGCGGCCTTGGTGCACAATCGCATTGCGCGAATAGCCTGTCGTATAGAGTATCCGTATCCCCTTCCGTAGCACCTTGGCAGTTTCCGCAAGAACCCTTCCGCTCTTGCTTGGAAGGACAACGTCCGTGAAAAGCAAATCGATTTGCTGATTAGCATGCAATATGCGCTCAGCGTCGTCCGGGTGGGCAGCTTCTAGAACCTCGTATCCCAATTCACGCAATACCGAGGCGCTGTGGTTGCGCACATCATCGTTATCCTCGACGAGCAGGATGACCTCTCCCCGGGCCGCGCGTGGAACTCGCTCCTCGGCGACCGTTTCCCTAGTCGAGTCCTGCCCTAGGTAGCGGGGGAAATACAGCTTGACCGTCGTTCCCTGGTTCGGCTCGCTGTAGATCGTAACGTGACCACCGGACTGCTTCACAAAGCCATAGACCATGCTGAGCCCAAGTCCGGTACCGCGTCCGACTTCTTTCGTTGTGAAAAACGGCTCGAAAACGCGGGCAAGCGTCTCAGGCGACATGCCAGTGCCATTATCGCTCACCGACAGCATCACGTACTGGCCGGGTATCACTTCGGCATCCGTCTGCGCGTAGCTCTCGTCGAGCGCAGCATTGGCGGTTTCAATTGTGAGCTTACCCCCGTTCGGCATAGCGTCGCGAGAATTCACAGCCAAATTTACGATTGCGCTTTCCAGTTGATTTTTGTCCGCGTCAACCATCCAAAGCCTCGGCGCCATCACGCCTTCAAGCTCGATGTGTTCGCCCAATGTCCGGTGCAAGAGTTCCGTCATGTCGCGTACGACGACATTCAGGTCGAGAGGTTTTGGGGCAAGGGGCTGCCGGCGAGAGAACGCGAGAAGCCGGCTCGTGAGCCCGGCTGCTCGCTGCGTCCCTTGCAGGGCCATGTCCGCGGCGCGGAGGACCCTCGGATCCTCAGGCTGAGCGCGGCGAATCGTCTCTAAACCACCCAGTATGACGGTGAGCAGATTATTGAAGTCGTGAGCCACACCGCCAGTGAGTTGCCCAATCGCTTCCATCTTCTGAGCCTGGCGGAGGGCCTCCTCAGCTTCCAGACGCTTTCCGACTTCTCCGGAAACTCGATCCTCAAGAGTTGCGTTGATCCGCTGCAGTTCGGCTTCCGCTTCTTTTCGAGTGTGCAACTCGCGCTGTAACGCCTCGAACAGTTGAGCATTGTCCATTGCGACGGCTGCTTGCGCCGCTAGTCCGGAAACCATGTCCTCGGCCTCGGCCGTGAAGACACCTGGGCGCGAATGGCCAAAGAAAAGTCCGCCGAGCACCTCACCCGTTCGCGACTTCACAGGGACGGCGAGATAGCTTCTTACTGGGAGGTGTCCTTTCGGCATGCCTTTGTAAGGTGAGTTCTTGCCGTAACGCGCATCTTTCGTAATGTCGTCCGAGCGCAAAACGGCTTCTCCCCTGAACGTCGGCCCGAACACCTCGGTGTTCCGCGGCATAGGGAAGGACGAAAACGCTTCGTACGGTGCGCCTGAGAGGGTATAGAGCGTGTAGCTTTCGCCGGCCTCGTTTAAAACATTGTAGAAAAATGCCCCAAACTCCGCCTGGGATAGCTTAACGCCGGCATCGGTGATGGTCTGAACGATTGATTTGAGATCGAGACTCCCGGAGATCGCAGCGGACGTGTCGTTTAGGATTTGCAGCGCCGTGGTCTTTTGACGGAGTGTGCCTTCAATGGCCTTCTCCTCGGTGACGTCGATGAGAACGCCCGAAAAAAGCCGTTGCCCCGACGTTCTCGTTTCGAGGTCTCCCCGTGAGATCAGCACGCGCGGATGGTCGGAAGATCCGACGCGATATTCGGCTTCGAATGGGGAGCCAGTGCGAACGGTGTTTACGACCGCAGCGATCGTCTTCTCTCTGTCGTCGGGGTGGATACCTTCGAGGAAGGTCGTAAGCGGCAGACCTTGGGCCGCCGTTTCCGAGGCGACGCCGAAGCCCTCCGCCAGCGGGCCGAGCACGCTCAAACGGTCCGTCTCGACGTCCCAATCGTATACAGCAACGCGACCGGTCGCGAGCGCGCGGTTGAGCCGGTCCTGCGACATGACAAACCGCATCTGCGCCTGAGCGGCTGCCCGGCGGAATTCTGCAAGCTGAATATTAGAATTGACACGCGCGATCAGCTCTTTCGCCGTGAACGGCTTCGCTAGGTAATCATCTGCTCGCGCTTCGAGGCCTTCGACCTTCGCCTCTTCTCCCGCACGGGCGGAAAGCAGAAGGAGTGGCAAGGTCGAGAGCTTGGGATCCTCGCGAATCGCGCGCAGCAGGCCGAAACCATCGAGCTTCGGCATCATCACGTCGCTCAACACGAGATCGGGCGCACGCTCGCGAATCGCGGCAAGGGCGGCTTCGCCGTCGGCAAAGGCTTCCACGGCGTAGCCTTGGCCAGTTAGCAGACGCGCTAAGTATTCGCGGATGTCGATGTTATCGTCCGCGAGCACGATGCGACGGCCATTGCCGATAGGCGCGCGGTCTGCCGTGCGGCCCAAGGGTGCCGCGTCCGGCGGGACGGCGATCTCGGCGGTGCTATCGATGCCCGGCATCGAGCGGATCGTCTGCTCGCTGTAGGCCAGCGCCCGCGGCTCCATGCCTTGCGAGCGAATGTGCTCGCGCGGAAGGTGGTCGCTGCCGAACGGGATCGAGATGGTGAAAGCCGTGCCCTCGCCAAGCTTGCTTTCGGCTTCGATCGTCCCGCCATGCAGCTTGACCAGCTCTTGGACGAGGGCCAGTCCGATCCCGGTGCCCTCAATGCTCCGCCCTCTTGCGCCTTCGACGCGATGAAACCGCTCGAACAACCGCGGTAGCTCTTGTGCGGGCACACCAATACCGGTGTCGGCTACTCGAACCCGAACGGCGCGCCCATCATTGCTCGGCGCAACCGATATGCTGATCTCTCCCTCGTGCGTGAATTTGAATGCATTCGAGAGGAGATTGATCAGGACTTTCTCCCACATCTCGCGGTCCAAATACACGGGCGAGGCGAGCGGCTTGGTGTCGACGACAAGGCGCAATCCGGCCTTCTCGATCGCGGAGCGGAACACGCCCGCAATTTCCGCGCTGAACGCGGCGACATCGGTTGGCTCGAACGAGGCTTGCATGCGTCCGGCTTCGATGCGCGAGAAATCGAGCAGGCTGTTTACTAGCCGCAAGAGACGCATTCCGTTGCGATGCACCACGGCAAGCTGCCGACGCGTTTCGTCGGGCCGATCGAGCGGCTGTGCCAGCATGTCCTCGATCGGCCCTAGCATCAGCGTGAGGGGCGTTCGGAACTCATGGCTAACGTTCGAAAAGAATGTTGTCTTGGCGCGATCAATCTCGGCCAAGGCTTCGGCGCGTCGCCGTTCATCTTCGTACGCTTGCGCACTCGACAGAGCTGCGGTGATTTGCCCGGCGGCGAGTGCGAGAAACCCGCGGTAACCCTCATCTACTAGCCTGAACGGATTGAGACCAACGATGAGGGCGCCGAAGCGTCCCGTGTCCCCTGCCGAGGAGAGAGGCAGGACCGCGGCGCGCGTCGGCGGCTTGTCCCACGCCTCAGACGGAAAGGGCTCCTGGCCGAGAGATGTCAAATCAACGAGCTGCACTTCATGCGTTCGGATGGCCTGCGCGACTGGCCAGAAAAGCCCGTCATCGAGCTTCAGTGCCGCAGGCGCAGCGCGATGCGGACCTATAAACCCGCTTGTTCCCGAGAGCGACAGCTCCGCCTCACCACGATTCCCCACGTACAGAAGCGCGAAAGGGAGATCGCGTGGATTGGTCGCGAGCGCCTTGACACTCTGGGTGCACGCATCATGCCATGTACGAGCGGTCGCTGTACTCGCGGCAAGTTCGCGCAGCAACGAAAGCTGACGCTCTCCGATGACACGCGCGGTATCGTCGCTGTTTGCACAGAAGATTCCGCCCACACGCCCGTGATCGTCGGGAATGGGACTGTAGGAGAACGTGTAGTAGGTCTCTTCTGGATATCCATTGCGCTCCATGACGAGGAGCTGCGATTCGACGTAGGTCCCGCGCTCGCCACCCAAGGCCGTCTGCAGCATTGGGTCGATGTCGGGCCAGATTTCGCGCCAGACTTCTTTCGTGGGTCGCCCCAGCGCCCATGGATGCTTGCCGCCGATGATCGACTTGTACGGATCGTTGTACATATAGATCAGCTCGTTGCCCCAACCGATCCAGATCGGCTGCA
>Ga0265338_10003189_pt1 | contig 23403 bp, 22 predicted proteins | sample 42126metaG_FD_193579 | JGI IMG/M metagenome (GOLD analysis project Ga0265338, IMG submission 193579) | Rhizosphere microbial communities from Carex aquatilis grown in University of Washington, Seatle, WA, United States - 4-21-26 metaG | ecosystem: Host-associated > Plants > Roots > Rhizosphere... | reverse complement strand
CCGGGCGACCGGCCCACCGCGGGTGACCTGCTGGCGGAGCTGGCCGATGTCCGGCCGGGCGCGCGGTGGCTGCCGGCGCGCATCACCGCGGCGCTGGCCGCCTTTGCCGCCCCCGCGCCGCCGGCCTCCGCCCCCGCGCCGCCGGCCGCCGCGACCGTGCCGCCGGCGGCGGTGGCCGCTGGCTATGAGCAGACGAGTACGGCGGCCACGCAACGTCCGGCGGCGGCCGTCAGCCGCCCGGGCCAGACCGGGTGGCGGCGGCGCGCCCTGCTGCTGCCGGCCGCAGCGGCGGCCGTGGTCTTGGCCGCCGCCGGTATCGCGCTCGCCGCGACCAGCGGTCACGCGGGCCAGTCGGCGGCGCTCGGCCACGGCCGACCGACCGAGCCGGCCAGCCCAGCTGCGGCGACCAGCCATCCGGCCGGTACGCCAAACCCGGCGCGCAGCAGGTCAGCCAAGCCAACGGGGGCGGCGTCGCAGCAGACGCCAACGACGCCAACGACGCCAGCCCAGGCACCCCCGAGCCTGGTGATCTTGGGGGGATCCACCACGCAGGCCCCGGCGCCCAAGCCGAGTTCCGCGCCACCGAAGCCCGTGCCTACCCCCTCGGCCACCGGCCCGGCCTGTTCATTCATCGTGAACGGGGCCTTGAGCTGTGACAGCACGAACCCGACGGTGTCGCTTTGGGCCTACTTCAGCAATGACGTCTCGGCTTGCAGCTTCACCCGGGACATCACCTGGGGCGACGGCAAGTCGAGCGTGGTCGTCGTGCAAGGCGGCCCGGCCGGCCCGAAGTACGTGGCCAGCCATACCTTTGCGGCCCCCGGTAGGTACTCGATCTACTTCGGAAGCGAGTCCATTCAGGGCGCCTGCACGGACGCGGTCCTCACCTACACGTTCACGCTGCTGCCCGGGTGACACGCGCCCCGGGTAACGTCACCGGCTGACCGTCAGCCCGTCGCGGGCGGGCTCGAATGGCGGTCCTTGCTGGTGGCCGAGCATGTCGGCCGACATGTGGGTGAGGAGCCTGAGCCCGGGGCATCTCTCTATCAGAGACGAGGCCTTTCCATGATCGCGGAGGATTACTACCGTGATAGCGGTAGTAATCCTCCGCGATCATGCCGTGGCCAGAATCATTGTGACAAGCGGGGCTGCCGTGGCGCGACTCGGCCGCATGAGGCGACCGCTTAACTAACGGCATTGCGCTATCGCCATCGGAATTGCGGCGGCAACTCGCTGGGCTGCACGGATGTCGGGGTCGATGTCGTCCCAGTGGAAGCCCCAGCCCATGTCGTCACCGAACTCACGGTTGCCCCGCGCCGCCCGGCTGCGGTCGACCGCGGCCTGGTTCAGCACTACCGGGTCATCGGTCAGCGGGGCGTCGCGGGGCGCTCCGAGAGGGCGTCCGGCTCCGGCAAGTGCACGGTCAGCGCCACGCTGGCCGGCTCATCGAGGACCTCACCCGCCTTCAGCGGGATGTCCAGGTCGATCCGGGTCATCGCTCAGGCTCCTTCGTCTGACATCCGCAGCGACAGCCGGATCGCGTCCCGGCCGGGAAGGTCACGCGCCAGCATGCGCAGCGCGTCGCCGAAGCCGTCCACGGTGACCACCTCGCCCAGCAAGTCGGCCGTGGGCACCTGGCCCGTCCTGATCAGCTCGACCGCGGTCTTGACGTGATCGCCGGGGAAGCCCGCGTGCAGGTGCAGCTGCTTCATCGGGATCAGGTCGCTGATGAAGCCCTCAACTGGCTTGCGGTCCTTGAGGCCGCCGATGACGACGGTGCCGCCGCGCCGGGCCAGCTGCATGCCCTGGGTGACGGTGCTGGTGGTACCGGAGGCGGCGTCGATCACCACGTGCACACCGTCGCCGGTGAGCTCACGGATGCGGTCGACCGGGTCGGCCGCGGTGATGTCGAGCGCCTCCTCCACCCCCAGCTTGCGGGCCGCGTCGAGGCGGGTGCCATCGGCCGCGGTGCCGGTGATGAAGATGCGCTCGGCCCCGGCCGCGCGGGCGGCGACGATCGAGGCCAAGCCAAGGTGACCGGGGCCGAGGATGGCCACCGAGTCCCCCGGCTTGACCGCGGTCGCCCAGCGGACCGCGATCGCGAGCGGCTCCCAGACGGTCAGCTCGGCGGCCGGGATCTCATCCGGTAGCGGTTCGACCAGGGTCTCCGGCAGCAGCTCCATGTAGTCGGCGAACCCGCCGAACAGGCCGGAGCGCTCGTTGACGGAGTAGTCGTGGCCGTAGACGCGGATGCCGCCGGGCAGCGGCACCGACTCGCGCACGGCGACCCGCTGTCCTTCACGGACGCCCCAGCTGTTCCCGTCGCCGAGGGCGTGGATGCGCCCGACGATCTCGTGGCCGGCGATCGTCGGGTAGGCGCCGCCGTACGGGGTGTGCACGATGCCGTGCAGGTGGTCGACGTCGCTGTGGCACATGCCGGACGCTTCCACCCGCAGCACCGCGCCGCCGGGCGGCGGGTCGGGCACCGGCAGCTCGCGCAGTTCCCAGGTGCCGTCGCCGGGCATCACCAGTGCCCTGCTCATCCGGGTTCTGCTTACCAGGCTCATCGGGCTCCCGTTCGCGTCGTTGCTCAAGGCCGTCGTGCCGTTCGCTACAGGCCGGCCTCGGCCAGCATGGTCGCGGCGGCGGCGACGCCGCGCCGGATGACCGGCTCGTAGCCGTCGCGGTCGCCGAGCGGCCCGACCAGCTCCAGCTCGAGCGGGCCCGCGTAGCCGGTGTCCTTGATGTCGGCCAGGATGCGCGCCAGCGCCAGCTCCCCCTCACCGAACGGCACCCGGCCGCCCGACGGCGGATCGTCCGGGCGGCGCACGGTGCCGATTTGGACATCGGTCAGCTGCACCAGGTCGATGTGCGGGGCCGCCCGCAGCAGGGTGCCGCGCAGGTCCCGCTCCATCCAGAAGTTGCCGATGTCGGCCACCAGGCCCAGTCCGGTCCGCTCGGCCACGTCGACCGCGTCGGCCAGGCTGTTGACGAACGACACCTCGGTCCGCCGCGACGGTTCGATCGCCAGCCGCACCCCGTGCTCGCGCGCGTAGCCGACGCTGGGCGCGGATGCTTCCTGCAGGCGGTCGAGCAACTCCTCCCAGCGGTCACCGGTCGGGCGGCCCGGGGTCAGGTAGGCCGACCAGCCGTGGTGCTTGGCGAGCGCGTCGATCCAGCGGCGGTGCGCCTCCTGGGTCGCCGCCCAGGAGGCGGGTGCGCTCAGGTCGAACCGGGGCACGATCACGGTAGACACCCGCAGGCCCGCTTGTGCGAGGGCGGCCAGGCCGGCCTCGATCTCGTCGCCCAGCTTGGCCCCGATCAGGCCGGCCCAGCCGAGGCCAAGGTCGCGCCAGAGGGCCAGGTCCTCATCGAAGGACCAGCGGACGGAGCTCATCGCGCTGACCGACAGCCGCGGGTGGGTCATGACGGTGCGGTCGAGCTCGAGCGTCATCAGGCGGGCACGCTGCCGGTGTGCACCCGGGCCAGGTGCAGTCCCTCGGCCTCGGTCGGCGCCTCCGCCGTCCACTCGCCGCAGGTGCACCAGCAGCGGTAGTGGTCGCCCTCGGGGATGATCGCCTGCCCGTCGTGGAAGTCCCCGGTCAGCACCGCGCTGGCGAAGAACTCCGACGGCTTCTCCTCCAGCGCGCTCTCGCCGTGCTGGTCGTGCCCGCTCACCGGCTGCCCTCCGCCGCGCTCGTGCCCGCCAGCCGGAACACCGGCAGCAGCCAGCCGTCGGAGACCGGGTGGAAGTCGACCGTCAGCTCGGTGCCGATGGCGACCTGGGCCGGGTCCACCCCGATGACGTTGCTGACCAGCCGGGTGCCGGGCGCGTCGGGGAGGTCGACCACCACCGGGACCAGGGTGATGTCGGGCAGCCCGGGGAACCCGTTGACCACCGTGTAGGTGTAGACGGTGGCCCGGCCGGACAGCTCGGTCCAGTCCACCGCGGTCGACTGGCAGTTGGGGCAGAACGGGGTGGGCGGCAGCCGGAACTTGCCGCAGTCGGCGCAGCAAGGCGCCACCAGGCGGCGTTCCCTGGCGGCCTGCCAGAACGGCTCGGTGGTGGGGTCAACGGCGATCTTGACGAACTCGGCCGGCAGCGCCGTCGCGAGGGTTGCGGTGGTCATCGGTCACGCCCCAGGATCAGCCCGCTGTTCGGGATGGCGGACGGGCCGCCGGTGACGAGCGCCAGCTCGGCCCCGGCGACCTGGTTGACGGCGGTGCCGCGGAGCTGCTCGACACCTTCCATGATGTGGGTGGCGCCGATGATGTAGGCCTCGGACAGCTGGCCGCCGTGGGGGTTGACCGGGACCGCGCCCGGCTTGCGGTCCGGGGTGTACCTGATCGCGCCGCTGAGCACGAACGGGCCGCCCTCGCCCTTCTCGCAGAAGCCGTAGTCTTCCAGCTGCATCAGCACCATCGGGGTGAAGTGGTCGTAGAGCAGCGCCACGTCGATGTCCTGCGGCCCGATCCCGGCCCGCGCGTACAGCCGGTCGGCGATCGGCTTGCTGCCGGACGAGGCGAACACGGCGTCGTCCTGCATGCCGAACCAGGAGAACGCGCGGCCCCACTCGCGGGTGCCGCCGTGAGCCGCCGCGATCACCGGCACCGGCGGCTGCCGCAGGTCGCGGGCCCGTTCGATGGAGGTGGTGACGATCGCGACCGCGCCCTCGCTCTCCAGGCAGAAGTCGTACAGGCAGAGCGGGTCGGCGATCATCCGGCCGGCGTAGTACTGCTCCCGGGTGAGCGGCGTGCGGTACCGTGCCTTCGGCCGGTTCAGCGCGTTCTGCCTGGTCGAGATGGCGATCTCGGCGAACGCGTCCCTGGTGGTGCCGTACTGGTGCATGTGCCGCCTGGTCAGCAGCGACATCAGGTGACCGGGGCCGGCCAGGCCCGACGGCTGCACGAACGAGCTGATCGGGGTGACCGTCTTGGACGCGACCACGGTCCCGAGCCGGGTCCGCTGCTGCAGCGCCATCACCGTCACCACGGCGGTGGCGTCGCCCGCGACGATGGCGGCCCGGGCCAACCCGACCGCGCCCGCCGAGCCGCCGCCGCCGCCGGTCAGCGCGGCGGAGAACTTCAGCTCGCGGATGCCGAGCGTCTCCACCAGCTCGCCCGCCTCCATCTGCTCGCCGTAGCCCGCCCGGGCCAGCGAGTAGAAGGCCAGCCCGTCGACGTCCTTGACGATGAGGCCCGCGTCGGCGCAGGCGGCCAGGATGGCCTCGCCCGCCAGCTGGGTGATGCTCTTGCCGGCGGTCTCGCCGCGCTTGTAGTAGGGGGTCGCGCCGATTCCGGCGATGGCGACGTCGCGGGCGCCGGTGTCCGCTGCCACCGGCTCAGGACCTGTCTTCGAAAGCGGGGGCTTCCGGGGCGGTGTCTTCAGGAGCTGGCGGCACCCGCGGGAACAGCTCCTCGAAGACGCCCCGGGTGATCCGCCGCCGGGTCTCGTCGCTCACCCCGTCGAACAGCTCCTTGAGGGTGTCCTGGGTGTGCCCGAAGGTGCCCTCCATGTGCGGGTAGTCCGACCCGAACATGACGTTGCGGTAGCCCATCGCCTCGTAGGCCGCGACCGCGCTCTCGTCGTGCTGGAAGGAGGCGTAGACCTGCGTCATCAGGATGTCCTTGGGGTCGCGGGTCAGCTTCGGCCGGACCGCCATGTGGTGCTGCCGGTAGCCCTCGCGCATCCGGTCGCCCAGGAACGGGATCCAGGTCGCGCCGTTCTCGGAGATCAGTACCTTGAGGCCGGGGTGCCGGTCGAGCGCTCCCCCGGCGACCAGCTTCATCGCCGCCCGCTGGCCGGAGAACGTGGTCTCGGTGTAGTTCATCACCGCACCGCCCGGTCCCCGGTAGGCGATGTTGGGGCTGGCCGAGGTCAGGTCGATCGGGTCGGTGCCGCTGTGGATGGCGAGCACCATGCTGGCCCGCTCGGCGGCCTGCCACAGCGGGTCCCAGTCGGCGGTGTTCCAGTCGGGGGCGCTCTTGTGCGGCCGGGTCGGCAGGGACACCGCCTGGAAGCCCTGGGCGGCCGCCCACTCGAGCTCGGATACCGCGTCCTCGACCTGCAAGGTGGACACCTGGGCGGTGACCACGTAACGGTCGGAGACGGCCACGATCTCCTCCAGCGCCCATTCGTTGCTGGCCCGCATGCAGGCGCGCAGCAGCTCGGGGGTGCGGAAGCTGGAGGACCACATCCCGAGCGAGGGGAAGATCACCTCGCCCCAGACACCCTCGGCGTCCAGGTCACCCAGCCGCAGCCGGGCGTCCCTGATCCCCTCGGCCTTGCGGCTGTCCTCGACGAACTTGACCGCGGCGGAGGTGGGCAGCTTGCGGCGGAACGTCTGCCCGTCGAAGCGCACCGTCTCGTACTCGCCGTCCGGGTCCTTCTCGGACTTGGGGGTGAGCTCGGCCAGCCGCTTGGGCAGCCGGGCTTCCCACAGGTCGTCTGGCTCGAGGAAGTGCGAGTCGCCTGAGTTGGTCCAGATCTTCGACATGGTGGTCCTCGCCAAGCGCGGGCGGCGGGCGCCGCGGTGAACAGGTCGCTGCCAATCGAGCATTTCACTAACTGATTGACCTGTCCAGGGTTTCTAAGAGAAGCTCATTATCTTTTCGGTGCCTGGATTCACGAACGCGGCCAGGCGCCCCGGCTACCATGAACCATGACTGGCGACGCGGAGAACACGCGAACCCGGCGCCGCCACTCGACCGGCGAGGCCACCCGCGAGCTGCTGATGGTGACGGCGGAACGGCTGTTCGCGATGAACGGCGTGGAGGGCGTCACGCTGCGCGAGATCCAGGCGGCGGCCGGGCAGTCGAACTCCTCGGTGATCACCTATCACTTCGGGTCGCAGGCCGGCCTGGTGCGGGCGCTGCTCGAGTTCCGCTACCAGAAGGTCAACGCCCGCCGGGCCGAGCTGTTGCAGGAGGCGCGGGACCGCGGGGTAGCGGGCGACCCCCGCGAGGCGGTCTGGATTATCGTCCGCCCGCTGATCGAGAGCATCGACGCGGGCGAGATGTTCGTCCCGTTCCTGGCCCGGGTCAGCGCCAACACCCGCACGTTCGCGGACTACCTGCCGCCGCAGCTGCCCGACAGCTCGCTCAACGTGCTGCGCGCCGTGCCCGGGCTGCTGCCCGGGCTGCCCGAGCGGGCCAGGGCCGGCCGCGAGGTGCAGCTCTACAACAGCGTGCTGAACCTGCTGGCCGAGCTGGCGCGGGGCCACCAGCGGATCAGCGAGGCCCAGCTGAACAATTACGTGGACGGCTGGGTGGGCATGCTCACGGCGCCCTTCTCCGACCCGACGGCGGAGCTGATGCGGCTGGAGGAAGCCGCGCGGCTGGACCGCAGCCACGCGTGAGCTGCGCTATCGTCCCCGGGCTGACGCTGGCGCCGGGGCCCGCAAGCCGAGCAACCCGCCGAGGGTGCCACCGAGGATTGCGGCCCGTTCGTCGCCGGGAACGCCCTTGAACTGGTAATCGATCGCCTCGCGGGTGTGCAGGAACGTGCCCTCTGAGTGCGGGTAGTCCGCCCCCCAGACCAGGGTCGATATGCCCGTCGCGGACCGGCAGGCGACGGCGACCGGGTCCTCCTGGAACGAGACGTGGACCTGGCGCCGCACGTACTCGCTCGGCATGAGCGGGTAGGGCCACCGCTCGTTCAGGTGGAACAGCTGGGCCATCTCCGGCTGCTGGCCGGCGGGCACGCCGTCGTCCCAGATCCCGACCCACCAGTCGCGGTTCTGCCCGACGCCCACGGTCCACGCCTTGTCCATCGCCGCGACGGCGGAGACCAGCCAGTGCGCGTTGAATTCGACTAGCAGGAAGTGCAGGTCAGGGAATCGCTCCAGCACCCCGCCGCCGATCAGGGCGACGAGGATCTGCTGCGGCACCATCGTCGCCAGCGTGGTGGCCCCGGTCAGCCGCTCGATGAGCAGCTCGTCGGAGAGCGTCGGCTGGATCTGGGTGCGGACGGCCGCCATCATGCCCTGCAACGTCGGCGCGGTCCGCTGCGACACCTGGACACCGCCGGTTGCCACGTGGAAGGCCACCAGCAGGCCGTGTGCCTGGGCGGCGGCCCACACCGGGTCGAGCTCCCGCGCGGAGTACGGGAGCGGCGCGATCGCGGGCAGGATGATCGCCCGCGCGCCAAGCGCGGCGACGCGCTCGATCTCGGCGACGGCCTCCGGGATGTCGGTCAGCGGGACCGGCGAGGTCGTGATCACCCGGTCCCGGTAGGGCGCGAAGGCCTCCGTAACGTAGTCGCTGTAGACCCTCGCGTGGGCCATGGACAGCTCGTGGTTGTCGGTGTACAGCCCGAACAGCGCGTGGTTGGGGTGCATCAGGGTGGCTGAGATGCCCTCGTGGTCCAGGTCGTCGATGATGCGCGCCGGGTCGCCCTGCTGAGGGGTGCCGTCGTGGTGGAAGTAGCGCGCGTACGTCCAGCCTTCGAAGCCCGGCGTGTGCAGCTTGCGGTAGTACCGGTAGCCGTCGTCGCCGAGCGGCTCGATTTCGAAGTCCTCCTCCCACACCGCGAGGTCGCGCAGGTGCCGGGGGAGGCGGGAGGTGAACAGGTCGGTCGGCTCGACGTAGTGCCCGTCGGCGGAGACGATGAAGTCCATGGCCATGGCGGTATTCCTCTCAGGCGGCGGGAATGGCCTTCGCGTAGCGATCGAGGACGGGAAGGATCTCGTCCTTGTCGGTGGTGTTGAAGGAAATGAGCACCTCGGCAACGCCAAGTTGGGCGAGGCGCTCGAGGTCGGCCGGGAAGGTACCGCCGTCGGCGATCTCCTGGATGACCCAGACGACCGGGCCGGACTCCGGGCGCCCGGCTTCGCTCCAGCGCCGCCGCAGCTCGCTGAGCTTGCCGGCGATCCAGTCGACGGGGCCGCCGGGCATCCAGCCGTCGGCCCACGCCGCGATCGCCTCCATGGCCAGCGGCTGCCCGGCCGCGCCGAGCAGGACGGGGATGGTCGGCTGGGCCGGTTTCGGCCATGACCAGCTGCGCTCGAGGTTGGCGTGCTCGCCGTGGTACTCCGCCTCGACCTCGGTCCACAGCTGCCGCATCAGCTCGACGTGCTCGCGCACGATCGCCCGGCGGTTGGCGTAGTCGCGGCCGTGGTTGGTGAACTCGTCGCGGTTCCAGCCGTAGCCGACCCCCAGTGTCAGCCGCCCGTCGGACAGGAAGTCGAGCGTGGCCAGGGCCTTCGCCAGGGCGATCGGGTCGTGCATGGCCGGCAGCGAGGTACAGGTGCCGATCTTCATCGAGGTCTGGGCCGCGACGAAGGACAGGGCAACGTACGGGTCGAGCAGGCGCGGGTAGGAGTCCGGGATGGACGAGCCGCCGCCGGGGAACCACGCGGGGTCGGAGCTGACCGGGATGTGGGTGTGCTCGCCGAGGACGAGGGAGGTGAAGCCGCGCTCGTCGGCTGCGCGCGCCAGTTCCAGGAACCGCATCTGGTCGGTCGCCCGGTAGAGCACGCCGACGCCGGGCAGTTGCTGACTGCTCATGCCGCCATCCTTTCGAGTGTGCGCAGGTAGTTCCCGATGCGGGCGACGGCGTCGTCAGCCTCGGGCATGTTTCCGGCCCAGAGCTGGCGGGCGTGCGGCATCTCGGGGAACAGGTCGTCTTCCCCGGTCAGTCGGTGTCCGTCGGAGCTGGGCTCGGACGGCCGGCGGCGCCGGGCAGGTGCGCCAGCAATCCGCCGTTGACGTCGATGGTCGCCGCCTGGACGTACCTGGCCTCGTCGGAGGCGAGGAACGCGACGACGGGCGCGATGTCATCCGGTCTCGCCAGGTCGGTCATGCAGACGTCCTCAAGTGCCTGGTCGAACAGTCCACGCTGCGAGTCGGTGAACTTGTCGGCTGCCCCGGTCCAGCCCGTGGCGATCGTCCAGCCCGGCACGAGGGTGTTGCACCTGATGCCCTGCTTGCCGTACTGGGTGGCGATGTACTTGGTCAGCACGGCAACGCCGGCCTTGGCCGCGCCGTAGGCGGCGGCCGTCGTGCTGCCGCCGAATCCGTTACCTGACGACACGTTGATGATCGACCCGCTCCGGTTGCGCAGCATGTGCGGCAGTACCGCCCGGGCACAGAGGAACTGGCTGGTCAGGCAGGTCCTGATGGTCCAGTCCCAGGCCTCAAGACTGGTGTTCACCAGGTCGGTCGCGGCGCCTCGGTGAACCGCGTAGGCATTGTTGTGCAGCGCGTGGACCGTACCGAAGCGGCTCACCGCCGCCTCGACCAGCTGGTTCACGTCATCCTCGGCGGTCAGGTCGGGCGCCTGGGCCAGCGCCGCGCCGCCCGCGGACTCGATCTCCGCGGCGACGTCCTTGACGCCCTCGGCGTTCAGGTCCGCGGCTACCACCGCCGCGCCGCGCGCGGCGCACAACAGCGCGGCCGCGCGCCCCATGCCGGACGCCGCGCCCGTGATGATGACGACCTTGCCGTCCAGCGAGCTGATGGGGTACTGCGTCGTCATCGGTAGCCTCCGTTGGCGATTACTTTCGAGTAGCGGTCTAGCAGTGGCAGTATCTCTTCCCGGCCTGCGGTCGGGATGTCGAGCACGACCTGGTCCACGGCCAGCTCCCTGAACAGCTCGAGCTGAGCGCGGAGCTGGTCGTCGCCGAGCACGCTGTTCTCCATCGGCCAGACGATCGGGCCGCGCTCAGGGCGCCCGGCGTCGGTCCACCGGCTGCGCAGCTCGGCCAGCTTGGCGGTCAGCCACGGCCCGTTGCTGCCGCCCGGCAGCCATCCGTCGCCCCAGCCGACGACCGCCTCGAAACCCCGCTCGCCGCCCTGGACGCCGAGCAGGACCGGTACCGGCTGCTGGGCGGGCTTGGGCCAGGCCCAGCTGCGCTCGAGGTTGGCGTGCTGGCCGTGGTACTCGGCCTCGGCCTGCGTCCACAGCGCCCGCATCAGCTCGATGTGCTCGCGCGCGATCGCCCGGCGCCGGGAGAAGTCGCGGCCGTGGTTGGCCAGCTCTTCACGGTTCCAGCCGAAGCCGACGCCGAGCGTGAGCCGACCGCCCGACATGGCGTCCAGGGTGGCGACGGTCTTGGCCAGGGCGATGGGGTCGTGCTGGGCGACCAGCGCGACGCCGACGGCGATCCGCAGCGAGGTCTGGGCGGCGATGAACGCGAGCGCGACGTAGGGATCAGGGAACTCGGGGTAGGCGTCCGGCAGGGAACCGTCGGCGGTGCCAGGGAACGGTGTCTCGCGGGACACCGGGATGTGCGTGTGCTCGCCGATGACGATGCAGTCGAACCGGCGTTCCTCGGCCGCGTGCGCGAGGTCGAGCAGCGGCATGGCCGCGTCGGTTTGCCGGTACAGGAGGCCGATCTGCGGGCTGGTCATGACGCCGGGTCGAACTCGAGCGTGAGGTCGGTCAGCCCGCGGAGCACGAACGACGGCAGGTAGCGGAACTGGCGCGCGCCCGCCGGACCGTGCGCCTTCTCGCTGATGCGGATGTCGGACGTGCGGGCCAGCAGGCGCTCGATCGCGGCCCGGCCCTCGGCCCGCACCAGCGGCGCACCCGGGCAGGTGTGGATGCCGCGGCCGAAGGCCAGGTGCTGGCGCGCGTTGCCGCGGTCGAGCCGGAACTCATCCGGATGCTCGAACACCCGGGGGTCACGATTGGCCGCCCCGTGCAGCAGCATGACGTGACTGCCCGCCGGGATCTGCACCCCGGCCACCTCGGCCGGCACCCGCGCGAGGCGGAAGTCTCCCTTGACCACGCTCTCGGTCCGCAGCACTTCCTCGACGAAGTTCGCGATGAGGGCGGGGTCCGCGCGCAGGGCGCTCTGCAGGCCGGGGTGGTCGGCCAGGATCATCAGCGCGCTGGTGAGGAAGCGCGTGCTTGACTCGTGGCCCGCCGCGAAGATGATCGTCGCGACCCGGACGACGTCCAGCACGTCGGGCAGCGAGCCGTCCGGGAAGGTGGCCGTGGCCAGGCCGCTGAGCACGTCGCCCCGCGGCGCGCGGCGCCGTTCCTCGACGTAATGGCAGAATTCGCCGTAGAGCCAGGCGAGCGGGTTGTCTTCCATCGCCTCGCCCGCCGTGTTGCCGACTCCCCCGCCGTCCGGGGGACGGCTGAACCGCTCGGTGAACTTGTCGCGGTCCTCATCTGGCACGCCTACCAGGTCGGCGATCACCAGCATGGTGTAGGGCGAGGCGAACTCCCTGATGAAGTCACACTCGCCGGCGCCGAGGAAGCCGTCGATGGTGCGCTCGGCGAGCTCCCGCATGTACTCCTCGTTCTCCCGCAGGCGGCGCGGCGTGATCAGGCGCATCAGCAGACCCCGGCGCGCCGTGTGCTCGGGCGGGTCGAGGCTGAGGATCATGTCGCTGAACGGCAGCTCGTAGCGATGCTCGTCGATGAGTGCGCTGACGTCGCCCTCCAGCGGGACCGGGAACGGGGCGAACGGCCCGGTGGTGGAGTTGCAGGAGGAGAACCGCTCCGCGTCGTTATGGATCGCGGCGGCTTCCTCGTAGCCGGTGACCATCACCACGCCGTGCTGGCTCTCCCGGTGCACCGGGCACTGATTGCGCAGATAGGCGAAGTACGGGTAGGGCTCGCGGAGCAGCTCCGCGTCACGGAAGAAGTCGGCTTTCGCGTAACCGGACATTCTCGTGCCCCTTCCTTGCGGCCGCCGCCGCGGTCGGCGAGCAAATTTCTGACACCTTTGTTCCGTTTGGATAGTACGCTCATCTGACTGTTCTGGTAAGCCCCCGGCAGGCCCGCGGGCTGCGGGGCGCCCGTTGGGGCGCCCCGCAGCCTGGCTGTCGCCGACGGCTAGAGATCCCGCTTGCTGGTCGCGCTGTTGGCGGGGTTGCAGCCGAACGCGCCTGGCGCGGACGGGTAGACCCGCTGCCACTGGCCGTTGCTGACCTGGCTGATCGCGATGCACGGGAGGGCATGCGGGCGGCGAAGTTCGTCGGGCCGATGATGGCGGTGCCGCTGCGGTTGCCGACCCCGCCCATGGAGCTGACCAGTGCCTTCAGCGTGCGGCCCGGTTTAGTCGATAGTCGCCGAAGCAGTGGATTACCGTCAAAACGCGAGCAGCGCCGATCTCGGCGGTAATGCCCTACTGCGGCACGCGGCCGAGCAGGCCGCGTTCGATGAAAGCGGCCAGGATCTCCACGATCCGCTCGGGGCCGAGGTCGTAGGGCGTGCCGAAGTTGTAGTCGGGTCCCCGCTCAAGGAGGGACAGCAGGAGCAGGGAGCCGGCCCGCTCGTCAAGGAGACGGGACCGCTCGACCGTTGCCAGTGCGCCGTCGAAAGCCTGGAAGATGTCCTCGAGGCTGCTGGCGCGAAGCTCTTCGAGCACCGGGTGATGCGCTCGCGCCTGCAGCAGCGCCCGGAAGACCCCCCGGTACCGGCGGTGCAGCGCGAGGGACTCCGTTATCCACTGCCGCAGCCCGGCGCCGTCGCCGATGGCGGCGGGGAAGCGGTCGACCTGCTCGGCCAGCCGGGCCAGGCAGTCCCGCGACAGGCTCGCGAGCAGGTCTGCCTTGTCGTCGAAATGCCGGTAGAACGTGCCGCGCCCCGCGCCCGCGGCATCGAGGACGTCCTGCACGCTGGCCGCGTGGTACCCGCGGACAGCGAAGGTCGCAGCGCCGGCGTCAAGGATCCGCCGGACCGCCGCGGACGGTTTCCTCGGGCCGCCCCCGGTCTCCGGCCCGGAACTGCGCGGCCGTCTCGGCGGGCTGGCCCGGGGGTGCGCGCGGGGCGGGCGGACCGCCGCCGCCGGGGTCGAGGGAAATAGCACGAACTGGACGAAGGTGGTGACCGCGGCGAGCAGTTCCGTGTCGTCCAGCCCCCGGTTGACACCCCTTTCCCGGTACTCGTTGACCCGGAACAACAGGGGCAGCAGCACCGTCGCGGTGCCGTCGACGTCCAGGTCGTCATCGACGGCCGGCCCGAGCCAGGGAGTCAGCGACGACACGTAGTCGACGATGTGCCTGGCGATGACCGGCCGCAGCGCGGACTGCGGGAAATCGAAGACCGTTAGCTGCTGGGACAGGGTCCGGTACTTGTCCTGGACCCGAGCCCACTCGGCCAGCCAGCGATAGAGGCTGTCGTACCCGTTGGCGGTCGGGGCCAGTTCGGCCGGGCGGCGGATGAGGGCGAGCAGGTCGCTGGCGGCCACCCCCGTGAGTTCGGCGAAGAGATCGTCCCTGCGCTCGAAGTACTGGTAGAGGGTGGCCCGGGAGACGCCGGCCGCCTCGGCGATGTCATCGACGCTGGTGTCGTGCAGCCCCTTCGCCTGGAAGACGTCCACCGCGGCGTCGAGGATCGCCTGACGGGTTCGCACTCCCCGTTCGCCCACGACCGGGCTGGTGGGGCCGTAGCTGGCCCGGCGGCCGAGGCTGGACGTCATACGGCCATGGTAGCGATGGCGGTTTCCGGCCCCGCGGCCTTCATCCGGGCAAGCGTCTCCGGGTCGCGGGCCCGCCTGAGTTGGCCCGGACCTCGGCCTGGACGGCCTCCGGGCGCGGGCGGCCGGGAGCCGCCCGCGCTGGCCTGCTAAGCGTCAGGCGCGCGGGGCCCGCCGGCTCCACGCGTCGATCCCGCTCGACTCCATGGCGTCGTCCAGCTCGGCCGAGCTGTAGGTGATGAACTCGACCGGGTCGAACTCGATTACCACCCGGGCGGGTGTGTCGAACAGCGTCATCAGCTGGGCGCGGGCCGCCGGGTCGGGCGCCCCGGTGTCCGGGTCGAGGCCGAGGCCGGTGCGGTCGAAGAACAGCGGCAGCAGCCAGCGCACCAGGTCGCCGTCCCCGTGGTGCACGATGGCGTTCGTCTTGGCGGTCACCATCGCCCCCGGGATGCCGGTGCCCTTGCTGGTCACCACGATGCAGCTGTCCGGGCGGGCGGTGAGCGCCTTCACCCGCGCCCGCTTGCTGGTGGTGTGCACCCAGAACTTGCCGTCCGACCACACGAACGAGTGCGGCATGCCGAGCGGCTGGCCGCGCGAGTTGGTCCAGCAGACGATGCACTCGTTGGTCAGCTCGAATAGCCGTTCCCGCCCCTGCTCGGAGAGCTTGAAGGCGGAGACGTCGTCCAGGTCGCGGATTGGCTGCGTCATACCCGGAACGTAACTCCGCCCGCGGGCCCCGGTCAGCGGGCGGTCCCGGCTACCGGGACCCGCGGCCGGTGCCAGGGAACGAAAAATCCCGGTCCGCGGGCAGCCCGCGGACCGGGATTTCAGGCGCTTGCGCGTCAGCCGACGCTGCTCGCCACCGGCTCCTTGGCCAGCTTCTTGCTGGCATCGAAGCCCGCGACCTTCGCCAGCGTTCCGCCGAGGATGGCGGCGCGGTCCTCGTCGGACACGGTGCTGTCGAAGTTCTCCGAGATGGCCTCGTAGGTACCGTTGAAGGTGCCCTCGGCGTGCGGGTAGTCGTTGCCCCAGATGACCGTGCTGACGCCGGTGATGTGCCGGGCCTGGACCGCCACCGGGTCGTCGGCGAACTGGATGTGGAACTGCCGCCGGACGTACTCGGTCGGCTTGAGCGGGTAAGGCCACTTCTCGTTGATGTTGAAGAGGCGTCCCATGGCCGGCTGCTCGTAGGCCGACTTGTTGTCGTCCCAGAAGCCGAGCCACCAGTCCGGGTCCTGGCCGGTGCCGCGGCGCCACGACTTGTCCATGAACGCCATGTACGAGACGAGCCAGCTGGCGCCGAACTCGACCAGGTTGAACGTCAGGCCCGGGTGCCGCTCCGGGACCCCGCCGCCGATCAGGTCGGCGATGATCTTCCCCGGGCTAGCGGAGGCGGTGTTGCCGCCGCCCATGGTCCGGCCGGCCACCATGTCATCGGTCAGGTTGCCCTTGCCCATGTTCATGGCGGTCATCATGCCCTTGACCGTGGACCCGGTGTGCGACGCGTCTTCCTTGACCTTTACCCCGCCGGTGGCGACGTGGATGAAGATCGGCAGGCCGAGCGACTCGATGCAGTTCCAGACCGGCTCGTACTTCTTGGACCAGTACGGCTCCGGCGGGAGCTCCGGCAGCATCACCGCGCGCAGGCCGAGCTTGACCCCCCGCTCGATCTCCGCTACCGCGTCCGCCACGTTGGTCAGCGGGATCGACATGACCGGGCGCATCCGGTCCTTGTAGTCCAGGTAGGTCTCGGCGACCCAGGTGTTCCACGCCCGCGAGTGGGCGATGGACAGCTCGTGGTCGTCGGTGAACAGCACGAACAGGGCCAGGTTGGGGAAGAACACGGCGGCGTCGACGCCCTCCATGTCCATGTCCTGGATGATCTCGTCCGGCTTCCAGCCCGGGGTGCGGCCCTGGTAGCCCTTGAACTGGCGGTACTTGGAGACCGTCCAGCCGTCGAAGCCGATGGTGTGCAGCTTGCGGAACTCGGTGTGGCCGCCGGGGACGATCGGCTCCTCGAGGGTGAACTCCTCTTCCCACAGCGCGCGGTCGCGCATGTTGGCGGGGAGCCGGGTCTTGAACAGGTCCGGCGGCTCGATGATGTGGCAGTCCCCGGAGACGAGGAATTCTTTGTACTGGGCCATCGGCGGGCCTCTCCTTTGAGCGGATACCTGGATACCAGATAATCGGTCTTCCATGTATCAACATAGACACAACCCGGCCTGCGGTCAACGCCCAGGCTCCGGGCGGGCGGCCGTCCGGTCGCCGTCAGGCCAGAATCGGCCGCGTTACCTGTGGGAAACGTAACCACTGGGAAATGACCGGGTCAAGGCTCATTCCGCTCTGCGGAACGGGGCGCGGGCGGGTCTGCCCCGGCCCGGCCGGGTCTAGCCCGGTCGAGCCGTCCGCCCCGGTCAGGCCAGGCCGCTGGCCAGCGCGGGCACGTCGGCCAGGGCCCGCATCATGTCGTTCAGGTGGGTGCAGCCGAGCGGTCCGCGCAGCCGTTCGGGCACCGCCGCCCGCAGCTCCGCCAGCGGCGTCCCGGCCAGGGCGCCCACGTGGGTGACGGCCAGCGGGCACTCGCGGTAGGGCAGCACCCGCGGTACCGGGGTCACCGCCCGGACGACGCCGGCCGCCCGGTCGGCCTCCGCGGTCAGCGTGTACTCATGGATCGACTGCCGCCCGCCCCCGGGCAGGGTCGAGGAATCCTGGAAGAACGCGTCCACCCGGACCACCGCCCCGTCCGCCCAGACGTCGATCCGGCGGGCGCGGCGCATGGTCACCCCGTCCGGGTCGGCGCGGGCGTGCCAGGCCAGCTCGTCGCCGGCGTCGTCGATGTCCACCGCGGGCGAGCGGCCCTGCTCCCAGCGGAGGGTGCCGTCCGGGTTCAGCGCGCTCGAGCCGTCCTGGTAGCCGGTGCAGATGTCCCGCATGATCCGCCGGCTGACGTCCTTCTTCAGCTCCAGGTACTGCTCCCGGCCATGCCAGAGCTGCCAGGCGGCGCCGGACACCAGGGTGGCGCCGGGAACGTCGTCGAGCAGCTGGTACAGCGGCGTGCCGGCCAGGCCGGCCGCCGCCCCGGTGGCGGCCAGCCGCCGCCGGTAACCGGACATGGCCGACTCGCCCGCCAGCGCGCGCAGCCCGGGCAGCTCGGGCACCGACCCGGTCTCCTTGATGATCCGGCCCGCGTCGGTGACCATCCGCAGCGACGACACCGCCAGCTCGGTGCTGCCGCCCTCGCCGTCGGTCCGCAGGTCACGGGCACGGCCGTCGAGCAGCACGTCGCCGCTCATGCCGTCCGGCCAGGTGAAGTCAATGGTGGTGGTGCGGCGGACGGAGCCTGCCCGGCGCGGCGGGGCGGACCGCCCCGAGCCGCCCGGGATCAGGCTGGCCGGAACAGGGATTGCCATGTGACCTCCTTCACCGCACGATGTCCTGCTCGCGCAGGGCGGCGATCCGGGCGGTGTCGTAGCCGATCTCGGCCAGCAGCGCGTCGCTGTGCTGACCCAGCCGGCAGCCCGAGCCGGGCTTGGTGGCCGACCGGGAGAAGCGGTTGAGCGGGGCCGGGCGGCGGTGGGAGTCGAAGATCGGGCTGACCGCGTCGACCACGTAGCCGGCCTGGTAGAACTCGTCGTCCTGCATCCGCCACTCGGCGTTCTCCTGGGCGACGGCTGCGCAGCCGACGTCGGCGGCGGACAGCTCCGCTTCCCAGGCGTCCTTGCCGCGGGTCGCGAAGACGGCGGCGAGCGCGCCGGCCAGCGCGCCGGAGTTGGCTTCCCGGTCCTCGGGGGTGGCGAACCGCGGGCCGGCCAGGTCACCGTAGGGGGCAAGCGCGGCCGCCAGCGGCGCCCACTCCCCCGGGGCCGGCGCGGCCAGGAACACCCAGCCGTCGGCCGCCGCATACAGCCGGTAGAGCGGGCCGAGGCCGCGGAACTCATCGTCCACCCGGGGCCGCTCCGGCCGATCCCTGTAGCTGGTGTTCCGGCTGATCAGGGCGTGGGTGCAGGTGCCAAGCATGGTGGTCTCGAGGCCGGTCAGGCCGGTCCCCCGGCGCCTCGCGTACAGTGCGAGCAACAGGGCCGACCCGACCCCGAGGGCCGCGACGCCGTCCGACTGGACGGCGGGCACGGTGCCGCCCGCCCGCAGGTGGCGCGCGCCGGCCAGCAGCTCATCCTGGCTTTCGGGGTGCGCACCGCCGAGCGGTGCGTCGGTCAGCGAGATGCCGGACGCGGCGCCGATCGACGGCGCGTAGGCCGGCTTGCCGCCGTACGGCCCGTCGACGCCGTAGCCGGGCGCGTTCAGGTAAACCAGGTCCGGGTTGAGCGCCCGCATGGTGGCCTCGTCGATGCCGGTCCTGGCCGCCACCCCGGCCCGGTAGCACTGCAGCACCACGTCACAGCGGCGAGCGAGCTCGTGCACCACCGCCAGGCCCTCAGGCGTGCGCATGTCGAGCGCGATGCTCTCCTTGCCCTGCAGCACCTTGCCCCCGCCCGCCTCGGGGAAGGCCATCACGTCACGGATGTTGTCGCCGATCAGCGGCTCGACCTTGATCACCCGCGCCCCGAGGTCGGCCAGGATGGTGGCGCCGAACGGGGCGGCGAACATGCCGCCGAGCTCCAGTACCGTCACCCCGGCCAGCGGGCAGCCAGCGGGGGCTGGCCCGGTTGGGCCCGCACCCGTTCGGGCTGATCCGGAGGGGCTGCCGGGGGCGGGGCTGCCGGGGGCAGGGCTGCCGGGGGCAGGGCTGCCGGGGGCGGGGCCGGCCGACTGCGCCAGCCGGCGGACCTCGGCCGCGTGCTCGTCGACCCGGGGAGCGCGGCGGACCGCGGTGAGCGGCCGGCCCGCCGCGTGCACCAGGGTGGACGGCTGCCGGACGGGGCCGAGGTCGGGGTCGTCCACCGTAACTACCCGGCCCTGCGCTACCACCTGCGGGTGCGCCAGGGCCTCGTCGGGGGTACGGAACTGCTCGCCGAAGACGTTGGCGTTGCGGGCGAAGACCGCCTCCCACTCGGCCAGCGTCCACTCGCTCACCTTGGCCAGCATCTTCTCCCACCATTCCTGGCGCAGTTCAGCCGTGGGCAGGTCGGGGAAGTCCTTCCACCGGGGCCCGGTCACCTCCTGCGCCAGGCCGAGCTCCTCCAGGAAGGCCTGCGTCAGCCGGGGCGCCGTCTGGGCGAACTGCAGCCAGGTGCCGTCCTTGGTCAGCCCGATCAGCAGCGCGTACATCAGCCGGGACTGCGGCCTGCCGTGGTCGTCGAAGGCGTCGGCGAGCGGCTTGAACGCGTCGGGGTAGCGGCGCAGGATCATCTCGTAGAACCAGTTGTAGGTGTCGATGGAGCCGACGCCGGACACCAGGTTCGCCTCCACCAGCTGCCCGAGCCCGCTCGTCTCGCGCTCGAACAGCGCCGCCAGGATGCCCTGCACCGCGGTCTGGGCGGCGGCGTGCGCGGCGTACGGCACCGACACGTAGGCCGGGTCGGGGCCCGGCGTGAGCTGCCGCTTGGAGTGCAGCACGCCGGTCTTGGCCATGATCAGCGCCTCGTAGCCCTTGTAACCGGCCCACGGCCCGCGGGTTCCCCAGCCGGTGATCAGCGCCGCCACCAGCCGCGGGTAGCGCGCGGCGAGCCGATCGGCGGTGAACCCGAGCCGGGCCGCGGCGGCCGGCCGCATGGTGGTGACGAGCACGTCGGCCTGGCTCAGCAGGCCGTCGAGCGTGTCCCGGCCGTCTTCGCCGTGCAGGTCAGCCACGATGCTGCGCTTGCCGCGGAGCAGCCCGGGCCAGCCCGGGTCGGCCCGCAGCGGGCTGCCGCCCGGCCGCTCCACCATGATCACGTCGGCGCCGGCGTCGGCCAGGAACTGGGTCGCTTGCGCGCCTGGCAGCGTGGTGGACAGGTCGACCACGGTGAGCCCGGCCAGCGGTCCGGGCCCGGGCCGGTCAGTGCGGCCAGCAGTGTCGGTCACGTCGCGCTCCCCTCAGGTTGACTTGGTCGCCGCGACGATCCCGCCGTCGACCAGCAGGTCGGTACCGGTGATGTAGGAGGCCCGGTCGGAGGCGAGGAACTCGATCGCGTCGGCCGTTTCCACCATGGTGCCCTCGCGCGGGACCGGCAGCTTCGCCATCAGCCTGCGCTTCACCTCGCCGCTCGGCCCGGCCAGTTCCTTGGCCCCCATCGGGGTGGCGATCGGCCCGGGCGACATGGAGACGATCCGCGCCCCCCTGGCCCCCCAGGCGCCCGCGCGGCGGCGGCACATCCGGTTCAGCGCCCACTTCGACAGCCGGTAGGCCTGCAACGGGGTCTGCTCGCCTTTGGCGATCACCTCGTTCAGCCGGTCGAAGAAGCCTGGTGTGAGCGGGTCGTCGAGCACCGCCACGATGTCCGGGGCGGGCGGCTGCGCCAGGTGCCCGGCGGACGACGAGACGAACACCGCCGCGGTGCCCGGGATCGCCAGCTCCAGGCAGGCCCGTTCCATCAGCGCCGTCCCGATGAGGTTGACGCTGAACACCTGGTGCCAGTCCCCCATCGACGGGGACAGCCCGGCCACGTGGGCGAGGGTGCGCAGCGGCCCGCGGCCGGCCACGAACTGGGCCAGTTCCGCGACCGAGTCCGCGTCGGTCACGTCGAGCCGCACCGCCACCGCGTCGATGCCGTCCGCGCGCAGCGCCGCCTCCCGCTCGGCGTTGCGGCCGTCCGACAGGCTCGCCAGCACTACCCGGTGCGCCTGGCCGAGCCGCCGGGCGGTGGACATGCCCATCCCGCCGCCGCCGATCACCAGCGCGACTGGCAGGCCCGGGCGCTCGTTGGTTCCCGTCTGCACTGTGTTGCTCAACCGAAATGTGTTGCTCAACCGAAATGTGTTGCTCAACCGAAATGTGTTGCTCAACCGACCGTGCTCCTCACCTAACAGCGAACTCGGCGCTGCCGCTGACGACGACGGTGCCGTCGTCCTTGCGCAGCCGGATGTCCAGTTCCACCCGGGTCTCGGCGCCGTGCTCGAACCGGCGGGTCACCTCGGCCGAGGCGGTCAGCCGGTCGCCGCGGAAGACGACGGACGAGAAACGGGTGCGGAACCGGCGGACGGTCTGCTCGCCCAGGTGCTCGGTGCAGTAGGCGGCCAGCCAGCCCGCGCCGAGCATCCCCACGCTGATCGCGGCCGGGAAACCGGCCGCCCGGGCGAACTCGTCGTCGTGGTGGATCGGGTTCATGTCGCCGCTGGCCCCCTGGTAGCGGACGATATCGGTCATGGTGACCGGGCCGAAGGTGCGCTCGGGGAGCCGGGACCCGGCCGCGAGCCCGCGCACAGTGCTCACTGACTCGCTCGCAAGCTCGCTCACCGGCGCTCCCGCTGCACGTAGGCCGAGGTGTAGTTGCACTCGGCGCGCAGGTCGCCCCGCTCGTCGCGGAACTCGACCGTGAACCGGACCACGATCATCGCCCGGTCGTCGCGGGTCCGCTTCACGGTGACGTCGCGCAGCCGCTCGGCGGTGCGCAGCGTCTCCCCCGCGTGCGGCAGCGGCCCGTGGTAGACGTACTCCTGCTCGAGCGAGAGCAGGCTGCCCAGGTCGGCCGGCACCCCGGCCGCGGCGCAGGCCCGCAGCACCGCGGGCGACCGCAGCGTCTCCCCGATCGGGGTCCAGAACACCACCGTGGCCAGGAAGGTGGGCGGCACCGGCGCCTTGGGGTCATCGGTGTAGGCCGGGCGGGCGGCCGCGGTCGCGGTCGCGTACTCGCGGATCTTGCCCCGCTCGATCGGCATCAGCGCCATCGGCCGCTCCCGCCCTGGTCACCCAGCCGGCAACCCCCGGCTTCGGGCCCGCGACAACCTAAGAGAAGGTCATTAAAAGCTAACTGATCTGACCTTATAGGAAACGCCAGGAGCGCGCTAGACCACGTCAGGGGTGGATGACGGCGTCAGGGGTGGATGACGGCGTCAGGGGTGGATGACGACCTTGAAGGTGCCGGGCGGCCGGGCAGCCGCCAGTGCGAAGGCGCGCGGCGCCTCGTCGATGCCGAAGCGGTGGGTGACCAGCGCCGCGGTGACCTCCGGGTGAGCGGCCAGCATCGCCGCCGCCAGCCCGAGCTCGCGGGTGGCGCCCGCGCCGGCGTACGCCATCGACGGCACCACCGCCACTTCCTTGAGGAAGGCGGCCCGGTAGGGCCAGCGCACGTCGGCCGGGAAGATGCTGATGGTGGACACGGTGCCCTGCGGCCGCGCCCAGCCGACCGCCTCGGCCAGGCCGGACTCGCTGCCGCTGGCCTCGATCACCGCGTCGTACTGGCCGTCCGGCGCGGCCGCGCCGAACCGCTCGCCCGCCTCCCGCTGGTAGGGGTGCCGGGCGAGCAGGCTGACCTCGGGTGCCCCGAGCCGGCGGGCGGCCAGCACCGCCAGCAGGCCGATCGCGCCCGCGCCGACCACCAGCACCCGGGCCTGCCCGTTCACCCCGGCCTGGCCGCAGGCGTGCCAGGCGACCGCGGCCGGCTCGGCCAGCGACGCGCAGTCGAGGCCGAGCCCGGCCGGGAGCGGCAGCAGGGCGTGCCGGGGCGCGCGGAAGTAACTGGCCAGGCCGCCGTCGACGGTGAGGCCGAGGATGCGCTCCCCGGCCACCGGGCACAGGTTTCCCCGGCCGCGGGCGCAATAGTCGCAGCGCCCGCAGCTGGCGAACCCGTCCAGCACCACCGGCGTGCCGTCGGCGGTGACACCAGCGATCTCGTGCCCGATGACCCGCTCGGACCCGGCGGCGAGGTAGCGCAGGTCGGACGCGCAGATGCTGACCGACCTGACAGCGATGAGCTCGCCCTCGCCACCGGGCTCGTCGGCCTCGACCAGCCGGACGCCGCCCGCGGCGCCGCGGACGGCCTTCACCGGGGCTGGTCCTACCTGACCTCGGCGGCGCCCTTGCGGTCGGTGACCGGCGCCGCCAGCTGCTGCTCGTCGACCAGCACCTGCATCCGGGCGATGGTCTCGTCCAGCCCGTCACCGATCCGGGGACCGGGAGTGAAGGTCGCGGGCAAGTGCTTCATGCCCT
>Ga0265338_10003188_pt1 | contig 23405 bp, 15 predicted proteins | sample 42126metaG_FD_193579 | JGI IMG/M metagenome (GOLD analysis project Ga0265338, IMG submission 193579) | Rhizosphere microbial communities from Carex aquatilis grown in University of Washington, Seatle, WA, United States - 4-21-26 metaG | ecosystem: Host-associated > Plants > Roots > Rhizosphere... | reverse complement strand
AAAACTGTATGCGTTGGACGTGCAACGGCGGGCCATTGAAACGGGCCTGAAACCGGCCGCCGGATTCCCCTGATTTTCCGGTAATCTTTGAACACATGGGCGCAAATGAGGTCAACTTGACAGGGCGCGATTCCAACTTATAGTTCGCATTGAAAATGAAGGATGACCATTCACCGGCCAAGGGGGAGGAGCCGCCAGCGGACCCCCAGCTTCAATCCTTAAAACAATTTCGCTCCGCCGGGCGCGGTTTCTGGCGGGATGTTTCCGACGCCGATTGGAACGACTGGCGCTGGCAGCTCAAGCATCGCATCACCACGCCGGAACAGTTGCAGCGGCTGATGCCCACGCTCACGCCGGAGGAATTCGCGGGCGCCAGGTTGGCGAACCACAAGCTCGCCCTGGCCATCACCCCTTATTTCTTCAACCTCATTGACCCGCTGGACGAGCAGTGCCCGATCCGGCAGCAGGTCATCCCGCGCATCGAGGAGACCCACACGGCGGCGTGGGAGATGAGCGACCCTTGCGGCGAGGATTCCCATTCGCCCGTGCCCGGCCTCGTGCATCGCTATCCCGACCGCGTGTTGTTCCTCGTCACCGACCGTTGTGCCGCGTATTGCCGTTACTGCACGCGCTCGCGGCTGGTCAGCAACGCCAGCGGCTACGATTTTCATCCCGAGTTCGACAAGCAAATCGCCTACATCACGCAACACCCGGAAATTCGCGACGTCCTCCTGAGCGGCGGCGATCCCCTGCTCCTTAGCGATGAAAAACTGGAATCGCTTCTGGGCCGGTTGCGGGCCATCCCGCACGTGGAATTTCTCCGGATCGGTTCGCGCATCCCGACATTCCTGCCGCAGCGCATCACGCCGGCACTCTGCGCGATGCTGAAAAAATTCCATCCGCTGTTCATGAGCGTCCACTCGAATCATCCGCGCGAACTGACCACGGAGGTGCGGGATGCGCTGGGCCGCCTGGCCGACGCCGGCATTCCGCTCGGCAACCAGTCCGTCTTGCTCAAGCACGTCAACGACGATGTGACGGTAATGAGAGCGCACATCCAGAAGCTGTTGATGTGTCGCGTGAAGCCCTATTACCTTTACCAGTGTGATTTGATCTCCGGCTCGGCGCACCTGCGCGTCAGCGTCCGGCGGGGCATTGAAATCATGACGCAATTGCGCGGCCACACCACCGGCTACGCTGTGCCGCAATACGTGATCGACGCTCCCGGCGGCGGCGGCAAGGTCCCCATCAATCCCGAATATGTATTGAGCCACAACGCCGATCGCGTCCTGCTCCGCAATTACGAAGGAAAAATCTTCGAATATCCCGAGGCCGCCGACGGCACGCCGCTCTCCGCGCCGCCGAAGAAAATTGCCGAGCCGCAGATGGTGTGACGGCTGAGCCGCCAGGACGTTTCCGCAAAGTTTTCTTCGCGCCCTGGTTCCTTTGTGATTAAATTTCCAGCGTCAATGCCTCGTGAAACGCTTGAAGCCCGGACCGCGCGCGCAAAAAAAATCATCGCCGCGCTGGACCGGGCCTATCCGGAAGCACACTGCGAGCTGGATTACGTCGATCCGCTGCAATTGCTCATTGCCACCATCCTTTCCGCGCAATGCACCGACAAGCGTGTCAATATCGTCACCCAGGAATTATTCAAAAAGTATCACTCGGCGGCCGACTATGCGAAAGCGCCGCTGGTGGAACTGGAATCAGCCATCCGGACTACCGGCTTTTTTCGTAACAAGGCAAAAAACATCCAGGCCTGCTGCCGCAAGCTGGTCGAGCGTCACGGCGGTCAGGTTCCGCGTACGATGGAGGAACTGATCCGGCTTGACGGCGTCGGGCGCAAGACGGCCAACGTCGTCCTGGGCAATGCCTTTGGCATCAACGTCGGCGTCGTCGTGGATACTCACGTGGCGCGGCTGTCGCAGCGGCTCGGTTTGACGAAGCACAAGACGCCGGAGAAAATCGAATCGGAGCTGATGGCGCTCGTGCCTCAAAAGCAGTGGGCGTTGTTCAGTCACTGGCTCATCTGGCACGGCCGCCGCCGTTGCTTCGCGCGCAAGCCCGATTGTGCGGGCTGCGAAATCCAAAAACTTTGCCCGTCGGCGGGGAACGTGTGAACCGGCAACATTCAACTTCCAACGTCCAAGTCTCCGGACGCGGGCGGGCAAGCATTGAATGTTGAATGTTCGACATTCGATGTTCCCGGTTTCAAATGGCATCATTGCGCGGGGACCAGATCCTTGAGCCAATCCCCGCTGTATTCCTTGTAGGTTGAGAAGACCTCGGCGTTCAGGGTCCCGCTCAAGGTGCGTTCGGCCTCCTGCTGGATCGACGTCAACGTGGCCAGCCGCGTCTCCGGAGACAAGTCGGGGTTCTCGGCCACCTGACGGGCACTCGCCAGCGCCGTTTCCTGGATCTCAAAGGCCGCCATTGCCACACTATCGGGCAAGCCGTAACGCTGGGTGATGTTGCGCACTTCCTGAAACTGTCCGTTGTTGGCCAGTTCATATTGAGCAAACCGGTCTGGACCCAGAATTTCCTTGAGCGTCCGGTCAAAATTCGCTTGCAGCTCGCTCTGGCGCGCCATTCGCTCTTCTTCGGTGAGTTCCGGGCCGCCGGGCGGGCTTTGGCCTTCGTCCAATTCTGACCGCAGTTTGGTCATGGCCCGCCACTCGTCTTCGGAAGGGTCAAACCCGGGCAGGCTGCCCGCCCAGTCCGCCGCGTCAGACTCGCGGAGATGCAATTCAGCCAGTTCCTCTGGCGCCAACAATTGCTTCTCCGACTCGTCAAATTCTTTCTGCCATTCCTGCAGACGGTTTCCGTCCTCGTCGGTGGAGGCGCCATACGGCCGCAAGCCCAGGTTCGCGGCCCATCCGACCAGTTGTTGCTGGTATTTTTCTTCCAGGTCGATCAGCCGGTCACGTTTCTCCTGAGGCAGCCAGGCGTATCGCAGTTCCAGGGCCGCTCGCCGGGTTGGTTGCCCGGCTTCGGCGGCCAAGGCATCGCTGCCGAGCACATCCACAATCAATCGTTGTCGCTCCGCGGCCAGCGCCGTCAGTTCCCGGCCCCATTCGCTTTGGGGAATTGCTTGGCGGCGGACCAGTTCCTCCCGCATCACCATGTCCCAATACCGGTCTTCCAACGGGGCCAGCAGGTTCCGACGTTGCGCCCCGAAACGTTCATTAATCACAGCCCGAATGATCTCATGTACCGTGGGCTCCGGACAACCGATGGCGCGCAAATGATCACGATAGATTTTCAGGTTTTCAGAAGCGATCTGGCTCCAATGAAAAGGGAGGCCGGGCAAAGGGGAATCGTCCACCGGTGCCGGGGATTGCCGAATCGTGTCCGCAACGGATGTCTCGGCGGCCGGCGGCCGGGCCGGCACGGGCCGGTTTTTTGCCGACAGGATGATTGCTGCGGCCAGCGCCACATTCAGCACCAAGGAGAACCCGATGAACAGGCCTGTCTTCATTGCGTTTCGTTTCCGGCTTGCGGTTCCGCCGGCCGGGCCAGGGCACCGAGCCACTGTCCCGGTCCCGCCTGATAGTTGTCATAACTGCGGCCCAGGGCCGATGCAATCGCGTTCAAAGTGGTGGCTTTCAGGACGACCAGAGCCGCGGCGCGTTCTTCCGGCGAAAGGTTCCCGTCCTTTTGAATTTCATCCGCCTGTTCCTCGGCATTTCGGCGGCCTTCATAAACCCTGATGGCGGCGGTTTGAGGCAGATTGTTTTGCCGGCCAAAAGCGAAGATTTCGCGGAAGTTGAAGTCCTGGGCGCGCTGGTAATCTGCGAACCGCTTCGGACCCAACAGCGTTTTGACCTGTGCGTCAAAGGCGGTCCGCCAGCGCTCCTGCTCCGTTGCGGACGTGGGCGGGAAGGGAATAATCTCGTTCCGGTCCATGTCCTGGAACGACCTGGATATCCGGACCAATTCCCGCAGTTCCTCGCGACTCATCGTGACGCCGTCAAAATGAATATCGTTGGCGATAAGAAAGCCCTGCTGCGCCCGCAATTGCAGTTCGTCGAATTCCGATGGGTCAAGCAACCGGGAGGTTTCAGCGAAGAGTTCCTCATAAAGCGCCTGCAAACGCGTACGGTCCTCGTTGATCAGGATGAAATTCGCGTCCTCCCGGATGTTTTGTCCGGCTTCGGCATATTGCTCCTGGAGCGACAACACTTGTACGGCCCGGTCGTCCGTCAGAAAACCAAACGTCAGGGTCGTCAGAAAATCCTGATGCCAGACCTCGTTGGCATGGTTATCCCACTCGTATCCGAGCAATGATTTGACCAGCGCCCGTTTTTCCTGCCGCAGCGTATTCAGTTTTTTCGACCGGTTGCGGGACTCCTTGCGGCGCTCATCCGCTCCCTGCCAGGGCGCAACGTAAACCGGATCGGTCCGGGCCTTTTGCTGATAAAAATCATCAATGTCGGCGACAATGATGTCGCGAACCAGCCAGTCCGGGCAACCCACGGCGCGAAGGTTGGCGATGTATTGCCGGTAGTCCGCCGACGCGATCTGCCGCCAGGGAACCACCGGCGCGGGGATTCCGTTGGTGACCGACAACGACGGCGCCATTTCCAGGGTTGCCGGCGCGAAAATGGCCGATGGCGGTGCCTCCATCTTCGTTGGCCCACCCTGTCGCAGGGCAACAAAGATGGCCGCCAGTGCCAGATTGCACATCAGGGAAACGGCAAGGAAACGCGGCAGCTTCATCCTGGTTCAGGGCATTTTTCCGGAGGCAGCGGCATCGGTTGACCGTGCGGCATTTTGCTTGCGAATCGTTTCCGCTCGTTCCCGGAGGGTCTTGGCCGCTGCCGGCTTTTTCATTTCATCCAGCAACCCGGCATACTTGTCCAGCAACACCGCTGTGTTCGGATGGTCGGCGCCCATGTTCTTCTCGGTAATCGCCAACGCCCGTTGATACAATGGTTCGGCTTGATCGTACTTGCGTTGCGCGCGAAGCGCTGCCGCCAGACCTTCAAGGTGCGGCGCCAGATCCGCCTGGTCCGCGCTCATGAACGTCTGAATCAGCGCCAGCGACCGGCGATAGACGGCCTCGGCCTGGTCTGGTTTGCCCGCGGCAAGGTAAATCGTGCCCAGGCCATTGAGACACACCGCCACGTCGAGTTGTGCGTCAACGCCCCCGGACGGCTGCAGGGCCTGCTCGCGAATCGTGAGGGCCCGTTTGGCCAGCGCCTCGGCCTGCTCGTATTTGCCCCAGGCCTGGTAAAAGTCGGCGGCGGTCAGCAGTTCATGAGGCAGCCACTCGGCGTCGGTTTGTTCTGCCAGCGTCACCGCCCGTTTGAACAGCGGCTCGGCCGGCGCATAACGGCCCGTTTGCTGATAAATCATGCCCAGGTTGCGCGACCACATGATGATGTCACGATTATTCCGCTGGGATGCGTTTTCGACGATAATCAGGATGCGCTGGAACAGCGGGATTACCTGATCATATCGGACCACGACGAAGTAATAGAAATTCGCGAGGCTCGACAGGGGATGCACCAGGGCGACGTCGTTCGAGCCAGTGGCTCTCTCGCAGTTGGCGATGGCCTGCTTAAAGGTTTGCTCCGCCAGGTCGTTTTTCTTTTCCCACATGTAAACCTCCGCCCGCAGGACCTGGCTTTGGGAAAGGCGCGTGTCGGCCGGGCCGAATGTGCCGGCCAGGCCAACCGCCTCGTCGCACAACCGGACGGATTCCGGCACATTGTTCGCCCGGAGCGCCTTCATCGTGCCGGTCATCAGCTGCTCCCATTTTTGCGTTTCCTCCGCGCTCGGGGGCGAGACGGCGCCCAGGCATAGTACGAGCAGGGCGAAAGCAAGCACCGGCATTCGATGATTCAGGCGGGCGTAAATTGTCATAGGACTCGTCTCAAGATCGGAATGGGTGGGATTCCCACCGCTGCACCAGGCCGGCACACGAAAATCTGCGGGAACAGACCCGAAGGTCTGCCCCGCATTCGATTTTACCCTGGCGATTACTTGATGCTGCAACTATTGACCGTCCAGGTAGCGGTGCCGGACGTGATTTCTACACCATACTGGCAGGCCCCGACGGTGCCATTGCCCAGATGGCCGCCACTCACGAGCCACTTGAAGATGGCCGCGAGATTGGCGCTGCCGGAACTGGTCTGGCTGGTACGCAGGAACGACCACGGACCGCCGGGTTTGTAAACATTGTACGTTGTGCCGCCGATGGACACATTGGACTGATACAAGGTGCCCCAGGGCCCCACCCCGCTCGTCCACTTCGTCCAGACCATGACTTCGCTGGGGACCCAACAGTCGAACGCCCAGTCGTACTGGCCGGTGCCACCGCTGGTGCTGAAGGTGCCCGTCAGGCTGCTGAGCGAATTAATCGCCTTGTTGATGGTCTTGCTTGCGTTCGGATAGGACTTGATGCCGCCGGTATTGGGCTGCTGGCTGGCCGCCCAGAAATGCGGCGCAGCGCTACTGGTGGAATCCACGAACAAAGTCTGCGGGCCGGCTCCGCTGCCCCAGATGTCGTTGTAAATGGTGTAACTGCCCAGGGTAAACGAGCCCCACTGGGCACTCGTAGACCAGGTCGTGGCCCGCACCGCCAAAGGCAAAACGGCCATGGCTGCGGCGAGTACGATCGCCCGTCGGATGAGTTTCTGTTTCATATGAGTCTTCTTTTGGTTGTTGTTATCTTCCGTCCCCGAAGCGACCGGGGGATCGATGGTATGCGTCTCTTGGAGGAAGGCTGCCAAAGGAACGCCGAGGATAACCCAAGTATCACCTATCCTCATGACTACATATTAACAAACTTATAAATGAATAGAACGTCATGTAAACTAACTACATTGTGAATTCGAGTTTGAGACTTCTGGCGTCGTTTTTTACCATCCGAACGTGAACGCCTGGCTCCTGCTGGTCTCCGGCCCCCGCCCTCCCGCCTTCAACATGGCGCTCGACGAGGCGCTGCTCGAAGCGGTGGCGCGCTGGCAAAGACCGGTGTTGCGTTTTTACGGCTGGACGGAGCCGGCGGCCACGTTCGGCTATTTCCAGAAATATGCCGACGTCGAACCCGCGACACGATTGCGTCCGCTCATCCGCCGGCCCACCGGCGGCGGCATCGTGCCCCACGACGCGGACTGGACCTACAGCCTTGCTTTTCCGCCCGGCCACGAATGGCATTCGCTCAAGGCTGAGGCCAGTTATCGCCGGACTCATGAATGGATCCAGCACGCGTTTGCGAGATTGAATGTCGTCACCGAACTGGCGGCGGCCGCCCGCGACAGCGGTCCCGGCCAGTGCTTTGTTGGCCATGAAAAATTCGATCTGCTCTGGCGCGGAAAAAAAATCGCCGGCGCGGCGCAACGCCGGAACAAGCTCGGCCTGCTCATCCAGGGCTCGGTCCAGCCCCCGCCGGTTTCCCTGGTCCGGACCGACTGGCAAAAGGCCATGACGGCCGCGGGGCACGACGAATGGGGGATTGCGTGGTCGGATTTTCAGCCGGACCCGGCTTTGACGGAACGGGAGGAATCATTAGCCCGCCAAAAATATTCGCAACCGGAATTTATAACTAAGCGCTGACCATTTACAACGGCTCGCGACCTGAGATGATGTTCCGCAATCATCTTGAAAAAAGTTGTCCTTGTCCTCGCCGCGTTTCTGATTCACGCCGCCCCGGCGGATGCGGCATTGGTGCTGAACGATTCCTTCAGTTATCCCGACGGCTCCTTGGTCTATGCCGTTGGCGGTCCTTGGACAACTTACAGCGGGACCCCCGGGCAGGCCATGGTCGTGTCCGGCCGGATTTTATTGAGCAAGACGAACGGTGAGGACGTTCAGGCGACAATGGCGGGACAGCCTTACGTTTCCACCTCGGATGCGATGTTGTACGTGAGTTTCAAAATCAATTATACCAGCCTGCCGTCCAGTTCGGGCAGTTATTTTGCCGAATTCAAGGACGGCAGCACGGGGTTTCGCGCCCGGATTTTTGCGCGGACTGCTGGCGCGGCCGCCGGTGCCTTCCGCATTGGCATCGCCAATGCCGGCACCGCTCCTTCCGCCGTTTTCGATGCCGATCTGCTGGCCAACACGGATTACACCGTTGTGGCGCGGTTGGCCGTGAGCAACGTCGTGAGCACTGTCTGGATCAATCCCGCTGCGGAAACCGACCCGGGCGCAACCGCCACCGATCCTGCGTCCGCGTTGACCATCTCCTCGTATGGCTTCCGTGAGGATGGTCCTTCGGGGACGATCGGGAATCTGTTCGTGGACGATTTGCGCGTCGGCACCACGTTCCCGGACGTGGTCACCAACGCACCCTTGCTGGCGCGGCCGGCCATTCTCTCCCAATCGCAAAATCAGACCGTCACGAATGGCGCCAGCGTCACTTTCAACGTCAGCGCCACCGGGACGCCGCCGCCCGCCTGTCAATGGCAGTTGATCCCGGCCTCCGGTTCCGGGACTGGCGGCACCAGCCTTCCAGGAGCGGTGAGTTCCAACCTCGTGCTGACGGGCATCACCTCCGCCCAATCGGGTTTTTATTTCTGCGTGGTCACCAACGTGCTCGGCTCCGCCAGCAGCGACCCGGTCGCCCTGAGTGTCTGGTGCGCCTCAGTTCCGGCTTTTTCCTATCTCAGTTACAATTGCAATGGCAATGGACAAACCAACTGGACCACCAACATGTGGCACGTGCGGGCCATCGGCCGGCAGGTGCAATACCTCAACCCGGACATCATCACGTTCCAGGAAATCCCGGTCACCAACAATGCCACCGCCCGGATGCCGGATTTTGTCGCGGCCTTCTGCCCGGGTTTTTATCTGGTCACCAATTCCGCCGATGATGGATTCATTCGGAGCGCCATCCTCAGCCGCTTCCCCATCATAGCCTCTCGCAGTTGGCTGCATGGCACTTATCTTGGGCCCTATGGATATACGAACGCGGACCCCGGTCCTTATTTTTCCCGGGATTTGTTCGAAGCGGAGATTGCTGTCCCCGGCTTTCCCCAGTCGTTGCACGTGTTCACCGCGCATTTAAAATCCGGGCAACTGGCCGCCGAATCATCGAAACGCGCCGCCGAAGCCAGAGCCGTCTCCAACTTCTTCACTTCCGTCTATCCGGCGGTCAACGGCCAACAACCGTATGTGCTGAGTGGCGACCTGAACGAGGACATCCTCCGTCCGCCGGACAGCAACCCGCAATCCATCCAATGTCTTGTCAACGCATCGACCGGTTTGCAATTGACCACCCCCGTCAATCCGGTCACCGACAGCGAACTGACCATTTCCATCCGGGACACCAACGGCCTGACCAAGCGCTACGATTATATCCTGCCCTGTGCGATGCTGTTTTCCAATATCACAGCTAGCCAGGTTTTTCGCACCGATTTGCTGAGTCCCTTGCCGCTGAATTTGTACAGCAACGACGAAAACGCGTCTGACCACCTGCCCGTGTTCATGGTTTTTGCCAATCCTTTCAATACGTCGTTCCGTTTGCTTTCCCTCGGCCTGACGAACCAGGATGTTTCATTGCGGTGGGAAACCACCAGTAACCGGCAGTATCACATTGAAGTATCGTCGAACCTGGTTGTTTGGGTGCTGCTGGCGACGAATCTCACCGCGACAGGCACGGATTTCACCTTCACCACCAACGTGCCGGGCGACGCAAAATTCTTCCGCATCCGGCGCGCGCCGTAAAGCGGCTTACGGATTCCAGACCAGGGCGGGATTGTTGGTAATGCTTTTGCCCGTTTTGCAATTCCAATACTCCATGTTTTTAAACCGGGCGGCGTGCCCATCGATGAAAAGAAACTGCGCGCCACGGTTGTGTACATTAGTATGGACGAAAGACCAGGAGCCAATGGCGGGCTGATTTTTCGAATCGAACAAGTGAACAATGCTGGCCGGCCGGTGAAAATCCTCCAATCTCACCCGATGTTGATTGGCGCCGGTACCGTCCACGAGCTCATTCCGGCAGTAGTGAAAGAGTTCGGTCCCGTTGCTGCGCCGGGTGTTGCCAGGACAAATCCATATGGAATCTCCCACTTCCGCTGTCGCGTTGGAACGCCAGGGCATTTCGAAATAGGACGGCATCCCGGCTGCCTGGGGAAGCAGGACATACCAACTATTGGTTTCCGATGCCATGGTTGGAACAGCTGCGGGATTGGCCCAACCGTCCGGCGGGAGAAGCCCATCGTTGTCCAGGGCGTAAAAGTGCGTGGCCTCGCCCCAATGCCGCAGATTGTTCAGGCAACACATCGCCCGGACGCGTGATTTGACCTGCCCCACCACGGCCAACAACAACGAAGCCAGAATTGCGATGATGGCCATGGCCACCAGCAATTCGATCAAAGTGTATGCGCGTGAAGCCCTCATCGAAGTGCCCATAATGAACAACGAATACATACCCAATATATACAATGGAAAGCAAGTATTTATTTCAAAAAATTATTCACAGACCTGTTAACAGCAGGCAGGGTTATGGGAGAATTGCTTATTTGGCTGATTCTGAAAGGGTTCGGTCATGGTCGGCCCGATTGATTCTCAAGCTTTTCCCCTCTTGGCGCCCGCGGCTGGCTAACCGGCGAAGTCGAAATCCGAACAACTCATGAAGTAATGGCATCGCGGACAGCGGAGTTTGCATTTCTCGTTGATCAATTCGTGGCCGCATTGCAGACAAAAACGCCAGTGCTCGCCGGAAACCGTTCCGGACGATGCTGGACAGGCATCGGCTTGAGCGCCGGCCTCGTTCGATTTCCGTTCCGGTACTGCCGGCGATTTGATCATGGGCTGTTTGATCCGGTCTCCCGCGCACGTATTGATTTAATCCGCACCGGGTTTCGGTTCCGATTGTTCGGTCAGCCAGCCCTCCGCTTCCTGGGGGTTGCGGAAGACGCTGATGGGAAAGAAATCGGAAACCAGGGTCACGAACATGCGGGTCAGACCGAACATGCCCAGATCCTCCACGATCACCGCCCGCGGCCCCAGCACCCGCCGGTCAAATTCCATGGTTCGAACCCGGCCCGCCGCGTCCCAGATATCCGTCGGGGACAGAAGCGGCTGGTCGGCTCCGCGGGCATCAATCAACTCCGCAAACGGCAACAGCTCCTCCCGACAAGCCGTCTGGAGATGGTTCAAAATGTCGTCCACAGTGACGGAACCTTTGACCGTCGTGCGCACCCGGCGCGTTGTGCGATCCAACTCGTACGAAATTGGCATAGTAATGAATCTTGTTATCTGGACTGATGGACGGGGCTGATTTGAACCGCCGGCCGGCGGACTGACAAGCGAAAATTTCAAAACTGTCCGAATTCCCGGTAGGGCGCGTCACTCCGTGCGCGCCGTTCAACATCCCGCTCTGCGGGCCGGCGGGCAGGGGACTGCCCGCCCTACCCGGATTTTTGAAATTAGGATACCACCAAAATTATCAGGAGGTTTGTGTCCAGGGGTAACTTGATGCTCCCTGGTTTCCCGCTCCTCCCCAGGGAGACGGGAGGGAGAAAACAGGGCCTCCGCAGCCCGGGCGCTATTGCGTTCGCCCGAATTTCCGTTCCAGTTCGCGGTAATTCATTTCAATCAGCGTCGGCCGGCCGTGCGGGCAGGTGTAGGGCATGGCGCAGCGGCGCAGGTCCTCGACCAGGTTTTCCAGTTCCGCGCCGCCCAGCGGATCGTTCGCCTTCACCGCGTGACGGCAGACGGTCTTGGCAATGGTGTGCTCGCCCAGCCGTGCCAGGTTCACTTCGCGCCCGGCCGCCTTCAGCTCGTCCACCAGGTCGAGAACGAACCGGCGCGCGTCCGCCGTCTTCACAAACGGCGGCAGCGCATCCAGCAGGAAGGTTCGCTCGCCGAATTCGCTCAACCCCACGCCCAGCCGCGTGAGCGCCGCCAGTTGTTCGCGCATGAAATTCGCGTCGCGCACCGGCAGCTCAATCGTCTCCGGCAGCAACAATTTCTGCGACGGCGCGGTCGCCCCCTGTTCCATCCGGGTCAGCATCTGCTCGAACAAAATCCGCTCGTGCGCCGCATGTTGGTCGAGCAACACCAGCCCGCGGTCGGACTCCAGCACCACGTACAGCTTGCCGACGACGCCGACGAGCCGGAGCGGGACGTTCAGCAGCGGCATGACGCTGGTCGAGGGTCGAGCCGTCTCCGCTTCGCTTCGCCGGGCCAGGGGCTCGAGGGTCGAGGGCGTGGCGGGCGGTGGCGAGGATGGAGGATGGAGGATGGGGGATGGCGTTTGCGGTTCAGTTGTGGCGGGTTGGACCGGGGCGAAACCCATTCGCAAGGGCGGTTGCCGGGCCGCGGGTTCGGGCGGTTCGACCGTCGTTGCCGGCTTCAACTTTTCCGGGAAATTCGGCAAGGCCGGCGCGGGCGGGAGTTCCGGTTGCTTGCTGGCTTCGACTTTGGACCTTGGACTATGGACCTTGGAATCGGCTGAGTGGAACGCCAGCAACGTTTCCTGCACCGCCTGCGCCACCCGTTTCCGGATTTCAAATTCGCGATGGAATTTCACCTCACGCTTGGCCGGATGAATATTCACGTCCACGGCCGCCGGGTCGATTTCCAGGAACAGGCAGCAGACCGGGTAACGGCCTTTCATCAGCGCGGTGTGATAGCCCTCGAGCAGCGCATAGTTGAGCCCGCGATTCTCCACCGGCCGGCGGTTGACAAACAGGTGCTGGCCTTCGCGGGTCGCGCGTGAAACTCCGGGCGAGCCGATGAAGCCCCAGACCCTGAGGGACGGGTGGCGGGTGACGGGTGACGAGGTTGGGCGCTCGGCGAATTTTCCCGGCGGTGCGGTCTCGAAGATATCGGTTTCCTCGGGTTGGAAGGAGTCGTCGAGCGGGGCGGAGAAATTCACCGCCAGTAGTTTTTCCTCGCCGAGCAGCGCCCGCAGCCGCTCGCGCAACGCATCGAGCCGGTCGGAAACGGCCGCGCCAGATTTTTGCGCCGGCAGCTGCCACACCAGCCGGGCGTCCTTCTGGAAAGTGAACGCGACTTCCGGATACGCCAGCGCGGCCAGCGTGAGGTAATGCTGGATGTGCGCCGACTCGGTCTCTTCCGTGCGCAGGAATTTCCGGCGCGCCGGCAGGTTGAAAAATAATTGCCGCACCTCCACGCTGGTGCCGGGCGCGCTCCCGGCGGCCTTGACTTCGGCGATGGTGCCGCCATTGACGATGATTTGGGTGCCCTCGGGCGCGCTGCTGTCCCGCTCGCGGGTGGTGAGCGTGAAGCGGCTGACGCTGGCGATGCTCGGCAGCGCCTCGCCGCGAAACCCCATGGTGGCAATGGCCTCCAGGTCCTCGGCCTGCCGGATCTTGCTCGTCGCGTGGCGTTCCAGGCAGAGCAACGCGTCGTCGCGGCTCATCCCCGTGCCATCGTCGGTCACCCGGATGAGGCTGCGTCCGCCGGCCTGGATTTCGAGCGTCACGCGTTTCGCCTCCGCGTCGAGCGCATTTTCCACGAGCTCCTTCACCACGCTCGCCGGCCGTTCAATCACCTCGCCGGCGGCGATTTGATTGGCGACGTGCTCGGGCAGGAGTTTAATCCGGTTCATGGGTGTTGGCCGGTTGAATCGTGAATCGTTGAATCGTTGCACCGTTGCATCGTCGGCTCAGTTTGTCCCCCGGCGGTTTGCGATGCAACCATTCACGGTGCGGCATTCCTTACGGCAGCGGCAGGGCAAAGGCGAACAACGCGCCACGGCCCGGTTGGCTGCGCGCCCAGATGCGGCCCTGGTGGTCCTCGACGATTTTTTTGCAGATGGAAAGGCCGAGGCCCGTGCCGTGAGCCTTGCCGAACGTGGCGAACGCCTCGAACAGTTTGTCCGCGATTTCCGGCGCGATGCCCGGGCCGGTGTCCTCAATTTCGGTCACGATTTCCTTCCCGTCGGATTTGAAGCGCAGGGTGATTACGCCGCCGTCCGGCATCATGTCGGCGGCATTGTGCACCAGGTTGTGGAAAACCCGGCTGAGCCGGCGCGGATTGAACTGGACGAGGACGGGGGGCGGTTCGTTTTGCAACTGGAGGCGCACGTCCTTGGGCTCCACCTCGGCGCGGAGATCGGCGGCCAGCTCGAGGACATAGGTGTGGTAGTTGGCCGGCTTGGCGTCCACGTCCACCCGTTTGTTCTCGGTATAAATGAGAATGTCGCTGACGAGGTCGCTGATGCGTTCGACCTGCCGGCGGATGCGGGTCCGGGCCTGGGCGCGTGCTTCCGGGCGGAGTTCCGGCTGGTCGAAGGTCTCGGCGGACAGGCTGATAATGGTGAGTGGATTTTTCAGGTCGTGGACGATGGAGCGGGCGAAATTGCCGACCACGGCCAGGCGTTCGGCCTGGACGACTTCGCGGAGGTAAACCTGGCTAAAATCGCGCAGGCGGTGGCTGACATGTTGCAACAGGCCGAGCGCCAGGGCGGGCGACCGTTCGATCAGTGAGAGCATCTCGCCGCGCGGGAGGAAATAAACGTCCGTGTCCCTGGCGGCCAGGGCGGTGGCCGAGCGCGGACGGTGCTCGATGACGGCCATTTCCCCGAAAATCTCGCCCGGCCCGAGCTGGGACAGGGTCCGCCGGGTGTTGCCACCCACCAGGCTGTAGATCTCCACCGTGCCGTCTTTGACGAAATAAACGCCATCCCCGGGATCGCCCTCGCGAAAAATCACATTTTGCTCACCAAAATGCCGTTCCTGGGCGATCATCCGCAGGGCCCGCAGTTCCTCGGGGCTCAATCCGCGGAACAGGGCAATGGATTCAAGCGCAACCATAAAGGCACTTTATGTAAAAACCTGCCATGGTAAAGCCAAGAGATGCTAAGTCGGAGGCCCGGGTTGTGAACAAAATCTAATTGGAACATATTGACAAAGTGTTGCAAAACCGTAACATTGCATCATTCGGGTAGCAGCACGTTTCTTCAGCGGGGTTCCCCACCCCCACCTCCTTGGCGTCTGCTGCCCGGATTTCTTTTTCCGCGAAGCTCCTTGACGCTTTCCCGTGCATCTTCTAGCTTCGCAAGCCCCATTGCGGGGGCGTAGCTCAATTGGTTAGAGCGCTGCCCTGTCACGGCAGAGGTTACGGGTTCGAGCCCCGCCGCTCCCGCCATTCTTTTCCTTGGGAAAATGAGCGTTTTGTTCCAAAGCGCGCCCATTGAAACAGATTGAAACAGTTTCAGCCCGTGCAGGCCGAAAAAGCCATGTTCTCGATTGTGCATGTCCGAAGGCCAGTGCTGGGCATCTTGACCGCCCAGCTTTACCAACCGTTTTAGAAATTGTGAGACCTTGTTTGTGCTGATTTCACGCGCCGATATAATGAGGTAACTGGTCGTGCCAGTCTCAGTCTCGCGCCAACGTGAAGACGACTGCCAAAACGCGACTCTGGTTATCCGGTCCTAAAACAACCCACCACTCTTCGCCAATGCTGTGTTTTAGATCAGGATCAATCCTCGAGACTCCGTCCCGAAAAATCGCCGCAGCTTCTCTGAAGCTGACGCCGTGTGTTTGAATATTCGCCGTCTCCTTCTCAATCTCCCGGTTTTGCGACGCGTCCCATAAAAAGAATGGAGCCGGTCGTCGAGTCGCGGATCAGGAAAAGGAACGGGTGATCAGCCCGGAACTCCCGGGACGGGTCCACCGGGGGGCGGGCAGCGCCAAGTTTCACTATGACGCCGGTCGCGGCGGCGGCTTCCGTTCCTTTCTCGTTCACGTTAACGTACGCCTTGTGCAACACGGCGCTGATGTACAGCCAGTGCGATCCATCCATGCCTGAAAAATCCGCCATTTCATCAAATGCGTCCTTCATACCCAAAGCTATGAGTGTCTGTGCGAGATCGAAACCGCTGGACATTTTGAACTTCGGCAGCGCCACGTTAACTTGCTCATCCCGCATCCCCGATGTCCAGGCTGACAGGCTGGCTGCGGTCAGGCTGTTTTCCAGTTGCCCGATTCCGTCTCGGCTGCGCGGCAGCAGGATGAGCATTTCAAGCTTCCGCCCGGCATACGGCAGGGCGATCATTTGCAGCTGGTCGTTTACGCCGTAGCTGAACCGGCCGCGCTTGTGCATGAATGGCACGGTAGCGGTGGTGTCTGGTTTGGCGTAGAACTGGTCGGATTGCGTCGCATATTCGGGAAACGGTGTCGCCCACGTGCCCTGGAAATAAATCGCGTTGACCAGCACCATGCGCGTCGATTCGTCGAGCATCCTCGGCCCGATGATCTCAGCAATTTTGTGCTGCGTTTTATCGTCCACCCACTGATTGATCGTCACCCGCGCCTGTTCGGCGTCCCCTGCATAATTCAGCGGTGTGACGGTCGCGCCGTAATTCTTCCTAAGCAAGCCCAGGAATTCCTGCCGGAACGGGTACTTTTTCTGCGGCCAGAGCGAATTGGCGATGTTGAGTTCGTTGCTGCCTTGCGCCGCCTTCAAAGCTTTGTCGAGCCGACCGAAGAGGGGGTGCCGGTCGGTCTGGCTGAGATCGAAGTGGAGTGTCTGCTGCATCTGTTGGGCGGTTTGGCCGCGGGCTCCGGCGTCGGTCATTGCCAACGCGGACGAGATGCTGTAGGGCGAAAGCATGAGATTGCCCTCATTTGCCCGCAACTTGCCAAAAAGCTGGAGCGCAAACGCGGTGTTGCCTTCGACGAGTTTTCCCATTTCTGTCCATTCGGCGGAACGCGCCTGCAACGTAACTGCTGCGATCACCGCTATAAAAGTCCGGGCAAAGTTAGGTGGCACATTCATATTCCGTTAGATGGGAATTCCCGGACGGTGCTCCCGAAAGCGTCCGCTGACAAGACGCATTTGAACGCGACGAGTCCATGCTGTCCGATGCTGGTATGGGCGAATCGAGCGCACCCGGCGTCACCCACCGTTGAAACATTTGAAATGCCCGCAGGCACTTCGCCCCTCCATCGTGAAGGCGATGTTTGACGCGGATTAAATTATCCTGTTGCGTGCCGTTGGCCTGCATGGCTTTTTCCGGCAAAGCCGCTGAGTTTTTTCTACGTCGATAACATTGCTTGCGCGGTGAAGGTCCGGCTACGAAATGGCCAGGCGGGCGATCGCGGCAATATGCTCCCACGAAGTCGCCATGAAGATGCTGGCCTGGCCCGCTTCCTTGGACGGACTGTCACTGACAATGCCAATTACCTCATCGGGGCGGGATTCCTGCACGACGGGTGATCCGCTGTAACCGCCGACCACCGGCCCGGAAATTTGAATGTTCTTGCGGCCCGGATTCGGTCGCTTTTGCGTGCCCACCACTCCCACCGCGTACGTCGGATCCTGGGAAACATCGAGCAACTGATGTCCCAGCGGAAATCCGGCATAACCGACCCGAGATCCCGTCTCCGGATAGCTGTTGGCCAGAACCAGCCCGGTCGCCGCTTCAGGTTCGACAATGTCGGAATCCGCCACGAGCCTGAGGACTGCCAGGTCGTGCGTATAATCCAGCGCATCGACGGTGGCCCGCACATAACTGCCCTGGTGGCCGACCACGAGCAGGCCAGCCAACACCAGCGGCGTATCCACCAGACCCCGAATGACGTGGGCGCAGGTGATCAAAACTTTTTCGCTCTTCAGCCAGAAGGCCGTGCCCAGGATATCCAGCGTATCCGCAAATATTTTCCCGTCCACCGGCTGGTCCTGGAAGATGGGTTTGAGTACACCGACAGATCGGACCGCTGAATAGATAGGAGGATTCATTTTAGTTCACTGGTTGTTTTGGTTTTTTTCTGGCCGACCTCCGTTCGAGCGAAGGTTGGATGATTGGCATGTTCCAAGCACGGCCAGTACCAGTGACAGTCTTTCGACTGTTTGTGGGGTTATTATTGGGATATTGGAAGATTTCTGTGCGAGCCACCGGGCTGTTAAATGCGCCAGATGGGCCAGGCCGTCTCACGCGATTGTGCTAATTTGGCGCAAACGACCGTTTCACTCGCTGGTCCAGGCTGACACCTCAACCGAGGCAAAAAGTTTCGTCACGTCAAGTCATCCAATTTGACGTCATTGCCGAAATTACCAGCTTGGCTCAAGATGGACGCTTAACGTGAAAGCTCTTTTCTCATGCCTGGCGCTTGCCACGCTGATGCTGGCCGGCAGCCCGATGCCCGCGCCGGCCGACACCGCGTCGCCGGGCAAGCCCGGTGGCGTCCCCGTTCCCATTCCGTTGCTGCCCGAAAAACTCTCTGATGGCATGGTCGTTCCACTGAACGACGGCACCATGCTCCGGATCCAGGTTTACGCCGACAACGTCGTCCGCGTTGCCGTGGCCAAGGACCGCGCGTTTTTCACCCGCAGCACGCCCGCCACCGAGGTGCGTCGCCAGGAGAAAACTCATTGGCAACTCGATACCCAGAAAAATGTGGCAACGCTCTCGACTGCCAAACTCCAGGTGCACGTGAACCTGGTCACCGGTGCGGTTTCATTTTTCGATACCGCCGGCAAACCCGTCCTCGCCGAAAAGTCCGGCAGCCGCGCGCTGACGTCCGCCGAGGTGCAGGGTGAATCAACTTTTCACGTGTGCCAGCAATGGGAGCCGAACGCCGACGAATCGCTTTACGGTCTCGGCCAGCGGCAGATCGGCATTCTCGACATAAAGGGCTGGGACCTCGACCTCTGGCAGCATAATACACACGTCGTCGTGCCGTTTCTCGTGTCGAGTCGCGGCTATGGCGTGTTGTGGGATAATCTCTCGTTCACCCGCTTCGGCGACCTGCGCCAATTCATGCCCATCCCCGCCGATTGCCTCGTGGACATTTCCAACCAACCCGGCGGCCTTACCACCGGCACATTCACCGACGCCAATGCTGATGAACTGCAAAATCCGCATTCCACCAATGTCGTTGCTTTCGAGGGTGGCCGGCGCGTTCCGCGTCTGCGTGCGTGGCATCGCTGGGAAGGTGAACTCGTGGCGCCGGCGACCGGCGATTATCAGTTCAAGACGTATTCGAACGGCCGCATCCGGATGTGGTTGGACGGCAAACTGGTCGTCGACCATTGGCGGCAGAACTGGCTGACGGACAGCGACCAGATCAAGGTCCGGCTCGAGGCCGGGCATCATTACGCCCTCAAGCTCGAACACGGCGGTGACGAGGCGAGCACGATGCAGTTGACCTGGAAAACGCCCAACCACGATGACAGCACGTCGCTGTGGTCCGAGGTGGCTGACGGCGAGGATTATTATTTCGTTTATGGCCCGGCGCTCGACACGGTTATCGCCGGTTTCCGCCAGTTGACCGGGCGAGCTTCGTTGATGCCCGAATGGGCGTTCGGTTTGTGGCAATCGCGCCAGCGTTACGAAACGGCGCAGCAGAGCCTCGACGTGGTGGACGAGTTCCGCCGCCGGGCCATCCCCTTCGACAACATCGTGCAGGACTGGCAATACTGGCACAGCAACGACTGGGGCTCGCACCGGTTCGACCCGGTTCGGTTTCCGGACCCGGACGGGTGGCTCAAGGCCTTGCACGACCGGCACGCGCACGTCATGATTTCGGTCTGGGGCAAATTTTACACCGGCACGACCAACTTCGACGCGCTGCAAAAGGCCGGGTTTCTCTACCAGCCGAATTTGCAGGAGGGACTAATCGACTGGATTGGTTTTCCGTACACGTTTTACGACGCGTTCAATCCCGGTGCGCGCAAACTGTTCTGGTCGCAGATCAATACGGGGCTGTTCCGCAAGGGCATCGACGCGTGGTGGATGGACGCCACCGAACCGGACCTGACGCCGTCGCCGCCCACGCTCGAAGGCCAGCGCAGCCACCTGATGCCCACGGCGGCGGGCACCGCTTCGCGTGAGCTCAACGGCTACGCGCTGTTGAACAGCAAAGGCGTTTACGAGGGCCAGCGCAGCGTTGCACCCGATCAGCGCGTCTTCATTCTCACGCGTTCGGGTTTCGCCGGCATCCAGCGTTACGCCACCGCCACGTGGTCCGGCGACACCACCGCGACGTGGACCGGGCTGGCCAAGCAAATTCCCGCCGGGCTGGGTTTCTGCGTCTCGGGCATGCCGTATTGGACGATGGACATCGGGGGATACACGATGGACACAAGGTTTTCCGCGACCAACCAGACGCCCAAGGCGACCGAGGAATGGCGCGAGCTCAACACCCGCTGGTTCCAGTTTGGCACGTTCTGCCCGTTGACGCGCCTGCACGGCGAATTGAAACCGCGCGAACCGTGGACATTCGGCGGCGACGACCATCCGGCTTATCAGACCATCGTCAAGTTCGACCGCCTGCGTTATCGCCTGCTGCCATACCTCTACTCGCTCGCCGGTGCGATGACACAGGACGCCGGAACAATGATGCGGCCATTGGTTATGGATTTTTCGAGTGACACCAAGGCCCGAGAAATTGTCGATGAATACATGTTCGGGCCGACGTTGCTGGTCGCGCCGGTCACCACCTACCAGGCGCGCAGCCGCAACGTTTATCTGCCGTCCACCGCTGGTGATTGGTACGACTTCTGGACGGGCACGAGCACGCCGGGCGGCCAGACCATCGACGCCCCGGCGCCGTACGATTACCTGCCGTTGTACGTCCGGGCCGGATCCATCATTCCGTTTGGGCCCGACCTGCAATACACCGGCGAGAAACCCGCCGACCCGATCACGCTTTACGTTTACGCGGGCGCGGATGGTGCTTTCACGCTCTACGAAGACGACGGCCTCACCTACGGCTACGAAAAAGGTGCCTTTGCTCGCATCCCCATCCGCTGGGACGAAAAGAGCCAGACCCTCACCCTCGGCAAACGCGAAGGCTCATTCAAAGGCATGCTCCAGCAACGCACGTTCAACGTCGTGCTCGTTACGCCGGACAAGCCGGTGGATTTCTCGTTCGCGCCATCGCCGGATCGCACGATGACCTACAACGGCGAGGCGGTGTCGGTGGCGTTCGAAACCGTTGCCAAAGAACGCCCGCTTTATCTCGACGCGGGCCAGCCGGTTGAGAAACGCGTCGAGGACCTGCTCCGGTGCATGACATTGGAGGAAAAAATTTCACAGGTGCATGCCGATTCAAAGTTCTCTACCGCGGCCGTGCCACGGCTCGGCATCCCGCGCCGCTGGTTCGCCGACGGCCCGCATGGCGTACGCGAAGATGTCGGGCCCTACTCATGGAATGCCGCCGGGCGCACCGACGATTACGCCACCTGGCTGCCGGCGCTGAGCGCGTTGGGGTCAACGTGGAACGAGGACCTGGCCGCCGCCTTCGGCAACGTGCTCGGACAGGAATCGCGGGCGCGCAACAAGGACGTCCTCCTCGCACCAATTGTGGATATCGCGCGCACGCCGATTTGCGGGCGGATTTACGAATACCTGGGCGAAGATCCATACCTGAACGCGCGCCTGGGGGTGAAGTACATCGAAGGCGTGCAATCCAACGGCGTCGCCGCCTGCGTGAAACATTTTGTCGGTAACAACCAGGAGGACGGGCGCGGCAGCATCAACATGGACATGGATGACCGCGCCCTGCGCGAGATTTACCTGCCGCCGTTCGAGGCGGCCGTCAAGGAGGCCCACGTTTGGGCGGTCATGGGCGCCTATCCAAAATTCCGCGGCGAGTACTGCGCCTACAGCGATTATCTCATCAACAAACTTCTTAAGGGCGAATGGGGGTTCCCGGGGCTGGTGATGTCCGACTGGAGCGGCACCCACAGTATGCGTGAGGCGGCTTTGGGCGGATTGGACGTGGAAATGGGCACGCTCGTCGGATCGGAGGACAAGTCGGCCTACGCCAATTTTTTCCTAGCCAACCGGTTCCGGGATGCCCTTTGCACCAACGGCATTCCGATGTCCGTGCTCGACGACAAGGTGCGCCGCAGCTTGCGCGTGATGTTTGCCACCGGCGTTTTCGACCCGCGCCCGCCTGGCTCGCTCAACACCCCGGAACATCGGGCCACCGCCCAACGCATCGCCGAGGAATCCATGGTCCTGCTGAAGAATGAAACCAACGCCCTGCCGCTGAATGTGGCCAACCTCACGTCGGTGGCGGTGATCGGTGAAAATGCCGTGCGCCACAATGCAGCGGGCTTTTTCGGCGCCGGCGTCAAGACCATGTACGAGGTCACTCCGCTCGACGGCATCGAACAGTTCGTCGGTGGCCGGGTGAACGTGACCTACTCGGCCGGTTACAGCAAATCCGGCGCGGATTCCAACCTGGTCGAACGCGCCGTGACGGCCGCGCGCCAGGCGGACGTGGCCATCGTCGTCGCCGGCTTCAATCATTCCCGCAATCTGGACGACGAGGGCTGGGATCGGACGAATTTGTGTTTGCCGTACGGCCAGGATGAATTGATCCAGAAAGTGGTCGCGGCCAATCCGCGGACGATTGTGGTTTTGGTGTCGGGCCCGGCGATTGAACTGGGCTCATGGCTGGCGCAGGTGCCGGCGGTGTTACAGGCGCATTATTCGGGGATGGAAGGCGGCCATGCGCTCGCGCGGATTTTGTTCGGTGACGTGAACCCGTCGGGCAAGCTGACCGTGACCTATCCGAGGCAGTTGTCGGATTCGCCGGCGCACGCGCTGGACACGTATCCGGGCACGAACGGCACGCTGTTCTACAAGGAAGGATTGCTGGTGGGCTATCGCTGGTTCGACACGAAGAACATCGAGCCGGCATTTCCGTTTGGATATGGACTGAGCTACACCACGTTTGAATATTCCAACCTGAAACTCGTGCCTGGCGCGGGCACCAACGGCCCGGTCGTTACCGCCGAGTTCGACCTGATGAACACGGGTTCCCGGGCCGGCGCCGAAGTGGCACAACTCTATGTGCACCAGGAAAATCCCGCCTGGCCGCGACCGTTGAAAGAGTTGAAAGGTTTCAAAAAGATTTTCCTGCAACCCGGTGAAAAGCGAACCGTCTCCCTCCCGCTGGACCAACGGGCCTTCGCCTTCTACGACCCGGCCAAAGTTGCCTGGGTGGCGCAATCGGACGATTATAAAATCCAAATCGGAAGCTCCTCGCGAGATATTCACCTGCAGAACAATTTTCACCTGCAGTAATCCTCCGCTTGTTTCAAGATTCCATTCCCGGTGTCTTCATGCCAGATTCCGGATATGCGGACGCGCCGAAAGATTCTTGCTATCTTTCTTTGTGGGACACTTATTCTTACATTGGTTGGCGTGCTGTGTTCTGAACGTGAACCTGTTTACAGGGGGCAAACGCTTAGTTACTGGCTTCGTGTGCTTGATTCGAATCGGCCGGAAACAGGGGAAGCGGCGGCAGTTGCAATCACCCAAATTGGCACCAATGCTGTGCCCTGGCTTGTGGACTGGATTGCGTACGAACCTTCCGCTTTGGCAACTCGTCTTACTAGTCTCCACGAAATCCACCGTTGGATTCCCTTGTGGATAACTGCAAATCCCGCTTTAGCTCGCGCTGGTGATGCCATGGTAGGTTTTGAGCCAATCGGTCCGATGGCCCATTCGGCCA
>Ga0265338_10003187_pt1 | contig 23409 bp, 20 predicted proteins | sample 42126metaG_FD_193579 | JGI IMG/M metagenome (GOLD analysis project Ga0265338, IMG submission 193579) | Rhizosphere microbial communities from Carex aquatilis grown in University of Washington, Seatle, WA, United States - 4-21-26 metaG | ecosystem: Host-associated > Plants > Roots > Rhizosphere... | reverse complement strand
ACCGAAACGGGTTGGCCCATGCTGGCGATCCAGCGCAATGTCGAGGCGCTACCGCAAAAACTCGGCTCACCGGGCGTACCGGTCTACGGATTCAACCTCGGCATTTTGAATGAAGCCACGGGCGAGTCGTGCGCGCCTGGTGAGAAAGGCGTGATCGTGCTGGGCGCGCCGTTGCCGCCTGGCGCCATGCAGACGATTTGGCAGGACGACGCACGTTTTATCAGCACGTACTGGTCGGGGTTTGCGGGCAAGCAGGTGTATTCGAGCTTCGACTGGGGAGTTCAGGACGAGGATGGTTATGTGACGATACTGGGCCGTACCGACGACGTCATCAATGTGGCAGGCCACCGCCTGGGCACGCGCGAGATCGAGGAAAGCCTGTCCAGCCATCGGGCGGTCGCCGAAGTGGCGGTCGTGGGCATCCAGGATGCGTTGAAAGGTCAAGTCGCCATCGCGTTCGTGGTAGCGCGCGACCCGCAGCAGGTCGAGCGCGCCGAAGACCGTCTGACACTCGAAGCCGAGCTGATGAAAACGGTCGACGTCACACTCGGCGCAATCGGCCGCCCCGCCAGGGTCTACTTCGTCACGCTGTTACCCAAGACGCGCTCCGGCAAATTATTGCGGCGAGCGCTGCAAGCGTTGGCGGAAGGTCGCGATCCCGGTGACTTGACCACGATCGAGGACCCGCTCGCACTTGAGCAAATTCGCAGCGCACTGACGAGTTGAAGGAATCGCCCGGGGCGGGGGCGAGCGAGTTGCCGTTGCAACATTGCCCTGCGGCCCGCGGCCCGCGGCCTCGTGCTAGTCGGTGTCATACCGATGTGGTATCTCCAGTAAAACACTCAAAAGCTCGGGATACCATTCAATGCACTCATCCACCACGCCTTCCTTGCGTCACGTCTTGTTGAGTCTGATGGTGTGCGCCGTGCTGGTCACCATCTGCTACGCGTGGGTCGATCCGGCTGTGGCATTCTGGGTCGATCGCGCCGATTTACGGCGCTGGCGATTTTTCGAATATTGCACACACTTGGTCGACGTGGTGGTCTGGGCCACCGTGTTGTACTACGGATATTGCGCACTGACATGGCGGCACAATACCGCGCAGCCACGCGCGCTACTGAAGATCGCCAATAGCGTGACCATCGCAGTGTTTATGAAGGATGCGCTGAAAGTGGTGTTTGGCCGTTACTGGCCCGCGACGTGGATTAACCATAATCCCTCGCTGCTCCATGACAACGCGTATGGCTTTCACCCGTTCCACGTAGGCACGGCGTTCCAGTCGTTCCCGTCGGGGCACACGACCGTCGCCTGCGCCGCTATGGCGGCGCTATGGCTGAATTTCCCGCGTTGGCGCCCGGTGGCCGCACTCGGCGCGCTGCTCGTTATCGTCGGGCTACTGGCTAACGACTACCACTTCGTCGGCGACTGTGTTGCAGGAGCTTGGTTAGGTACCACCGTCGCTGTGTATGTGTCTTCCGGCCGTCGCACATTGGCGCCGCCGCAAACGAAACCACAAGGCTGAGTTCGACAGTGAGCGCGGGCCGCTAATCTTCTAGCGCCGCGAACGTACGAGCCTCAAACTTATGCGTATTGGCCGTCGTCGCGCTCAAGTTTGCGCATGCGCACTTCGAGCTCATACAGATCGGTGGCTTCCGACAGGTAAGCCGACGAACGCTCTTGCGCGCCCTGCTCGACCTGATAGCCAATGTTTTGAAGTAATTCAGCAATAAATCTCATGATAACCCTGCACTTTTTAAGTGTGCCCAAGGCAAAACGCCTAGGGAATACCCTTAGTATAGGCGCACCTAGGGTTAACACCAGTCTTACTATGTGACCATTTGTAAGCGCTTCAGGCGCTCACCTCGACCGCGACTGGCAATCGCCGTTGCGCCTGGAAAAACGCCCATATCTCGCGGCTGGCCTCCGGGCCATGGCCGGCGTGAAAAGGCACGGAGTCGTCGCCGCCACTCCATGCGTGGCCGAGGTCCGCGACCTGATAGGTCCGCACCACGCAGCGCCCGTCATAAAAATAATCGCGTTTCACGGCCGTTTCGTGCTGACTTTCCTTGACGTGGGACTCACGCAACCCGCCAGCTTCATCCAATAGGCCGTTCAGTTGCAGGAACTGTGCTTCGAGCTGACCCAGATTTACCGGATTGACCACATCGTCAGCCGTCCCGTGGATCAACAGGGCCGGCATGCCAGGATGATCTTGACCGTCCAGGACCGAACTGGCCAGCGCTGCCGGATCGTTATTCGTGCCGCGCCGCATCGCGTCCAAGCCCGACATGATCGAACGCGCCTCTCCGAATACCATGCCCGAATGAGCGGCCATCGCAGCAAATCGCTCCGGATAGCGGACCGCGAGTATGGTTGCCATACCGGCACCGGCTGACAGGCCCGCGACATAGACCCGCGTCGAATCGAAGCCGTGCTGGGCCACGACATGGTCGACCAATGCCGAGATGGCCTGCGCCTCGGCCCCACCACCCGATGGTGACGGGTCATACCATTGCCAGCATGCATGTGGGTGGCGCGCATCCGATTGCTCCGGGTACAGCACCGCGAATTGGTATTCGTCGGCCAGTACGTTCATGCGAGTGCCGCGCGCAAAGGCTGCTGCACTCTGGCCGCAACCGTGCAGCATCACCACCAGCGGCAGCGCCTTATCGGCGTTGCCGTTCGATGCTGACGGGACATATAGTCCATATGACAGGGGTACGTTCGATAGCCCCGCCACGAACGGCGCTTTGAACTCCTCGGTCAGCCAGTCCCCGCGCACCCAGGCAGCGGCGCGCGGCCCGACTCTCGACTCGGCCGCACCGAACCGCGGATCGGCGCTCATCTGGCACCCCATGCCCGCGCATAAACGCCGACGCTGACGCCGACGTGAAGCGCCGCGTCACATTCAAGGCCGCGCGCCGAAGCGAGCGTTCCAGCACGACCGGGTCGTGCCCGGAATATCGAAAAAATCATCACCATATTTACTCCGCCGCGTTCCGCCAAGGCTCAGGGCCCATGAGACTTCACGCGAAAACCTGCACACGAAAAATCACGTTTTGTGCAGTGCACCATAACATGTTTTCATGAATCTGGTTGTTGCCTGCGGGACTTTGCGCGCTTCGAACCTGGCGATGAATCGGACGAACGGGAGGTGACCCGGATCTATATGGAGCGTTTATACTCGGGACATAGTTGGCATCCTCGTTGCCAAGCCATCGGCACGCGTCGACACAGCCGCTTGGCGCCATCGGCGCTGAGCCCGGCGAGGCGGCTGACATCCTTCACGACTCGCCATTACGTCCGGTTCATACCTTGCAATTCGATATGCCGCCGCTCACAACGCATGACTGGTATTTCCTCTCAGGCTTCGGCGGCGCCGCGGTTATGCTTCCGATCGCCCTGGCGATCACGTTCTGGCTCTTTTTTTCGTTCAACGCGCGCATTGCCGCGCTTTGGGTGGTTCTTATCGGGATCGCTTCGGTTGCGGTCGCGGCAACCAAGGTCGCGTTTCTGGGTTGGGGATTCGGCATCCGGGAAATCGACTTTACGGGCGTGAGCGGCCATACGATGTTGTCGACCGCGGTTTTTCCGGTGATGTTTTATCTGATTTTGCTGCCGGCCCACCGTGTCCTGCGCGGCCTCGGCGTGTTGGTCGGGCTGACGGTAGGCTTGCTGGTGGGTCTGTCGCGACTCGAATTGCTCGCCCATTCGATCTCCGAGATGGTCGCCGGCTGCGTGCTGGGGGCGCTGGTGGCGCTCAGCCTGGTACTCGTGCTGATCCGTCGCGAGCCGGCACGTGCAGCGCCGTACCGGATTGCCTTCAGTCTGATCGTCCTCGCGTTCGCGCTGCATGGTCTTCGCGCCCCGACGCAACACTGGGTTACCCAAGTCGCGCTGAGCTTGTCAGGTCACGAACACCCGTTTATCCGGGCGCGCTGGAAAGCCAATCATTCGCATGAAAGGACCCGCACGCTCGATGAATCGGGACACGCGGCACATTACGGCGTTTGATTCGGGGATTTTGATTGGGCTTGTCATCGTAGAACGATAGCGAGACAATAGCGCGCGTCTTAATGGGGTCTTGTCAGCGGCTTGTCACGAAAAACGCATAGTTCGCTGATATAACCTGCCCCAGGAATCGACGGTGAGTTAGTCCCCATGCTATGGCCCGATACATGTCCATGCGCGACGATGCGGGAGAAGAAGGAGCGGTCCGGACACGTGGGCATGCCCTTTGGCACTGAATATCACCCTTTCACCCGATTTTTATCCTCTTATCAGCCGCGAGACACCGTGTCCTCACTGATGCTCCAGCCTACCCTCACGCTTCAGGATATCCTGGACGCGCAGCTGCTCTCGCCCGTATTCCAGCCCATTGTCAACTTGTCCGAAAAGACGATTTACGGCCATGAGAGCTTGATTCGAGGGCCGATCAACACCCCTTTGCATACCGCCGACATGCTCTTCGGGGCGGTCACGACCGACCAGCAACGTATCGACCTCGAGTTGATGGCCGCGCGTGAAGGTCTCGATCAGTTCTTTAAGCGCCGAGGCAAGGGTAAACTGTTCGTCAACCTGTCCGCGTCGGTTTTGGTCCACTATTTCCTGCGCAACGGCGAAGCCCGCTTTTCCGAGCTGCTCACCGAGACCCGATTACCGCTGTCCAGCGTCGTGATCGAGCTGACCGAGCACGAACGCATCACCCATTTGGTCGATCTGCTCAGGGCCGTCGAAGTGATGCGCGCACAGGGCGTCGAATTCGCGCTCGACGACTTCGGAGACGGCCGATCGAGCTTGCGCTTATGGTCTGAGCTGCGTCCAGAGATCGTCAAGATCGACCGGTATTTCTCGAAGGATATCGACACGCAGGCGCATAAGCTGCAGACCTTCAAGGCGCTGATGCATATCTCGGAAGTATTCGATACGCGCTTGGTCGCCGAAGGCATCGAGACGGCGGAAGAGCTCGAAGTCATTCGCGATCTCGGCGTAGTGTATGCACAGGGCTTCTTTATCGGCCGACCCTCGGTCGAGCCGCATCTGCAACTGAGCGCGCCGTCCATCGAGATCCTGCGCGATCAACAGGTCGTCGTTTATCCGGCGCTCAGGCAAGTCACGCGCGGCCGTTTTTCGGCCGATCGGTTGATGATATCCGCACCGTCGGCACGCTCCGAATCGCGCAACGACGAGCTCGTGGAAGTGTTCCAGGCGCACCCGGCGCTGCATGCGATGGCGGTGGTCGGCGATGATGGTGTTCCGCTGGGCCTGATCAATCGTCGCGACTTCATGGACCGCTACGCGCATCCGTATCACAAGGAGCTGTTCGGCCGCCGTTCCTGCACGGTGTTCATGGACGCCAACCCGATCATGATCGACAAGCACCAGGGCATCGAGCAACTGACCGCGATCCTGACCTCCGACAATCAGCGCTACCTGTCCGACGGCTTCATCATTACGGACGCGGGCCGCTACCTCGGGCTGGGCACCGGGGAACAGCTAGTGCGCGCCGTAACCGAGGTGCGCATCGAAGCGGCGCGCCATGCCAACCCGCTCACCTTCCTGCCCGGCAATCTGCCGATCAGTGAACACATCGACCGGTTGCTGGCGGCGGGCGGCGGCTTCGTCGCTTGTTATTGCGATTTGAACCATTTCAAACCCTATAACGACCAGTATGGCTATTGGCGCGGCGACGAAATGATCCGTCTCGTGGCCGGCGTTATCTCTGCCAACTGCGATCCGCGCCGTGACTTTGTCGGTCATGTCGGCGGGGACGATTTCGTGGTGCTGTTCCAAAGCGAAGACTGGCGCGAGCGCTGCGGGCGCATTGTCCACATCTTCAACGAGCGGGCGCTCGCGATGTTCGATGCACAAGCATTGGCGCGTGGCGGGATCGACGCGGAAGACCGTCATGGCAACCCATCGTTCTTTCCGCTGACCACGCTGACCATCGGTGCGGCGCTGATCGCGCCGGGGGCGTACCAGAGGGCTGAGGATGTCGCTTCCGCGGCCGCGGCGGCCAAGCGCGCCGCCAAACATAGCCATGCCGGTGTCTATCTGATGAGTGAACACCCGGCTGCGCAGGCGCTCGCTTCCTGACCCTCGCTGCCTGACACCCGCGCAGCGCATAAACGAGTGCATCAGGCACGTTTATGCGCTATCTTGGCGAGCCGTCTCGTTTAAACCCTGGCAGCACAGCCTGGCCGCGCCGCGCTCGTAGGGTTCGCGCAAGTTCGCCAAATTGCGCTGCATCGCCGGTATAAATCGCATTTACCCATGTCGACTTTGAAATCCCTGATATTCGATCGTCCACGGTTGCTCGTGGCGCTGGCCGTCGGCGTAGTGCTTGCGTGGCTGGCGCCCTTTCACCTGATACCGCTAGTGCGCGTGCTGTTGGGGTGGAACATTGCAGTTTGGCTCTACCTGCTCCTGATCTGGGTCATGATGGCGCGGGCGAGCGCCATAAGCGTGCGGCAAATGGCTGCCCGCGAGGATGAAAATGCGGTAATCGTCCTAACGACCGTATGCATTGCGGCAATTGCCAGCGTAGCCGCGATCGTGCTTGAGCTGGCCACCGCAAAAAATCTCGGCTTGAGTTCAAGCGTCCAACATCTGGTTTTCACCGCGACCACCGTGGTGGGCTCGTGGTTTTTGATCCCGTCGATCTTCACGTTGCACTACGCCCGGCTGTACTACCTCGCGTCCGCAAAACCACCTCTGGTATTTCCCGACGTTGATCTCGAACCCGATTACTGGGATTTCATGTATTTCTCGTTTACGATCGCGGTCGCGTCGCAAACGGCCGACATCGGCATCTCATCCTCGTCGATGCGGCGTGCCGTGCTGGCGCAGTCGGTCTTGTCGTTTTTCTTCAACGCCAGCATCCTGGCGCTGTCGATCAATATCGCAGCGAGCTTGCTCGGGCCCTGAACGCCGCCGATATCGGAACGCAACCGGCGGAACGCAACCGGCGGAACGCAACCAGCGGAATGCAACCGTCGGCGGCGAGGCCCGTTTGCGGTAGCATGATGCTTTTCCTTACTGAATGAGAACGAGCCATGTCCACAATCACCACTGAATCCGGCCTGCAATACGAAGAGTTAACTGAAGGCACCGGCGCGGAAGCCGCCGCGGGTCAGACCGTCAGCGTCCATTACACGGGTTGGCTCACCGATGGTCAAAAATTCGATTCGAGCAAGGATCGCAACCAGCCGTTCGAATTCTCGCTCGGCGCCGGCATGGTTATCCGCGGCTGGGACGAAGGCGTGCAAGGCATGAAGGTTGGCGGCGTGCGCAAGCTGACGATTCCGCCGGAACTCGGCTACGGCGCGCGCGGTGCAGGCGGTGTGATTCCGCCCAACGCTACGCTGGTGTTCGAAGTGGAACTGCTCGACGTTTAAGCGTCACAGGCAGCGCTCACAAATAACGGCACAGGCGCAGCGGATTCTGCCGCGCCGTTCCCGCAAAAAATAATGCCGGACTGAAGCGGATTCAGTGCGGCATTATTTTTTCGCTGCTTGCGCGGCGTTCAAAGTTTCAGCTCACGGGTTTCAGCCCACCGCGTCAAGCCCGCGCGCCAGGTCGGCGCGAACGTCCTTCACATCTTCCAGCCCCACCGCGAGGCGTATCAACCCTTCCGTGATGCCAGCGGCAACGCGCGCTTCGGGGCTGATACGGCCATGCGTAGTGCTGGCCGGATGGGTAATCGTCGTACGCGTGTCGCCGAGGTTGGCGGTAATCGAACACATCTTCGTGTGATCGATCACGCTCCAGGCGTTGCTGCGTTGCGCTTCGGACGTGCTGCCGCGCACTTCGAACGACACGATCGCCCCACCCGACTTCTGCTGACGCATCGCAATCGCGTGTTGCGGATGCGACGCAAGGCCGGGATAAAACACTCGGCTAACGGCCGGATGCGCCTCCAACCAGCGAGCAAGCTCCAATGCGTTGGCCGATTGCCGCTCGACGCGGATGCCGAGCGTCTCCATGCCCTTGAGCAAAACCCATGCGTTGAAGGCCGACAGCGTGGGGCCCGCAGTGCGCACGAACGGAAAGACCTTATCCATCACGAACTGCCGGGAACCGACCAATGCGCCGCCCAGCACCCGCCCCTGTCCGTCCAGATATTTGGTGGCCGAGTGCACCACCACGTCGGCGCCAAGCTTGAGCGGTTGCTGCAACACCGGGGTGCAGAAGCAGTTATCGACCACGAACATCGCCTGTGCCTGCTTGGCGATTCGTCCGATCGCCTCGATGTCGGCCACTTCGGTCAACGGGTTCGAGGGCGTTTCGAGGAAAAACATTTTCGTGTTCGGCTGGATCGCCTTTTTCCACGCATCCAGATCCGTCGGATCGACGAAGGTCGCCGAAATCCCGAACTTGCTGAAGATGACGTTGAACATCTGCAAGGTCGAACCGAAGATGCTTTGCGAGCTGACCAGATGATCGCCGGCCTGCAGCGCGCACATCACCACCGACATGATCGCGCTCATTCCAGAGGCCGTCGCGATGCACGCCTCACCGCCTTCGAGCGCCGCAAGCCGGTTCTGGAACATCGTCACGGTGGGATTGGTGACGCGCGAATAGGTATAGCCCTCTTCCGCATGAGCGAAACGCTCGGCCGCTTCGGCTGCGCTGCCGAAACAGAAGCTGGAACTCAGGAAAAGCGCCTCGGAATGCTCGTTGAACTCCGAGCGCAGGGTGCCGGCGCGCACCGCCAGCGTATCGAAACTAAAACCGTCTTCTGCGTGATCCATTACTGACCTGTTTAATCGCCCGAGAGCTGCAAATGCAATTGTGAACGTCCCGAATCGTTGCGATCCGCTCCACCTCCGGCTCCCGCATCGCGGTCCGACTGCGCGTCGGGCATCAACCGAGCGCGTTCCACCCGGTCGAGATACTCGGTCGTGATATTGCCGGTAATGTAGTTGCCGTCGAAGCACGAAGCTTCGAACGACGACAGCGCCGGGTTGATGTCACGCACCGCTTGCTTCATGTCGGCGACATCCTGATACAGCAATTTGTCGGCACCGATGATGCGCGCGATTTCCTCGTCAGTACGGTTATAAGCGACCAGTTCGCCACGCGTGGGCATATCGATGCCATACACGTTAGGAAAACGCACCGGCGGCGCCGCGGACGCGAATATCACCTTGTTCGCACCGGCATTGCGCGCCATTAACACGATTTCATGGCTGGTGGTGCCACGCACGATGGAGTCATCGACGATCAGTACGTTGCGCCCCTTGAATTCGACACCCATCGCGTTTAGCTTCTGGCGCACCGATTTCTTGCGCACCGCTTGGCCCGGCATGATAAACGTGCGGCCGACGTAGCGATTCTTGAAGAATCCTTCGCGATACTCGACGCCGAGCTTGTTGGCGACCTGCATCGCCGCGGGCCTGCTCGAATCGGGAATCGGCATCACCACGTCGATATCGCCGAACGGCAATTCGCGTTTGATTTTCTCGGCGAGATAATCGCCCATGCGCAAGCGCGCGTTGTAGACCGGCACGCCGTCGAGGCAAGAATCGGGACGAGCCAGATACACGTACTCGAACATGCACGGATTCAGACTCGTCTTGAGCGCGCATTGCTGGCTGTGGAAATTGCCATCCATATCGATGAAGATCGCTTCGCCCGGCAGCACGTCGCGTACGAACTCAAAGCCTATGCCTTCGATCGCCACCGATTCCGACGCCACCATCCATTCGACCCCTTTCCCGGTGTCGAGCTTGCCGATACACAGCGGACGGATGCCGAACGGATCGCGAAACGCCAGCAAGCCGCCCCCGGCGACGAGCGCCACCACGGCGTACGAACCCTCGACACGGCGGTGCACACCGCTCACGGCGGTAAAGAGATTCTCCGGATCCAGCGAATACCCCGGATTGGCCATCTGCAGCTCATGCGCGAGCACGTTGAGCAGAATCTCGGTATCGGAACTGGTATTGATGTGCCGGCGATCGATACGGAACATCTCGACCTTGAGCGACGCGGTATTGGTGATATTGCCGTTGTGCGCGAGGATGATGCCGTACGGCGCGTTCACGTAGAACGGCTGCGCTTCCTCCTCGCTGGAAGCCGAACCGGCCGTTGGGTAACGCACCTGGCCGATCCCGCACGTGCCCGGCAAACCCCGCATGTTGCGCGTGCGGAACACATCGCGCACCATGCCGTTGGCCTTGTACATGTGGAAGTTGTTGCCGTCGGCCGTGGCAATGCCGGACGCGTCCTGCCCACGATGCTGCAAAAGCAGCAGGCTGTCGTAAATGAGCTGGTTGACGGGATTTTTAGAAACTACGCCTACGATGCCGCACATGGCATGTCCTTCAATAAACACAAATTGGGGGTGACGCGCCTATCAGGCGGCCAGCGAGACGGTTGCGTAACACTGCTATGACCCGTCTCAGCCTGCATGTTATCTAAATCTGCCATTCGTTGCCGAGTAGCGGTCCTGCAAAATCGTTGCCGGATCAAACCCTTAGAGTTCAAATCGGTACGCTCAAGCTTTTACATAGGCGGCCAGCGCATCGGGCAGCATCGGTTTCAGGAGCTGCACACCCTGGTCGGCGTACGGCCGCAGCAGCGCATTCTGCCAAAATGGGTATTTCGGCAAGTCGGTCAGCCCCGCCAGCACTACCGCCAGCAGCACCAGCAGTACGCCGCGCACCAGGCCGAACAGCAAGCCCAGCGAACGATCCACCGATCTCAGCCCGATCAGTTCGGTGAGGCGTCCGAGCAACGCACCCAGGATGCCAGCCCCGACCAGCACCGCGACCACGATGATCACGAACGCCAGCAGCAATTGCGTCAACTCATGGCCGGGCAAATCCGCCGGCAGGTGCACGGCGAGCCGGCCCGCATAGTGACTTGCGACCAGGAATGCCGCGACCCAGCCGATCAACGCGAACAATTCCGCGATCAAGCCGCGCCACGCCCCCTGCAAAGCAGATAGCAGGACGATCGCCAGCGCGCCGTAATCAAATGCTGTCAGCATCGTCCGCCAGGATCACTTCGCGGCTCCCGATGCCTCGTTCGACTGGGCTGACAAACCCGCATCGCGGACTTTCTTTACGGCGGCCTCGGCGCTCGACCGGTCGCTGAACGGTCCTGCGCGCAGCAAAATGCGCGGCGAGCCGTCGGGCTGCCGTTTTTGTTCGAGATACGCCGGCACGCCGACTCCCTTCAATTTGTTCAGCCACGCATGGGCGGACGTATCCGATGTAAACGATCCGACCGACACGACAAAGCGGCTACCTGCCGGTGAAGCCGGCTGGCGCGGCGCTGGCGCCTGGGACGCGACGGGCGCAGCAGGCACAGCGTTGGCGGAAGGCGGCGGCGCAACCATGGGAGCCGGCAATGCGGGCGCCCCTGGGCTAGGTTGCAGCGCGGTGGTTGCGGTCGTCGATTTGTCCGCTGTCGCGGAGGAAGCTGCCAGCGTCGACGGCTTAGTCGTGGAGGAAGTACTTACAGCGGGCGGCGTAGCAGTCGCAATAGTTTGATCGGGCGCGGGTACTGCCGTGGTCCGGACGGTGGCTGACTTGTTGGCGCTGGGAATATCGATGGCGATATCGTCGGAAGCGGGCCGCGGGTGCGAATCCAGCACCATCGGCAGACCTATCACCGCAGCCAAGACCATTGCGATCGCGCCGATCAGGCGGTGCCGGGCACGTTGCTTCTCGGGCAGCGTCGGATCGAGCAGCGACCCTTGCTGGCTGCGCCCCTCGCCGCGCGTACGGCGCCCTTCACCCGACCGGTCGGCCGGGGCCTTGCTGCGGCGCGAAGGCGCCTCGTCCTTGTTGCCGGAGGAAAACAGTCCCATAAATGGCCCTGAGCGGCTTTGACTCGTTAGTACTGGCTAGTTTGTCCAACTACGCGTGCTGCGGCGACATGCCGCACCACGTTGATGCATCAATCACATGGCGCTCGCGCGATGGATCCCATAGGTGGGGGCCATCGCCCCAGAATCAAGGCTATCGGCCACGCACCCGATCAATGCTGCTGCAGTTTCCGATAGGCCATCACGCCGGCGACTGTGTAAAACGATCCGAAGACCACAATTCTATCATTCTCGGACGCCTGCTTTAACGCTTCTGCATAAGCATCTTGCGGTGTCTCGAAATGGCGGATGCTCACTTCGCCACCTTTGGCGCCGCCCACCGGCCCCGCCGCTACCCCAGCTTCATGCAATGCCGCCTCCAGCACCGCGGTACTCGCGGCACGCTCGGTCGGCAAGGCTGCCAGATACCAGTGGTCGATCTCGCCTTTCATGCGCTCGATCACCCCGGCGATATCCTTGTCCTGCATGGCGCCAAACACCGCATAGGTATAAGGGAAATAGCCCATGTTGCCAAGATTTTGCTCGAGCACGGCCGCCGCGTGAGGGTTATGCGCAACATCGAGAATAATCGCCGGCTTGCCCGGCAGAACCTGAAAACGCCCGGGCAAATCGACGTTGGCCAGGCCCAGACGCACATCTTGCGCCGTCACCGGCAAGCGCTCTCGCAGCGATTCCAGAGCCGCCAGCGCTGCCGCCGTATTGAGCAACTGATTGGCGCCACGCAAGGCCGGATATGCGAGCGCCGAGCGCCGCATCTCACGGCCGGCGTAGCTCCATTGCTGCCGTTCGCTGCCCTTTTGCGCCACATAGCTGAAATCGCGCCCGACCAGCCAGAGGTCGGCACCGATCGCCTCGGCGTGGTCTATGACGGACTGCGGCGGTAGCGGATCGCCCACGATAGCCGGCTTGCCGGCGCGGAAAATACCGGCCTTCTCGAAGCCGATTTTTTCGCGCGTGTCGCCGAGATACTGCGTGTGATCGATATCGATACTGGTCAGCACGGCGCAATCGGTATCGATCACGTTGACCGCATCGAGCCGACCGCCCAAGCCCACTTCCAGGATCACCGCATCCAGACCGCGTGCGGCGAACAAATGCAGGATCGCCAGTGTCGTGAATTCGAAATAAGTCAGCGAGACCGGCTCGGCAAAGCTGCAACGCGCGATCTCTACGGCATGAAAGTGCGGCAGCAGCTCGACATCGCTGACGTTTTCGCCGTCAACGCGCGCGCGTTCATTGAAGGCCAGCAAGTGCGGCGAGGTATGGCAACCCACGCGATAGCCGCCACGCAGCAGGATGGTCTCCAGCACAGCGCATGTCGAGCCTTTGCCGTTGGTACCTCCCACCGTAATCACCGGGCACGCGAACTGCAGCCCCAGCGCTTCCTTGACTTGGCCGATGCGCGCCAGCCCCATGTCGATGCCGACCGGATGCGCGGTTTCGAGATGGGCCAACCAGTCTTCTAGATGTTCAAATGTGGTCATGGTCAAAAAAAGAAAGCGCGGCATGACGACTATGCCGCGCTTTTTGCATCGTAGGCGATTTCAGGAAACGATCTCGGCCGGCTGGCGCCCGCACGCGACCATTCCGGCGACCACTCAGGCTACCAGTCAAGCGACGGCGTCGGCCGATTGACGCGACAGGATCGCGATCAGACGGGCAATTTCCTCGCGCATCTTGCGCCGGTCGACGATCATGTCGATCGCGCCTTTCTGGATCAGAAACTCGGAGCGCTGGAAACCTTCCGGCAGCTTTTCGCGCACCGTCTGCTCGATCACGCGCGGGCCGGCAAAACCGATCAGCGCCCGGGGCTCGGCAATCACGACGTCGCCCAGGAACGCGAACGAAGCCGACACCCCACCCATGGTCGGATCGGTCAGCACCGAAATAAACGGCAGCTTGGCCTCCGACAACTTGGTCAGCATCGCCGTGGTTTTGGCCATCTGCATAAGCGACAGCAAACTCTCCTGCATGCGCGCGCCGCCTGAAGCCGTGACGCAGATAAACGGCGTTTGCTGCTCGAGCGCGTTCTGGGCGCCACGCACGAAACGCTCGCCGACCACCGAACCCATGGAGCCGCCCATGAACGAAAATTCGAAGCAAGCCACCACCACCGGCAAGGTGTGGATCGCGCCACCCATCACGACCATCGCATCAGTCTCGCCGGTGTCGTCCATCGCTTCCTTGATGCGCTCGGTATATTTGCGGCTGTCCTTGAACTTGAGCGCATCGACCGGCAGGATTTCCTGGCCGATTTCATAGCGACCTTCCGGATCGAGCAAGGCATCGAGGCGCCCCCGCGCGCCAATACGCATGTGGTGATCGCATTTCGGGCAGACATGCAAATTGGCCTCGACGTCGTTGCGGTACAGCACCGCTTCGCACGACGGGCACTTGATCCACAGGCCTTCGGGAATGCTTTTGCGATTCGCCGGATCAGTCTGTTTGATCTTCGGTGGCAGCAGTTTATCGAGCCAGCTCATTTTTGCTCCTGGTTAGTCCCGCCGCGCCGCGTCCGCACAAGACGGATTTTGCGGACCTGGCAAGCGGGCAGAACTCAACGGGTGAATACCGGCCCGCCTGAATGCGGGCCCCATATAGCATTATCGCCTATGCAGCGATCGGACTGCCCAGTCCGGCATCCAGCGCCTGGCGGATTTCGGCGATAAAAGCCTGCAACGCGCCTGCAGCCTGGGCGGGGGCGGTCTGTTCGAGCAATTGCACGATGCGACTGCCGATCACCACCGCATCGGCCACCGCGGCCACCGCGCTGGCGGTCTGCGCGTCGCGTATACCGAAGCCCACGCCGATCGGCAAAGGCACGCTTTTGCGAATTTCCGGCAACATCGCCGCGATGCTTTGCACGTCGAGGTTGGCGGCGCCCGTCACGCCCTTGAGCGAGACGTAATACACGTAGCCGCTGGCGACCTTGCCCACCGCGGCAATCCGATCGGTGGTCGAGGTCGGCGCCAACAGGAAGATCGGGTCGATGCCGTAACTGCGCATGGTCTGCGCGAATTCAGTCGATTCTTCGGGCGGATAGTCGACGACCAGCACGCCATCGACGCCAGCCTCACGCGCCTGAGTGCCGAATGCCTCTATGCCGAGGCGTTCGATCGGATTGGCATAGCCCATCAGAACCACCGGTGTCGTCGTGTTGGTCTCGCGAAACGCTTGTACGTCCTTGAGGACATGACGCAAGCTCACGCCATGCGCCAATGCGCGTTCGCTCGAGCGCTGGATCACCGGGCCGTCGGCCATCGGATCCGAAAACGGTACGCCGAGTTCGATGACATCGGCGCCGCCTGCCGCGAGCGCGTGCATGAATTCGACAGTGCGCGCCGGATCCGGATCGCCCGCTGTCATGAAGGGGATCAGGCCTTTGCGCCCCTGCGCCTGCAGCGCGGCAAAAGTGGATTTAATTCGGGACATTATCAGGTGTAATCTCGGTAAGACGTTGACGGGCGATTTCGCAGTAGTCCGGGTTCACTTCGTAACCGACAAACTGGCGTCCGTGTCTGGCGCAAGCCACCGCTGTCGTGCCGCTGCCCATGAAAGGATCGAGCACCCGGCCACCCGGCGGGCAACTCGCCAGCACCATGCGTTCTATGATTTCCAGCGGCTTTTGAGTTGGATGATCGACCCGCTCGGCGTGTTGCCGATGCAGGCGCGACACCGACCAGAGATCCTTGGGATTATAGCCGAGCTCCAGCCACTTGCTGCCCTCGAACAGCTTGCGCGAACGGGCTTTCTTGGTCACGGCGTCATACGGGACGCGCACCGGATCAAGGTTGAAGTAATAGTCTTTCGAGAACGCGAACATGCCGATGTTGTCGTGCACCGAGGTGAACCGCCGCGTGGTGCCCCCCATGCTCGGCACGCGCCGATCCCAGATGATTTCGTTCACCATGACCAGCTTCGTTTTCAGGAAACTGAAAATTTCGGGTGCGTATTGCCAAGTGCAGAAGATGTACAGACAACCCGATGGCTTGAGCTTGGGAATCGCCAGTTCGAGCCACTGGAAGGTCCAGGCGAGATGCTCCGCGCCGCCGAGCTTGTCGGAATCGTTGCCATAATCCTTGCCCAGTCCATAGGGAGGATCGGCCAGGATGAGGTCGAAGCTCGCATCGGGCAACGCCGCGACATCCGCCATGAAATCGCGGTTGAGCACGGTGATGCCGGCCAAATCGACGGCCAGCGCCGGGGTCATCGCTGGGACCGAAGCCGCCGCCACGGCTAAAGCCGAGCCCGCCACCGCGACCGATGCGGACTCGCAAGGCTGACTCGGCACCGGCTCTAAAGCCCGTGCCGAGCCGGCGACATCGTCGGCCTCGGACAGCGCCTTGAGCACCAAATTCGGCACCGGCTTCAGAGCTGCAGCCCGCCGCGTTCGGCGACGGTATGCATATCCTTGTCGCCGCGGCCCGACAAGTTGACCAGCAAGATCTTGTCCTTGGCCAGGCCAGGTGCAAGCTTGGCAGCGTACGACAGCGCATGCGCCGACTCGAGCGCCGGGATGATGCCTTCGATGCGGCAGCAGTCGTGGAACGCCTGCAGCGCCTCCTCGTCGGTCACGGCGACATAATCGGCGCGACCGCTATCCTTGAGCCACGCATGTTCGGGACCCACGCCCGGATAATCGAGGCCGGCCGATACCGAATGCGTTTCGATGATCTGGCCGTTTTCGTCCTGCAACAGATAGGTGCGATTGCCATGCAGCACGCCCGGCGAACCGCCGGTGAGCGCCGCCGCATGGCGCCCGGTTTCGAGCCCGTCGCCGGCCGCTTCGACACCGATCAGTTGCACATCCTTGTCGTCGATATACGGATAGAAAATGCCCATCGCATTCGAGCCGCCGCCCACGCAAGCGATAACGGCATCGGGTTGGCGCCCGACCATCTCGGGCATCTGCACCTTGCACTCGTCGCCGATCACGCGTTGGAAGTCGCGCACCATCATCGGATACGGGTGCGGCCCCGCGACGGTGCCGATAATGTAGAACGTGTTTTCGACGTTGGTCACCCAGTCGCGCATCGCTTCGTTCAGCGCGTCCTTGAGCGTTTTCGAGCCCGATTCCACCGGCACCACCGTGGCGCCCAGCAACTTCATCCGATAGACGTTCGCAGCCTGCCGGCGCACGTCCTCGGAGCCCATATACACCACGCACTCCATGCCGAAGCGCGCCGCGATCGTGGCCGTGGCAACGCCATGTTGGCCGGCACCGGTCTCGGCGATGACGCGCGGCTTGCCCATGCGCTTGGCGAGCAGCGCCTGCCCGATCACATTGTTGATCTTGTGAGCGCCGGTGTGGTTCAGGTCTTCGCGCTTGAGGTAGATCTGCGCGCCGCCCAGCATGTCCGACCAGCGCTTGGCATGATAAATCGGCGAAGGCCGGCCGACGAAGTGCTTGAGTTCTGACTCGTATTCGGCGACGAATAGCGGGTCGTTGCGATATTTTTCATAGGCTTCGCCCAGTTCTCTGAGCGCATGCATCAGGGTCTCGGCCACAAAAACGCCGCCGTACGGTCCGAAATGACCGCGAGCATCGGGTAAGTTATACATTGCTTGATCCTTGTCGCGAGCGGTGTGCGCGCTCAGCTGTGCAAGCGGCGCATTCCGCCGGAAGTTTATTCGGCATCGGCAGCGCGTACAGCGCGCACGAAAGCCTCCATCGCGGCGTGGTCTTTCACGCCTTTGGCGCCCGCTTCAACGCCGCTCGAGACATCGACGGCGTACGGGCGCACGCGACGCACTGCATCACGGACGTTTTGCGCGTTCAAGCCACCACTCAAAACGGCCTGATGCGCGAGATCTTCTGGAATGACGGACCAATCGAATACCTTCCCGCCCCCGCCATAGCTGTCGACGAGGGTGTCGAGCAGCACACTGTTGGCAGCGGCATAGTCAAGTTGCCATTTTAGCAAATCGGCGGCGCTTGTTTGCGTAACGCCGTCGGAACCCACCCGCAACGCCCTCATCCACGGTAATCCGGCTGCCCGGGCAAGTGCCTCGCAACGCTGCGGCGTATCGATTTCAGCATCGCCGTGAAACTGTAACACCGACAGCGGCACAGCGCCGACCACATCTTGTACAAAATCCGCCTCGGCATTGACGAACAAGCCCGTCACCGAAACGAACGGCGGCAACCCGTAAGTCAATTCAAGCGCGCGTTCGATCGAAACGAAACGCGGGCTCGGTGGATAAAATACCATGCCGATCGCGTCCACGCCGAGCGCCACCGCGTGCAGCACGTCTTCGCGGCGCGTCATCCCGCAGAACTTGATGCGCGTGCGGTGCAACGAGTTCAAGCGTTCTTGGCGTTCTCGGGTTAGCGGACTCGGAATCAGGCGTCCCATACATCGCTCCATGCAAATGCCGCCACATGCGGCGCAGGAATATCGAATTCGGGCGGGTAAGCCACGCGCGCCAGGTAAAGACCGTCTGGCATGAACGTGGGCGCCGCCTCGCGACGGTCGCCATTATCTCGCACCTGCGCGAGCCAACCGGGCGTGTGGCGGCCCCGCCCCACGGCGATCAGGCACCCCATGATATTGCGAACCATGTGATGCAGGAAGGCATTGCCGCGAAAACGGAAATGAATGAACTGACCGCGCGAGACGATATCGATGGCATGGAGATGCTTGACCGCCGTTTTCGCCTGGCACTCGGACGACCGAAACGCCGAGAAATCGTGCTTTCCGATCAGGTGGAGGGCCGCTGCGCGCATCGCGTCGATATCGACGGGCACGTACACCCAGCCAGCGCGCCCTTCCAACAGCGGAGCCCTGACGGGGTGCGTGTACAGCACGTAATAATACGTGCGCTCGTAAGCCGCAAAGCGCGCATTGAAGGTATCGGGAACGACCTTGGCCCATTGCACGGCAATGGTGCTGGGCAAGAACGCGTTGACGCCGCGCACCCATGAAAAATCGCGCCGCGTGACCGCGGTATCGAAATGCACGACCTGCCCCAGCGCATGGACACCGGCATCGGTGCGCCCCGCCACCGTGGTCAGTACCGGCGCGCCGATAAATTTTGACAGAGCGCGCTCGAGCGTCTGTTGCGCTGTCGCTTGCTGCGTTTGTACCTGCCAACCTGAAAAGGCCGTCCCGTCGTACTGGATTCCTAAAGCGATTCGCATGTCAGGCTACGATGACATTGGCAACGACAGCGGTCACGACAGAGGCGCCAGTGAACCGAGCAGGACGCGCGCGGCATCGCGAGTCGCCGCGTCGTTCGACGTGAGCGCTTCGTTGATCAAGGTACGCGCACCGGCCACATCGCCCAAGGCGACATATTCGTGAGCCAATTCGAGCTTGTTTTGCGCCACGGCAACCGGGTCGAATTCCTCTTGCGTAGCGGGCACGCCAGGCAATGCCGACTCGTGTTCAGGTAGATCCAGGTCGAAGTCGAGATGCAAGGCGGCGAATTTGGCGGCGCTGCTCCCGGCCACTGATATCGGCCATGGAACCTCGGAGGTCGACCGGGGTTCCTCGGCAGGCGCACGAGGGTCCGGCTCCAAGCGGTGCGGCGGCTCGGCGAACGACGACGCAGACGGTGCTTGCTCGAGCGGCGCTTCGGGAACACTGAAGTCCGGCAGGCTGTGTCCGGGTATGTGAGGTTCCGGCTCATTGAAGTCGAGCGCGATGGGAGGTTCTGACGCGTTGGATTCTTGCGGCGTAAATTCCGGCGCGTCGAGTTCCTGCGGATTGAATTGCGTCGCGTCATGCTGCTGCGCATCGATTGCCGATACGTCGACTTCGGGTGCGTCGACTTCGGGTGCGTGGACCTCGGGTGCGCTAAATTCCGGCTCGCGGAATTCTTGTGCGGTCAGCGGCGTGGTCGAAGACACGGGTGCAGACGGCTCATCATGCGCGAGCGCCTGCGTCGCGGCATCTGTCGTGCCAGGCGGGGACTGCGTTTCGCCCTCCTCCGAGCTCGGCACGAGCGTCTCGTCAAATATTTCCGGCAACGACAGATCCACGGCTGACAAGACCGCCTTTACCCGTTCGTCATGCCGCGCGGTGGGCGGTTCATCCTGAACAGGTTGATCGACCAGGCTATCGACTTGCGGCTCCAGCGGCGTTGACGGTATTGATTGCACCTCGGGGTCAACCGGCGCCGGAATATGCGGTTCACTGGCACTTTCCGCGGGCTCGCCGGCCTCGGGCGCGCCGCCTGAGTTCTCAGGGCGTGCATTGCGTCGAGCGACCTCGCTACCTAACTCGAGAGCACGCTCCCAGTGCGGCCCCTTGGATTGCGTCACCATCCGCAGTTCGAAGAACAGCGCACTGAAACCATCGACGTCGCCGCGCCGCGCATATAGCGCCGCGAGTTCCAGCAGTAAACCGGCGTTAAAGGGCGCTTGCTCCAATGCCTCGCGCAGACGTGCTTCCGCCGGATCGACCTCCGTCTCGACGGGCACTGCGGTTGCGGGGGAAACCGGCGCAGTTTCGGCTGGCGTTGGCGTTGGCGTTGGCGTTGGCGTTGGCGTTGGCGTCGGCGTCGGCGTCGGCGTCGGCGTCGGCGGGACTGCAGCGTATTGGGCCGCCCAATCCGCGGGCGTCAGCTCGTCCGGCTCGTTGTGTTCGTCCGCAACGACCAGTTCGATGGGGACTTCAGCCGTCGGAGCATCTACGGGCTCTTCGAGCGGCACCGCTTCGTCGAGCGGAAGCGATGCCGGTGACGCCTCGACCTCGGCAGTCACTTCAGGGATCGCGTCGGGAACGACTCGATGATCGCTGCTAGCGTCGGGCTCGGCGTGAAGAGCGCTGTCGGAAACGGCCAAAGGACCGTTGTCCGATTTCGCGTGAGCAGCGCTGTCGGCAGTGGCCAGAGGGACGCCGACGAGCGGCGCCGCTGCAATTGCGAGCCCCGGCTCTTGTCGCGCCGAAGCCGTTGGAGCAAGGGGCGGTTCAATCCGCCTGACCGGAGCCGACGCACGCGCGTCGGGCCGCACAGCCTCGACCTCATCGCCCGAAATTCCACCCTTTTTGCGCCGAGGCATCAGCGAGAATAACGCAAGCAGCAATACCACCGCGATCACAAGCAGCGCTGGCACAGTCGACGGATTGGTCCGCAACGCCTCCCATTCGCTGGAGCCCGCCCGCAAATTGCGAACGGCTGCCGCGCTGCTTGGTTGCGCAATGGCGCCGCTGGTCACACTGGCGCTGGCTGCGCCCGGTACCGCCGCAACGCCGCCGGGGATCGCCTGACGGTTCGAGCTGATGCCATGCTTCTCAAGCGCCATCAACACACGGTTCTTCAGCGCAAGTAATTGCTCCAGGCTGGCAAAGCCGGCTGCACCTCCGCCATGAGCGGGTGGCTCGGCGCTGCTGGGCACCGTCTTGACAAGCGTGTCCGACGCGGGCGCACTGAGCGCGGCAGATGCCATTGCCGGCGCGGAAGCACCCGCCGGCGCCGATGCTGGCACGAGCGACGCCGCAACGACATTCGCCGGCGTCGATGCGGGTTCGGATGCTGCGTTGATAGCCACCGCGCTGGCCATGGCTGGCGCAGCCGATACAGCGCTCGCGCTGACAGGAGTAGGGGATAACGCAACTTTGCTATCGAGCGCAGCGGATGCAACGACCGCAGGCTGCGCGACGGGCGGCACAGCAGGAGCCGCCAATGCCGGGGACGCAGCCACGCTGGTAGGCACAGTGGCCGCCGCGGTCGCCGGCGTGCTAGCAGCAACAGACCCGCCAAGCACCGCGCCCGAAGCGGGCCCCGCGCTGGTCGCGGAGGCCGCACCATTCGTCGCCGACGATGCAACGGCAGAGTCCGCAGCCGGGCCTACGCCGTCCGGTATCGTCAGGACGGCGCCCAGACGCAGGCGATTGCGGTCGCCTGCGATAAACGCGCGCGGATTCGCCTTAAATAGCGCGTCGGCCACACGATCGCGAACCGCCTTGTCGTTGGTTTGACCGACATCTGCCGCAACATCGCCGAGTCCAGCACCGGGCTTGACCTGATAGATTCTCGCAGCGACTGCCGGCACAGGGTTGACCGGGGCGGCAGCATAGTTAGCGCTGGCGCCACCGGTAGCCGTCGACGACGCATCGGCAGCCACGGCGAACTGAGCCAGCCCGAGGCCCAACAAAGCACTCAAAACAACACATGCCATCCGGATGGCAGACGCACCGCACGGATTGGGTTCGTCGCGCAAGGTCGGCGAACTCGTTCGAATCTTCATTGAGGCTCCAGGCATTCAAAGTGCATATGACGGCGCATATTATCCGGTATAAGACCACAGCAGAGCGGCGCGGCGCGACAAGAATTTTGGGCGCTCATTGCTGCAAGCGCCCTTTCGATACCGCCCGACTCACCATGACCGAACTTACCCCCGTGCGCGGCACCCGATTACCTGGCGCATCACGAGCAGATTCAAGCGTCGAGCAAGATTCGCAGCATACGGCGCAGCGGTTCGGCCGCGCCCCACAGCAACTGATCGCCCACCGTGAACGCGGACAGATATTCGCCACCCATTGCCAGCTTGCGCACACGCCCGATCGGCACCGACAAGGTACCTGTCACGACGGTCGGCGTCAGGTCTCGTATCGACGCTTCGCGTTCGTTCGGTACAACCTTGACCCAGTCGTTGCCGCTGGCGAGGATGCTGTGCACTTCATCGAGCGGGACATCCTTCGTCAGCTTGATGGTAAACGCCTGCGAGTGGCAACGCATCGCGCCGATACGCACGCACAAGCCGTCGACGGGAACCGAGCCCGCTTGGCCCATGGCCGGCTTGCCGAGAATCTTGTTGGTTTCGGCGCCGCCTTTCCACTCTTCGCGTGACACCCCGTTGCCGAGGTCCTTGTCAATCCAGGGAATCAGCGAACCGGCCAGCGGCACGCCGAAGTGATCCACCGGCATCGCAGCGCCCTTCATCGTATCGAGCACGCGGCGGTCGATTTCCAGGATGGCCGAAGCGGGATCGCTGAGGTTGCCGCGCACCGATTCATGCAATGCGCCCATTTGCGACAGCAGTTCGCGCATGTTCTGCGCGCCGGCGCCCGATGCCGCTTGATACGTCATCGCAGTCATCCACTCGATCAGCCCTTCGCGGAACAAGCCGCCCAGCGCCATCAACATCAGGCTGACGGTGCAATTGCCGCCGATGTAGTTCTTGATGCCGCGCTTCAGACCGTCCTTGATCACGTCCAGGTTGACCGGGTCGAGGATGATGATGGCGTCGTCCGCCATGCGTAGCGAGGACGCTGCGTCGATCCAATAGCCGTCCCACCCGGCTGCACGCAGCTTGGGAAAAACCTCGGTCGTGTAGTCGCCACCCTGGCACGTAATGATCACATCACATTTTTTCAGGGCGTCGAGGTCGGTGGCGGATTTGAGCTTGGTTTCGTTTTTGGCGAACGACGGCGCCGCGCCGCCTGTGTTGCTGGTGCTGAAAAACACCGGCTCGATCAAAGCGAAATCGTTCTCTTGCTGCATGCGCTGCATCAGCACGGAGCCGACCATGCCGCGCCACCCTACCAGACCTACGGATTTCATTTGAATACTCTCTAACGTTCACCCACATAAGAATTGTATCGACCGTGCCGGTTGGCCGC
>Ga0265338_10003186_pt1 | contig 23417 bp, 18 predicted proteins | sample 42126metaG_FD_193579 | JGI IMG/M metagenome (GOLD analysis project Ga0265338, IMG submission 193579) | Rhizosphere microbial communities from Carex aquatilis grown in University of Washington, Seatle, WA, United States - 4-21-26 metaG | ecosystem: Host-associated > Plants > Roots > Rhizosphere... | reverse complement strand
CCTGTTTGAAGGGCCGGAAATGATCGATGATGATTTCCGGCCCTGGCGTTATTGCTCCTGGTTACTGGTTATTCTACTTACCAGCATTGTCTAATGGTTTACAGCCGTTTCAGGTTGTACTTGCTTCATCGGTTGTCTTAGACTGATCAGCCTTTGATAGAGACCTGTATACCTGCGTGTAATTTGCTCTATTGTATAGTTTTTCAGCGCAATTTCATAGGAAGTCTGTCCCAGACGCCGGGACAGTTCAGGCTCATTAAGCAAATTAAGCAGTACCTGGCCCATCGCATGGTAGTCTTCTGGTTCTATAAGATATCCATTTACTTCAGGTTGGATCAGGTCTTCACTGCCGCTGACCCGTGTGGCAACACAAGCCAGACCGGTTGCCATGGCTTCAAGTAAAGCATTGGGCATTCCTTCCCAACGTGAGGGAAGAACTGCGATAGAGCCTCGTCGCAGTTGGGCGGGTACATCGCTTTGTAACCCGGTAAATTCAACTGTCCCCGCAATGCCCAATGCTTTTGCCATCTGCTCAAGCTGTTTTTGAAGTGGCCCGGTGCCGACGAGAATCAGTCTGGCCTGCGGTGCCTGGATGTGTACCAGGTGCCACGCTTGTAGCAGTACATCAATACCCTTTTCATAGCGCATTTTCGAGACGCAGATAACCGTCTTTGTCCATTCGTTTGTCTGTAGTTCAGGAGGCACAGGGCTGAAGCGTTGCTGATCGACCCCATTCGGGATCCACTCAAGTCTGGGGATGTGGCGACCATATGCAGTGAACTGCTGTTCCATCCTTGAACTAAGCACAACAATCGTTGCTGAGATACGTCGCAAGTGCGTAAACATATAGTTCACAAGAGCTTTGCCCTTGCGAGCCAGAGCATCCAGATCGCCGTCAATCCAGGTTTGCCCATCGACGGTTAGCCACGAGGAATTGACATCAAGTGGCCCTGCAAGCAGACGAACAGGTTCATTGCTTTTCACAGCTTTTCCAGCGCCTGCACTCATGATCACGATGAGCATAGGTTTGCGTGCCAGACGGCAGGCAAGTGTAATAGGGAGAATCAGCAGACTTAACTGACAGACATGGAGAACATCGTAGTTTTTTCGTTCGTTCCATAACGTCCAGCCCATAAGGAGCATGGCCAGTAGATAATAGAGACGTTGGATTATGCGCGGTAAATGTTCTCTGTTTCCTAGCCATTTCCCTGCGACACGTTTAACCCGTATATCACCGAGAACTTCCTCGGCTGCCCACTCTTTTTTATGGTGAAAAGTAACAATCGTTGGTTCATAGCCTTGTTGTTGGAGGTGTTGGGCCTGGGAGAATGTTTGGGTTTCGGCTCCGCCAACGAACGGCAAAAAAGTTGTAATTACAATATAGACGCGGTTATTCACCTTGCATCCCTTCTCTCCAACGTTTCTGGGTATGCTTGCCACAGTTTTTGCATACCCGGTAGTACATTTCCACACAGCGCTTTATCACGCTGTCCAGTTCATAGTCATGGAGTACTGTTGCTCGTCCAGCCTTGGCCAGGCGTAGTGCGAGGTCAGTTTCCTCTATTATTCGGCGGAGTGCCACCGCCAGTTCTTGTGGTTGTTCTGGTTCCACGAGCAGACCATTGGCACCATCGCTGATGATGTCTTCGCTTCCACTGACCCGTGTGGCGATACATGGTAGACCGCAGGACATGCCTTCCAGCAGGGCGTTGGGCATGCCTTCCCAGCGTGAGGGCATGACGAAGCCCCAGGATTGTTGCAAGAGTTCAATCACATCCTGGCGCAGACCCAGGAATTCAACGCTATCCTGAATATCCAGTAGCTCTGCAATGTGTTTGAGCTGCGGTTCTAGCGGTCCATAGCCAGCCAGCAGCAAGCGTGGTTGGAGATTTGCCCGCCAAGCCGCTGGCTCACGCATCAACCGTCCCCAGGCATGTAACAAAATATCAATACCCTTGGGGAATTGCCAACGTGCAACACAGAGGATATTGCGTTCTGGCTGTACCGGATCGGGCCGCTGTAGAACAGGCTGAAATTTTGTGCTGTCAACCCCATTAGGAATAAGAATGATCTGCTCTTCCCGAAACCCATGCGAGGTCAGGTAGGGTAGGCAGCGAGTACTGAGAATTTGATAGTAGGCATCTGACTTTTTAAAAAAGCGAATAATGGCTTTTCCGCCAAAGGCTGATTTATGAAGATAAGCAATATCGCCAACAACAACATCCTTATAGGGTATCTTCAAAAAATCTCTCTCGGTCAGAGTATCTGCCATCAAGACCGCGTCCTCTTTTTGCTGCGCTTTGCCAGGCCCGGCACTGGGAATGTTGATAATGATTGGTATCTGAGAGACTTTGCCAATCCAGGTGGCGACGGCTGCAATGGTTGAGAGCTGTAAAGAATGGAAAACATCAAATTGATTTCGTAGGCGCCAGACAGTCAGGAAAAAAAGAAAATCGATAGGCAGATGTCCCAATCTACCTATGCGTAGCCGTCCATCGCGTTTATAGATCCCGCCAACACGAATAACAGGTAAACCATCCAGGATTTCAGTGCGTTTCCAGTCCCTGTAGTGGCGTAGAGTTAAAATCGTTACGTCATGTCCCATCGTCCGTAATTGGTGTGCTTGTTTTTCTGCTTGTATTTCTGAACCACCGATTAACGGCGCAAACATAAAGGCGATTAAACAGATGCGTAAATGCTTTTCCAAAGATTTTCCCCCTCTTATTTACACCTATATCATATGCAGGTATAAATATTACCTCTCACTATATACGCTTTTATAACATTTATTTTCGTTCTATAATCAGTAACCTCTCTTCTTTATAATCCAGATTGTTACCATTATTCGTGTATGTATCTTCCTGTTCGATCTCAGCCTCTTCCGCCTGCTCTTTGGTGTGTGTATTTGTCCAGCAGACTGCAAAGGGTAGTGCCATTACGATCCAGAAATAAACTCCGACCTCTGGATTCCAGATATCGTTTGATTCAATTGATTGAGCAAGAACATTAATAAAGGTGGCGACACAGACAGCCAGGAGGATACGATAATCGGTTGAGGCTCCTCGCATTTTACGGAATAATCCAGTGATCAGGAAAAGGTGTGCTAGCAAAAGCAGCGTCAGGCCGATAATACCGTGATCGTAGAGGATTTCCAGCCAGACATCGTGTGCTGCGGTTCCAATCACCCCTAACCCATTGCCACCAACCTGAAGTTGCGCCAGTAAAACATCAGAGGCATTCATACCATTGCCCAGCAGCCTGGTTGGATCAAAATGAGATAGAAGTGCTCCCCACAGATCGGTGCGTCCATTCAGGGTTCCTATATCCGAGTTCAGGAATCGATCAAATAGAGGAATATGGGCGAAGTTAATTACGAGAATACCCAGCAACGCGATGGTTGTAATGCTACAGAACATTGCCAATTTTAATCTTCGTGATGGAAGCAGCAGTACCATGACAATCAAACTAAGAGGAATGCTAATATAGGCACCACGTGTAAACGTCAGTGCGAGCGTTACCAGCAAGAGCAACGTTACCAGCGTGTACAGCAGGCGCTTGATTCCTGGCAGTGTCGTTGCACGGTATATAGCTGGCGGAATAATAATGGATAGGTAGAGTGCCAGCGTTGGTGGATCCGCGCCAAAGATCGAGTCGATCCGAAACAGCCCCGTAGTCGTATCAGAAATACCGTTCTGTTTGGTGAAATAGCCATAAATACCATAGAGAGAGATAAAAATGGCCGGAAGGACTATAGCATCAATAAGCAGGAGTGTTCTGCGTCTGGTTGTTAAGACAAAGAGCACAAGCAAGGCAACCGAGCCATAGTCCAAAAGGCTTGTCCAGTTTGTAAGGAATAAACTGGCGGTAATGGGCGAGATTGCGATGCTGATAAAAACCCAGAAGATATAAGCAAAAAAGATTGAAAGTCCTGGCATACGTTTGAATGCCTGTTTGATAGGGAGATCAAACAGCAAAAGCAGTGTCGGGGCAGTCAGACCGGTTAGAAGATTTCCGCCATTAAACAGAGGAAGTTTTGAGCCGATAAAAACGTTAATTACAGCCCAGGCAATCAGGAGCGCGTAACGATAGCGTAAGAATGCCAGGATAATAATTGAGCCAAAAGCAATGCGGAGTGTATAGACCGCATCATTCATTACCCCCATCACTCCAACTACGAAAACGGCCAGAGCCAGCAGCAGTCGAACGAGTCGTTGGCGTGTGCGATATGCCAGACGACCATAGCGCTGATCAGGATCGAAACGCTGTACAAAATCGAGCACTTCCTGTGGCGGCGTGAGCAGTCCGAGCGGTCCTATTTCATGCCTGAGCATAAATGCCAGCAGAAACATAGTACAGGCATAGACTGCTGAGGTGGCCAGGGCAATACCAAAGCTTTGCCAATAGTGGGCTAGAATATAGTCAAAGAGTGCATTGCTAAGGACGCTGAAAATAGTAACATACATAAGAAAGCGCGTCTTTCCGAGGGCGCTGAAGGCTTTAGAGAGTAAAAACCCGAGTGCCATCGGAGCCAGGCCGATCACAAAACCCATCATTGTAATGCTGGTATTCTCAGTATCCACGGCAGTAAATTCCCCGCGTTGGAAAAGAATATGTACCAATGGATGGGCAACAACAATCATTGTGGCTGTAAGCAGGATCGTAATGCCACCAACGGCCCAGATATACAGTCGTAATGTCCTTTTGAAGGCTACGAGATCGTTGTTTGCCGCCTGTCTTGACAGATAGGGGAGCATTGCTCGCCCGACGGACGCAAAGATTACTCCTGTAAAGACACTGATAACTTTATTTGCGTAGTTAAGAGCAGAGATACTGCCTGTTAAGAGAAAAGAGGCAAATATTTGATCTACCAGAGGGCTGGCCTGGCTAATGAGCGCGCTAAATAGAGCCGGCCATGCTACGACCATAATAGCAATTAATTCTTTATTGCGCAGATCCAATACCAGACGATACGCAATGCCAGTTCTATGGGCGCGATAAATCATAATGGTCAATTGTATGATTTGTCCAAGCACAGTGCCGACGCAGAGAGCTACCACTCCCTGGGTATTTCCTGCCGCAATTACCAATGTTGCAGTTGTCAATGGGACCAGCATACCTGCATATGCGGGCCAGCCGAACTTGCCCTCTGCATTGAGCAAGCACTCCATAAAGCTATTAATGACCATAAATAAGAGCACTGGAAAGACATAGATACCCAGATTGGCTGCCAATTGCTGGCTGCTCTGGTTGAGACCTGCCGCTGTAATGAGGATTACTTGATTGCGAAAGAGCAGCATCAGTGCTGTCAGGATCAACATACTGACAACGAGAATATTTAATAGTGTGCTAAAGAGCTTTGATGCTCGTTCTTTCCCTCCCATCGCGCGTACACGTGCATAAGTAGGGATGACTGAAGATTCTAACGCGGCTGCTAACAGTTGAGCAAGAAGTGTTGGTAGAGTGGAAGCGACAAAATATGCATCCATCGACTCACCCTGACCGAAGCGATAGGTTACGACAACCTGATTGACCATGCCAGCGACCCGAATAAGAAGGTTCGCCGATGCCAGACTCAGCAGGGCACGAAAGATATGTTTGTTCGCAGATTTCAAACGAACGGCGGCTAGATAAGCGCTGGTCGTTCCTAATTTCTGCGTAGGCTGCGTTGTCGTATCAGAATTGAGGGATTTAGACATATTTCAAACTCTTCTGTATAAACATCGATAGAAATGTAAATTGAGAGATAGAAAAATGGTATTGTACTGTTTTTGGATTTCTTATGAAGCGATCGACGAGACCGGAAGCCTTGCCGATCAGCCAGAACACTGCCTGGCTGCAATAGAATTGTTTCTCTATTCGCATGATTTATTCGCTTGTATCGCGAACGTTGGGAAGAATAAGTGTTTTAACGGTGTCCTCAATTTCTTTTTCGCTCAGACGCTGTAGTACAGGGGCTGGGATGGGCGTTATAGGGGCCTGGAAGTGGTTGATGTCTATGTTGCTTTTCTGACGATAGACCTCGTTCAGATATTGATGGACATCGCCAAAATCGGACCAGGGGCTTTTATTGATAATGGCTCCGAGCAGCGTTGTGTGTGTGCGTTTGAGAGCCTGTCTGGCACGTACCAGTGCTTTCCGGGAGGTTTTTGATGCGTCAACCACTAGTAGCGTTGCCTGCATATAAGAGCCCAGTATCTGGGCATCGGCTATCGGCAGTAACGGTGGTGTGTCGAAAATGATATAGTCGTACCCGCTGGAATTCTTCAAATTTTGAAAGATGCGCTCCGCCACGGGTGACTGGAGCAGTTCGGCTGGATTGGCTGGGGCTATACCAGCACTCAAGACCTGCAGGGTAGGAATCTCTGTTGGCTGCCCTTCAAAATCGCTATTGATCTGTGTCCAGGCTGCGAGAAATGCATGGGAAAGGCTATGGTGTTCATCTGGCGGAAAATATTTGTCGAGCCCACAATTGTGCAAGTCCGCGTCAACCAGCAAGACGCGCTTACCTGATTGTGCCATAAATGTTGCGAGATTGGCTGCGATCAGGCTTTTCCCTTCGTCTGCCAGCGCGCTAGTAATCATGATGAGTTTGAATGGTTTAATGGATTGCGCTGCATTTAAGCCTGTACAAAGAATACGACAGCCTTCAGCAAATTCTGGGGTTCTGGAAGCTTTTAAGCGCAGTTGTTTGCTCGTGAGTTGAGGGATAATTGTCAGAGCATCAACACCCAGTAGATCCTGTAATTCTTCCGGGCCACCCAGATGGTCATCTATCCACTCAAATATTAGGATCAAAGCCAGGGCCAGACCCAGACCAACCAGTGCGCCAAGCCCGGCGGCATAGGTCGCTTTCAGACCCGTAGGATCAGTTGGCACTGGAGCCGTAATAACCTGGACGTTTCCCGGCAATTGTGCGTTGGAAAACTGCGCAAAACTTTGGGCCACCTGATTTGCCAGTTGCGCTGCAAGTTGCGGATCGGTGTTTTTTACATCAATTTCTATGAGCAGCGTATTTGACTGAGGTTTGATAGAAACCATGCCGGAGAGCTGCTGAAGAGTCATACCCGGATGCTGTTGTACCACAGGATTAAGGACTGCAGGGCTGGTAATCAATTGTGAGTAGGTGGACAGAGCTTCCAGACCGGCAGTAGTACAATCATAGACAGAGGATTGTACAGTGCATTCATTCAATATTAGTGTGGACGAAGCCTGATATGTAGGTGGGATAAATTTACTGGCGATATACGTTGCGCTACCACATATGACTACTCCTAGAATGAGTAGCCATGCCCAGCGTTTGGCAATCAGCGCATAACGATTCAGTGGGTTGTGCATAGGAAGCCCATCCTTGATCTGATTTCAATGGTTATAGAGAGTTGTATGCTTATAGCCCGATGCGTTACATAGATGAAAGCAAGAGAGAATAACACCTATGTGCTACAGGAAGAGCCCTTTAAATGGACAAACCAGGGTGGAGTTTTTTTAGAGTATTTGCGTTGTATAAAGGATGCCCATGGTCTTCTTTCATCTTTTGAGCCCTGACTAAGGATACATACTTTTGGATAGGAACCGGGTTTTTTTCGATGTGGAGATGGCGTTTTAATTCCCCTCTCAGGTGTATATCCCAACCCCCTGGATTCGTCTTTCTTCTCCTTCGAGGCAGAATAGAACGGCATATTTATGTGCACTAACTTTAACAAGGATCACTTGTTTTCTACCTTAACAAACATCCTGTTGGCACGTCAGCATGGTATTTTTTTCAGGGACTGTGATGAGAGTCCTCTTTTTAAGAAAAAGGTGATGTGAGATGGAGTTGTGCGAAAGCGTGCCTGGCTCTGGATTTGATTTACAATCAGCTCTCAGCAGCCAGATAAGGGGTTCAGGATGGTTCGGAATTCAATAGAAGTGGCAAAACCAATCCAACAAAAGCCCGTGCTACTGTCAGGTGAGCATTGTGATGTGCTTGTGCTTGACGCGCATCTGCGTCAGTCACTTGTGACTGTACGTTCGTTGGGACGCCGTAACCTGCAAGTAGCTGCTCTGGATACCACGCGCCCGATTCCAGCGTTTTCTTCCCGGTGGTGCCAGCGGCATTTTGACTACCAGGTTGAGGACGCAACGGAAGATTATCTGGTGGCGCTGGAGCAGGCTCTTGATAGTACCAGGGCGCGTGTATTATTGCCCTCATCTGATGCAACAATAGCCTTGATACGGCAGTATCGAGAGCGTTTGGAGTCGCGTGTACACCTGGCTCTGGCACGAGAACCTGCTCTGGGGATTGCGATCAATAAGGAGCAAACTCTGGAGATCGCTACCTATCTCGGTCTGAAAGTCCCACATGGCATATTGCTTACTTCTGTACATGATGTGCCTATGGCTTTGCGCGAAATCGGTGTACCAGCCGTTGTTAAACCGGTTGAATCCTGGATTTGGGGTACACAACATGGTGCTCGCATTGCTTCCCAATTGGTGACAACAGAAGATGAGGCACGTCGTTCTGTTGAAGACTTGACCGCCTCTGGTGGTTCGGTGCTGTTTCAGCAGTTTCTGACAGGCCGACGTGAGGCTGTCAGTCTTTTCTATACCGCAGGTGAAGTCTATGGCCGTTTTGCGCAATGGGCGAAGCGTACCGATCCTCCTCTGGGTGGTACTTCTGTGCTGCGTCAAAGCATTGCTATGCCGCAAGATATTGGGCAACAAGCGGAACGTCTGGTGCGGACAATTGATCTGGAAGGTTACTCTGAAGTCGAATTTCGTCGCGATAGTGCTGGAGTGCCTTATTTGATGGAGATCAATGCTCGTCTCTCAGCTTCCGTTGAAATAGCGGTCAGGGCCGGTGTTGATTTTCCTTTCTTGCTTTATCAGTGGGCGAACGGCGAACCTCTCACAAAAATGGAGCATTATCGAACAGGATTATGGATGCGCTATCTGCGAGGTGACCTTATGTCTGCTATTGCGTCACTACAAGAACGTGGAAGGCCGGGCATTACAGCCCCTGCGCGCGTTTTGCTTGATTTTGGTCTTTCATGTTTTGTTCCTATGGCTTATGACTACCTAAATTGGAGTGATCCTGCTCCTGCTCTGGTTGCTACGACTGATTTTACCCGTCGTTGGATCGGGAGCACAATAAGTAAACGTTTATTACATATTAAGGAGAGTTTCTAAATGAATGCATTATCGTCTGATGTACAGGAAGTACAACGTACTCAGTCTTCTGTCCAGTATGATGTTGTCGTGATTGGTGCTGGCCCTTATGGCCTCTCGACTGCGGCGCATTTGTTGGGGAAGGGGTTAAAAGTTGCGGTTTTTGGCAAGCCCCTTCAACTCTGGCGCGATTATATGCCTGCAGGTATGTTCTTGCGTTCGCACTGGTGGGCGAGCAATCTCTCCGACCCTCAAAAGAAATATAGTTTCGAGAAGTTTTTCCGTGCCTCGCGCTATAAAGCCTGTTATCCAGTACCTGTACAAATGTTTATTGATTACGGTTTGTGGTTCCAGAAAAATGCTGTGCCAGATGTTGATGAGACCTATGTCTCTCTGGTTGAGCGCAGGGGCGAACAGTTCGTTTTGACCCTGGCAGACGGTCGTGTGGTGATCTCAACTTCTGTGGTTATGGCAATGGGCCTGAAATATTATGCAAATATTCCTTCTGAATATGCTCATCTGCCAAAGGATGCGGTTTCGCATTCTTTTGAATATGCTGATTTTGCTCGTTTCTCTGGTAAAAAGGTTGCGATGATTGGTGGTGGGCAGAGCGCGGTGGAATATTCTGCATTGTTGCATGAGGCTGGTGCCTCGGTTCACTTGCTGACGCGCCGTCCTATTCATTGGCTCGATCCCGACACAGACGATCGGCGTTCCTGGGTCGATCAGGTTTGCGCCCCACGCGCAGGGATTGCTCCTGGTTGGAAGAACTGGGTCCTGGAATTCTTTCCTTACCTTTTCTATCGTTTCCCCCAGCCCAGGAAAGATCGCTATACTATCAGTCACTATGCTGCGGCGGCCAATGACTGGTTGCGCGAACGTGTATTTGGCAAGGTTGAGATCAACGAACGGCAGATTGTCAAGAAGATGGAGGCTACTGCAGATGGTAGGGTCGATCTGACGCTTGCGGATAACCGGAGATTAAAAGTCGATCACGTGATTCTTGCTACAGGTTACAAGGTCAATATTCAACGTCTGACCATGCTATCTCAGTCCTTGCTCTCAGAGATCGAGGCAGATTCCAATATTCCTGTACTTGACCATTGGTTTGGGACCAATGTGCCCGGCCTTTACTTTCTTGGATTGACATCCGTGCGTAGTTTTGGGCCGCTCTACCGTTTCGTTGTTGGTACTAAAGCTGCAGCTCCGCGGGTTGCAAGTTCTGTCGCTCGTTATGTGGCGAAGGCGCGCGTGCGCTAACTAGAGAAGGGGCATGATGCGAGATCGCTTACGTTTGCTGGTTGCAGCCTGTTTCTACTATACTGGTGTCGTGCATCTGGCCCTCTGGTGGCAACAGCGTTTTCGGAGGCGCCTGATTATCCTGAATTATCATCGTGCCAGCGGGGAGAACCTGCGTCGGCAACTGATTTATCTGCGTACTCACTATCGCGTAATGCATGCCGAAGCAGCACTGGAGGAGTTTTTTCGGCAGGGTAAAAAAGCCAGGGGGCGCACAGGTGGACCTTTACCATTGGTTTTGACTTTCGATGACGGGTATCGAGATAACTATACGTATGCGTTCGCTCTGGCCCGTGAATTGCGCATGCCCATTACCATTTACTTAATACCTGGCTATATAGGGAATAGAGGGCATTTCTGGTGGCAGGAAGGGGTCAGGCTTGTTCAGCAAGCAGACGTGGAAAAAGTCTCAGTGGATGGGCATATCTTTGACCTGCAGCAGCCTGACGAGCGTGCTCACCTGGTGAAGACGATCGACAATCGGGCCCGCTATGCTCGCTCTGTCGCTGAGCGGGAAACCTGGCTGGCGCGCATTGGCCAGGAACTGAAGGTTGCTCCTGATGCCCCGGAAGAAGAGGGCAGTCAACCATTGACGTGGGAGGAGGTACGAGCAATGGAGGAGAGCGAGTGGGTTTCGTTTGGGGCGCATACAATGCATCATCCCCTTCTGGAGTGTTTGGAGGACCCGGTTGAGTTGCAGGATGAGGTCACCAGGTGTCGCCATGTACTGGAGGAGCGCCTGGGGCACCCTGTGCGTTCCTTTGTCTATCCGATTGGAAAGCTAGAACATTTTGGTGCCCAGGGTTTGCAGGCTGTGCAGGCGGCTGGATATGATTGGGCTCTGACAACTGTGGAAGAGACGATTACGCTTCAGGCGAATCCTTATCTTCTCGGACGTGTACCTGGGGATCTGGATCAGCACTGGTTGCTTCAAGCTGCGCAATTAGCTGGTCTGCTGGGGATTTTCTCGCGCTTGAGGAAAAAGTTATGAATGATACCCAGAATATGCTGGCCTCTGTGGCTAATGTTCCAGTCCTGGGGAGTAATGTGATGTCGCCGAAAGAGCCTGCTCAACACCATGGGCAATATGATGTACTGGTGATGGATGCGAAATTGCGCCAATCGCTGGTCTCAGTCCGCTCGTTTGGTCAGCGTGGAATGCGAGCAGCAGCACTGGAGATTGAGGCTCTGGCGCAGGCTGTGCCGACATTTTCTTCACGCTGGTGCCAACAGTCATTTGTGGCTCCTTCATTTGAGCATACCCCGGAAATTTTTGTGCAGTACCTGGAACGTTTGCTTGACACGAACGTTGTTCGTGTGTTGCTGCCCTCGTCTGATGGTACGCTGGCAGTGATACGGCAGTATCGGGAACGGCTTGGGCAACGCGTAAAGATTGCACTGGCTCAGGAAGCGGCCCTGGCTCTGGCGATTAACAAGGACCAGACATTGGCTCTGGCGGAACAATTGGGAGTTGGAGTACCTCGTAGTGTACATGTAAAGTCCGTAAGCGAGCTTCCGTCGGCTTTGCGTGAGGTTGGATTGCCAGTTGTAGTCAAACCAGTGGAGTCGTGGGTCTGGGGAGACGATAACCAGAGTGATCGTTTGATTTGTAAACTGGCGACAACACTTGAAGAGGCACAACAGGCTGTTGAGGCATTAACGCTTTTAGGTGGAACAGTTCTGGTTCAGCAGTTCTTGTCGGGTGAACGTGAATCAGTGAGTCTGCTCTATGCTGATGGAGAAATCTATGCGCGTTTTGCGCAATGGGCCAGGCGTATGCAACCACCTTTGGGCGGAACATCGGTCTATCGCCAAAGTATCGCTGTTCCGCAAGATATCGGTGAGCAGGCCGAACGTCTGGTGCGGGCCATCGATCTGGAAGGTTATTGTGAAGTTGAATTTCGTCGAGATGCTGCAGGAAAAGCCTGTTTAATGGAAATTAATCCGCGTCTTTCAGCTTCGGTTGAAGTGGCTGTCCGAGCGGGCGTTGATTTTCCTTATCTGCTTTTTCAATGGGCCAGTGGAGAACGTATTGACCGTATTGCAAACTATAGCACAGGTGGTTGGATGCGTTACTTACAGGGTGATTTTCTGACGACCATGCAATGTGTAATACAGAGAGGCAGACCTGGTGTGGCTTCGCCAGCAAGAGCTATGCTTGATTTCGCCACAGCCTTTTTTATTCCTTCTGGCTATGATTACTTTGATTGGAAAGATCTGCATCCAGGCTTTACCGCCACAAGAGATTTTTGCCGTACTGTAAGACGACGTTTGTACCATAGTTCCAGGAGATAGTCGATACAGCTTGATCTGGCAGTATTGTCAAAGTTTCTCTGAAAGGTAGATCTTTGTGCGTAAACGGGTGATGATCCTGATTGCAGCCTGTCTTTACTACACTGGTTGTGTGGCTATCGCGCGCTGGTGGAGACGACGTGGCAAACCATGCGTCGTTGTGCTGAACTATCATCGTGCTGCCAGCGGTTACTTGCGGGAGCATATGTTGTATTTGCAGCGCTATTATCATGTGATGCATCTTGATGAAGCATTGGATGGGTGTGCCCGTTCGTCGCGCCAGAAAGATCGTCGTACAGTACTGGTTATTACGTTTGATGATGGCTATTACGATAACTATACTCATGGCCTGACACTGGCTCGTGATTTAGAGATGCCAATAACAATCTTTCTTGTTCCGGGCTATATTGAAAGCAGTGACCGTTTCTGGTGGTTTGAGGGTCGCTATCTGGTTGAGCATACTGAGGTCGAGAAGGTAGTTCTGGGTGAGAAGGTCTATCATTTACAGCAATCAGAAGAGCGCAAAGATCTGGAACTGGCGATTGATCAACGTTTGCGTTATGCTGCTACGGTTGCTGAGCGCCAGACGTTTCTGGTCCAGGTGCGGGAGATGCTGGGAGTGCCCGGTCCGGTTATGCACCGCGTTGAGGCGGAGCGACCATTAACCTGGGATGAGGTAGCTGAGATGCAAGAGAGCGGATGGGTCTCCTTTGGGGCGCATACGATGCATCATCCAATTCTCTCCTATCTGACGGATCACGAGGAGGTGCGGCGCGAGGTGCAGGAGTGTCGCGCCGTTTTAGAGCAACGGCTTCGTCATTCGGTACGGACCTTTGCCTATCCCGTTGGGCAACAACAGCATATTGGTGAGCATGTGCTTCAAGCGGTTCAGCAGGCAGGCTATACCTGGGCATTCACGACTGTCTCTGGTATCAATACGCCGCAGAGTGATCACTATCTGATGCGACGGGTAGAGGCTGATGTGACGCAGCATCCATTCGTTCTGGCTGCAGAGGCGGCAGGTTTGTGGTCATTCTTTGCGCGTTTGCGCTGGTTGCCAGTCGTGCGCGCTTATCTAACCCGGCATGCTTAGAAGCCGCGTTTGAGTGCGAGATAGGGGATCAGTGAAAGTTCGGCCAGTCCTGGAAGTGGATCATGGCGATCAAAAACAGCTTCAACGTTGAAATGTCTGAGCGTTTGCCAGTACCAGGGCCAGTCGAGATTTCCATGGAGTAGTTCTACCAGTCCTGTTGGAAGATCGGTGACCAGGCGAATCCATTTGACCCCTGGCAGGGCCTGGCGCGGCTCAACAGGCAAACCTAACTGATCGGCAAAGAGCATAGCGGGAAAATCAACGCCTGCATGTGCTCCCAGGGTGTGGTAGCCCCAGGTGCGCGCGTTCACATCCAGTAATTTATAAGCGTTGGTGCGCGGGTCATATTTATACTCCATTTCTACTAACCCATAATAGTTTATGGCCTGCAGAAAGCGGATCGACGTGGCGGCAAGTTCAGGCAGATCTATGGACTCTACATAGGTGCTGGCGCGTCCAAATTCTGGTGGATGCTGACGACGGCGTTGGACTATCATACTGCCAATGGCCTTTCCTGCTTTAAAAAAGGCGCAGTAAGAGAACTGTTGCTGCCCGTCTCCTGGAATAAGTTCCTGAACCATGATTTCACCTGGTTCAACAAGCGTGCATGCTTCGCGAAAGCGTATATACAGTTCGTTCATCGTATTTGCTCGCCAGGCTTTCGCCTTCGTTGCATAGATGAAATGCTCTTTAATGGCTGGTTTGATCACCAGCGGTAGTTTATCCTCCAACTTGAACAGTTCATAACTATGCTGGGGATACCAGGTCTGAGGGGTGGGAATACCCAGCCTGGCGGCCAGCGCGTAGGTTTTGCGTTTATCCCAGGCCCAGCAGGTAGTTTCCCAGGCAGGTGTGGGGACACGAAAACGAGAGGATAACAGGTCGCGAGAACGAGATAGGGCGACAACGAGTTCCTCACGGGTGGGATAGAGCACCCAGCCGTTGAGATGCAGATGTTGATTTGCAGCAAGGAGCGCTTCAATAATCTGCTGTTCATCGTGCAGGTCGTGTACATGTATGGCGTGAGTCGTATAGCGTGAGAAACGCGAAATGGAGGTTTCGTCGTCAATAACACAGATCGGTATGCCGCGTTTGCCCAGGCTTCGTACAATGCCAAGACCCTGAAAACAACCGCCAATTACTACCGCTCCGATCGCCTGGGATGACGATCGAGCGGGGCTTTGTATTTGCTCATGCCCGAGAAAATTCATCTAACGGTTCTCCTACCTTAAATTATGCAACCTGCGTAACGTCGCGCGTGATCTGGCGGGCCAGGATATGCGCTCCAGAGAGAAAACGACAGACCGGCCCAAAGGTTTGTCCAGCCAGCGCTCCGGCGAAATAGAGTCCGGGTACAGAAGAAGTAAATCTGCTATTCAGCACCGGGTAGCCAGCCTGAGTTTGTACTTGCTGAAGGAGAGCCATGTCGAAAAACGGTAACCGCTGAATATCAGGCTGGTAGCCAGTTCCCAGAACCAGAAAATCAAATTCGCGCTGCGAGCCATCACTTAGCCGCAGACGGAGCGCGTTTCCCTGGGGAACTGCCCGTTCTACCCACGTATGTGGGGTCAGGCGCAACAGACCCTCAACTCGTGAGCGGAGCCATTTGGCACCAGCCGGGCGTGTTGCACGTCGCTGGAGTGGTTGCTTAATGCCTTCGGGCAGGCGGCTAAAAAGGCCGGGGAAGGCGACAATCCAATTGATGCCTGGAGGTCCCACATCTCCAGGAGGATAGAAAATATGCCGTGCTGGTCCAACACGTTCGTAAAGTACTCGCGAGTGCCAGATAAATGGGCCGCGTGCAATGACTTCAACCTCCGCGCCGGCTTCGTGCAACAGGGCCGCATACTCCAGTGCGCTCTGTCCATTGCCAATCATCGCAACACGTAGCCCTTTAAAGCGCCTGAGATCCCGACAATTCTGCGTATGCACCGCCAGAGTGGGTGGAAGGTCATGTGCATAGCCAGGGACACGGGTAAAGCCCGCAATCCCGGTGGCAATAATTACGCGCTCAGCTTTGACCTCGCGCCCATCGGCCAGTTCCAGATGAAAGCTATGACCATCTCTCGCCAGTTTTTGTACATAGGTTTGCTCTACTTCTAAGCGCGTTTGTTCTTGAAACCACCGCCCATAGTTCAGAAAAAAGTCGAGTGGAATAGGTTCCGGGCGGGGGATTTCCTGGGTTGCCAGATAGCTGTCCAGGTTATATTGATTGCCTGGATCGGCCAGATGAGAGGCACTCCAGACTGATTTCAGACAAATGCCCGTTGGCATACTGCGCCAGAGTTCCATAGGTTTGCCAAAAGTTATTGTCGCTACCCCGGCGGCTTTCAGGTAAGCAGATATAGCGAGACCATAAGGTCCAGCGCCGATCACAGCAGTGGTCGCTGTTTTGTGCATATTCAACTCCTTTTAACGAACCTCAAGAATACGTAAGAAAAAGTCCTGGATCGTCACCGAATCGATATCGCTGCTGATGGCAAGCGCGGCGCGTTGACCAGAGGGCCAGTGCCCGAAACGTAAAAGGGGGGCATCCAGGGCTTCTAGATGCTGAAGCAAGGTGCTCCTCATACGAATTTGCTCCTGTCGAGTGCTTCCCAGACCTTCGGGAAGATCTAGATAGCAGACGGAACTGGTTAAAGCACCGGGTTCTTCTGTAGCCATTACAGGATAACCTTGCTCATGTAAGAAATCAGCGACTTCGCCAGCGGTACGCGCAGAGAGTGCCAGGCATGGCATATGGGTGGCTCGTACAATAAACTCATGGCCAGTCAGCAGATAATCACAGCCAAACCAGGGTTGAGGAGATTGACTTTCCACCTCCAGATGGCGAGCCAGAATAGTAGCTCGCGCGCTACAGATGGCTTTTACTGCCCAGAGGTTGGCGTCTACAGGGGTAATCTCCATGCGGAAATTTGCGCGTTCTCGCCACCAACTGGTTACTTCATGCAAACGTGCCACCCAGACAGGGAGAGGCTGATTCTTTGCGAAAAGGAGCAATTGTGCGAGAGCAGGCTGACAGAGCAAGCTCCGTTCAGGGTGAAGATTGAGCGTATAAAGTCCTTCGCTGGTATATACCCGCTGCATAATAGCGTTCCAGATCTGTCCAACCTCCTGGGGATCAGTGACACGCAGGCGATCGAAGAGCATCTCATCATCGGGGATACTGGTTGGAATACGCAGTAATGTCCCTTCAAAATGTGGTCGTAACGTATAAGTTGTGCAGGGGATAGCCTGAAAGAGTTCAAGTGATCTGGCGAATCCTTCCTGGAGTAGCGGCGAAAAGGTTTGTAACGGTATTACTTCATGTAAAACAGCTTCATTACTTTCGTAGTGGAAACCCAGTTGGCGGAAAACCTCCAGTGATTCCTCGGTCCAGCCAAGGTAGGGATTGCGAAAACCCACATAGTTGAGTCCGCTGCGTGTAAAGATCTCAATGGCCTGTTGTGTCTGTGTATACTGCGTAGCGGCGCTGAGTGTGCGGTAATCATTGTGGACGTGCCCATGGATGCCAAATTCTGCTCCCTGTTCGGCAATTTCAGCGATCAGGCGAGTATGACGATGTAAGACGACAGCCGGAATGAAAAACGTTGGCGCGGTCTGATATGGTTGGAGCGTCTGGAGTAACGCCAGCAGAGCGCGACGGGTAGGATATTCAGAGAAACCAAAACGCGTAAAGACAGTGCGTAGACGACGCGCAAAGTTGTGCGCCCCCTTCGTTTTGATCGAGAAGGAGACCAGGTTCACTGTATTTTTCCTCCAACATCCATGAAACCAACCACTTTTGCATAGTATACGAGCGTTTTATGAGGATAATATAAGAAAATATGTTTGCCTGGTTCTCCTGTATGTATGGTATTGTTTGATTGAGAAGAACGTTGCGATTTTGTGTTTTTTACAATAGATATGTATAGATTTGGAAACATTGTTGCTTTAAACGTTACTTTGTATGGTATGACCCCGTCATACTGGCAGACTCTGTTTGGAAAGGTGGTCAGGTTATGGTTGGTTCAGATGTGTATATTCATCCTGGGGCCGAGGTTTCGCCAGAGGCTTCGGTGGGTGCGGGAACACGTATCTGGTGCCAGGTGCATGTACGGGAATACGCAATAATAGGAACAGATTGTAATCTCGGTAAAGGAGTGTATATAGACACTTCTGTGAAGATTGGTTCTCGTGTAAAGATCCAGAATCATGTCTCAGTCTTTGAGGGTGTGACGCTGGAAGACGGAGTTTTTGTTGGGCCGCACGTTTGTTTTACCAACGATCTTTTTCCACGAGCGATTACCCCCGCAGGTCAGTTGAAGGGTACTGCTGACTGGACGATCACGCCAACGCTGGTGAAGTATGGAGCTTCTATTGGCGCAGGCGCGGTAATTCGTTGTGGCATTATTATTGGTGAGTTTGCCCTGATTGGTGCAGGTTCAATGGTGACCCATGATGTCCCTCCTTATGCACTGGTTCTGGGCAATCCGGCACGCCAGCGCGGGTATGTCTGTCGTTGCGCCCGTCCCCTGGAGCAAGTGCATGAGGAGCCTGGAAAACTGAGCGGGATATGTCAGAATTGTGGTGTGATAGAAATTGTGATGTCAGCCAGCCATAATGCACATTGACAGTTGTGGAGCAAGCGGGATAGTATGGTGAGGTAGAGCAAAAGCTCTGCCTCACCTATTATTTTTAGGAGGAAATTACTGTGTCATCAGTGTACTGGCTGGCGCGTACAGGAGTTGCCATCGCTGGCAAAACCCCGCGCTCTGTAAGATATTCCCTGGCTTCCACGCTAAGTTCAGCCAGCTATCTGGCGTGGCAGTCCAAGCGTATTGTCACGCAGCAGAATATGGCGAAGGTTCTGGGTTTGCCAGTCAGAGATCCCCGTGTTAAGCGGGCGGCCTTTGAATCCTGGAGCAAGTATGGTCGTACTGCCTCAGATCTGATCTATTTTCCTCATTTCAATATGGACGATGTCGAGGCACATCTGGTGGATATGAGCCAGGGGGCAAGCTGGCAGGAGTATGTACGCCAGGCCCTTGAACCTGGGAAAGGCGCGATGATCGCCAGCGCGCATTTTGGGAGTTGGGATCTGGCGGGTGCGATGCTTGCCCGTTACTTTCCAATGTTTGGTATTGCCGAAACCTTTAAAGATCCCCGCATGGATGATTTGATTCAAGGCGCGCGCCGTAAAAATAAACTTGGTATAATTCCCATGGAAAATTCAGCCCGGCGGATACTGCAAGAGTTACATAATAACAGCCTTGTCGCCCTGGCCGTAGATCGTCCTATGGACCGGGAAAAAGGCGTAGAAGTAACCTTTTTTGGCAATACGACCTATGTACCTGGCGGTCCGGCAGCATTGACATTAAAGGCCGGAGCTGCGGTTCTGCCGGGTTTTCTCTGGTATGGCCCTGACCACCATTTCTGTATTCGTGCTTTTCCTCCCATGTTCTCTCAGCCTGTGCGTGCGCCAGAAGAGCGGGCTCAGGAGATCAAACGTCTGACGCAATACATGTATGATTGCATGGAGGAAGTCGTGCGTGAATGGCCAACACAGTGGTTTATGTTTCGCGCTTTCTGGCCTGCTGATGCCGTTGGGACTGAAGTTGCGGAACAGAAATAGAGGCCAGCATGTATCAGTTCTTCCGTCTGGCCGCGAAGATTGTGCCACATTTGCCACACTGGTTCCTGAGCTTACTGGCTGTGTTGATTGGTCCGCTGGCCTGGCTGGTGGCACGAGGAGCACGTCGTCAGTCCACGATTAATGTGCAGCATATTCTGGGCATAGAGGCTCCGCCAACGAGCGCTGAAAGACGCAAGGTACAGCGGATTGTACGTGGAGTCTTTCGTAACAGTATCATTAATTATCTGGACGCCTTTTCTGCACCTTCTCTGACTCAGGAGGAAGTTGTGCAGAGCCTCTCCGCTCTCCATGAAGAATATGTAACGGAGGCGCTGGCCCTGGGCAAGGGAGCGATTCTCTTCTCTGCCCATTTTGGTCCCTTTGAGTACCTGGCTACGTGGTTTACCGCCCGAGGATACCAGGTGATCATCCCGGTGGAGAAGCTAAAAGATGAGCGCATGCTGCGCTTGATGGTAGACCTGCGGAGCAGTAGTGGCGTCAATTTTCTTCCTCTGGGTGGGAGCACACCAGTGCGTGCTATTATTCAGGCTTTGCGTAAGAATCAGATCGTCTTAATCGCGGCTGATCGGGCGGTAGAAGGTGAGAGTGTCATCAGAGACTTCTTTAACGCTCCAGCACGTTTACCTATTGGTCCGGTGAGTCTCTCTATGCGGACCGGTGCTCCGCTGATTGGGGCGTTTGCCTGGCGTACCTCCGGGAGACGCACAGAGGGCGAATTTACTCACCTGACGCTGGCTTTGTCTGAAGAAGAGCGTAAGCAGCCAGATGTGGTCGAGGCGGCGCTGATCAAACAGATGGAGCGTTTTATCAGCGCACACCCCGAACAGTGGGCGGTCTTTGAACCGGTCTGGGTTAAGCCGGACGAGGAGCATCTCTCCGTTTAGCTCTGGCTTGCCGCTCGTTCCTCGCGAGCCTCCCGTCGCCTGCGTGCTACACGGCGTGGTGGGTCAACGAACCAGCTCCAGGCGCATTGTGCGACATAAACGCCTGGATTGAGTCGGACTGGTGGTTGTTCCTGTCCGCCCGCGCGGACTGTACGTGCGAGAATGGCCTGGCGTAGTTCCTCGGGTGTGGAACCTGGAAAGAGCGTATAGGCGGCGCCGATATGTTGCCAGAAATGGGCATCGCTGCCGCCTGTCTCAGCCAGGTGCCAATCCTGGTTGGCCGTGCGGACTGTTGCGCGCTGAGCCGCATTGGCGGGTGTCGGATTATACGTTTCGATACCGTCGATTTGATAGCCTTTTTCCAGCAATGCATCAATCTTCTTACGGCTCAAACTGGGCACCAGAATGCCCAGGGGATGGGGAATGATAACCAGCCCCCCCTGTTCTTTGATGGCGTCAATACTCTCTTCAACGGGGCGTCCGGGCTTCGGCGCCTTTTTCACAAAGAGACCTAACAGATGACCCTGGCGCGTTGAAACCTCGACGCCGGTGATCATCTGCAACGGAAGATCCTGACTGGCCAGCAATTCCTCGACACGTTTCGCGCCCTCTATATGATCATGGTCAGTAACTGCGATCAGGGTAAGTTGGCGGCGCGTGGCCTCCTGAATCACCCGCGCCGGGCTGGCCCAGCCATCACCCAGATTGGTGTGCATATGAACATCGGCCCGATTATAGGTCGTGATTACGGAGTCGGTCTCCGTCTGTACAAGCTGTGGTGCTTTATCCATAAATCTTTCTCCCTAGTGGAGTTTTCTGTTCTTCAAGAACTTCAACATAATAGTCCAGCACCTGGGAGGCGACATGTGGCCACGCATAGGCATTCGCCCTTTGAAGGCCAGCCTGAATAAAGCGCTGGCGTAACGGTTCATTGGCGAGCATCTGACCAATTGCCTCTGCCAGAGCAGAGCTGTTGCGTGGTGGCGTTAGCAAACCGTCTGAGCCATGTGTGATCACGGTAGCATATCCACTGATATTTGAGGCTACAATCGGTTTGCCAGCCGCCATGGCCTCCAGAAGGACAATACCCAGGCTTTCGCCACCAGTGGCTGGAGCGCAGAAGATATCGGCACTGGCAAAGTAGCGCGCTTTCTCTTCCTCCGGGATATAGCCAGTGAAGACGACATCTGGCCAGCCCCGCCTTTCAACGAAGCGTTGAAAGCCAGGACGGAGATTTCCCTCGCCCACAAAAATAAAACGTGTATTAGGATGGTGTTCGCGAATGGTTGGAATTGCCCGCAGAAGGTATTTCGCTCCTTTACGTTTCTCAAATCTGCCCAGAAACAGAATATTTTGCTTGCCATCCATAAATTTGGGTAACGGTTCTGCCTTTTTTGCCGCATGATTGAGATTAATACCATTGGGAATGATCCGATAATCGGCAGGAAAATAGTGCGTGATAAATTTATGGGTAGCATCTGAGATCGCGATACGTCCATGCAGGCGCCGCCACATAGGCCGGAGAAACGGGACGGTTGAAGCATAAGCCAGGTTGAACGTCGAGGTCATGCTGACTTCTGACGAGGCATGAAAGGTGCCCACAGTGACCGTTTGTGAACAACGCAGGGCCGAGAGGGAAAGTCCTGGCACCAGTGGTTCATGGATATGTAAGATATCGAACTTTTCGCGTTGCAGGACCTTGCGCACGCGTAGATTCAACGCGGGGTCAAAAACGACCACGCGTGCAATCGAGCCATTGGCTGGTATAGGTGTCGTCCAACCAATCTTATATATGTACTTTTCAGGTATTTTTCGCCTGGGGCCGGAGGCTGGTGCGAGAATACGTACATCATGTCCTTGAGCCATAAACTCATTGGCCAGGTGCCAGACATGATCGCGTACACCACCGGGATAACTCCAGTCGTACGGCGAGACAAGACCTATTTTCATAAGGCGCTTACTCCCTGCGCTAATTAGCAGAGTTTACTGAAACTGGCATAAATAAAATAGCTGTGATTATGCCAGCTTTATTGTATCACGTCGAGTCCGGCGAACCTTTTGAGAAAATGAACTGTTCAAGCCTCAATATGATCGGCGAATTCAATAAAGAATTGCAGCGCTTGCGGGTTGTTCAGGGCTCCTGTACTGATAGCTTTCTCAAGCGGAGTGCCCAGAAAAAGCTTTTTGATGGGTACCTCAAGCTTCTTACCACTCAAGGTGCGTGGTACCTCTCCAATAGCCACAATTTCATCTGGAACATGATGTGGGGTCAAACTGGCGCGTAACTGTGTGCGGATGCGGTTCTTTAGTTCATCAGTGAGTTCAACACCCTGTTTTAGTACTACGAACAAGGGCATATAATAGTTGCCGCCAGGGCGTTCCAGGCCAATGATCAGGCTATCGAGTATCTCTGGAAAATTCTCGATGACCCGGTAAATATCACTGCTGCCCATGCGAATACCCTTGCGGTTAATCGTTGAGTCGGAGCGTCCATAGATAACTGCACTGCCAGTGGGGGTGATTTTAATCCAATCCCCATGACGCCAGATGCCTGGATAGATATCAAAATAACTCTGATAATATTTCTGACCATCAGGATCGTTCCAGAAATAGAGGGGCATTGAAGGCATTGGCTGGCTAATGACCAGTTCACCCATTTCATCAATCAGTGGATGTCCCTCCTCATTAAAAGCTTCGACTTTCGCGCCCAGGCAACGGCATTGCAGTTCTCCTGCTCGGACTGGTAGGAGAGGAGAACCTCCCAGGAAGGCCGAACAGACATCGGTGCCGCCGCTGATTGAGGTAAGCCAGATATCCTGTTTTACATGCTCGTAGACCCACTGAAAACCCTCTGGCGGGAGCGGTGAGCCGGTTGAACCCAGGCCGCGCAAATCCTTCAGATTACAGGTTGCGCCTGGTTCAATGTCGGCTTTCATACAGGCAAGAATAAAACTCGCGCTGGTACCGAAAAAAGTCATGCCTGTGCTTTCAGCAAACTCCCAGAGGCGGTTGGTATCTGGATAGGTCGGACTGCCATCATAGAGCAGGATGGTCGTGCCATTCAGCAGAC
>Ga0265338_10003185_pt1 | contig 23418 bp, 22 predicted proteins | sample 42126metaG_FD_193579 | JGI IMG/M metagenome (GOLD analysis project Ga0265338, IMG submission 193579) | Rhizosphere microbial communities from Carex aquatilis grown in University of Washington, Seatle, WA, United States - 4-21-26 metaG | ecosystem: Host-associated > Plants > Roots > Rhizosphere... | reverse complement strand
GCAAGAAACAAAGCGTTCCCCCTCCCTCAAGGGGAGGGGGAGTGCCTTCTCTTCCCGGCGACCCAACTGTTTCATCCAGGGCGGGTCGGCCGCCAGGCTGGTGGCCAACTCGCAATGACAGCGTTGGCCGCAAGCTCGAACCGTTGGGATCATTACAACAGGACGCGCTACAGGTTGCCCACAACAGGATCGTCGGCGCCGTTCAAGCCACCAACGCGTCCCCGAGCAACCCCACCACCAGCGCATAGAAATCCGCCGGATTATAACGCCGGATCGCACCGAAATTCGGATAGACGACGAACGCGTCGCCGGTGGCTCCATCCGGCAGCAGCACCGCAGTATTCGTTTCTGCCTTGGCCCACCAACGACCTGCCACCGGGCGCACGCCCTGCCGCGTCCACTCCCCCAGCGGCCGCCGCGCCTCGCGTCCGGTCGCACCGGTGTCGAACCCCGCCGGCAAGGTCACCGCCTGCCCCCAGATTTCCCCCGGGCGCCAGCCGGACTGCGCCAGGTAGTTGGCGATCGAGCCCAGCACGTCGGCCCGGCTGGTCCAGATGTCGCGCCGGCCGTCGCCCTCGAAATCCACGGCATAGCGCAGAAAGCTGGTCGGCATGAATTGCGGTTGGCCCATGGCCCCGGCGTAGCTGCCGGTCATGCGTGCCGGAGTCACATCGCCGTGATCCAGGATCTTCAGCGCCGCAATCAGTTCGGGACGGAAGAAGCTGGCACGACGGCCGTCCCAGGCCAGCGTGGCCAGCGCCTCGACCACATGGAAATCTCCAGTCTGCGTGCCGAAGCTGGATTCCAAACCCCAGATGCCGGTGACGACCGCGGGGCCGACGCCGAACCGAGTCTGCACCGCAGACAGCAGGGCACGATTGTCGCGCACGGCGGTGCGGCCGGCCTCGATCCGTTTGTCGGTGATCAGCAGCGCCCGATATTGCGCCCAGGTCATGCTGAACTCTGGCTGGTGCCGGTCGCGTTCCAGCACCTTGGCGTTCGGCGCCAACCCATCCAGAGCGCGATCCAGTGTGGCCGCGGAGATGCCCAAGCGACGCGCCTCGGCCCGCAAACCTGCTACGAAGCCCGCGAAACTGTCAGGTGCCGCCTGGGCCTTTGCAGCGGCGGCGGCGGGAATCGCAGAGAGCAATAGGCGTCGGGTCAGCATGCGGACTGTGTGGCACATGGCGCCGCGCCGCTGCAATCGCTGTGATTGATCGAGTGAAGGAAGCAAGGCCAGGGATCCGCGCCCGGCCTTCTCCCGTTCGCCTGATTGCCTGCCGCTTGGCGCGACGCGCGGCGGAGTGCCATAACGGACGCATGCGCGTACTCTATCACCTCCCGCTGTCACCGTTCTCCCGAAAGGTTCGCCTGGCGCTCGCGGAAAAGCGCCTACCCCACGAACTGCGGCTGGAGAAGGTATGGGAGCGTCGGCCCGAATATCTGGAACTCAACCCGGCCGGCACGGTGCCGACGCTGGTGGAGGACAACGGCCTGGCGATCGCCGATTCCAACGTCATCTGCGAGTACCTCGAGGAAGCCTACCCCGACACCAGCCTGATGGGCCGCACTCTCGCCGAGCGGGTGGAAGTGCGCCGCCTCGTTGCCTGGTTCGACGGCAAGTTCGCCTCCGAAGTGACCCGCAATTTGCTCGGCGAAAAGTTCATGAAGCGGCTGGCCGCCCGCGGCAATCCCGACCCGGCGGCGATGCGCACTGGCTATCTCGCGTTGCGCTACCACATCGAATACCTCGGCTGGCTGGCGGAGAGCCGCAAGTGGCTTGCCGGCAGCACGCTGTCGCTGGCGGATTTCGCCGCGGCGGCGCATTTGTCGTGCCTTGATTTCATTGGTGACGTGGATTGGAAACTCTCAGCCCCGGCGAAGGACTGGTACGCGCGCATCAAGTCGCGGCCAAGCTTCCGAGCATTGCTGGTGGACCGTGTCGCCGGCCTGACACCGCCCGAGCATTACGCCGATCTGGATTTCTGATCTGGCGCCGCAACGCGGTGATATCCTGGCCCAACCGAGGCCATCACTCGACCGAAGCGGCAACCGGAGAGATTTCAAACGACAGGTTGTACCGGTGCCGCGCTCACAATGTCGTGTCCCCGTCGCACGGCAGCTTGCGCCCATATCTGGATAGTGAATTGGAGTTTGCGGATATGGGCTCGGTTTGGGTCTCGATTCGACGCACCGCCGCTGCCGCGCTGCTGACGGCGGGTATCTGTGGCTTGGCCCTGACGCCCTCGGCTGCGCACGCCCAGCACCGTGGCGGCGGTGGCGGCGGATGGCACGGCGGTGGCGGCGGATGGCATGGCGGCGGCGGGTGGCATGGGGGCGGGGGCTGGGGCTGGCACGGCGGGAGTTGGGGTTGTTGTTGGAACGGCGGCGTCTATATCGGGGTGCCACCGTACTACGTTCCGCCGCCGATCTATTATCCGCCGCCGGCCTATTATCCGGGCTACTATCCGCCGCCCTATCCGTACCGCTACTGACCTGGGTCGGGTTCCGTGTAAATAGAACACGCGTCATGGTGGCCGAGCGGCTGCCGCACACTGCGCTTACTCGCGTGTTCTGACTCTCAAGCCACGAGCCCTACGCTGGCGTGTCATTGTGAGCGGAGCGAAGCAATCTCCCGCGTGCGTTGGTGCGACCTCACGAGGGAGCATGTTTCGCGTCGCTCACAACGACAGGGTTGGCAGCAGGCTCGAACCATCAGGATCACTACACCAGGCATTCGCCTCTATCGCTCGATCGGTAACCGAACGAGCAGTCTATAGCCTTGATCGTCGGCGGCGTTGGCGCCTTCGGATGGCCGCCAATTCAAGCCGGTGGCCCTCGAAACTCCGTTGCCGTGGTTGCGTCAATCTCCGCTGTGCGGCGTTATTCGCCCAGGCCCTTCTCGGCCAACTCGCGCCGCGCATTCTCGTTCTTCTCAAGATTGAGGTCCATGCCGCGCAGGACCTGCGGCGCCTTGGTGAACTGAACATTGGCATATTCGACAACCTCGATGCGGTTGCCCCATGGGTCGAGGAAATCGAGAAACGGCCCCGGCAGCAGCCTTGCGCCGGCCGCTTCCGCGCGCGCCCGCACGCTCGACCGATCGTCCACGACGATGCCGATATGGCGGCGTTCGACCTCATCCTGCATGGAACCGCGAGCCGTTTCCCGTGTGAGATTGATGAACTGGTCGCCAATGTCGATGAACGCGTTGCGCTCGTTGTGTCCGCGCAGTGTGAACGCGAAGATCTTGCCATAGAATTCAAGCGCCGCATCGATATCGGCGACTTCGATCGCCACGTGGTTGATACCGACAAGCCGCGGTTTCGCTGCCTCGCTCATGCTATCGCCTCCTCAGCCACTACCTTGTCTCCGCATGAACACTACAACCGGTCAGCCCCGACGCAAGCCATGCAGCTGCAGTCCACGGGTCGATACCGAAATCAACCGAGCGAGGGACCATGCCACCTTCACCGGTCACGCGACGACAGATTGTGCTTTGAAGCCCCAGACTGCCATCTGGGCCGGCCAATGAAAGCACCGTGAACAGCGTCCGATGTCGTCGCAGACCACGTACTGCGGCACGCCGAATTCTCGTCTGCGCGCGACGCCTGGACGTGCTTCAGACGACGCCGATCACGACCCACAATGGGTCGCCTTGCCGCGGCGTCGAGGCTTGTTGGGCAATATCTGTGAAGCCCGCTTCCCGCATGTAGGCTTCAACCAGACGTTGCTGATCGGGCCCGGAGAATGCCTGCCAAATCGCGACCGCCTTGGTTGGGAAGCATCGGTTGGAGAACGAGACCACGAACGGCGCGCCAGCCCGAAGTACACGGACAACATCCCGGAATACCTCGACCGGTCGCTGCAGGTACTGCACGGAAACGCACAGGCAGGCGCCGTCGAACGCGTCGTCAGCGAGTGGGAGCGTTGGCTCGGCATTCAGGTCCTGAACGAACCAGCGTGAGAGTCGTGGGTTCGCCGCAAGCTCTTCCGCGTTCATGCCATGGCCGATGACGGATCCGTACGCGACATCCTCCGGCAAATGGCTCACCCAACTGCTCATCATGTCCAGCACCGCACTGCCAGGCGGCAATTTGTCACGGTAGACCTGCGTCACCGCGGCGATGGCCGCATCGTCGATGTGGGTGACAAACCGCGGGAAAGCATAAAACGCCGCGTCCGGCGACGGGTCCGCCTTATCGAACGCCCCTGGGGGCAACCCTGGCAACTGTTCCATGGACCGACATATTGGGACATCCGCCCCAACACGCCAATCCCGGTGCTGCTTCGCCTGGCCAACCGGTTCCGCGCGTTCTCGTGCACCGCCTGGAATCTACCACTTTCCTGATCTCAAACAGGTGGCGTTCGAGATTGGACTCATGTCGAGCGGGGAGTGACAGTTGGGGCGATCTTGCATCGATCATGGGATGGGACAGATATCGTGCCGGTCTGGCCGGGATTGACCGGATCCGGGAAGTTCAGTGTCGTCCGACCGTTTACCGGATCGCCCAGAACGTCAATCGAACGGGCGCCATTCAAGACGACGTTGCTACCACAGGTGACCGAGAGCAGTTCCTCCTGCTTGCTGCCGCCACAAGCGGCCAGGACACAAGGAAGCAATAACCAAGCCAATCGTCCAACGCGCATAAAAGTCTCCATTTCGCGGTGTTGCCCCCCCGACGGCGGTCGCCGTCCGTGCTGTCCTCGACCCTGGGTGGCCTCGAAGGTAACAGTGTAGCCCCGCGGAGGACGGCTTGCACCAGCGCATGCCTCACGCTGGAAATGCGCCAAAACGCCCGACGCGGCCCGCCGGCATACGGCGGTTGCGAAGCTGGCCCCACCCCGATGGATTGGCATCAAACGCAAGCTGAACACCTGAAGAACTGACGTACGTGGCCCCTCGCAGGTCCGGATGTTGTGGTCGATCGCCGTTCCTGCACGATCTTGTCTTGCCGAGCCCGCCGCGCTTAGGTTGCCTGTCGGTGAGGGAGGCAGTGCGGGCTTATGGTTGAACCGAGCGGAACAATCCTCGGCACGGATCTTCTGCGTGAGACGCCATGGCCCACAATCTGTTCAATCTGAACCGAAACATGGGAGCAGCTACCGATATCCATGACAGCCTGGATGCCAGCGGACAACAAGAAACTGAGCCACGCACTCTGACAGTATGAAACGCCATCAATCGACGAAGGGAAGGGAAATGGATCAGCCAGGAGATTCCAAGGGAGAATATCGCGGCCTGTATCACCGTAACGATGCCGACCTGAACGCATGGCTGGCGAAGCGCCCGAGTGAGGCGGCGCTCGAGCCGGAACTGCCGATCATCGACCCGCACCATCATTTCTGGGACGTACCGGGACGCCGCCACTACTTCCTGCCCGAACTGCTGGCCGATATCGGCGGCGGCCATAACATCGTCGCCACGGTCTTCCTCGAATGCCAGGCGATGTATCGCAAGGATGGTCCGCGGGAGATGGCCCCGGTGGGCGAGGTCGAATTCGTCAACGGCATCGCCGCGATGAGCGCGTCCGGCGGGTACGGCCCATGTCGTGTCGCTGAGGCCATTATCGGCCACGCCGACCTCACCCTGGGCGCGCGCGTGCGCGATGTACTCGAGGCTCAGCTTGCCGTCGGCGGCGGCCGGTTCCGCGGCATCCGGTACGGCGTATCGTCGGATGCCAGCGAGGCCATCAGCAAATTCGCGTCCCGGATCATCCCGCCACACCTGGTGCGCGAGCCGCGCTTCCGCGAGGGCTTCGCCCAGCTCGCCAAGCTCGGTCTCAGTTTTGAATCGTGGCAGTTTCATCCACAACTGCCGGATGCGATCGACCTCGCCCGGGCATTTCCCGACACCACCATCATCCTGAACCATGTCGGTGGCGTGCTGGGCGTCGGCCCGTATTCCGGCCGCCGGCAGGAGATTCTCGCAGGTTGGCGCAAGGACATTGCCGAGTTGGCCAAGTGCCCGAACGTCAACGTCAAGTTGGGCGGCATCGGCATGACCTCGTTCGGCTTCGACTTCCACGAGCGCAACGTGCCGCCATCATCCGAGGAACTCGCCGCCGCGTGGCGCCAATATGTCGAGCCGTGCATCGAGGCCTTCGGCGCCGACCGTTGCATGTTCGAGAGCAATTTCCCCCCGGACAAGCAGTCGGGCGGCTACACCGAGCTTTGGAATGCCTTCAAGCGCATCACCTCCGGCGCATCGGCAGCGGAAAAGGCCGCGCTGTACAGTGGCACGGCTGCGCGCGTGTACCGCCTTACGCAACCCTGATTCTTGTCCCGTCGGATCGATGATCGGCGGGTTTTGCGTCGTTATGGAGATGCCTCATGGGAAAGCTTGAGGGTAAAGTCGCCTTGGTAACCGGCTCGGGCCGCAACATCGGCCGAGCGACGGTGCTGAAGTTGGCCGGGGAAGGCGCCAATGTCGTGGTCAATGCTCGCTCCAACCAGGCCGAAGCCGATGCGGTGGTGCGGGAAGCGCAGGGACTGGGGGTCAAGGCGCTCGCCGTCATCGCCGACATCGCCAACAAGGACCAGGTCGAAGCGATGGCGGCGCGGGCACTGTCCGAGTTCGGGCGCGTCGACATCCTGATCAACAATGCCGCCATCCGGCCTCACAAACCCTTCACCGAACTGACACAGCAGGATTGGGAGGCAGTCAGGGGCGTAGTGCTCGACGGAGCGCTATACCTCACGCGTGCTGTTATTGAATCGATGGTCAGGCATCGCTACGGACGCATCCTGTTCTTCACCGGCGAAGGGGCATTCGTCGGTGGTAGCGGACGTGCGCACGTGTCGGCGGCGAAAATGGGGTTGGTTGGGTTTGCGCGTGGATTGGCCTCGGAATTTGCTCCGCAGAACATCCGGGTCAACGTCGTGTCCCCGGGCAGCATCGATACCATGCGAGCGAACCCGGAATGGTACCAGGGACGGACCCCGGACGCCGCCGGTATACCCCTCGGGCGTCAGGGGAAGGTGGACGAGATCGCCGCCACGTGCCTGTTCCTGGTCAGTGACGATGGTGGTTTCATCACTGGCCAAACGATCCATGTCAACGGCGGAACCGGCTACTACTGACCGCCGCCACGCGGCAATCCGCAGGGTGAAATCAAAGAGACCAAGGGCGGCGCAGTAACTTTGACCAGCAGATTCGCGGGCACCTGTCTTGTTACCAGCCGACCTGGGTTCGACGGCTGTGCATGGCGGTCTGGCACCCCGCCCCGGACAGTCGACGGGGTCCGGCGTGACCTGCTAGGCTTCGTCCTATAACACGGCGGTGGAGGAGAAAACCAATGAACGACACGATGACGCTTTCCCAGCGCGCCGATGCGCTTGAAGAGCAAATGAGCCGTGAACTCGACTACATCGTGATCAAGTCGCGGCTCTACAGCATGGCCGAGGGTGACATGGGGCCGCCACCGAATGCCGGTGCGCTGATGGCCAAGAACCCGAAAGCGCGTGTGTTGATGGGCGACGATCCGCGCCTGCCGCCGATGCCAGAGAAGCCCACCCTTGTCGATTTCTTCAAATGCCGCTTTGGCCCCGCCGCGCACCTGCTGCAAAGCGCCAGGCACGCGGTCAAAGCCGGGTTGCCGGAGAACATGGTGCTCGCCTGCCTGTTGCACGACATCTCGACGATCGGTTTCATTCGCGGTGACCACGGCTATTGGGGCGCGCAGCTCGTCGAGCCCTATGTCGATGAAGAAGTGACGTGGGCGATCCGCGCTCACCAGGTGCTGCGCTTCTACCCCGACGATTCGGTTGGCTACGCCTACCCGCAGTCCTATATCAAGACGTTCGGCGCCGATTACCGCCCCGATCCGTACGTCGAAGAGGACTACAAGCGGATGCGGGACCACAAATGGTACATGTCGGGGCGGATGATCACGGTCCACGACATCTACTCGTTCGATCCGACCGTGGTGGTCGAGCTTGAGGAATTCACCGATGTGATCGGCCGCAACTTCCGCCAGCCGGAACAAGGGCTCGGCTTCGACAACAGTCCGGTCGCACATATGTGGCGGGCGATGATCCGGCCAGCGAAGTACCTGTAGGCGGTACTGCTCAGCGATCGCCGACGCCCCAGGCAATCGCATTGCGCAATAACGCTATGAACGTGTCGGATTCCCACGCCCCGCGAAAAGTAGGGGACGTCGGATGTTGCGGATCGACGGTTCGGGACGCGGTGATGGCCGGGTTGTGGCAATGTCCGAGGGCAAAATAGGTAACCCCGCCATTGCCGACCTCCCGCGTATAACCGAGCACGCGTGTCCTGCCGTCCGGTTGCAGCGATGTATCCGAGGCGTAGAGAGTCCCAATGCTGGAGGACACAGCGTTCGGGCCGTAGTCAGCGGTTAGCAGGATCCGCGTAGCACTCGGAGCTTGCAGCTCGATGAAGTACGGCTCGTCCTCGACGTCGAACGACGTGCCAAGGCCGCGGGTCAAAGGATCATCGGTGTCGCGCACATCGACACGAATTTTGCAAATTGGAGGATGCGTCAGGAAGTAGCTGCCAAGCAGGGCGTGATGCTCCGCCTTGACGGTGCGGCGTTGGCGCATGCCTTCCACCCGCTCGGCGCGACCGCCGCTGGTGCCATGCAACGCCAACCAATGACCGCCGGCCTCCAGCCAATGCTGGATGGCACGGCACTGCGTCACGTCGGGATAGGGGCCCGCCACATAAGTGATCAGCAACTGGCTCACCGGCAGCCATCTTTCAACATCGGCGAAATCATTGGCGACCGAGGCCGGGACATCCCGTTCGCCCAGCAGCCCAAGCAACCGCAGGCGCGCATAATCATGGTCGTGGCCAGCATGGGCGCCCGGTGGAAAACCGCCGGCAATAAGATGCGCGCGGCCAGATTGCTGCTGTGTCATCGAATCCTCTCGCTCCCGGTTTGGCGCCTGGAATGCCGTCGCGCCTGTCATTGCCTGCGCCGTCGATGCAGCCTAGCACGATTCATCCGCCGGACGAATCCGGCCTTGATCGCCGTTTCCTAACATTGCATATCTACTCTAACGTCACCTTTTACTTTGCAGAGGTCCTCAGGTATTCTGCCAACAATCCCATGGCCCAAGCCATGCGGGTACACCAGGGGGAAGAGCATGTCGGTCAACCGTCCGTCACGTCAGCTTCGGCGCATGCAGTGGATTGCCATCATCCTTGTAACCGCGGCGATTGCGCTGAACTATATGGATCGCTCAACTTTGGCGATCGGCAATCTGAAGATCCGCGAGGAATTCGGGATCAACGCGACCGCCATCGGGGCATTGGGATCGGCCTGGGCGTTGACCTACGGTATTGCCCAGTTGCCGTCGGGCTATCTGCTTGACCGGATCGGCCCGAAATTCCTGGTCGGGGCGGCAATGGTCCTGTGGTCGCTGTGCCAGGCGGCTGGCGGAATCGCGAGCACCTACTTCCTGTTGATGCTGTCTCGTATCGGGCTCGGCGCGACGGAGGCTCCGTGCTTTCCCTCGGCCACGCGCTCGGTCAGCGACTGGTTCGACGTCAAGGACCGAGGCACACCGAGCGGCGTCTATACCTCGGGGGCTTATATCGGTCCGACACTTGCTCCGCCGATCCTGACTGGCTTGATGCTCGCCTTCAATTGGCGGGTGATGTTCATCGTCATGGGACTGGCCGGCGTTTTGGCGGCCGGTCTCTGGTTCCTGATCTATCGCGACCCCAGGGCACAGGTGCTGGCACCGCAAGACGAAGAATATCTGCGGCCGAACCGCGAGGCGAAATCGTCGGTGTCGCTACGCCAATGGACTTCATTGTTTCGCTTTCGGGCGATGTGGGTTCTGATGCTTGGCGCGTTTTGCACCGGTTACATCACCTGGATGTACCAGACCTGGTTGCCGGCCTATCTTGAGATGCAGCAGCACATCAGCATCGCGAAGACCGGCCTGCTGGCCTCGGTGCCGCTGATCTGCGCATTCTTCGGCGCGCTTTGCGGAGGTTATGTTTCGGATCGGCTGGTCATCCGCGGCATGGACCTTATCGCCAGTCGTCGCCTGCCGCTGATCCTTGGATTGCTCGGCTCGGCCATATTCACCGGGCTGGCCGCGGTTGCCACTGGCCCAGTAACCGCAATCGCTTGCATCGCGATATCGATGTTCTGCATGCAGTTCGGCATCACCTGTAAATGGATCCTGGTCACCGCGGTGACGCCACAGGCCTATTGCGCGTCGGCCGCCAGCAACCAGAACTTTGCGGGCTTCCTGGGCGGAACGCTGTCACCGATTCTCACTGGGTTCATCGTCGATGTTACTGGCTCGTTCGTTGTGGCATTGGCGATCGGCGCCGTCATTACCCTGATTGGAGCGGCACTATTCCAATTCGCGATGACCACGGTGATAGACGAACGCGAGCTGGAGAAATACGCTACCGCGCCGGCCTGATCGCAACCGGATCGCTCTGCGCTCGATATACCAGGACCGAACGGAACGATGACACAGGGGACCAAGACGATGCACGCCACGCATCTGGTGATCGGCGGCGGTTCGGCCGGGTGCGTGATGGCGGCGCGCCTGTCGGAGGTTCCTGGCAACAATGTAGTATTGCTCGAGGCCGGTCGCGACTATGCGCCGGACCAGACTCCCGAGGATATTCGCGATACCTACTCGGGCAGCGCACTTATGAATCCCGGCTATTTTTGGAAGGGCCTGAAAGTTCGACGCCGAGCAGATGCGACGCCGGTGTATTACGAACAAGGACGCGTGCTGGGGGGCGGATCATCGGTCAACGGGCAGGTGGCGCTGCGCGGCGCACCGCAGGATTACGATCACTGGCACGCGATCGGCGCGAAGGGCTGGGATTGGCAATCGGTGCTGCCGTATTTTCGCCGGCTGGAAACGGATCTTGACTATACGGACCAGTTGCACGGCGCGCAGGGCCCCATCACGGTTCGCCGTATGCCGACAGAGCAGTGGGACGACTTTACGCTGTCGGTTACCAAAGTGTGGGACGACCTTGGCTATAGGTTGCGTCCGGATATGAACGGAGAATTTGGCGAGGGCTATTCGCCTCTGCCGTTGTCTAACGATGGCAGCGCACGACGGTCGACCGCGGTGGGGTATTTGGATGCGGCAACCCGACGGCGCCCCAATCTGCAGATCCTCGGCGAAACGCAGGTGCGGCGGATCATTTTTGCCAATGGCCGGGCCGCAGGAGCAGAGGTGCGCCGCAACGGGATGGTCGAGACGATCAGCGCCGACAATGTCGTGGTCTCCGCTGGCGCACTGCACACGCCGTGGCTGCTGATGCTGTCGGGCATCGGTCCGGGAGAACATCTGCGCCGTCATGGCATCGAGGTGCAACTGGATCGTCCCGGCGTGGGCAGCAACCTCATGGATCATCCGGCGATCCATATCTCTGGCTACCTGCCGCCGGTGGCTCGCCACAAGATGGTACTGCGGCGGAACTACACTTATCTGCGCTGGTCCTCTGGCCTCGCGGATGTGCCGGAAGCGGATATGGTCATGATGGCGGTCTGCCGCTCCGCCTGGCACGCAATCGGTGTGCGGATCGGTACGCTGTCTTCCTATATCGGACGGTCCTACTCGACGGGCGAGGTGCGATTGAACTCGCCCGATCCGGACGACGAACCGTACGTTGACTTCAATTGGCTAAGCGACCGTCGTGACCTGGATCGGATGATGGATGCGTTCCGCCGTATGGCAGGCATACTCAGCCATGATCCGGTGCCGCGGTATATGTCCAATCTGTTCGCGTCGAAATTCTCCCAGCGCGTACGCAATGTCAGCCAGAAGAACCTCAGAAATATGGTACTGACCAACGTGGCGGCGCTGATGATGGACTCATCGGCCAGCCTGCGGAAACTCCTGTTCGACAAGATCATCAGTGATGCCGCGCCGTTGCCTGTACTGCTGGCTGACCCGGCCGCGCTTGAGCGTCACGTGCGCGACAACGTACAAAGCGCGTGGCATGCCTCCTGCACTTGCCGGATGGGGGATCCTATGGACGCCAGAACCGTGGTCGATCCGGCCGGCAAGGTCGTGGGGGCGGAAAATCTGTTCGTCGCCGATGCATCGGTGATGCCGGAGGTATCGCGCACCAACACCAATATTCCAACTATCATGATCGCCGAGCGCATTGCCGAGAACGTGCGCCAACGTGGCATGGTCTGACACCGCCGCGTCCATTGCCGATCCGTTTGTACAAGAAGAGAATGTCATGGAGCACCAACCTTCAGTGGAACATCAATGGGATGTCGATGCAGATGTTGTAGTCGTCGGATTTGGGGCAGCAGGCATGGCCGCTGCTGTCACGGCCCACGATCTGGGAGCCAGGGTTGTCATCCTTGAGAAGGCACCCGAAGGCCAGGAAGGTGGCAACACGCGAGTCGCCGGCCAGGGCTATCTGAACACATCGGCGGTCGAACCAGCCGTCGCCTATCTCACCGCGCTATGCGGCCCCTACACCGTGCCGCCGACGATGATAAGGGTGTGGGCGGAGGAGATGGGCAAGAACAATGCATGGCTCGAAAGCCTGGGAGGCGATCCGCAAGAGCACCAGCATCCTCCGGTCGGAATCGAATTCCCGGACCTGCCGGGATCCGATTGCGTTCACAAGTTCCACGATGGACCAACATACGGCTATTCCTACACCTGGAAGCTCTTTGAGCGGCTGGTGAAGCAGCGGCCGATTCCAATTCTGTATGAAACGCCGGGAAAGGAACTGATCCAGCACGATATCACCAAGGAAATCCTCGGTGTGCGTGCCCAGCGCGGGAACAAGTCGATCTACATCAGAGCTCGCAAGGGTGTTGTGCTGACTTGCGGCGGATTCGAGAATAACCAGGAAATGATTCGCAATTATCTTCCTGGTATTCCCTACTGCTATACCTCCGGCACGCCGTACAATGAAGGCGACGGCATCACGATGGCGATGTCGGTCGGCGCGGATCTCTGGCATATGAATAACTATGCAGGTCCCTCGATGGCCCTGAAAGTTCCGGAAATTCGTACTTCGCTGTCGATGCAGGCATTGCACTATAGCAAGCAAACGCCCGGTGGCATGATCGTGGTGGGGCCGGACGCCAAGCGCTTTGCTGACGAAAAATACAAGACGCGGCATGGGAAGGTGCCGGTGAACGGCCGCTGGCTTCCGCTATCCGTCCCCTGCCCGATGTTCATGATCTTCGATCATACACTGTTCTCGGCTGGGCCGCTTTATGACGGGCATCCGAGTCACGGGTGGACGCAGATCATCGAACGCTACGATTGGAGCGAAGACAACAGCGCCGAACTATCGAAGGGCTGGATCAAGACAGCCGACAGCGTCGCTGCGCTTGCTTCGATGGTGGGACTGGACGCTGCGACGCTGATAGATACGGTCGATCGGTGGAACCGCCACTGCGATGCGAAACGCGACACGGAATTCGGCCGAACCTTGATGGTGGCACCGATCATCGAGAGGCCATTCTACGCGATTGAACTGTCTCCCTCGATGCTCAACACGCAAGGTGGCCCACGGCGGAATGAGAAGGGACAGATTGTCCGGCCGGACGGTTCACCCATCGCGCGGCTGTACAGCGCAGGAGAGCTGGGTTCAATCTATAGCTATCTATACCAGGGCACCGGAAACATCGGGGAATGCTTGGCGTTTGGGCGTATTTCAGGACGCAATGCAGCCGGCGAAACTCAATGGGAATAGGAATGGCCGAGTTGCCCCACTCGGCCAAACCTCTACGGCCTGGCTAGGCGAATGATTCGGTCATTGCCGAGTAGACCAGCGTGCGCAGATCGCGGCGGAGCGTCAGCCTGACGTCGCTCCCCATGACCTGCGTCATGAACATCACCGTCAGCTCTTCCTTCGGGTCGATCCAGAAGGCGGTGGAAGCCGCACCACCCCAGAAGTATTCGCCCAGTGTGCCGGGTATGCGAGTCCTGGCGACGTTGATGTTCACACCGCAGCCGATCGAGAAGCCAACGCCTGAATAGCCGGCTTCGCTGAACAGGCCGGGCGGTGCCATGTCGGCAAGTTCCTGATTGTTCGGCAGATGATTCAGGCTGAACAATGCGACAGTCTTGGGGCTCAGAATCTGCACGCCGTCCAAAGTTCCGCCGTGCAGCATCATGCGGCAGAACCGCAGGTAGTCGTGCGCGGTCGAAACCAGGCCGCCGCCACCGGACTCCAGTTTGGGCGGCGCGGCGTAAGTGCTCTTGCCCGCGTCGTCCTGCACCTTCAGTCCGCCGCCCTCTCTGGGTTGGTAGCAGGACGTCAAACGGTCGATCTTCTCGGGCGGGCACCAGAACGCCGTGTCGTGCATGCCGAGTGGCTTGAACAGCCGCGTGCGCAGGAATTCGCCGAAGCTCATGCCGCTGAGCTTTTGTACCAGATAGCCCATCACGTCGATCGATACGGAATAGTTCCATGCCGTGCCCGGCGAGAACTCCAGCGGAACGGTCGACAGTTGCTGGATGAAGGCATCGAGACCGCCCTCCGTACCGTGCGCGGCGATCTGCATGTCGCGATACGCGCGGTCCACATTGGTGCGGTTCATGAACCCGTAGGTCAGGCCGGAGGTGTGCGTCACCAGGTCCACAACCTTCATCGGCCGCTTGACCGCCGTCGTCAGAAAGGCCAACCCACCGGACGGCACGATGCTCGGCATGCCGGTCGCGTAAACTCCCAGGTTTTTCCACGAAGGAATGTGCGTGGCCACGTCGTCGTCGAGACCGAGCGCGCCTTCCTCGACCAGCATCATCAGCGCCACCGCGGTGATCGGTTTGCTCATGGAGTAGATCCGGAAGATCGCATCCTCGCGCATCGGCTTGTTGCGTTCGAGGTCCATGTGGCCCGCCATTCCGGTATGCGCGAGCTTGCCTTGCCGGTAGATCATGGTCAGCAGTCCAGGCAGACGGCCGCTATCCACATAGCGGTGCTGCATGACCTCATCCAGGCGTGCCAACCGCGACGCCGATAGTCCGACTGATTCCGCTTTCACCACCGTCCCCTCCACTGATACCGTTCCGCGCTACTAACCGGCAATGTGCCGCCGCTTGTCAATTGCCCGGTCGCTACCGTCCCGGCGAATCAAGGCGTCAAGCCCACACTTGAACCCCAGGGCGGCGTGACCTAGCCTCGCAATCACGCATGATTTGCTTTGCTCACCTCAGCTAAGGTGGCCGATGCCACTGCTGAACTGCGCCAGTCAGCGGAAAGGGTGGAAACCATGTTGACAATAGATGCCCAGGTTCATGCTTACGAACGCGATCACCCGGGTCGCCCCTGGGCCGCCGTTCTGCATGGTCCGCCGGAGGTCACCGGCGACCAGATGGTGGCTGCCATGGACGCCGTCGGAGTCGACGGAGCGCTGCTGGTTTCTCCGTTCACCATGTATCGCTATGATGCAAGCTATGCCATTGCGGTTCGCGCTGCGCATCCGACCCGCTTCGCATTGATCAAGCCAGTCGATCCGACTGATCCCGCCATCGTTGAAACGATCGCCGACTGGGCAGGCACTGATGGCACGGTCGCCATTCGACTGATGATGAATCGTGGCATGTCGGAAGATCCCGCCGATCCTGGCATCAACCGCGTTCTCGCTGCCGCGGCGCGGCACGGCTTGGCCGTGAACCTGATGTGCACCGGACGCCTGGCGCAGGCCGGACTGCTGGCCGCGCGAAACCCGGATGCACGGCTGGTGATCGACCATCTCGGTTTGCCGCAGCCGCACCAGCCGCCGGCCCCGGCGGAACCGTTCGCCGATCTGCCGAAGCTGCTGGCCCTTGCGGTGCACGACAACATCGCGGTGAAAATCTCCGGAGCCTGTACGCTGTCGCACGAAGCCTTCCCCTACAAGGACATTTGGGATCCGCTGTTTCGCATCTTCGACGCGTTCGGTTTCGGTCGTTGTATGTGGGGGACCGACTGGACACGGGCGGTCGCATTGCTGACCTACGAACAGGGCGCCGAGGCCTTTCGCGTGACGGACCGTCTGTCGGACACCGACCGCGCGGCGCTCATGGGCGAGACCCTGGCCCGGATCTATAAGTGGTCGCCGGCAAAAGCCTGATCGAATGCACCAGTGCGGCCCCGATCGCTGTCGCACGAATCTGCCGGTAGCCACGGGCATGATAGCAGCCAACCAGGTTTGCCACCGAGACCAGAACAGAGCAGCATTGCCACCTCAGCAGTGAAGGCACACAGCCATGGAATTTGGTGCATCGATCTTCTTCACCGACTACTCGATCTCACCTACCGAGCTTGGCGTCGCGCTGGAAGAGCGTGGGTTCGACTCGCTGTGGGCAGCGGAGCATTCACACATTCCGGTGCCCCGGCGCACTCCAGCACCCGGCGGTGGCGAACTGGCGAAGCGGTACTATGACGTGATGGATCCGTTCGTCACGCTGGCAGCCGCCGCGGCCGTTACCAAGAAGCTGAAGGTCGCAACAGGAATCTGCCTGATCATCCAACGCGATACGATCCAGACGGCCAAGTTGGTCGCCTCGATCGACCAAGTGAGCGGCGGCCGGTTCTTGTTCGGCATCGGGGGTGGTTGGAATGCCGAGGAGATTGAAGCCCACGGCACCGTCTTTGCCACTCGTATGAAGAAGATGCGCGAGCAAATCGAGGCGATGAAGGAGATTTGGACCAAGTCGACGGCGGAATATAATGGCGAGATCGTCAAGGTCCCGTCAATGCAGACCTGGCCCAAGCCGACACAGAAGCCGTATCCGCCGATCCTGCTCGGTGGCGCCTTTCCGTGGGCGGCACGGCGCGCGATCCGCTATGGCGATGGCTGGTTTCCGAATGCGAGCAGTGGCAATCCGGATGAATACATGCCTCGATTCCGCGCGATGGCAACGGAGGCGGGGCGAGATAGTTTGCCAGTGACAATCGGAGGTTGCCCCGAAGACGTCGCCCAACTGCGACACTTCCGTGACCTCGGAGCAGCCAGGGTGAACGTGAGTTTGCCGGCAGAGGGCGCAGATAAGATCTTGCCCATATTGGATCGCTGGGCAGACTTGATCCGCCAGGTGCGTGCCTGACCGCTGCTCGATGGCTGATAGTTTGTGTGGGGACCGGCGAAGCGCCCGACCGAGAGGGAGAACCACATCTCGGTCGGGTGCGTGGGTTGTTATGAAACCTTGGCCAGCTTCTGCAGGCTGCGCAGATTGGCCGGCCTCGGCTGGCCCGGAAACAAGGATGGCCAGGACGCCACCGACACCTCGCCTACATAGATGTCGCCTCGCGAATCCACAGCGATGCCATGGGGTGACATGAACTGGCCTGGCTCCTGGCCGTGCGGGTGGTCCTCCGATCCGAGGCGGGCCAGCAGCTTGCCGGTGTTGGACAGGATGCTGATGCGCGGTCCCAGATTGGGAAAGCCGCGATTGGAGCCCAAATAGGGGCCGACCTCACCGATAAAGCACAGTGGGCAGGATCCCGTGGTCATGTGCAATGCGCTGGGTCGATGCACGTTGCCCCATAGTGTCTCGAATTTGCCGTTGCCGTCGAACACTTGTACGCGATGATTTTCCCGGTCGGCGACATAGACCCAGCCGTCCGCATCGCAATGGATATTGTGTGGCAGGTTGAACTCGCCCTCGCCGATGCCGCACTTGCCCCACGACGACAGGTATTTTCCGTCCGGCGTGTATTTGTGAACCTGGGCGTTGCCATAGCCATCGGTCACATAGATCTCGCCTTTCGGCGACAATGCGGTGTGCGTGCAGCGGCAGAAGGGCCGCCCGCTCATGAATGGCGCCGGCTTGCCAGGCACGCCGAGAGTCATCAGGACCTTGCCGTCGAGCGTGCATTTCCGCACGCAATGCGCCCCGTCGTCGGTGCAGAAGATCGTGTCGTCGGGCGCCATGTGCACGCCATGCGCGCGCGGGAACATGCCTTCACCCCACGATCTTAGAAAGTTGCCGTCGCGATCGAACACGATCATCGGATGTTCGCCGCGGTTGAACACGTAGACATTGTCGTTGCGGTCGACGCCGACCGCACCGACCTCGTGGAACGACCACCCATCGGGAAGTTTCCCCCAACCTTCTTCGACACGATACCGGTATTCGCCGGTACCCAGAATGACGGACATGGCGTTCCCCCTTCATTGCACGATCCGCCAACACTGTCATTGCGAGCGCAGCGAAGCAATCTCCCGCGAGAAATCGCACGAACGCCACGCGGGAGATTGCTTCGCTTCGCTCGCAATGACGCCTGAACTCGAAGCGTTAGACCACTATTCCAGTGCGAGTTCCTGATATATGTTCGCGGCCACCTCGTCGCAGCGTGAGCGATATGCCGGGACACTGCCGCCATAGCGCGCGGTGATGCGGGCCTGCTTGCCCTCCACATTAGAGTTGATACCGGTCATCCATGAGTTGATCTCGTTGGACAGCAGTCCCACTCCCAACGACTTCACGTGATCGGTCCAGGACGCCACACCCTCTGCCGTAGCCTCCACGTGCGTCAGAGATGGTCCCGCGCATAGCGCAGCAGGCCCGTCACCCAATCGACATGGTATTCGATACTGCGCGGAATGTTGCCAGGCGCAGTGTGCGGCCCCATAATCATTATCATGTTGGGAAAGTCCTCGACGAGGACACCAAGATAGGTCTGCGGTCCGCTCTTCCACTTGTCCTTCAATCGTATTCCGTCCATGCCTCGGAAGTCGATCCGATCGAAACTGCCGGTAATGGCATCGAAAGCGGTCGCATAGATGATGATGTTGAACTCGTATTCTTTATCGGTAGTCTTGATGCCGTTCGGCGTAATCCGTTCGATCGGCGTTTCGTTGATGTCCACCAGCAGGACATTGAGCCGGTTGTAGACCTCGTAATGGATCGTGTGGCAGAAGATTGTGGAGGTCGCGCCGGTCTGGCAACAGCGCACCGCGATTCTCGACCCCACGTGCCAAGGTTGAGTGTTGCCGCGGCAACGCCGTACCGTGCAGTCGTTTGGAGGAAAACCGGAATCCGCCTATCCTCCTCGCAGAAGACCTTGTCCGAAGGAAACGTCATGTCTCCCCCCGATCGCCTGCGTGCTGTTTTGGCCGAACCCGGCTTTGTCGTCATGCCCGCGGTCTGGGACGGCCTGACCGCGAAGCTCACCGCGGCTGCCGGGTTCAAGACCGCCTTTCTCTCCGGCTCGTGCGTTGCGGCAAGCCGTCTTGGAGGACCCGACCTCGATCTCATCTCGTTCGGCGAGATGCTCGATTCCTTCAACATGGTGCATGGCGCGGCGCCCGATCTGTTGGTACTGGCGGACGGCGATCATGGTTACGGCAACGCCATGAACGTGCAACGAACCGTCCGCGCCTATGGCCGCGCGGGCGCCGCCGCGATCCTGATCGAGGATAAAATCACCCCGCGCGCCCTCACTGCCGCCGGCAAGCCGTGTCTTCCCCATGAGGAAGCCCGGATGAAAATCCGCGCGGCCGTGGAAGCAGCGAAGGACTCCGGCATCCTGATCCTGGCGCGCACCGATTGCCGGCCGACGCAGGGGATCGATGAGGCGGTGCGGCGGATCGAAATGTACGTGAAGGAAGGCGCCGACATCCTGTTCCTCGATTCCCCCGCCGATGAGGAGGAGATTCACCGGGCCGTTGCGGCAGCCTCTGGGCGTCCTTCGTTTGCGGTGCTGTCGCCTGGCGCACCGCGAGCGACGCCATCGCGTGACCAGGCTGCCGCGCTCGGCTTCAAGATTGGCACCTATCCGACTGGCATGCTGTCGCCCGCGGCGGCGGGGATCAAGGCCGGGCTGGCGGCATTGGTTGCCGGTGAGGCGGAGGCGTCCGGCGCGCTGTCCCCCGCTGAATTGCGTGCGACGCTGGGTTATGCGGATTACGATGCGCATGCAAAGCGCTTCATTATTGCCGGGTAAGCCGGCGCAACGTTGTCGCATACCGCAGCGACGCCGAAGCGGAACTCCGACTGGATCGACGCCGGTCGGACGAACTCACTGATCCGGAACGACCGAAAGGGGGGCCGCGCCATGGATGACGTCCTATTGGAGGAAACGCACGACGCAGTACGTCTGCTGACGCTGAACCGTCCGGCGAAATTGAATGCGCTGAATGCCGAGCTTGTCCACGCGCTGACCGAGGCGCTGCACAAGGCTCAGGATGACGACACGGTGTCGGTGATTATCCTCGCCGGGGCCGGTCGGGCGTTCTGCGCCGGCGCAGACCTTTCGGTTTCGCGACCGTTGACCGCGGAGAACCGCGCGAACCTGATCAAGCATGGCGATGCGAATATCGCACTGACCAAACTGCTGGCCCGGGTGGACAAGCCGATCATCGCGGCCGTGCACGGCTATGCGCTGGGCGCCGGTTGCGGGCTGGCCCTCGGCAGCGATCTGGTGGTCGCGGCGGAGAGCGCCCGCTTTGGCTATCCCGAGTTGAAGGCTGGGCTGACCGCGTCCACCGTTACTGCACACGCGGTGCATTTGATGGGACGCAAGATCGCGTTCGAACTGCTGACGTTGTGCGAGAACATGTTGCCGCAGCGAGCCTTTGAACTTGGCATGGTCAACCGGGTTGTAGCGGACGACAAGCTCATCGATGAAGCGATGGGGATGGGCAGGAAGCTGGCTGGCTGGAACCGGGAATTCCTGTCGCAAACCAAGCGGACCTTTCATCGGGCGGCGTCGATGGAGCCGGAGCAGGCGTTGGAGATGGCGCGCGACGTTGCGGTGATGATGGGGCGTTTCCCGAAGTAGCCGGCCTGACGGCGCAGGCGGGCGCGGCGTGGGCGCGGCCACCCCATGCGCCCGGCCGAGGCCGTGTGGGCTCGGCTGGACGCGGCCGGCATCGCGCGAGGTCCGGTGGGTCGGCTGCTTGCCAAGGGCAGCGGGCTGCTTGCCGATACTCAGACGGCGCGGAGTGTCGCACTCCCAACCGAGCCGCTATGAATTGACGGTTCCGCAATCCGGAGTGACCTGATGGCCCTCGATCTCGACAGCAAATTCCCGCGGCGCCAACTGGGCTTCTGGCCCTCGCCGATCCATCCGTTGCCGCGCTTGTCGGCGGAACTCGGGGTCGAGATCTGGGCCAAGCGCGATGACATCGCCTCGGGTCTCGCCTTCGGGGGCAACAAGGTACGCAAGCTGGAGTGGCTGGCTGCGGATGCAGTTGCGCAAGGCTGCGACACACTGGTTTCGATCGGCAACATCCAGTCAAACCACACACGGCAGGTGGCGGCGGTCGCGGCGGTGCTGGGCATGAAGTGCCGGCTGGTGCAGGAGGAATGGACCAAATGGGACGACCCTGTGTACGACAAGGTCGGCAACATCCTGCTGTCTCGGTTGATGGGGGCTGAGACGCTGCTGGAAGGCGAGGGCTACTCAACGGCGGTGAAGGAGACCTGGGAACGAGCGCTGGACCAGGTGCGGCGGGAAGGTGGCAAGCCCTACGCGATCCCGGCCGGCGCATCGGACCATCCGCTCGGCGGTCTCGGCTACGCGCATTTCGCCGACGAGGTTGCGGGGCAAGAGGCGAAGGAGGGGTTGTTTTTCGATACGGTGGTGACTGCGACCTGCACCGGATCGACCCAGGCGGGCATGGTGGTGGGATTCGGCGCACAGAACCGCAGGCGTCGCGTGATCGGTATCGACACGGCGGCGAATGCCGCGATGACGCGCGCCGCGGTGACCAAGATCGCGCGCGCGACCGCCGAGTTGATCGGCCTCAATCGGGAGATCCGCGACGAGGAGATCGAGATCGACGCGCGCTTCGCCGGTCCCGATTACGGTCTGCCGGACGAGGCTACGATCGCCGCCATCCGCAAGGCGGCGACGCTGGAGGCCATGCTGACGGACCCGGTTTATGAGGGAAAGTCGATGGCCGGGCTGATCGCCATGGCGAAGAGCGGCGAAATCCCAACGACCGCCAAGGTTCTGTATGTGCATCTCGGTGGCGCGCCGGCGTTGAACGCCTATCACAACGCGTTCGGGTAACTCTTCAAAGCTGCAGGTGGGTGGCGGCCGGGTTTTATCGGATCCGCTGGACGCGGGCCGGCCGGACTTGATGGCCGGTATGTGCTCGGCGCGCGTTCAGGTCGTTCGAGGGCAGGTTTCGAACGAGCCTGGCGCCGGGCGAGACGCACGCCGGCGCAAAGTCGTGGATGGCGGCCTACGAGACAGCAATCCAATCGCTCTTGTCGCGAAAGGTGTTGAGGCGACTGACGTGGCTGGCAGCCCCCCGCCACGACCGGTGCGAATCGCGGCCAAGTCAGTTTTTTCAGCACGGAGGTAATGCGGCGAACACGGTGACCACGGAGCAGGAGCGGTTGGCTGCGACGGAGGCTGCACCACGTAGCAATGGAGGCTATCCACCAAGCGTGGCACGTTGACCTTCAGCAGCAGACCGACGTCGAATCGTGCCCATGCGCATGGCCGGGTCAAGCTCGGCCACCATGGTCCCGTTCGGAGCTGCACCGCATGGATTGGCAGACTGGCGCTGACGGTTTTGATTTTCAGGGTATTATGGTTCCCAAGAAAAGTTGCCATCGGACCCATCGGGATCACACACCATCGAAATTATTCATCAATGCACACGCGGAGCGGTCGGCGGCAAAGCAAGGTTCTGAAACACAGATTTCACAAAGTTCACAGATTAAAGCACGGATCAGATTGAACGAATCCTTGCCTTAATCTGTGAATTCTGTGAGATCTGTGTTTCAAGACCTGGATTTTGGAAGCCGCGGCCGGGAGCAACAGTGCGGGGTCATTTCGATTCAAAGGGACGCCCAGTTCCGCGCCGTGATCTATGGTATCTATGCTTCGGAAGTTCCCGTCACACGGCAAGAGATCACCCAAAGTGCGATTCTATTATCGCTTTGAAGGCTATTATTATGGGAAGCTTAATAAACTCGCCCGCGACGGCGATATCCGCCTTGAAGCCGTCGCCGGATTTCGCGCCGTTATAGAGGACGGGAATTTTGACCCGCCGGGCGAAGGCAATGCCTGCACCTGCGAATTCTCGGCACAGGTACTGCTCATATACGGATTCCAGCAGTCCGGGGCCGGTATGCCCGTGCATCTCGATCGCCGACCCGGTCACCCGATCGGTCAACAGTTCCGCGAGAAGCATAACGCCCTCTCCGTGAGCACCGTGCTCTCCGCACGTTCTCCGTGCTGAAATCTTTGAGACGCTAACGCACCGGCATTGCATGTTTGGTCTCGGCAACGCACCGTGCCGGCGGCGCCCACAGTGCTGCGGCCGGGGTGTGGCGCAATCAACATATTTCGTAGTAAGAACGACTCCAATTGCCTCGGGGCGATTCCTACGCTGGGCAAAATTGCCCCTGGCGGCGGCGACAGCCGGAATCCACCCGCCGCCTCCGGTCTTCCTGAAAATAGTCCTTGCGTTCCCTTGCGTCTCATGTTAGAAAAACCAACCGTGCTCGCCACCCCCGCCTCGGCTGACCTAC